>LQAG01000015.1_pt1 | contig 118029 bp, 147 predicted proteins | sample 1535801 | NCBI WGS metagenome assembly LQAG01 (sample SAMN04331584, study PRJNA305678) | bioreactor metagenome | isolation source: bioreactor_3 inoculated with Wadden Sea sediment 1st replicate of a... | place: Germany:Bremen
CTTGATGGATCCAAGGCATAGTACTCGTCCAGATTAAACGTCGTAACTTCGGAAAAATCGACCTGGTCGTTATTATACAAACCGATCAGGTGTGCGTACATACCTTCAGGTGTGGACCCTGTGGCCAACCCCAATACAGAATTGTTCTTCAGGGTGACTTGAGCTGCGAGAAGACTCGCCGCTTTCTCGCTCATGCTTTCATAATCACTCACGACATGGATTTTGATGCTGTTATAATTGACTTTCATAAACTGTTTTCCTTTCACGATGGTTTGCTTTATCTTGAGATCCGGATCCATAATGACGATATCCGCCCATTTTCCCAGATCAATCGTACCTATTTCATCCTCCAGCCCCAGATATGTGGCTTGATTGATTGTCACCAGAGGCAGTAATTCCTCAAGTTCGTGCTGACTTCCTTCCATTATATTGAACACCGCATCGTTCAGTTTCAGAACGCTGCCGGCTATGGTACCCGACTCCAGCTGACACTGCCCGTCTTTGACCGTCACTTTCTGACCACCAAGATCATAATTGCCTTCTTCAAGCCCACCTGCTCTCATGCAGTCCGTGATCAGCAACAGTTTGTCAAGCCCTTTGGCTTGAGCAACAGCTCAAACAGACCCGGGTTGATATGGTATTTGTCAGCGATGATTTCGCTGTAGCACTCCGTCGAAAGAGCAGCGCCTACAACTCCAGGATGTCTGTGATGCAACCCTGTCATCGCATTGAAAAGATGGGTCACCCCGCAGGCTCCATAACCGATCGCTTCTTTAGCTTCCTCGAAAGTCGCTCCTGAATGACCAATCGAGAAATTCGTCTGTCTGCTGTAATCTTGAATGATTTCCATTGCGCCTTCCACTTCCGGTGCAATGGTAACAATCTTCAGCAGATCCTTGTACTCTTCCAGCAATACCCTTTCAGGAGGAATGATATGCTCCTTGGGTTGGGCCCCCTTGAACCTTTCGCTGATGTACGGGCCTTCGAGATGAACGCCCAATATCCTCGCACCTTTTTCTTTCCCCATTGTTTCACTAACTGTATCAAGTGCTGCGGTAATCTTTTCCTTGGACATCGTCATCGTTGTTGCGAGGAAGGATGTGACACCATTGGAAGCGATTCCTTCTGAAATGGTCTGAAGTGATTCCTCTGATCCATCCATGGTGTCTGCTCCCTTGTATCCATGAATATGAACATCGATAAAGCCAGGAACAACAAGGGCTCCTGCAGCATCGATCACGTCGCCGACCATGGATCTCCCCTCTTCCACCTCATAGGTATGGTCATATTCATCCTGACTGTATATGTGTCTGATTTTATCATCATAGACAATCACCTTGTTCTTATGCATCTTTCCCTTATAAAATACATTTCCGTTAATAATCGATTTCATAACAACCTCCTGATTTAGTAAACTTTTATTTACTTTATTCTCTGATGAAATGGCTGTATCCCCTTTCGGATTTCAGCCTTTTCTGTCTTATATCATGCCGTCTATGATGCTTTCTGTTCCCACGATAATAGCACCCTTAAGCGCCTTCCTATTGATTACCGTGAGATGTATGTCAGTTTCAAAGGGTGTCATGAACTTGACCTTTTCATTGATGTCTTCAATGATGGTTTTCTTGAGGTCAAACAACCGGCCAGTTACGATAACCGTCTGAATATCAAGAACGGAAGCAACATTTGTAATGGCTACTGCCATGTCACTGATAACGTCTTCATAAAGTTTAAGAGCTGTTTCGTCTCCTGAATCCGTCAGAGCTATGAGTTCATCATATGTAATTGACTGGTGACTCATGGAGTTGTATCTCCTTGTCAAGGCATGGATGCTCAGCCTTTCCTCCAGAGTGTAGTAACTTCCATCCCGATGCTGAATCGGCAATACGAAGCCCACCTCACCAGCAGCATTTCTGTCTCCCTCATAAAGCTTGTGGTTGATGATGATGCCAATACCTACACCCACTTCACCACTAAGAAGATACAGATTCTTCTTGTCCCTGTACTGTCCATATGCTTTCTCTGCAATCGTAGCCATATTGACATCGTTTTTGATAAGGATAGGCTTATCCAATGTCTTGCCGACGTATTCCTTAATGCCCTGAAGAACCAGTTCCTTTTCCTTGAGGTTTGTCAGATACAAGGTGTCATTGTGTCCTACTACACCAGGATATGCAATAGTGACCTGTCGAATCCTCGATACATCAATATCGTTCTCATCGAGGAACCTGCCAATGATATCACTGACACCAGTTCCTCTTGATTTTCAAGCATGATCACTTCATCCATGGAGGATCTGTAATAATGGAGCCATTCCCTCTGTAGATTGGCGATAACTAAACGAAACCTGTTCTTTGACATATCTATGGCCAGGACGTGACCATAATCCGGGTTGATATCGAGCAAGATACCCTTCTTCCCGATCATGTTGTCATCCTTACCGGCTTCGATAATCCTCCGGTCGGCAATCAATTCCTCAACATTCTTGGAAATTGTGGGCTTCGATGAACGAAGCACCTTTGAAAGTTCGGCTCTTGACATCGGTCCTTTTTCCAAAAGCGTCCGCAGAATAAGCTTCTGATTATCCAGTTTTACATTCGTCTGTGTACTAGCAATGTGCTTCATCCGATTACCTGCAAACCTTATGGGTCAGACATAAAAATAAAAACATTAGTTAACTTTGTTAACTTAATTAATATCATAAGATGGGCCACATGTCAATTACCTTTAGAAGAAAATTGACACCGTACCCATGATCATCCCCAGCCAGTGCACCAAACCAGGTTATTGCCGTCAGTTCCTTATCCACGATTTTAAAAATCAGGTTTTCCACCTCTTGAGTATTGAAATCATTGATTTCATTCTCTACGATGCCCGATATATCAAATTGCTGAAGGAAAACAGGCAGATGGTCTGTCGCGAATTGAATATAGAGCTTTTCCACCATCTGCTCCACATGCAGCTTGGTTTCTTCGTCCAGAGTGACTCTCATATCGAACAGCGCTTCAATGATCTCATTGATCTTTTGCGTCAACCAGGGTGACTCCAACACATTTATAATCTCGCCATTGATTTTAACGGCAACACTTGCCGACAACTGATGGTAGACGTCGGTCCCGAGAATATCGGTTGTGTCATTTCAAACACCGGTTTTGCCCCCTTGACGATAAATGCCACCATCTTATCCTGGTTTTCCTCGACTTCAAGGCTGGTTCTAACTGAATCCTGTATCATGGCATATAGGCTTTCCGGCTGGACGAACATTGCTGCCAGGCCACCCATTTTTTCAGTCAGAATATTGCTGATGGCTTTCTTAATCTGTTCTGCCGTCTCTTCCTCGGCCAATAGGATGCATAACCCATTGGCAATGCCTACCTTGTGGCTGGACAGAAGCTTTTCAAACTGTCCGATGCCTTCATCGCCAAATATGCCGGCTATCGGTTTATCTGCCGGCAGGCTCTGGCAAAACAGTTCACGGATCATTGGAATAAGCGTATCTCCTTCCACCAACAGACTCTGAATCTCTTTTCCCAGCGTTACTCTTATCGCATCCATGATGAATCGTTCGCTGATTTGAAGTTCATCAAGCACCTGCTGCACTGTAAACTCATCCTGCAGGATCGAGGTCATCACGTATTCCTTCAAACTCTGTATGACCTTTCCATTGGTCAATTCCTTCAGTATCACATCTTCAGTCAGCAGATTTGTACCAACCGCCTCGCCAAGACTTTTGGCGATTCTGTCCTTTTCCCTCGGTATGACGCCTGGTGTGAACGGCACTTTCACCCTGCCGATGTGATAAGCCCTATGAGGTTTGAACAACATCTTTATCGCAAGCCAGTTGGTTGTATATCCTATAACACTCCCCACCAAAGGAGGAATAAACATCTGCAATTCCATCATAATCTCCTTCACTTCCTTCGTTGATCCAATCATGCCAACGGTGCCAAACACCACAGCTGAACTCCTATGAGATTTTACCATAGATTTCATATCATGGGAATACCCATCAAAACTGTTTCAAAAAGCATTAAACGGCTTGCCCGGATATGATCCAGGCAGCCGTTTCCATCCAATATCTATTCGCCGTCTTTTTCAGTAATATTATAGACATCCGGTCCGCTAAGGATTTCCATGAATTCATCACCGGTGATGGTTTCCTTCTCATACAGGTGCTTTGCCAGTTCATGGAGCTTGCCGATGTTTGCATTCAAGAGTCCTGTCGCTTTTTCATATTGTTCGCTGACAACACTGATGACTTTATCGTCGATCTTGGCAGACATATCCGGTGAACATGCCAATGACGTATCCTGACCCAGATACTGGCTGTTGAGGGTCTCAAACGCCACCATGCCGAACTCGTCATTCATTCCGTATCTTGTCACCATTGCTCTGGCGAGCTTCGTAGCCTGTTCGATGTCGTTTGATGCTCCGGTCGTTACCGAGTCGAAGATCAGTTCCTCAGCAACCCGTCCGCCCGTATAGGTTGCTATACGGTTTTCCAGTTCCTCCTTGGACATCAGATAACGTTCCCCTTCATCCACCTGCATCGTGTAACCAAGGGCTCCAGATGTTCTCGGGATAATGGTAATCTTTGTAACCGGGGCAGTATCCTTTTGAAGTGCCGCTACAAGCGCATGACCGATTTCATGATACGCCACTATCAACCTTTCCTTATCAGACAGCATCTTGTTCTTCTTCTGATAACCTGCAATAACGATCTCAATGCTTTCCTCCAAATCGGCCTGTACGACAAATTTCCTTCCGTGCTTGACCGCTCGAAGGGCTGCCTCATTGATCATGTTTGCTAAATCAGCCCCGCTAGCTCCTGAAGCCATACGCGCGATTGCATTCAGGTCGACGTTGTCTCCCATCTTCACTTTCTTGGCATGGACTATGAGAATTTCTTCCCTTCCCATGAGGTCCGGAAGTTCCACCGGTACCCTTCTGTCAAACCGCCCCGGGCGAAGCAGAGCCGGATCCAGTATCTCAGGTCTGTTGGTTGCCGCAAGGATGACGACACCCTTGGAACCGTCAAAACCATCCATTTCTGTCAACAGCTGGTTCAGTGTCTGCTCTCTTTCGTCATTACCTCCGATGCCGCTGCTATCCCTTTTCTTACCAATCGTATCAATCTCATCGATGAAAACTATGCAAGGGGCTTTTCATTGGCCTGTTTAAACAGGTCCCTTACCTTAGACGCACCCATACCGACAAACATTTCCACAAATTCAGATCCTGAAATGGAGAAAAACGGCACCTCCGCTTCACCGGCCACCGCCTTGGCCAGCAACGTCTTGCCTGTCCCGGGCGGCCCAACCAACAATGCGCCTTTCGGCATGGACGCACCGATTTCCGAATACTTCTTCGGATTGTGAAGAAAGTCGACAATCTCTGTCAAGGCTTCCTTAGCTTCCTCCTCACCGGCCACATCATGGAATTTGATTCCGGTCTCGGATTGCACATAGATCTTTGCACTGCTCTTGCCGAACTGCATCGAATTGCCGCCCATCCCGGATCCCATGCGCTTCATCAGGCTTCTGCTAAACAATTGCCCCAAGCCGAAAATCAGAACAAAAGGAACGATCCAAGAGAGAAGGAAACTCATCAGCGGTGACAGTTGCTGTTCGACAACCTCGCCGAATTCACTTCCCGAAGCATACAGCCTGTCAACCAGATTCGGATCGTTGAAAGTGGCGGTCTTGAAATACTCTCCGTCTTTTCACCGGTACTGAAATAAATATAGGTGGCTTCAACCTGTACTTTCTGAATTTCCTTGCTGTCAAGCATCGTGAGGAATGTACCGTAGTCCACTTCCTCGATCTGAGAATCCAAATAGGCGGGTATCACAAAAGTGTTGAGAATAATAAATCCGACCAGCATAGCAGCATAGAATATCATCATCGGCTTGCTGGGTTTCTTGAATAGGTTCATATCATCATCTCCATATAATTAATTGTACTTCAGCCTGTAGAAGAAATCAAACTGAAGCCGCTTTTCAAGCAATATACAGATATTAGCAGAGAATAATTAAATTTCTATAAAATTTCGGGGCTTTTATTGGATTTTAAAACTTTTTTTATCATTCCTTTAAATTCGTCGCTGTTGGCTTTTTGTGCTATTTAATGAAAGAGGCCTCTTTATGAGGTTTTTTAAGACAGTCGAAAACGGTCATACATCCGGCACTGGGCGTGCGGATATGTCGCTGTTTTCGACTGTCTTATACACACCCACAAACAACACCTGTCTTGAAATGCTGTAAAACGGCCAACAACGACGAAAAAGCCGCATCCGAAGATGCGGCCTCCAATAACTATTTGATATGTCCGCCATAGGCGTCCTATCGATTAGTCGTTGAGAAGTGCAGCGTGTGCAGCAGCCAAACGAGCAATCGGTACACGGAATGGTGAACAGGAAACGTAGTTCAAACCAGTTCTGTGGCAGAAGTCGATTGAACTTGGGTCTCCACCGTGCTCTCCACAGATACCAAGTTTGATGTCTGGGCGGGTGGATTTACCTTTTTCGCAAGCCATTTCAACCAATTGGCCAACACCAGTTTGGTCAAGACGAGCAAATGGATCTGACTCGAAGATAGCTTTCTTGTAGTAGTCATCCAAGAATGCACCGGCGTCATCACGTGAGAAACCGAATGTCATTTGAGTCAAGTCGTTAGTACCGAATGAGAAGAACTCAGCTTCCTCAGCGATAAGGTCCGCTGTAAGAGCCGCACGAGGAATCTCGATCATTGTACCAACCATGTATTTCATTTCGATACCTGCAGCAGCAATAGCAGCTTCTACAGTCTCGACAACAGTAGCTTTAACGTATGCAAGCTCTTTGATCTCTCCAACAAGTGGGATCATGATCTCTGGAACCACATCGTATCCGTCTTCTTTCTTGACTTCGATAGCAGCTTCAATGATAGCTTGTGCTTGCATTGCAGCGATCTCTGGGTAAGTTACAGCAAGACGGCAACCTCTGTGACCAAGCATTGGGTTGAACTCGTGAAGGCTTTCAACCGTTTCCTTAAGCTCTTCGAAAGTAAGTCCCATATCAGCAGCTAAAGCTTTGATATCTTCGTCTTCGTGTGGAAGGAACTCGTGAAGTGGTGGGTCAAGAAGACGTACTGTCATCGGAAGATCTTAAGCGCTTTGTACATAGCTTTGAAGTCACTTTTTTGGAATGGAAGCAATTTGTCAAGAGCTTCTTTTCTTTCTTCTACTGACTTGGAAACAATCATTTGACGGATCGCTGGGATTCTGTCCTCTTCAAAGAACATGTGCTCTGTTCTACAAAGACCAACACCTTCAGCACCGAAGTCAAGAGCGTTTTGAAGGTCTCTTGGGTTATCAGCGTTTGTTCTTACCTTAAGCGTTCTTACTTCATCAGCCCATGCCATGAAACGGGCGAAGTCTCCGCTGATCTCAGGCTCGATAGTCTTGATGTCTTCAAGGTAGATATTACCTTCAGAACCGTCAAGTGAGATGAATTCTCCCTCTTTAACAGTCTTGCCAGCCAATTCGAACACTTTGGCGTCTTCGTCGATCTTGATGTCTCCACAACCGGATACACAGCAAGTACCCATACCACGAGCAACAACGGCTGCGTGAGATGTCATACCACCACGTACAGTAAGGATACCTCTTGCAGCGTCCATACCTTCGATATCTTCCGGTGAAGTCTCAAGACGGACAAGGATGACTCTCTCGCCTCTTTCCTTCGCAGCAACAGCATCTGCAGAAGTGAGTATACCTGACCTGCAGCAGCACCTGGAGATGCTGGAAGAGCGTTGCCTGCGATTTCAGCAGCAGCCAAAGCGTCAGTGTCGAATACCGGATGAAGCAATTGGTCAAGTTGCTTAGGCTCAACTTTCAACAGTACTTCTTTCGGTGTACAAAGACCTTCGTCAACAAGATCAACGGCGATTTTAAGAGCCGCTTGAGCAGTTCTCTTTCCGTTACGTGTTTGAAGGAAGTATAATTTCTTATCTTCAATAGTAAACTCCATGTCTTGCATGTCTTTATAGTGTAATTCCAATTTATTGGCAATGTCCATGAACTCTTTGTAAACTACAGGCATGTCATTCTCAAGACGAGTGATTTGCTCTGGAGTACGGATACCTGCAACAACATCCTCACCTTGAGCGTTAAGCAAGTACTCACCGTAGATACCAGGCTCACCAGTAGATGGGTTTCTTGTAAATGCAACACCAGTACCTGATGTGTCGCCCATGTTACCGAATACCATGGATTGTACGTTTACAGCTGTTCCCCATGAACCTGGGATATCGTTCATACGACGGTATACGATAGCTCTCTCGTTGTTCCATGAACCGAATACAGCTTCGATAGATGCCATCAGTTGAGCTCTTGGATCTTGTGGGAATCTTCTCCCAAGTGCTCTTTGTAGAAGCCTTTGAATGCTTCGATGATGTCTTTGAGGTCATCAGCAGTCAAGTCGATATCAGACTCAACGCCCTTCTTCTCTTTGATTTCATCAAGAACTCTCTCGAACTGCTGCTTAGGAAGACCCTTAACAACGTCAGAGAACATTTGGATGAATCTTCTGTATGAATCGTATGCGAATCTTGGATTTCCTGTCTTGGCAGCGAAACCTTCAACGGATACGTCAGTCAAACCGAGGTTAAGAACTGTATCCATCATACTGGCATGGAAGCACGAGCTCCTGAACGTACAGATACAAGAAGCGGCATATCGTTGTCACCGAATTTCTTGCCTGTGAGTTCTTCAAGATTAGCCAATGCAGCTTCAACCTCAGCTTGGATTCCTTCGTTGATTGTTTCACCATCTGTGTAGTACTGAGTACAAGCCTCAGTTGATACAGTAAAACCTTGAGGAATCGGTAGACCCAGACCGGTCATTTCAGCAAGGTTCGCACCTTTGCCGCCGAGAAGGTTTTTCATGCTCTTGTCGCCTTCGCTAAACATATAAACAAATTTGCTCATCAATGTTACCCTCCTATAAAAAATAGTTATTTAGTTCGACAAATCTTTAACTAATCGTCAGATTTGCCATATTTCAACAAGCTCGCCTACTATTATAACATAAATGCCTTATTAGAAAAGTCTTTTTTTTGGTAACTTTGTCATATTTCACACATTTTGGTCATTTTATCTTGATTTAAATGGTTTGTATTACCTAATATGTGAATTTTGCCTCCAGGTATGCTTTCAGGTCCTCGATTTTGACACGTTCCTGCTCCATCGTGTCTCTATCTCTGATTGTCACGGCATTGTCTTCCAAAGTATCGAAGTCATACGTGATGCAGAAAGGCGTTCCGATCTCATCCTGTCTTCTGTATCTCTTACCGATTGAACCTCTGTCATCGTATTCCACATTGTACGTTTTGCAAAGCTCCTGGAACAATTCCGTTGCCTGCTCGTTCAGCTTCTTGGACAAAGGAAGAACTGCCATCTTCACCGGTGCCAGTGCCGGGTGAAAACGAAGAACTGTTCTTACATCGCCACCTTCGAGCTCTTCTTCATCATAGGCTTCACACAGGAACGCAAGTGTCACACGGTCGGCGCCAAGACTTGGCTCAATGCAGTATGGTACGTATCTTTCCTTATTCTGATCGTCGAAATAGCTCATATCCTGACCGCTGTGCTCTTGATGCGCCTTCAGGTCGAAATCGGTTCTGTCAGCAATTCCCCAGAGCTCACCCCATCCGAATGGGAACAGGTACTCGATATCACTTGTAGCATTTGAATAATGGGATAACTCTTCCAGACTGTGGTCACGGACTCTCATCACATCTTCGTTCATACCCAGAGTTTTCAGCCAATTGACGCAGTACTCTTTCCAGTATGTGAACCATTCAAGGTCTTCACCTGGTTTACAGAAGAACTCAAGCTCCATTTGCTCGAACTCACGGGTTCTGAAAGTAAAGTTACCCGGCGTGATCTCGTTACGGAAAGATTTACCGATCTGGCCAATGCCGAATGGTATTTTCTTACGTGACGTTCTTTGAACGTTCTTGAAGTTGACAAAGATACCCTGTGCCGTCTCAGGACGCAGGAAAATTGTGTTCTTGGCGTCTTCGGTCACACCCTGGAATGTCTTGAACATCAGGTTGAACTGACGGATGTCGGTGAAATCATGAGCCTTACAGCTAGGACAGTCGATACCGTTCTCATCGATGTATTTCTTCATTTCCTCATTTGTCCATGCGTCAATAGGCACTTCAATCTCCATGCCTTTTTCCTTCATATATTCTTCGATCAACTGGTCGGCTCTGAATCTTTCTTTACAAGACTTGCAGTCCATCAGAGGATCGTTGAAGCCTCCAACGTGACCTGAAGCCACCCATACTTGAGGATTCATCAGAAGGGCGCAGTCCACACCTACGTTATATGGCTCTCCTTGATGAACTTCTGCCACCATGCCTGCTTGACATTGTTCTTCAACTCAACACCAAGCGGACCGTAATCCCACGTATTCGCAAGACCTCCATAGATCTCGGATCCCGCATATACGAATCCTCTTGCTTTTGCCAGCGCTACGATTTTTCCATTGTTTTTTCCATCATATCTTCCTTTCTTGATAATCGACCTTTCCAAGGTCGATGAAGAGTTTCGGGAACGGATTTTGCAATAAAAAAGCAATCCTGTCCCTTAACAAGGGACGAAAAGATTACTCATTCCGCGGTTCCACCCTATTTGATACAATGTATCCACTCAATTTCATCACTCAAAAGTGCCTTCATCCGGTGTTATCTATCCGGTTTCCACTATCCCGGATTCACTGAAGCAAACGCTCCGGATTACTCCTCTTTATCAACGCGATTATTTAATCAATCGAAGTATAACACGTCCTGTACCTTCAAGTCAACCTGAGAGCATAAATAAATCTACTCAGCCTCAATCAGCCTGTCGATGTTTCCGATATATGTCTCAAAATACAAGTTGGCGCCATCATCGATGCTTACCTTTCCATCTCCGGAGTACTGCAAACCACTTCTAAGTTCCATATAATCACGGATGACACTGACCGACCGGTAGACATCATCGAACATGGAATACAGCATCCTGTTGACCTGCATATCCGCTTCATTCTGCTGCTCGATTCTAACAATTTCCTCCTTGGCCCTCTCCAGTGTACCAAGGACATCTTCAACCTCATTTTTATCACCCAGATAGGATTCATCATAAACTGTCAGACTGTTCGCATTCAGCAGTTCGTCATATCTCTCCATAAAAGCATACAGTTGGTCATTGTATTCATTACTGGTCACATGACCTGTGGACATGTATTCCAGAAGCTCTGTCATGGTCATTTCAAATGATTCCAGTAGTATTCTCGATTCAAGAACCATATAGTGATAGTCGAGATAATCCTCAAGCATTGCCGTCAGCAGCTTCTGATAACGGTCGTAGGCATCCAGTTTTTCACGGTCATCCGCTTTAGGATAGTCAGCCTTCAGTTCATTGAGGATGGTCAGTGCTCTCTGATGTGCATCACCGTAATCTGACGCCAACTCATCAAAACCGCTTTCAAGGTCTGATGCAAAACTTTCATAGTCCTTGAATCCGCCATCAGCATCCGGTGTTTCAAAGAAAACCTGCTCAGCCTCCACATTGGATGAAATCCGTTCAAGGTTTTCTCTCATGGATATCAACCCGGTTTCCAACTCGATGAACCTGTCATCGGATTCCAGGTCGTAATTCGATTTGCCAGTACACGATAAAAGGGTTGCCATCACAACCAACACGATGGCAACTCCTTTGAATTTCATTTCAGTGATCATTTCTCTTGCTCTTCATCCGTCTCTTGCAGTTCAACGTCTTTATCTTCGACAACTTCTTCCAAGTCCACTTCCTCGTATTCCTCTTCAACCTCTTCGGCTTCGACGTCTACGATGTCAACATCCTGGCTTTGAATTTCGTCCAGCTTCGCTTCTGTGTCCATCTTGATTTTCTCGATCTCAAGTTCCTTATCAGCTAACGCTGCATCGAGCTCCTTCAATGAAGAAATTTCATCAGCTACAAGGTCAAGGTCAAACGCACCTTCTTGAGTAGCTTCATAGACCTTCTTTCCAATGGAACTGAAAGCTTCAGCCTTTGATTTCTTCAATGCGTTCAACTCTGATTTGACCTTTTGTGTCTCGATAGCCGAGTTGGATTTCGCAGTGATTACCTTGGCACCCTTATCGATGTTCTTCTTCAGCTTGTTTAAAAAATCTGCCATGTGATTTCCTCCTAACTCCTCATGTTCAAACAGCCTTTCCCGCTGTTGGTCACTTATTTCCTTCTAATATCTATTATATGACGAAATGAAGTATTTTGCATTAGAATTCCATGAATTTTTACATAAATCATAGAATTTATTGCATTTTATCCGAGGATATCCAAAGATTTGAATTTCTGTGTGACGAAATTCCGGAAATAATTGCCTGTCATCTGTGATACTTCCTGAAACAGCGCTTCATCCATCTTGAAATGATACAGCTTTCCAAGAGGCGCTCCCTGAATGTACCTTAGAACATGAAGGCATTCCTGAGTCATGCTTTTTGAATTGAAATCTCCGCATCCGGCACATATCAGACCCCCTTTGACAGTAAGGGAGAAGTCCCCATCCTCCTTACCGCATTCCATGCAGCAGGATAGGTCCGGTGCAAACCCCAGCATGTTCAGGGATCTGAATTCAAAGACACATTTCACTACCCCTCCGGACTGCGCGCCCGTTTCAATGCTGAAAGGGAAATATAGAGAAGACGAAGCAGTTCCTCATTGGGATCCATCTCCTGTATGACGGAGCCGATCACTTCCAAAAGATATAGACCATAGGCTAACGTTTCCATATCCTGACGAATCTCATAGAAGGATTCGATGATGGATGCTGATCTGAGGGTATAACTGCTCCTCCCTTCGATCATCTGGAACTCAGCAAAGACGAAAGGCTGCGTCCCTGCAAGCAACGGACTCTTCGCCTTCTTGGCACCGTTCGCAAACACCACCATCTTACCGTATTCCTTTGAAAACACGATGATCCTCTTGTCATGGTCCTTGATGGTCATCTCATGAATCACTATACCTTTTGCCGTAATCAGATTTGTCATTTCAACCTCAACTATACGATAAAGCCGACTTTCTTCTTCACTTTTCGTAGTGTCTTCTCGCCAATGAAGGATGCTTTCTCACTGTTGGTCCTGATGATTTCATCCAGATACTTCTTGTCTTTGCTGATTTCTCTGAATCGTTTCTGTACCGGCTCGAGCTCAGCGACGAGTGCATCTGCCACATTTGTCTTCAGCATACCGTAGTTTTGTCCCTCGAACCTTGCCATAGCCGCTTCAACGGACTCACCGCTTGCACAGCAATAGATGTCTATCAGATTCTTGACGCCTGGCTGTTCGTCCGTATAATTGATCTCACCCATCGAATCGGTGACCGCTCTTTTGATCTTATTGCTCACCACATTCGGTTCATCAAGCAGCGAAATCGCGCCGTTCGGATTCGGGTCGGATTTGGACATCTTTGCAGTAGGTTCCTGCAGACTCCTGATTTTTGCCCCTACCTTTCCGAAAAAGGCTTCAGGAACTTTGAACGTCTCGCTGTATGTATTATTGAATCTCTGTGCAAGATCCCTGGCAAGCTCAAGGTGCTGTTTCTGGTCAGCCCCGATCGGAACCACATCCGTCTGGAACAGCAGGATATCAGCTGCCATCAGCACCGGATAAGTATAAAGCCCGGCATTGATATTGGCATCATTTTTGGTGGATTTATCCTTGAACTGTGTCATCCTGTTCAATTCGCCCATATAGGTGAAGCAATTGAGAATCCATGCCAGTTCTGCGTGCTGGCGTACATGTGATTGAGGATAGATCAGGTTCTCTGTCGGATCCAATCCGGTGGCAATATATAGGGCTAAAAGCTCTCTGGTCTTGGCCCGCAGTTTTGCCGGTTCCTGTCTCACCGTGATCGCATGCAGATCGACCACACAAAAAAGGCTTTCATAGTCATCCTGCATTTCGACCCAGTTCTTGAGAGCTCCGAAATAATTACCAATTGTTATGTTCCCTGATGGTTGAATACCACTAAAAATACGTGGTTTCTTCACTGCGCTGTTCGTATTTTCACTCATTATGACACCTCTATATTCGTTCGTATTCGTTTAATTATACGTAAGTTTAGCATATCAGCCATTAGCTGTAAAGTTATGGACCGATTTTATACATTTATTTTATCGTAGATTAATGTTATAATTTTCATTATCTAAAAAAGGAAAGGATTATGGTCTATGAAAATATTAACGGTCGCTGATGAAGAATCCAGATACCTTTGGGATTATTATGACGATTCCATATTTGAAGATGTCGACTTCATCATTTCGGCAGGTGACCTCAAGGCAAAATTCCTCTCCTTCTTGACCACCGTATCCAGAAAACCTGTATTCTACGTTCCAGGTAATCATGACCATAAGTATCTCACCGACCCTCCCTATGGATGTGAAAATCTCGATGACCAGATTTTCTTCCAGAACGGCGTCAGAATGCTGGGGCTTGGCGGCTCCTATCGATACAAGCACGGACCTTTTCAGTATACGGAGAAGGAGATGCGCAAAAAGCTGCGCAGACTGAAAGTCATGATACGGCAGTTTGACGGCATCGACATCCTGGTCACGCATGCCCCAGCCAAAGGCAACGGAGATGGGGACGACCTTTGCCACCGAGGTTTCGAGGTCTTCAATGAATTCATCCAGGAATACAAGCCTTCATATATGATACATGGACATCAGCACCTCACATACAACGTTCAGTCAAAACGGATCATCGCGGTCGACAGAACCATCATCCTAAACGCATTCAATTATCATTTTGTCGATTATAAATCCAACAATTATGTCTATCCGAAGCTTTCAGGTCTGGCCAAGTTCTGGAACACCATAAGGTTTTACCAAAAATATTCCGGTACGGAAGTCATCAAGCAGTACCGGGCATACAAGGCATTCAAAAAGGCTGAATCCAATTAAGGATTCAGCCCTTTTCATATCCGGTTTCATTCATAGATTTTCTTTACGCTCATCAGTGCCATGAGCGGATGGTTCTTCTCCATCGCATTGATCGACGGTATCGACCCCAATACCCCTTCGACGAACCAATCCATGTTCAGTATGTCCGTAGGATGCAGATGGGCATCCTCTTCCAGTCTCAGTCTCCCCTTATTGTCATACAGAGGACCTCTGAAGGGATGATAGGTGCCTCCTATGATCATATCCTTCATGAACTTCACAGCCTGGATCGTTTCCCTTGGCAGCGAAGATTTCGAATAGAACAGATCCACAACCTCTGTATCCATTCCCCACCAATAGTTGATGGCCTTGTCGGACTGTCCAAGAATATCCGTCAGTTTGGAATAAGCTCCTGTAAAGATATTACTTAGGATCTTCTCATAGAATTCACCCCAGTTCCAAACCGGAGAGGCAAGATAGTTGTTAATCCTGTTGTCGTTTCCTCCATCCGCAAATAAATTCCTGAAGTGATCAGCTTCGTGTTCATGTCCGAAGACTCCTGATGGGAGATGATATCGACACCCAAGTCAACCAACTGCTGATCGATGTCATAACATTCCTCTTCATTGGGATTACTGTAATCAGCCACCCATTTCACAGCAACGGTCGTATGCGGATTGACGAATCTCGCACCGAGGGTGAAGGCATTGATGCTCGATATCACCTCAGGAATCGGATAGGTCACCACATAACCGAGTTTGTTGCTCTTGGTCATGGAGCCGGCCATCATCCCCACAAGGAAATTCGGTTCATATATTCTGCCAAAATACGTTCTGACCCGTTTATAGGACATGTTCTCCGAACAGTTGAAGAACTTCACATTCTTGTATTCCACTGCTGCTTTCAGGGTCTGGTTGATGAATGTCGGGCTCGTGGTGAAGACGATATCATGACCTTCTTCAGCCATCTGAGCTATATAATCATAGGCTGTTTCATCCTCGGGCACATGGTTGATGGCCTTTGTCTCGACCTTGTCACCGAAGACATTTTCAATATGGTTCCTGCCGATTTCATGGCCGTAAACCCAGCTGGATTCCTTAGGGGATTTGGAATTGACAAAGGCAATCTTCAGTTTCTTGGGAGCCGTCCACCCTGACAGACCGTCAAACACATTTCGCTTCTCCAAAGATTCGGTGCTGATTTCCAATGAAATCTCTTGGTCTTCAAGCAGGGTAAACTCCTTCCACATCTTCGTAAGCTGTGTTTTTATCTCGTCGTTGGTCATCCCTTCCTCGTAAGGATAGATGTCCAGATACTTGAGAAATGCGTCAGCGGTCGTATTCTTCAGCACATCGCCGCCCAATTCATAGTAAATCTTCCTGAACTTGCTGTAAACCGACTGGAACTCCCTGTCGCCCTCGGAATCCACCCATCCGTATTTCAGGATCTGCTTATAGAGTTCATTGAATCCGTTCCGTCTTGACATCCAGATGTTGTTGATGCCGGTTTTCTTGTAGAACTCCATGAACTCATAGTAGATGACAACCGTTTCATCGTTCGGGTCGAACCTTGGCACCAGCCGCGTCACCTGTGCCGGAATCATCAGCGCATCAAAATACTTAAGTACCGATGCCCTCTTGTTGCCTTCTTCCGCGTAGAAATAATTCATATATTCATAAACCTTGATCGGATCCCTAATACCTTCATTCAGATGAGCGTTACACAGGTTTATCCATTTCATGGCAAACTCTGTATTCATGCCCAGAATCGGCATGTAGTTTTCGGCAAAAGACCTGCTTCGTCCGACGGTTTTCGTACCGACGATTTTCTTGATCGGTATTTCCATCAGACCAAGCTGCATTTCCGAAACAACCGAATCCTTTGTCGCAATCACATCCAAAACAGGAACATAAGGATCCTGCCCACCAAAGCGCTTGCTGTTGAAAACCTTCAGCCCCTTTTTCCTGGCTGCTTCATATTCCTGTCTTCCCATACCGGCCATAACCGTCTCCTTTCACATACGTTTTGTCTTCATTATACTATGGCATACTACTGCAATCAATGAATCAATACGACGAAAACAGCTGCCTCAAAGCTTGACGCTTGGTCATCTTCCACAAGAACATCGGATTTTATGCAATATGACCATGGAGTATCAATAGACGAAACCGTCAAAATATGCTTTAATATACATGGATAATCTATTATTGAATAAAACACATATAGAAAACGAGCAAAGATTAATGCCAATAGATAGGATAACGGAACTCTTGACCTTGAAAGGAAATCATACCCATGGAAAAAATACCAAGTTTTACGGTGGACCATCTGAGACTCGAAAAAGGAGTCTATGTGTCTCGCGTCGACATGATCGGCGAACATACCCTGACGACCTATGACATCCGAATGAAGAAACCGAACGATGAGCCTGTTATGAACACGGCTGAAATCCATACGCTTGAGCATCTTGGCGCAACCTACCTTCGCAACGAACCCTCTGTCATGGAAGATATCATCTATTTCGGTCCGATGGGATGCCGTACCGGATTCTATCTGATACTGAAGGGGAACAAAGCCTCTGAAGATCTGATTCCGATGCTTAAGGACCTGTTCAAATTCATCTCCAACTTCCAGGAAGATATTCCGGGCGCAACAGCCAAGGACTGCGGCAATCACCTCGACATGAATCTTAAGATGGCACGTTATGAAGCCGGCAGATACCTGGAAGTCCTCGAGACCATCAAGGCCGACCAACTGAAGTACCCCTCCTGACCTTAGCTCACTGCACGATCGACCAAGTGCAGGATAAAGAGATGAACGGGGTATATCAGATAGAATATGTATTTCAAACCTTTGCCCTTTTGCGCATTGTATCTGCTGATGAATACGATGCTTAAAAGGGCATAAATTTGCCGAATTCCTCCACCTGATCCGATGATCAAAAGCGTCATTATGGCGTTCACCGCGGCTATCCAAAGGTATTTACCCCTTTCCGTTCTCGCCGTATGCATACCGAAGATCATGATGATTCCGAATATACCGTAGTCCGTATTGAATATCATGGCAAGAACGCCAATGATGTATACAGTCAACGTCGCCATCAACCTGTTTCTTGACGCTATACGGTCATACAGATGAAGGCTCCAAAGACCAAGCACCAAGGTGAAGAAGACATTCTGGTGGCCGAGGTACATCACTTTACCATAAAAGGCAAGATCGAAAGGGACCTCGGAGATCAGTGCAAACAGAAAAAGCCTTACAGCGTAAGCCTTCAGGTTGCCGGTATGTCGATAACCTTCCACGATCAGGAATGCGAATATGGGAAAAGCAATTCTTCCGATTATCCTTAAAAAAGCCATGTCGGGATACTGACTCACAGGATACAGGACAGCTCCGATATGATCGATAATCATGGTGATGATGGCAATCCATTTAAGTCCGTTGGCAGTCAAGTGCATCCAGATACCTCCGATCACAATCTGATCATGGATTCGAAGACTTCAGGATATCCGATCTTCCTTCCGGCAAATCCGCCATGACAGTCGGAGCCCCCTGTAATCTTCAATCCCATTTCATTGCAATAATTCACGTAATATCTGCTGTTATCAATGTCTTCAAGATACTGTGTATAGCACTCGATCCCCTCTATACCAAGACTGACCCAGTGATTGAGTTTGCTCCGGTCGTAAAAATCACCATTCACATAGGCTGGAGGGTGTGCCAGGATTGTCATGATGCCCTTGCTTTTCAGCATGGGGATGATATCTTCAGGCTTCTTGAACACCTTCTCATATGTGATTCCGTTCACCAGAGCGAAATAATCATCCAGACATGCAATCAATCCGCTTTCTTTCAGATATCCGTACATTCTCCAGCCACCCTCGTAGGGATTGTAATCAAACTTCATATATTCCTTCATGGATATGCCGGACACCTTGCCTTTGAGATATTCAAGCACAGCGAGGTCATAGTCATCTCTGACTTTCCTGTTGAACCTGAGAAGTTCCTGCAGTTCCTCATCTCCAGTGTCGATATGGTACGCAAGAATATGATACTCCCTCTTTTCAAATGTTACAGCAACTTCAACACCTTTGATATGGGTCAACCCTGGTTCTTTGGCGGCAAGTTCGGCAACTTCATCCACGCAGTCGGTGATATCATGGTCGCACACGGCAAAACTCCTATTTCCTTTTCCTTGACGATATCGATGATTTCCTTGGCATTCCACAGGCCGTCAGAGGCATAACTGTGAATATGCAGATCCACTTTACGTTCCATCAGCATCCTCCATCCATTCTCATTTCCCTTCGATTACATGAATTGTAACACCAATCCGCAAAAAAGAAAAGAAAAACAAAGGCAGGTCAACTGATGATGACCTGCCTTTGTAAACGGCAAACAGTGCACACTTTCCATCTGCCGTAATGCGTCTATACAAAAGGTTATTGACCTTTATTTGAAGTACTTGACTCCGGATTCAAACAGTTTCTGATCCTGGTTACCGTAGATATTCCGTGCGACATTGTTTCCGATACGTTCGGAATGTCCCATCTTTCCAAGTACACGTCCATCTGCACTCATGATACCTTCAATGGCATACATTGAGCCGTTCGGATTGTCAAACACGTCCATGGAAGGCTGACCCATGGCATCAACGTATGTCGTAACAACCTGACCCTTATCGAAGAGCTCTTTGATCATGGCCTCACTGGCAACAAAGCGTCCTTCACCATGGGATACCGGTATATGATGGATATCGCCGGCAGTGACCCCACTAAGCCATGGAGACTTATCGGACATGATCTTCGTCGTTGCCATTCTGGATATGTGACGGCCGATTGTGTTGTAGGTCAATGTAGGAGCATCCTGATTCAGGTTGCGTATTTCACCATACGGTACCAGGCCGAGTTTGATCAGCGCTTGGAATCCGTTGCATATACCAAGCATCAGACCGTCCCTGTCATTCAGCAGTTCCATGACCGCTTCTGTGATGGCCGGATTCCTGAATACGGTTGCGATGAATTTCCCTGAGCCGTCAGGTTCGTCACCTGCACTGAATCCACCAGGAATCATGATCATTTGAGATTTCCTGATGCCTTCAACGAAGTCTTTCACCGACTCCTCAGCCATATCAGGTGTCAGGTTTCTGAAGACCGCTTCATTGACATCGGCACCGGCCTTTTCGAAGGCGATCCTTGTATCGTATTCACAGTTGGTACCCGGGAACACAGGTACGAAAACCGCCGGTTTCGCAATCTTGTTCTTGGTGACATATATCGTATCCGCTGCGGTCAGCTTATCGATTGTGTCACAGGTCTCTTCCGTCCTTGTTGGGAAAATATCCTCAAGGGGCTCTTCCCACCATTCAAGGGCAAGCTCCAAATCAATGACCGTTTCCCTGTACCTGATCGCACGATCCATCGTTGTCTTACCGATTTTGACGGCTGTCTCAGGCAGGTCATAGGCATTCACACTTTCCCCCAGCTCCAGTATAATGGAACCGTAGGATGAAGCGAACACATCCACTGCATCCAAGTCTTCAAAATCGAATCCGAGACTGTTTCCGAAACTCATCTTCGCAACAGCCTCAGCTATACCGAATTGCGGCACGCTTACTGCGCTCAGGATGGTTCCTTTTTGGATCTCATCATGGATCCATGTATAGTTGGCTTTCAGAGCCTCGATATCCGGAAGGTTCTGGCTGTCCACCGGCAGTTTCACAACGATGACATCGCTTCCCGCCTGTTTGAATTCGTTTGATACGGTCTTATTCACGTCAACGACATTCACAGCAAATGATACGAGTGTCGGAGGTACATCGATATCGTGGAAGGTACCGCTCATGGAATCCTTGCCTCCGATGGACGGCAGGTTCAGAGCATCCTGGATGTAGTATGCTCCAAGAAGAGCCGATAATGGTTCGCCCCAACGGGATGTATCCTTGCCAAGACGCTTGAAATACTCTTGGAATGTAAAACGTATGGAATCGTACTTTCCACCTGTAGCAACGACTTTTGCAATGGAGTCGATGACCGCGTAAACGGAACCGTGATATGGTGACCAGCTTGACAGATATGGGTTATATCCGTGGCTCATGACCGTTCCTGTTGACGTTTCGCCCTCCAGCACCGGAATCTTTGCCACCATGGCCTCCATCGGCGTATTTTGTGACTTACCGCCAAACGGCATATATACTGAACCTGCACCGATTGAAGAATCGAAGCGCTCGATAAGTCCTCTTTGGGAACAGGCATTCAGATCACCGAGGGAACGCTTGAACAGGTCCATGTATTTCCCTTCAGATTCCAGATCCGCCACTTCCTTGGCTTCCCTGTCAAAATAGGTATCTGTATCAGGTGCCAGAACATGCGCGTCCATTTCCACCGAAGCTCCGTTGGTGTCGAGGAAATCACGGCGGATGTTGACTATCGCTCTGCCGTTCCAGTTCATGATCAGGCGCTTTTCCTCTGTCACAGTTGCAACGTGCACAGCTTCAAGGTTCTCCGCTTCGACTTCCTTGATGAAAGCATCGGCATCCTTAGGATCGACGACAACCGCCATACGCTCCTGTGATTCTGAGATGGCCAGTTCAGTACCGTCCAGACCATCATATTTCTTTGGCACTTTATCAAGTTCGATGATCAAACCGTCTGCCAGTTCACCGATGGCAACAGATACACCGCCAGCACCGAAGTCATTGCATTTTTTTATCATCTGGCTGACTTTCTTGTTTCTGAACAGTCGCTGGATCTTGCGCTCTGTAGGTGGATTACCCTTTTGGACCTCGGCACCGCATGTATGGATGGAATCCGCAGTATGCTCCTTGGACGATCCTGTAGCGCCTCCACAGCCGTCACGGCCGGTTCTTCCTCCCAGAAGGATGATGTAGTCTCCCGGATCAGAAGTTTCACGGATAACGTTCTCTCTTGGCGCAGCCGCTATGACAGCACCGATTTCCATACGTTTTGCCACATAATTCGGGTGATAGATTTCACGGACAAGACCTGTCGCCAAACCGATCTGGTTTCCGTAGGAACTGTAACCGTGGGCACTCTCAGTAACGATCTTTCTCTGTGGCAGTTTGCCTTCCATCGTTTCCGCAATCGGAAGTCTTGGATCTGCAGCACCGGTCACGCGCATTGCCTGATAGACATAGGAACGTCCTGAAAGCGGATCGCGGATCGCACCTCCGAGACATGTTGCCGCTCCACCGAATGGCTCTATCTCTGTAGGATGGTTGTGTGTTTCGTTCTTGAACATGACCAGCCATTCCTCTGTTTCCCCGTCGATCTCAACCGGAACGATGATGCTGCAGGCATTGATCTCTTCTGAAACCTCAAGGTCATCCAGATGTCCGGTCTTTCTCATTTTCTTCATGGCCATCAAGGCGATGTCCATCATACAAATCGGTTTCTCATCCGCCCGTTCAGCATAGACCATCTCTCTGTCTTTCAGATACTGTTCGTATGCATTCTTTACCGGTTCGTTGCATTTATTGTCTTCAAATGTGATGTTTTCAAGTCTTGTGAGGAAAGTGGTATGGCGACAGTGATCGGACCAATAGGTATCCAAAGCCCGGATCTCCGTTATCGTCGGATTTCTCTTCTCCACTTCCTTGAAGTATTTTTGCGTATGCAGAAGGTCACGGTCAGTCATCGCAAGACCAAGTTCCTGCCACAAAGCCACTACACCGTCTTTGTCCAACTCGATGAATCCGTCAACGGCTTCCACTTCACCGGGTATATCGAGTTCAAGCTCCAATGTGGAAGGTTTCCCGAGCATCGCTTCCCTTGAGTCAACAGGGTTGATGCAGTACTTCTTCACTTTCGCTATGTCTTCGTCAGTCAACTCACCGGAAAGCACAACGATCTTGGCAACAGCCACAACCGGTTTTGCATCGTTGTTCACAAGCTTGATACACTGTACAAGGGAATCCGCTCGTTGGTCGTATTGTCCGGGCAGGTATTCCACTCCAAAACAACATCCCCTTCTTGCATGGGAAAGACTTCTTCATAGGTGACATCTACCGGCGGTTCCGAATAGATGGTGTGAATCGCCTGCTCATAAGTGGTATCATCAAGGTGGTCCGTATCGTAACGGTGCAGAATCCTTACTCCTTCAAGACCTGTCATATTCAGGTGATTCTTCAGGTCATCCAGCAAGCCGTGGGCTTCAACATTGAAACCTTCTTTTTTTTCAACAAAAATACGTTTAATCGACATATGCGCCTCCATATAATTGAAACATCTCATGTAAGATTTTTTTCTTTACATCATCAAGAGTATCATGATATTATTAAGAAGTAAAATTAATATTACTAATTTGTTTAATTAGCACCACTAATATATAGGAGTTGTCCATGAACATCAATCTCGAATTATACAAGGTTTTCTACCATGTTGCCAAGGAACTGAACTTTTCCAAAGCAGCCAGGCAGCTGTTCATCTCCCAGTCCGCCATCAGCCAGAGCATCTCCCAACTGGAACAGGAACTGGGAACGAAGCTGTTCATACGTACAACGAAAAAGGTATCCCTGACTACCGAAGGCGAAACGCTCTTCCAACACATCGAACCCGCTATCCACTCCATCCTTCAAGGCGAACAGAAAATCGGTGAAATTGCCACGCTGGAACGCGGCCGTCTTCACATCGGGGTCAGCGACACCATCTGCAAGTATTATCTGATCAATTATCTGAAGGATTTTCACGAGCATTATCCGAACATCGAAATTCTCATCACCAATAAGACCTCCATCGAATGCGTTGACCTGCTCAAAGGCAACAAGGTGGATCTCATTGTCACGAATCTTCCCAACAGCGCGATCGATTCGAGTATGGAAGTCATTCCGACGGCTGATTTCAAGGACATCACCATCGCTCCGTCGAGCTTCCAAAAACTAAAAGGTTTCAATATCCCTTTCAGCGACCTGGTGGAATTCCCAGTCTTGCTCTTGGACAAGCAAAGTTCCACCACACGCTTCTACAGAAGACGTTCAACGGGTTCGGCCTGAATCTGAAACCTGCAATCGAGCTCGGAAACATCGACCTGCTTGTAGAGATGACACGTATCGGACTGGGGCTGACCTTCATTCCGGATTTTGTCTATAAAGAAAGCGAGGAATATTTCATCGTCGATACGGAACACGAACTGACGCAAAGAAGGCTTGGGATTGTCACCCAAGCCAAGACGCCTCTGTCGGCAGCCTCAAAGGCCTTCATCGAACTCATCACAACTGATGATAAACCTTTTCAGCAACAGTATTGATCATTTTCTCATCCTCCGTCAGATCCATGGTCTTGATTTCCTTCACAAGACGGTCCATAACGGCAAAATATCTGGCTCCCTCATCCATATCAGCAAGATTGAGAGGCTGCCTGTCAGCAAACTTGTCCAACGGATACTTGTCGGTATAATCCCTGTAAACTCTCTCGAACTCATTTCTTCTGGTGTTGAAGGCATCCACCTTCGACGTCATGTTGCTCTTCGTATAGAAACCGATGCCTACGAATACGACTCCGATAACGGTAAACATCAGTGGCATATTTCCTCTCAGAAATCCCAGAACACCGACCAAATTGAGGATTCCCACAAGAGCCAGGACACCTCCGAGTCCAATAAACGCCACATAGCTGCTCTTGATTTCCGCCAAATGGTCTTCCCCTTCAATATCATGGGTATCATACTCGTCAAAGTAATAATCCTCCATATCCGGCTCATCCCTCTCTGCCGAGACGAAACCCTGCATAAGTTTTGCAGCCTTCTCCCAGATATCTTCATGCACATAGATGACATATACATGCTCATCATGCTCGTTTTTCGCATCTTTGACGACTCCGCTGTCGATGTCGGAATATTTCAGGAACTCCAGGGCCTTTTCTGCCTCTTCCCTGCTGTTGACCACTAAAAGCATCCTGTCCGTCGGGATATCTTCCAGCGTAGGTACCAGCGGCACCTTACAATCCGCACACATTTCGATGTGATCTTCATATTCTTCTTTGCATTTTGGACACCAAGCCATAACTTTCCTCCATATACCCAAGTCAGATTATCAGTAAATTACAATAAGTATAACAAACTTTCACACCCCCTTCAATATTAGATGAAATTATGTTATATTTATTATTATGTTAAACACATATAAACTTTAATGAAGAGAGGTACCTAATGGACAAACACTGGAACTTGAATGCCCTATATACAGGTTTTGATTCCGGGGAATTAAAATCTGACATGCGGCTGTTAACCGAAAAAATTGATGCATCAATGAAACAGATTGAATCCATCAATTCCTATGATACGGATGCACCCGCAAGACTGCTTGATTTCCTCAATCGGTTCAACGACCTTGACGACCTGGTCAGCAATCTTTATTCCTATGCGTCCCTGACCTATCAGGTGGATACCGGCAATATGGATGCAGCCAAGATGATTGAAGGCATACAGGCACATATACCAACCTTGACACTCCTGGATGTCAAAGTACAACAGCTCCTTAAGAAGATACCCGATCTCGATGCCTTTATCGCAAAGGCGCCGGGTCTTGACAACTACCGGTTCCATTTGGAGACCGCTATAAAAGAAGCAGCGCACCTACTGGAAACAAAAGAAGAGTTACTGCTTTCCGAAATGCAAAACACCGGTTCAAGAGCCTGGTCAAAACTTCAGGACCAGATCGTGTCAAACCTCAGCGGCGAGTTCCGGGGAAAGGAAGCGACATTGACTGTTCTGCGTTCAAAGGCCTATGAGGCTGATGCCTCCATCCGGAAGGATGCGTACGAAGCGGAATTGACTGCCTATCACAAGAAAGAGAAAGAATCCGCCGCATGTCTGAACGCAATCAAGGGAGAGGTCATCACAGTCGCCAATAAGCGCGGATATGCGTCTCCGCTCCATATGACCCTCGAATCATCGAGGATGGATAAAGAAACGCTTGAAACCATGATGTCGTGTATTGAGGAATACCTGCCGCACTTCAGAAGATACCTTACCAAAAAAGCAGAACTGCTCGGCCACAAGAACGGGCTTCCCTTCTATGACCTTTTCGCACCGGTCGGTGATGTCGATATGCGCTATAGTTATGACCAGGCCAGTCAAATGATTGTGAAGCAGTTCTCCTCCTTCAGTCCGAAACTCGGCGATTTTGCGGCACATGCTTTCAGCAGCGACTGGATTGATCCGTTTCCAAGGGAGGGCAAGGTCGCAGGTGCTTTTTGCGCCAATCTCCATGGCATCAAAGAGAGCCGCATCATGTCCAACTTCACAGGCAGCTTCAACGACCTGACAACACTTGCCCATGAATTGGGGCACGGATACCACGGTGAATGTCTGAAAGACGCTTTGGCCATCAACAGCAATTACCCCATGCCACTGGCTGAAACCGCTTCAATCTTCTGCGAAACCATCGTTTTCAACGCAGCCCTTGATGATGCTTCAGTTGAAGAAACCAAGGTCATATTGGAAAATGAAATTTTGGGAGCCACACAGGTCATCGTTGATATCTATTCCAGATATCTCTTTGAAACAGAACTTTTCGAAAAAAGAAAGACAGCTTCACTGTCGGTGCCTGAATTGAAGGAAGCCATGACAAACGCCCAGAAAAAAGCCTATGGCAATGGACTTGACGAGGCATTCCTGCATCCATACATGTGGATGTGCAAACCGCATTACTACTACGCTGAAAGAAATTTTTACAACTTCCCATACGCATTCGGACTCTTGTTTGCCAAAGGTCTTTACGCTCTCTACCAGAATGACACGGATAGCTTCGTCGCCAAATACGATGAACTCCTCCTTGCTACAGGCTGCAACAACATCCATGATGTCCTGAAGATCGTAGGAATCGATTCCCATCAGCCGGATTTCTTCCGAGGCTCCCTTGAAACCATCAAACAGGGCATCGACAGATTCTGCAGTATGTAATTCAACTTCAAAAGCATGTGCCTGTGACCGCCGTCACTGCACATGCTTTTCATTGTGAAACAGTAAGTTTTTCGATTTTAACGAAATGCATCGTCAGCTTTCTGTGGGCAGCGTCTGAAACTCGACGGGTAACGTGATGATGAATTCACTGCCTTTGCCCGGTCTGCTCTTCACCTTGATCTTGCCGTTATGCCCTATGATCATGACTTTCGCTATAGACAGTCCCAATCCGTGGCCTCCAGTCTGTCTCGTCCTGGATTCATCCGATCGGAAGAATCTGTCAAACAGATTCGGAAGGTCCTTTTTGCTGATTCCGATGCCCGTATCCTTGACGTGAATGAAGACTTCCCTGTTCATCTCATAACATTTCACCTGGATGCCGCCGTTATCGGGCGTATACTTCACCGCATTGTCGATGAAGATGCGCAGGGTCTGTTTGATCTTCGACATATCGAGCCGCACCATGATATTCTCCTTGGAATCACAGGTGATGTATTGATTCTTCGTATTCACCATATTGAATTCCTTCACCACTTCGCAAATCAGCTTTCCGATGTCGAATTCGCTCGGTTCATACTTCAGTGTCTGGTTGTCGGATCTTACCAGTGTCAGAAGGTTTTCCACCAGTTGCTGCATATTTTTGGATTCTCCGATGATCGCTTCAATGGATTCGTCGAGAATCTCTTCGTCCTTTTCCCCACCGTTCCAGCATGGACGCATAACCGTTGATGATGCTGATCGGTGTTCTCAGCTCATGGGACACGTCGAAACGAACCGCTTCTGCTTGTTGTAATCCTTGTCAAGACGATCAAGCATTTCATTGAGCGTCATCGCGAGATCCTTCAATTCATATTTGGTCGTTTCCACATCCAGTCGCATATTCAGACTGCTGATCGAAACCTGTTCGGCTGTCTTCGTCATAAAATATATCGGGTTCAGGACTTTTCTGGTTCTGACACCGCCAATCATCGCCATAAAAACGAATCCAACACCCTGAAAGACGAGAAGCAACAGAATCAGGAACAGAATTTCCCGCCAGAAGACATGAATCGGATAAAGGCTCTAATGACAAACATCTGATAGTTTTCACCATTTCCTGTCGTCTGAATAAAATCGACATCCCTTGCAATGATACGTTGTTTGGAAGCCATTGTTATCTTCGACAGGATGTTCGTCGGATACGCATAGAATCTGAAGTCCCCGGTCTCGACTTTGTGTACCTGCATTTCGTCAGTCAGCTGGTTTTCAACCATAAGACGGTCCGCTTCATAGATCATGACCTGATAGGATATGCCCCTGTCTCGGTCAGCTGCGTGAATTTGATATCCAACTCCTCTTCCGTATACAGGTTTTCACTGTAGGCTTGAATCAGCTGTATGACCGTACCCCGGTTATCCCTGACATCATTTGATATTTCAAAGAACAGATATGACACCGGTACGGCAACGAGAACCATAATACTGACGGTCATATAGATCATCAGATAGTCGAAGGCGATTTTTCGTCTCATGGAAAGATGCAGGCTTTTGAAAAGATAGAGGAGGAAATCCCTGCTTCTTTTGATACCCTTTACCGGGAGAAGTGCTATCCTCTGAATCTTCTTTCTAATCATAGATGATATAACCTACTCCCCTGACCGTCTTAATCATCTCTATGCCGTATTTTTGGTCAATCTTCGACCGCAGGTACCTGATATAGACATCGATGACATTCGTGTCTCCATAGTAGTCATAACCCCATACCTTTTCCAGAATCTTTTCCCTGTCGAGGGCTATGTTCTTGTTCTCGAGAAGATACTTGAGGAGTTCATATTCCTTTTGGTCAGTTCAACGACATCTTCACCATAGGTCACCTGACGTTTACGGTCATCCACGGTCAGTTCACCAAAATCAAGAACTTTCTTTTCCTCCTCTTTGACCGAGTTGGTCTTTCGTTTTACTGCAACCCTTATCCTGGCAAGGAGTTCTTCGATGGCAAAAGGTTTGGTCATATAATCATCCGCACCCATGTCAAGTCCCATGACCTTATCCGTGACATCATCCTTGGCCGTTAACATGATGATCGGAACCCTATTCTTGCTCTGCCTGATTCTCCTGCAAACCTCTATTCCACTCATGACGGGAAGCATCAAATCGAGCAGGATCAGATCAGGCGCTTCATTTTCTGCCATCTCCAAACCGGTTCTTCCATCATGTGCCGTGATGATCTCATAACCTTCATGCTTCAGCTCCAGTTCAAGAAACCTGGCAATTTTCTTCTCATCTTCCACAATCAACAGCTTCGTCGCCATCATGCGTCCTCCTCTATTTGTCGATGGTGACCTCATAATAGTCATCATCCTCGTCTTCATGTATGTATGTCCCCTCTTGAGCGTCTGGTGTTTCGCTCGGGCCGGCATCGGAGCTGTTCACCTCTTCTTCACCTGACGTACGGTTCGGTTCTGCTGCAGGAGGTTCCTCTTCCACCTTCGGTCCAAGGGAGGATTCCGCTTCCCCTCCCGTTTCCGGATTCATGGCACCTTTTCTCCTGTTCCTTCTGCTGCCGTTCTTTTCAACTGTTCTATAAAATGAAAACTCTCGTTCCCTATCTACCTTTTTGATCTGCAGACTGCAGTCTGTCATCAAGGCAAGAATGACAAAAACCACACCAAGAAGCAGTGTCTTATCCACTCCGATAAGCACCAGCACAATCAAGAACCCGATGATGGGTATATTCAGAAACTGGTCTTCATCCTTGTACACTCGAATACGATAGACCAGTGTTGCATTAATGATATTCTCGATCTCATTGAAGAGGCGGTTCCAAAAGGAATTCGCCTTCTTCCTTGCATGTTTTTCAGCCTTGTCAACGTCTCCGTCAGCACGCCTCAAAAACCGTTCAGCCTCTTCATACGAAACATCCACTCTGCTTTGAAGTTCTCTTATCATTTTTTCAGTAATGTCCACAGTGGCACCTCCTTCATATAAAGATCACCTTTAACCGTGCATACCTACTGTATAGTAACATTCTAATCCTCAATCATTGCATCTGCTTTAGGCGAAGATTAGAAAACGATTAAAATAGAGCCCGAAGGCTCTATCAAAAACTTCTTCCGCCGCCTCCATGAGAGGAGCTGCCGCTTCCACCGCCTCCACCGCCTCCACCGCTTTTCGTTTCAATCTTTCTCTTGGAAACGAACTCACGTTTAAAACGGTCCAACGCGATTGGTCAGCTGAAAACTGTTTATGGATTCATATGTTCTGTTATTAACGGTCACTTTGCCTTTGCTGGCCATAGTAATCACTACGGTAGCAATGGCAGCCACCGCTAAAGCCGCAAGATAAGGTATCGGCATCTTCACCATACCGGCAAGCCTGCTGCCATAGGTGGACAGTGTCCCCTTCTGCTCCATATTGCTGACCATACCGAGAAATGATTCAAAGGCTTTGAAATCCTTACCCTTCTCAAGGTAGGGTATGATCCTGTCCAGCATATCTTCGATGACGGGTTGATACAGGGGAATGGTTTCAGAACCGCTGGTGGATATCCAGAGTTCCCTGTCGCCCGGTACACCGGTCTTATAGAGGATCAGAATACCTTCTCCATCAGTGGAGCTTCCGTAACCATTGTTGTCAAAATAGTCATCGGCATATGCCTTCGGTGACTTCCCTCCCAAATCGCTGACGATGACGACAACCGGTTCCATGTCATATCTTTGCCGTATCTCTTCCGTCTTGTCCTGAAGTTCATTCACTTCAGCCGAACTCAAACGGGCGCTTTCATCAATGACATTTGCCGTTTCCGCCCACACACTAGTATATTGCAGCATACAGATGACACTTATCACAACGGTCAACAGCATGCTTTTCCAATGTCCATTACCCAAAGAGAGCACCTCCCAACACAGTCAGGATCCAGACTGCGGCAAAGACAATTCCAAAAAAACCGGCTTGACGCATAGGGTCATTAGGTGTCTCACCGACGATTTTTCCTGTCTGGCCATTGATGAGGAACATATGCTTCTCTTCTTTATATTCATTGACAAGGAGATAAATAGGCATCAGAGCATAGTTGTTGCTGATATCGTGTAGATCTGTATCTGTTCCTGCCGGTGTGTAGGAAGAGTAGCCGGATACCGTCTCCCTCAGTCTGTTATTGACGAACTCTCTGACCCTACTGTCCATGACCCGTTCACTTTTCTCGGCATCCACATCATATTTTCGGCCATGAAACCGGTAAGATAAGTCATTGAAACTCCTTGAGCTCCCTATAGTCATAGGGTTCAATCATATTCATGAACTTGTCGTCCAGTTTTGTTGACGCATCAACCGGCACTCGTTCATACCTGACATTGCCTTCACGCTCCACCTGGTAATATTTCGTCTTGGTGTATTCGTAATTACCTGAACGCCAATGGCTAACCCTGGTGCCCTCTCCATAGGTTCTGCCATGGGCATCACAGTCAAACAGCCAGAAAGGCGCGTAAATGCCCGTCAGCTTGTCGATTTCATCATCCTGCTTAAAGGATGACGGTGCAAACAGTTTCTTGCCGATCCACTGCCTGTATAGTTCCGTTGCCTGAGGTTTGGCCACCCTGAAGGGTATGACAAACTTTGGCTCAAAAGCCCCCCGAAAACGCTGCTTGATGATGGTTGGACTCTTGCAGTAGAGACAGAACGTCGCACTGGTCGTATCATCAGCAATCAGTTCAGCTCCACAGCTGGAACAGTGATAGGCCTCCAGCTGTGTTCCATCCTCCGGTTGAGATTCCTGCCTTTTTCTTCAGTTGCATCTTCCTGTTTATCCTGCCCGAAAATCTCATCTATCTCTTCCTTATTGAACTTGCTGAAGCAATAGTCGCATTTCCATGCTGCAGATGACGGATCGAAGGTCAATGGGCCTCCGCAGTTCGGACAGTCATATTCTTGTATTGCTGACATAGTCATCTCCTGTATACGTTCTTCGTTTATTGTCTGTCGGTCAAATCGAATTTATCGCCGCATTTCGGGCAGAACTTCGGTGGATTGGTCGGGTCTTCAGGTACAAAACCGCAGTTGTTGCATTTGTAAGCGGCTTTCTCATCCGGTTTTTGGCTGCCGCAATTGCTGCAGAACTTCGCAGAATCAGGATTCAACTGCCCACATGGGCATGACCATCCGCCGTCCTCTTCCGGTTTCTTGCTGCCGCAGTTGCTGCAGAAGGCACCGGTATTGACGCTGCCGCACCCGCAGGTCCAGGTCTCCACTCGATCATCTGGCTTTTGCCACCACAGTTACTGCAGAATCTGGCCGATTCACTGTTCACCTGTCCGCAAGAACACGACCATCCACTTGTCTGCGCAGCACCTGCACCCTCCTTCGCGCTGGTTTCGCTCCCCTGGGCCGGATTCATCACACTTGAAAGTCCACCTTGTCCTCCGGCTGCGTTCAGCCCCAGACCCACTCCGGCAAATCCCATCATGGCGCCGTTTTCATTGGATCCGGCCGCTTCGATACCTGCAGCCACCCCTCTTGTCATCCGAGCCGCTCGGCGATTCGGGTCAAGGAGCAACGCATCCTGCCTATGTTGATTGATGAACTCTTTGGTCTGCTCATCATAGGTCATATTTCTCACTGCAACTGAATTGATGAAGAAGCCACGAAGTCCCATCCAGTCCTCATCCAATGTAGTCGCCATGTACTTGCCGATATCCCTCTGTCTTGTCGGTAGTTCTATGACACTGCAGTCCTCATATGCCATACTTGCTACGGCATCGCTGAACGCTGCGACAAACTCGTCGATATACTGTTCGGCCAGGTCATCTTTCGTGAAATCCTTCTCTCCGGTTTTATTCAGCACTTCACGGTAGAAGAGCATCGGATCCGATACCTTGATGGAATAGGTTCCGTGCGCTCTGATCTCGCATGACAACATGGTACCGGGAACCAACTTCCGGTCTCCAAATATGATCGGATTAGGCGTACCGAAACGTATGCTCGGTATCTCCTGTTTGTTGACATAAATGACCTTCTGCTCATAAGGCGCCGCACCGCCGAATTTGAATCTTTCAAAGGTATCCTTGAAGGTATTGGCAATGCCTCCAGGCCTGTCGATTTCATTGTTTCCGGTATTGGTGTATCCTTCTACAGAGGTGTCTTCAGACTTGAAGAAAATTGAAGGAGCCCTCGAATTATCCACCTGATAGAACCCAGGTTCATCGGTTGCAGCGATGATCTTTCCCGAATCCACCAAGAGCATGTATGCATTTTCGGGCACTTGAATCAATGAACCGTTCGATATCACATGTAAGGATCCTTTTTGTTCCTATTTCGCCGATCATTTTTCCTGCTGACAACACCATAGGTTGCAATTGTATTGTTATTCATATCATTGGCTTCCACACGCTCAAGCCACTGGTCAGCCAGTGCTCCTGATACCGAAGAAGCAGCCACTTTAAATATTCCCATATTACCATCCTTCCACATATTTTTTTCAACTTATATTTTCTCATATTATCAAGGCAAACACAAATCTTTTGAGTAAATTAATGGGAGGGAGCGGCTTATCCGCGCTTTTGCCCTGACAAAATTTCGCTGTGTAACTCGGCATCTGGAACAATCCGCGAGGCGGAACGTGGGCATTAAAGCCCACTTTGTTCTGTAACATGAAATATGCTCCCTCCAGCAACAGGCACCGTAAGGTCCTTATCCATTGCAGGAAAGAGCATATCAAGTTTGTCTATGATGACTGATTCAGATGCTTAGAAATTGTCGCACAGCACCTCAAAGTATGTTTTCGGATGAAGACATGCCGGACATTTATCCGGTGCATTTGCTCCCACATGGATATATCCGCAGTTGCCGCATTTCCACATAATCTCTTCGCCTTTTGCAAATACCGCGTCATTCTCTATATTTTCAGCAAGTTTCAGGTAGCGTGCTTCGTGATGCTTTTCCACTTCCGCAATCTTGCGAAATGCCACGGCGACTTCTTTGAAGCCTTCTTCTTCAGCGATGTCTGCAAAAGTAGGATACAGATCGGTCCATTCTTCGTTCTCGCCTGCTGCTGCAGCCTTCAGATTATAGAGTGTATCGCCCAACGCAACCGGATATCCCGCTCCATTCAGTTCAATCACTTCTCCGTTCATGTCTTCCTTGAGCAGTTTGAAGAAACGTTTTGCATGCTCTTTCTCATTGTCTGCCGTTTCCTGGAAAATATTGGCTATTTGGACAAAACCCTCTTTTTTCGCAACTGAAACATAGTACGTATATCTGTTTCTTGCCTGTGACTCACCAGCGAATGCCTTCATGAGATTATCAGCTGTTCTTGTGCCTTTCAATGATTTGCTCATTTTTGCCTCCTTAAATGTCATCCAATAATGGTTACCTCAATTTTCATTCTATCACTGTGGAAATACCCTGTCAACGATAACGATTCTTATGTTATAATGGTTTTACTACATTCATTCAGACAAACAGGAGACCCTATGGAAAAAGAAATGCACAGATACGTTCCGTTGCCGTTCTCGGCATCGGTTTCAATATCATACTTCTCATCATGAAGCTGACGGTAGGCTGATCAGCCGCAGTCAGGCCATGATAGCTGACGGACTCAACAGCGCCGGTGATGTGTTCGCTTCTCTGATGACCTATATCGGCAACAAGATATCCTCACAGCCATTTGACAGCGAACACCCTTACGGACACGGCAAGGCGGAATACATCTTCAGCATGATCATCAGCTTTTCCCTGTTGCTTGTCGCTTTCAACATCGGACGAAACGCTGTAGACTCCATCAACAATCGAACCGCATTCCTCTTCACTCCGTGGCTGCTGGTCGTCGCTTTTTTTACGATTGCAACCAAATCTCTATTGTACATGTACTGCAGCCGTATCGGTCACAGGTACAACAGCCTGCTGGCACTGGCCAACGCTGAGGACCACAGGAACGATGTCTTCATCACCTTATTCACTCTGATGAGCGTCATCACCGGATATTACAATCTATTCATCGTCGACGCTGTTGTCGGATTGCTGATCGGTGTCTGGATCGCCTATACCGGTTTCACCATCTTTTCAAGCTCTTATTATGTCCTGATGGATACCACCCTTGATCCCGACATCAAAGATGAGCTCGTTTCGCTGTTAGAAGCCATTGAAGGCATCGACCATGTCGATACGATTACAAGCAAGCCGGTCGGTCTTACGTTCTTGCTGATTGTCAAGATCAGTGTTGACGGCAGTCTGACCATCCGTGAGGGACATCATATCGGAGACAGGGTCAAAAGCCTATTGATGGACTATGACTATGTGGATGATGTCATCGTTCATCTCAATGCTGCGGAAATCCATCCTCAGAAGAACTATATCAGGTAAAACAAAGGGCGCTCGAACCGAGCGCTCTGACTATCACTGCTGTTCAGTTTTATAACACTTAAGAATTTCACCATAGAAGATCATATGAAAATCCCCTTCAGGATAATACCGTTCCTTGATCGTATCATCGATGAATTCATCGATCAGCTGGTGCTTGGCTACCACCTTGCATTCAAAATGCAGTCCGCATTCTTCTATGACAGGTACTTCGACAGCCTGTGCTTCCAATGCTGTGATATCACAATGCTCGAACTTGTCCTGGTTTCTTCCGGAAGCCGTTCCGCAAAAGCCCAGCTGCTGCTTCAGTTTCTGATTCATCGGCACACTCACCGTGAATTCTGTTCCAAAATCAATGAGTTCATAAGTGTATCTGCTAGGCCTTACACCGATTACAAAAACGGGTCTCCCCCACATGACACCAGAAGTCGCCCAGCCGATGGTCATCGTATTAACCTTCTCTCCCTTTTTCGTCGTTAGGAACGCTCCCTTCGGAAGTTGGCCATGGCATCCTTCAACGTCTTATTGAAAGGCATCTCTTTCATCTGTCAGCCTCCCATCTTGTTCATGTCAAGAAACCTCATCACGACATCAGGCATATCTTCCTTGACACATACCGTGTCATGCAGAATCGGCTTCTGATCGATATCCTTGACTGCCAAAGGTACATCGACAGAAGAAATCTTATACAATTCATCCAACAGTTTGAAATCATCCATTTTCTCGAATTTTTCATCGATGGCTTTAAGGGTGCTCTTCGTGAATTTATAAGGACTGGCTGTCGATATGATGACCGTTTTGCTCTCACCCTTTTCCTTTTCCTTATAGCCATCATAAGCAGCTTTCGCTACCGCAGTATGCGGATCGATCACATAACCTGTAGCATCATACTCGTTTTTGATGGCTTCAAGCGTTTCTTCCTCTGTAGCGAACTCGGGATAAAAGTCTGCAAGTTCGACCTTCATGTCTGCAGTTATGTTATAGAGCCCTTCATTCTTCAATGTATCCATAAACTGGATGACCATATCAGGATTGTCGCCTGTAATCTCATAGATCAGCCGCTCAAGGTTACTCGAAATGAGTATGTCCATACTCGGTGAGATTGTAAGGATGAAATCCCTGCGTTTGTCATAGGTGCCGGTTACAAAAAAATCATAGAGAACCTTGTTGTCATTTGAAGCGCAAATAAGCTTGTCGATAGGTGTTCCAAGCTTTTTAGCATAATACGCAGCCAGTATATTGCCGAAGTTACCTGTCGGAACGACCACATTGATCGGCTCACCGTCTTTCACTTGGCCGTTTTTCACCATCCAGGCGTAAGCAAAACATAATATACCACCTGTGGAACGAGCCTTCCGATATTGATGGAATTCGCGCTTGAAAGCTGGTAGCCCCTGTCATTCAGAACTGCATTGAATTGAGGGTCGTTGAACATTTCCTTGACGCCGGTTTGAGCATCGTCAAAATTACCTGTAATACCGACGACATGGGTATTCTTCCCTTCACTGGTAATCATTTGGCGTTCCTGGATTTTGGACACACCTGATTTCGGATAGAATACGATGATGGAAGTGCCTTCCACATCTGAGAATCCAGCAAGTGCGGCCTTTCCTGTATCACCGGAAGTGGCTGTCAGAATGACAATTTCGTTGGAGATGCCCTGCTTTTTGGCTGCTGTCGTCATCAGATAAGGCAGTATGGATAAGGCCATATCCTTGAAAGCGATAGTTGATCCATGGAACAGCTCCATGTAGAAATGTCCATCCTTTTCCACTATCGGCGCAATCTCCTGATCATCAAACTTCGCATCGTATGCACTGTATACGCAATGCTTGATCTCATCTTCTGAAAAATCCGTCAGAAACAGGCCTAGGATTTCACAAGCAATTTCCTGATAGCTCATCTTGCTTAACCGTTCAAAATCCAGGTCAACCTTCGGAATGAACGAAGGGACAAACAGTCCACCGTCCTTGGCCAATCCTTTGACAATTGCCTCCGATGCCTCAAGCCCCACTTCCTGTCCGCGGGTACTGTTGTATAATAACTTTTCCATAATCTACCGCCTTATCATAATTTAAGATAACCTTCCAGCTTCAGTCGGTTATCCGTTGTCTTTTTGATGGACAGCGCTTAAACGGCTATCCGAAAATGTTTGCCAAGAGTATAACATATTTCCCTCTGAAAAACAAATGTTTTCAAGCGAAAAACAGGAGCCGCCTCATGGCAGCTCCTTCAAATATTCTTAAAGAGTGTGGGGTATGATCAGACAGATGTCAAGACCTTCACTTCACCGTCTTCCATCAGAACTCTGACTGTAGTACCTTCATGTATATCACCCTTGATATACAGTTCGGCAATCTCATCTTCGATGTATTTGCCGATGGCACGCCGAAGCGGTCTTGCCCCGTATTTGTCATCATATCCAATCTCGACAAGAAAAGTTTCAACATCCCTGCCGATCTCAATGGTGATCTTCTTCTCTCTTCCCATAAGCGTCACTTCTTTCAGCATAACGCTTACGATCTCTTTCAAGACATCACGGGAAAGCGAATTGAAGATAATGGTCTCATCCACCCTGTTGAGGAATTCTGGTCTGAAGTACCGCTTCAAGGCATCCTGTATGTGAACATCCTGAGCCTGTTTAGTATCATTGTTGAAACCGATCGTACTGGATTTTGTCGTCGTACCTGCATTGGAGGTCATGATGATGACGGTGTTTTCAAAGTTGACGCTTCTTCCCTGGGAATCGGTCAGTCGACCGTCCTCAAGAATCTGAAGAAGAATATTGTAGACATCACCATGTGCCTTTTCTATTTCATCCAACAGGATAACGCAGTACGGCCTTCTTCTGACCTTTTCTGTCAGCTGACCTGCCTGGTCATAGCCGATATATCCGGGCGGAGCTCCAATCAGTTTGGAAACCGTGTGTTTCTCCATATACTCGGACATATCGAAGCGAATCATCGCCTCCTCATTGCCGAACAGTTCAGCTGCAAGCGCCTTGGAAAGCTCTGTCTTACCAACACCTGTAGGACCCACAAAGATAAACGAACTCGGTTTATGACGTTTCTTGAATCCTGAGCGGTTTCTCCGTATGGCTTTAGCCAATCCCTCGATCGCATGGTCCTGACCTTTGACTCTTCTTCGCAAACGGTTCTCGAGAGTGAGAAGTTTTTCCCTCTCATCTTCCTTGATGCTCTGAACAGGAATCTTTGTCCAGGCCTCGATGACATAGGCGATGTCTTCTTCTCTTATATGTACATTCTCACACTGGACTTTCAGCTTATTGATCTTTTCACCCAGCTTCAGCTCCTGCACTCTGCAGTCAGCAGCTTTCTCAAAGTCATCAATCCAGCTGCCGCCTCTTTTCCGCAATCACCTTAGTCAATTGGTTCTTGAGTGCTTCAAGTTCCACAAGGCCCATGTTCTTGAGATTGGCTCTGGAACCGGCTTCATCGATCACATCAATAGCCTTGTCAGGAAGGAAACGGTCATGAATGTACCTTTCACTCATGCGTACAGCCAATTCGATGATATCATCGGAAATGGCCACATGGTGGTATTCTTCATAGTAATCCTTTATTCCCTTGATGATTTCAACGGATTCATCAATCGACGGTTCCTCGACAAGAACCGGCTGGAATCTTCGCTCAAGGGCTGAATCCTTCTCAATATGCTTCCGGTATTCCTCGAGAGTTGTTGCGCCGATAATCTGAACATCACCTCTCGCAAGGGCAGGCTTTAAGATATTGGCAGCATTCATGGCACCGCTTTCCGCTTCACCTGCACCGGCGATATTGTGGACCTCGTCGATGACAAGGATGACATTTCCGCTTAGTTGAGCCTCATTGATGATGCCCTTCATACGGCCTTCGAACTGGCCTCTGAACTGCGTACCTGCAACCAGGGCCGTCAGGTCAAGAAGGTAAATCTCAGCGTCGAGCAGTTTGACAGGTACCTGACCTTCCACAATCCGTACTGCCAAACCTTCTGCGATGGCTGTCTTGCCGACACCCGGCTCTCCGATCAGTACCGGATTGTTCTTCTGTCTTCGATTCAGAATCTGGATCACACGGTCGATTTCACGATGTCTTCCGATAATTCTGTCAACTTCACCATGCTTGGCCCGTTCGGTCAGATTGATACCGAAATGGTCAAGGTTCTTTCTCTTGTTCTTTGAGGATTTCGATTTGACCTTCGTGGTCTTGTTTCCGAATATATTTCCAAATGGACTGCCCTTGTCTTCGACCGATTCATCCTTACCTGGAATCTTCTCATTGACCGGTTCCTCTTCCTGGTCTTCAAAGGTCGCATCTTCCTCCGGCTGCATACCTGCGAAAGCATTCATCATGCCTTCCTGGCCATCCCCACCTGTCATCTGGTTCATGAAGTTCGTGATGGAATCATTGATTTCAGGATCCTGGAACATCTCCATCATCTGCTGATTGATATTTTCAAAGTCATTGGGACTCATTCCGCTTTGCTTCAACATCTGATCGATCGGGCTAAATCCCTGCTTGGTCGCACAGGGAAGACATAATCCCAAACGTTCAGGTTTGCTGTCTACCATTTTGGTCACAAAAACAACTGCTGTATTTTCATCACATATTGAACATTTCATTGTATCATCTCCGTAATAAAATTATCCGGACAGTTCCATCGGAACCATCCGGACATGATATGCATATAAGCCTAATACCATTGTAAAGGTTTTGTTGACATAATCATGTGTACACATAACGTACCACACTCATTGCCTTATGTCCATATCAGGCGGTTTAATATAATAAAGTTTTAATAAATCCCTGCTGGTAGGCGGCCAGAAGCATCTTTAGGCTGTTGATGTCCTCATCCAGTCGCTTTCCGTTATCCGTATCACTGACCAGAATACGTTTGCTTGCCGCTTCAACGATGGTCAGTTCGGAAACGAGTTCAAAATTGTTCTCATACACATCCTTCGCAGTTGTAAACGGTTCATGGGCTGCAAGCAGCATACCATGGGAGTTGTAGATGAGCGTATATCCCGCGATTCCAGTCACTTCCTGATATGCCCTTGAAAGACCACCGTCGATGACGATAAGGCGACCACCGGATTTAACCGGACTCTCCCCTTTAATGACCTTGACAGGCACATGACCGTTGATGATGCGTCCGATCTCAGGATTCAAGTTGAAATCAGTAAGAATTCTCTTGCAGGTTTCCTCTTCGTGGATATAAGCATAATAAGGATTCTTGATTTCACCATGTGTGGATTTATCTGCAATAAACGTCCTTTCAAACGTCTTCATGGCGTGTTTTCCGAACAGCGAGGAATTCTTTCCTGACCAAAGGAACCAGAATATATCCGTCAGCGACTCGTACTCCAGATCATTCCTTTTACATATGCTTTTCTCAGCATCCGCTCATATTTGTCCAGCAGCTGCTTGCCTTTGTATTTTCTACCTTTAATGTTTACTTCTGTATAACTGCCATCCTCATTCATCGGTATGCATCCATGGTATAGCAGATTACCGTTATGGACCTTGTAGATACTGCCCTTTTCGAACAGGAATGCCACATGCTGCTGCAATCGGTTATTGTTCAGGAAAGAGCTCTGGAGTTTCGCAAGCATTTGGATTTCTTCTTCTGACATACCTGCCGGATCGTCAGGGTCGACGTTGGGTAAATCCTTGATGAGCAGTTCATGCTCGATACCGTCAAGGTTGATGCTCATGGATTCAAAGTTGATCTTTGTAAGCAAGGCACGTCCTTCGAGTTCAAATTCCTTGCTTCTTTCCGCCACTTCCTCTTCAAGTTTGAAGAGAATCAGTGTAGCCGCCTTGTTGATCTGGGCGGTCATCTTCACTTCGTCAACAAGAAGCCCCTCCGTGCTTTTGGGAAAAAACTGATCTTCAACATGCTCGAAATTCTCCATCGCATATTTGGCAATCGGCAGGATACTGATACCATAATTCTCTTCAAGTATCTCAAGCTGCCCGTATCTGGCACAAATACGTATGACATTCATGATGCAAATCTTTGACCCCGCTGCAGCTCCCATCCATACGACATCATGATTGCCCCATTGAATGTCAAGCGAGTGGTGGCTGATCAGTTTATCCACGACCAAATCCGGATTCGGTCCTCTGTCATAGATATCCCCGATGATATGGAGATGATCAACCGCAAGCCGCTGAATGACTTCACTGATTGCCTGATGAATGCCTTGGCACGGCCGATGTCGATAATGCTGCTGATGATCTGATTGTAGTAATGGTCCTTGTCAGGATCATTCTCCCGATGGTGCAGAAGCTCTTCAATGATATACTCAAATTCATTTGGAAGCGCTTTACGGACCTTGGACCTCGTATACTTCGAAGAAACCTCCCGGAGAACAAGAACAAGTCTGTGAAGGGTCACCTCAAACCAGTCTCTGAGCTCATCCTTTTCCATATCCTTGTTCTTTGCCATTTCTTTCATGACTTCCTTGGGATAATAAATCAGTATCGCCAGTTTTCTCTTTTCGGTATTTGTGATGGTTGCTCCAAAGACATCATCGATTTTCTTGCGGATGATTCCCGATCCGCTGTTGACGATATGATTGAAGGCTTCATCTTCTCCATGGATATCCGAAAGGAAATGTTCTGTTCCCTTGGGAAGGTTTGATATGGCTTCAAGGTTGATGATTTCCGTTGAGGCGTCATGAATGGTCGGAAACTGCTTGCTCAGCAGTTTCAGATATTTGATGTTGTCAAGAATTGTCTGTTCATCATAGGTGAAATTATTGCTGTCCAAAACTGATACCCCCGTTTCAAATTTGTTTTTTCATTATATCACAAAGGACTTGCCAGATAAAAGGCAAGTCCTTAAATTTACATGTACAGCGGATATTTACTCACAAGCTCATCAACCATTTGAATCGCTTTGTCTTTGCTGTTCTCGAAATCGGTGAGAGCCATGTGGATCACTTCTGCAATGACGTCCATATCCTCTTCCACCATGCCGCGGGTTGTAACAGCTGGTGTACCCAGACGCACACCACTGGTCACGAATGGGCTCTCCGGATCGAATGGGATCGTATTCTTGTTACAGGTCACATGCACCTCATCAAGCAGTTTCTCTGCAACCTTACCGGTAAGACCGAGGTTTCTCAGATCAACAAGCATCAGGTGATTATCCGTTCCTCCGGATACGATGTCGATGCCTCTCTTCTGAAGACCTTCACATAAAGCTTTGGAATTCTTCACAACCTGCTTCTGGTAAACCTTGAACTCCTCGGTTAGGGCTTCCTTGAAGTTCACCGCCTTCGCTGCAATGACATGCATCAAAGGACCACCTTGCGTACCTGGGAAGACAGCTTTGTCAATCATCTTCGCGTACTCTGCCTTACAAAGGATCATCCCTCCGCGAGGGCCTCTCAGCGTCTTATGTGTTGTTGTGGTTACGAAATCCGAATACGGAACAGGATTCTGATGAATGCCGGCTGCTACCAATCCTGCAATATGAGCCATATCCACCATCAGATATGCGCCTACCGCATCAGCAACTTCCTTGAATTTCACGAAATCAATTTCTCTCGGATATGCGCTTGCACCGGCAATGATCAGTTTCGGCTTTTCCTTCAATGCGATTTCCATCAGTTCATCGTAGTCGATGAAACCGTCTTCCTTTACACCGTATGGAACGATGTCATAGATGAGACCGGAGAAATTGACCGGACTGCCGTGAGTCAGGTGTCCTCCATGGGAGAGGTTCATACCCATAACCTTATCCCCTGGCTTCAAGACAGCGAGGAATACAGCCATATTTGCCTGTGCTCCGGAGTGTGGCTGCACATTGGCATGGTCAGCGCCAAAATTTCTTTGGCTCTGTCCCTGGCGAGATCTTCAGCGATATCGACTTTTCACAGCCTCCATAGTAGCGACGCCCCGGATATCCTTCCGCATATTTATTCGTCAACGGGCTTCCCATAGCCGCAATGACTGCTTTGGAAACAAAGTTTTCCGATGCAATCAATTCGATATTGTTACGTTGACGGTTCACTTCACTTTCAATCGCTCCTGCCAATTCAGGATCGAACTGTTTGACTTCATCAAATGAATACATGTCATACCTCCATTATAGTAATGATTACTTTCAGTTATTGAAAGTATTATAGCATAAACTTGCAATAATTGGAACATGGCAATTATATGTTTTTATACTTTCATCCGTATTTTAATTCATCTTAATCTATGGATGTTGACTTTTTTCATATCTCCTATACAATGGAACTAAACCAAACTTCAGGAGACCCTATGAATTATAAATTAATATTGAACTTCTCCCTTCTCACAGGGGAAATCATGCTGGAAAACGGTGCGGAAACCTTCCGTGTTGAAGATACCATGAGCAGGATACTGACAGCTTCAAATTGTCAGACAGCTGAATGCTTTGTTATTCCGACAGGCATTTTCGCCACCCTGGATGATCCGGATATGGAGTCACTCACCATTGTTCGTAGAATCAAGAGCCGAAAGATCAATCTGAATACAATATTTTATTGCGAATCCTGGCAACCGGTTTCGCAGCCGGTTTTTTTGCTCTCGTTTTCGGCGGTGCAATCATCGACTTTATCGTTGCGCTCATGACCGGAATATGTTTCGGAATCCTTGAAAGCCAGATGAAAACAATGGAGATATCAAGGTTCTTCACAGACCTTGTCGGTGGCATGATATGTGCGCTGGTCCCCTTTTTACTGATTAGGCGATTGGGTATCAGCGCTGATTTCGACCTTGTATTCATCAGTTCCATCATGCCTATGGTTCCAGGTGTAGCCATCACCAATGCAATCCGGGAAACGCTGAATGGAGAATTCGTCGAGATACTCCAAATAGCAGGGGCAATATCGATTGCCATGCTAATCGTATATTCTATGACGCTTCTGTCAAGAAAAATCAAACTACGCCTAACTGAATAAGACAAACGAAAAGCTGCCCCTTTCCGGAGCAGCTTTATGTCATTTCATTATAGCCGTTGTCAATTGATACTCTGTTAGTGCTAAAACAACTCAATGCTGCCACTGAAATCATCATTGATGACAAAGTAGCATTTATTTTCTGCCGGTTTGATATAAAAATCAACAGATTTCATATCTTTAACCAAATTGCCTGCAGTTTTCCAAGCCTGCTTTGCTTCAGTTTTCAAGAAGCTGATTTCTTTCTCGTCACTGCCGAATTGAAGAAACATATTCTCTTTCATTATAAATTACCTCCTATATAGAATGTAGCTCGAATCCACTCGAATATATTATTCCAGTAGATTGCGGATTTGTCAAGTTCTTATGCTCCATACAGGATTTCCTGCATTACAGATGTGTTTACCTGCAAGAAACATCGGCTCATTATCAACTGAAAAATCGATAATATTTCAGGAAGAATTGGTAATAATAACGATAAATCAAAAGAAGTCAGTAGCGTATTTATGCGATTTCAAGTAAGACAAAAGATATTCAGATTCAGTGATTTCCTAAACAGGATAGGCAAAAATGGTATAGACCATTTTTGCCTTCAAGATCTTGGTTCGTTATCTGTGATAACCACAACCAAATAATTAGTTAGCTCGCTAACTTTCAACTTCGTATTCCCTCAATTGACTCCTTGTTTTTTGACAACGGTATAGTCATCACCCAAACGAAAATAAGGACATCCTGAATGCCGGTCATACATCAGTCTTTCCCGGTCATCCTGATCCATGTGCATCGAACAGTATGGGTCTCCGGTCTCAATGTCCTCCGCCTGATAAAGGCAGTGTTCACACTGGTTGTACATGACCTTTACACCACCCTGTATGAACTTCTGACCTTACGGATGGAATCAAGCTTCTTCAAGCTTTTAAGAGCTTTGACATAATCGCCCAATACAACTTCATGCGTGATGATGATCAGATTGGCATTCTCCGGGTGATCCATCGGACGTTGAAGCACCGATTCAAAACTGAGTTTGTTGTCAGTAAATATCTGGGTGATTTCATGCAGCACCCCTACCCTGTCTTCCACTTCAAGACGAAGGTAGAATTTCGCACTGATGTCATCATCCGTTTTCAGCTGGCGCTCATACTTATAATTGATCTTATGTTTTCCGCTAATACCAAGCTTCTTGCGCTTGATGACAGATATCAGATCAGATACGATCGCAGTGGCCGTCGGCATGGATCCGGCACCCGGTCCATAGAACATCGTCTCCCCAACAGCTTCTCCATACAGATAAACGGCATTATTCTCATTGTGTACTGACGCAAGGGGATGCGACAGCGGCAACAACGTCGGCTGCACACTGACTTCCACCGAACCGTTTGTGACATCTGCATATCCGAGCAGTTTGATGACATAGCCCATATCTTTGCAGAACTGGATATCTTCTTTATCCACACCAGTGATTCCACTGACATAGACATCTTTCAACTCCATCGGCATTGAAAAGCCTAGCGATGACAGTATCACCATCTTCCTTGCCGCATCAAATCCTCAACATCACTGGTCGGATCAGGCTCAGCAAACCCAAGATTCTTGCAAGCATAAGTGCTTCGTCATAATCCATGTTTCATTTGACATTTTCGTCAGGATGTAATTGGTCGTACCATTGACAATCCCCATGATTTTGGTGATCTTATCCGACGCAAGCCCTTGTGTCAGACTTCTGATAATTGGAATACCACCACCGACACTTGCCTCATATAGCAAGTCGCATCCGTTTTCCTTGGCGATCTCACCCAATTTGACACCGTGTTTTGCTAGGACATCTTTATTGGCCGTGATAACACTTTTACCGGCTTTCAAAGCCTTTTCAATGTATTCTCTTGCCATGGTTTCTCCACCGATGACCTCAATGATGATATCGATGTTCTCATCATTGAAAATATCTTCCGGTTTGTTGGTGAACATCTCTTTCGGCAGCTCTTCTCCGTCTATGGACCTGACCCTGTCAACATTGTTGACTAGGATCCTATCGATGACGATACGGCTTCCGGTTTGAAATTCCAATTCTTCAGCATTCTGCATGAGCAGTTTGTAAACACCTGATCCTATGGTTCCAATTCCCAGCATTCCTATGTGAATGATATGCATGTACTTCCTCCTATCACTTTAAAGCGGACCAATGTGCCAAAGGCACATTGGTCCTGATTGTTGCTGCATGTTTCATACATCTAGTAGTTATTATATCATAATTCTAAGCAATTCGGAATATATTCACTGCATGTTCAACTGATATTGAAGCCGATTCCACTGTCTCTGTCTTTCAGTGCAAACAGTTCTTCGGGTTTCTTGATTGTGATTCCAAGAGCCAATTCAAGCACTTCTTCAATCTGTTCAACAAAATGGAATTCCAAATCCTGTCGTGCATCTTCAGGTACGTCCATAACGTCATTGTTATTGTCCTTTGGCATGATGATACTCTTGATGCCGGCCCGATGGGCCGCGAGTACCTTTTCCTTAATACCTCCAACAGGAAGTACATGACCGCTCAATGTCACTTCTCCTGTCATGGCCAATTTAGGATCGACCTTCTTGCCTGTTGCAAGAGACGCAAGAGCTGTCATCAGTGTGACGCCTGCTGATGGACCATCTTTGGGTGTCGCTCCGCTCGGTACATGTATATGTATGTCATTCTTGTCAAAGTCGACGAATGTGAGGTGATCGGCAAGTCTTGATTTAATGAGACTCATGGATATCCTTGCTGACTCTTTCATGACGTCCCGAGCTGTCCGGTAAGCAGCAGTTTCCCGCTGCCCGGCATAAATGTGCCTTCAATGAACAGGATGTCCCCGCCTACCGGTGTCCATGCCAGTCCTGTCACGACACCAGGATAAGCTTCCTTGCGTATCTCGTCGTGTCTGGCCACCTGATGACCCAACAGTTCCTCAAGATTCTCATCCTTGACAACGTATTGGCCGGTGACTTCATTGGTCACAATCTTCTCGATGACTTTACGTATGATTTTTTCAATTTGCTTCTTCAGTCCCCTTACGCCGGATTCTCTGGTGTATCTGTCGATGATACCGCGTATGGCCTCATCTTCAAATACAATTCTGTCCGATTCAAGTCCATGTTCCTTGACTGAATCCTTGACAAGGTGCCTGTTGGCAATATGCAGTTTCTCATTGTTCGTATAACTGCTGATCTGAATGACTTCCAACCGGTCAAGCAACGGTCCCGGAATAGTCTGCGGTGAGTTCGCCGTTGCAATAAACAGTACGTCCGACAGGTCATATGGCACTTCAAGATAATGGTCGGCAAAGGTGTTGTTCTGTTCCGGATCCAACACTTCAAGTAAAGCACTTGCCGGATCACCGTTATAGGATGCTGTCAGTTTATCGACCTCATCCAGTACAAATACCGGATTCTTGGTACCCGCTTTTTTCATTCCCTGAATGATGCGACCGGGCAAAGCACCAATATAGGTTCTTCTGTGACCACGAATTTCAGCTTCGTCACGGACACCTCCTAGACTGGCTCTTATGTATTCCCGTCCACAGGCTTCAGCGATGCTCTTGCCAAGGCTTGTCTTCCCAGTTCCCGGAGGGCCAAGAAGCAGTATGATGGATCCCTGCTTGTTCTTCTGGATTTTCATCACTGCCAGATGTTGAATGATCCTTTCCTTGACTTTTTCCATACCGTAATGATGCATCTCCAATACGCGTTTTGCTTCCGCGATATCGATATCCTTGATCTCCGATTCCCATGGGAGTTCCAACAGAAGATCAAGGTATGTACGTATGACATGGGCTTCAGAGTTATTGGGTCCTGCTGACTCAAGTTTTCTCAATTCCCTCTTTGCAGCCTTTCTGGCTTCATCAGACATCATGGATTCATCAATGCGCCTGCTGTATTGATCAGGGCTGCCCGGATCATCTTCACCTTCACCGAGTTCCTCCTGTATGGCTTTCATCTGTTCCCTCAGCATGGCTTCGCGGTAATTCTGATTGGTTTTCTTTGAATACTTCTGAGCCATTTCAACCTGGAGTTCGATGTTTTCCCTCTGTTTTGCTAACATTTCTATGAAAAGCAGTCCTCTTTGCTTCATGGACGCGTGGCGGATGAGTTCATACTTCTGATCCAAAGTGGTATTGATGAACGGCAGGATATGTCCGATTATGGAGTTGATTTCCTTCTGCCGGTCAATAAGTTTGACAAAATCCTCATTGCCTCTGAAGTGCTCGCTGATCTCATGAATAACTTCCTTCATATACTCCATCATCTGCTTGCGGCCTTCCTCGCTCAAGTCATCCTCTTCGGTCGCACCATGATAAGTTCCGTATATCGTTTTCTCGGATATGATGATCTCCTCCGACTCAACCCGTTCCAAACCATGGGCGTAGACAAGGTAACCGCTGCTGCTTTCTTCCACTTTCCTCAATTTCACTAATGTACCGATTCGATAGAAGCTGTCCCCAGTGACATTATGCCTGTCCACACCTTCTTTCAATGTAAAGGTCAAGGCATAACCGTCCGTATTCTCTATCTGGTTTGATAATTGCTTACCTAAATACGAATCAACTGAAAGCTTCGTATCCGTACTGGGAAGAATTATCGTATCAACGATCGGTATTATATGCAATGCTTGATCTTTCATACAAAACTCCTTTCCGCTTTTACTCAACTGCCTTTTCGATTAGATATATCAAGGTTTCAATTTCGTCTTCCGTCAGTCGTTTCACGATTTTATCAATTACATCCTTCAAGACATTCTCTTCCATCCGAGCTATCTTCTGACCTCGATCGGTCAACATCAGATAGGAAACTCTGCCGTCTCTGTCACATTTTTCTTTATATACGCAATCCAGCTTGATGAATTTCTTGATCATCTCCGTCACAGTGGGTTTTGAGTTGTTCACCTCCTGTGCCAGACTGCTGATGGTAATATAGTCATGCCTGTCTATGATCTTCAAATACTGGATCTGCTTCATCGTCAAATCCTTCAATTGACATTCACGATCAATTTTCGTTGTGCATGAGTATTTCATCTCAACAAGTTTTCGATAGGTATCAAACAATTTAACCTCTACATCATTCATAAAAAGCACCTCGTAGTCAGTTAGTTTGTTATTTAGTTAGTTAGGTTTTCCCTAACTTCTATCTTAAGTATATACCCTGCTGGGTGTGATGTCAATATGCAGGGTTGACGAATCGGAATTTTTGATACTTGAAAATTGCCGAAATCATTGGATTTGTGAGGATTCACGTGGTGAAATGTGCGCTCTGGTGGTGGGGGACGGTGCAGGAGCTCTCAGGCATTGACATCGGACAGAGGATTAACATCCAACTGTGACTAGGCCACAATTTCACGGTTCCACTACGCTCAAAAAACCTTGCCTTGCTTGTACTGCAATGATGGGGGCGCCGAGCGGCGTGCAGGATTTGAGCGTGTCAGGGAAGGTTTTGCTTGCCGCAAAACCACTGAACGAGACGTGGGACCGTAAAATTCTGACCAAGTCACAGTAGGATATAGTCCAAAAGTCCTCCATCAACACCTGAAAACTTCTGCACCTGTCGCCATCACGCCTCGCTTCCAGGTTGGCAGCTTCAGTAGTCGGCCAGCTTGAGTGGCCGGCTGGATAGGTCTGTTGTCACCATGATATTCATTTGAATTATTATTGACAGAAAAATAAAGATAAGAATAAACGAATAAATGACGGTTGTTCAAATTGCCCGACGACTCAAGCAGTCTCTAGTTAAGCGAGGCTGATGGCGACAGGTGCCGGAAGCTGCAGGTGTTGATGGCGGGATTTTGGATTGTATCCTAGAGGGACTTGATGGGTAATGGGCGGTTTTTCGTTCAGTTCCCGGATTTTCCGTCAGGAAAATCTTCCTTGACAAATCAAAATTGTGCACGAAGCTCGGCGACGTCCAACGATTGCCGGAAATGTCAGGCAAGGTTTTTTGATTTAGAAAAACTGCTCATTTCCCATTTAGTCCGCCTTGGATGCATAGTCTCATCCCGACATTAATTCCTGCAGCAGCAGGCACCGTCCCATCACCCGAGCGCAAAATATTCCGCATGAATCCGAGAACAACAAAGGGACCGCCGAAGCAGCCCCCAATTATTATTCAGTGATCAAATCATCAATAGGCGCCCCAGGTGCAACCATTGGGAATACCTTCTCATCTTTATCGATGATGCAGTTGATGATGACCGGTCCTTCAGTTTCCATTGCCAGCTTCAACTTGCTCTCCACATCTTCTTTCTTGTCGATGGTGATGGCGGTGACACCAAAAGCATCTGCAAGGCTGTCGTAGTTGATATCATGCAAATGGGTGAAGGAATAACGGTTGTCATAGAAGATTGTCTGCCACTGACGAACCATGCCGAGTACATTGTTGTTGATGACCAACACTTTAATCGGCAAGTTGTTGTTGGCAGCTGTAATCATCTCGTTCAGGTTCATCCTGAACTTCCGTCACCGGCTATGTTGACAACCAGTTTGCCAGGATTGCCTGCCTGCACACCAAGTGCAGCCCTGTTCCGTATCCCATCGTTCCAAGTCCACCTGATGTCATGAACATCTTCGGATCGCTGAACTTGTAGTACTGTGCCGCCCACATCTGATGCTGGCCCACTTCGGTAGTTATAAGGGCCTTGCCTTCAGTCACTTCGTAAAGCTTCTCGATAGCATACTGTCCGCTAAGTCCCTCAGGGTATTTTAGAGGAAACTTCTCAGTCAAGTCCTTGATTTCTGCAAGCCAATCCTTATTGTCCTGCTGCTCAAGCATACCATTAAGGTCTTTAAGCACCATCTTTACATCACCAATAATATGATGGTCAACAGAAACATTCTTGTTGATCTCTGCCGGATCGATATCGATATGAAGCACCTTGGCATTTTGTGCAAATTTTGCAGTGTTTCCTGTGACACGGTCGCTGAATCTCGCACCGACTGCAATCAGTAAATCACAGTCTTGAACACCGATATTGGAGGTTTTGGTACCGTGCATCCCGATCATTCCGGTAAAGAGTTCATGCTGACCCGGGAACCTCCCATTGCCATCAGACTGCAAGTGACAGGCGCCTGGATCTTCTCGGCAAATTCAATCAGCTCATCTTGGAATCAGAGATGACAACACCTCCACCCGCATAGATGTATGGTTTTCTCGCTGCTTGAATCATATCGACAGCCTGGGCCAAATCGGCCTCGGAAATATCAGCGGTATGCCGCTTAATCTCCCTGGGCTCCTGCTTGGTGTATTCCGCTGTCTTAATGGATACATCCTTGGGGATATCGATGAGTACAGGACCCGGACGCCCTTCCTTCGCGATGTAGAAAGCTTCTCGAACCACATCAGCAAGCTCACTGACATCTTTGACAATATAGTTGTGCTTCGTGACCGGAGCTGTAACACCCGCGATATCAACCTCCTGAAAACTATCCCTTCCAAGAAGGCTTACAGGTACGTTTCCGGTAATCGCCACCATCGGAACCGAATCCATATAGGCTGTAGCAATACCAGTTACAAGGTTGGTCGCTCCGGGACCTGATGTTGCGATACATACACCGACCTTGCCGGTTGACCTCGAATAGCCGTCTGCCGCGTGCGAAGCGCCCTGCTCATGGGAAGTCAGTATATGACGAAAATGATCTGCCTGTTTGTATAATTCATCGTAGATGTACAACACGGCTCCTCCCGGGAAACCGAAAATCGTATCTACTTCCTGCTCTTTAAGACATTCCAATAGTATTTGGGAACCTGTTAATTCCATTGAGAATTCCTCCTTACTTTCTTACTGAAGAATAGCACCGGTACTTGCTGACGTGACCAACTTGGCATATCTGGCAACATATCCGGTTTTAATCTTTGGCTCTTTAGGAACGAAAACGGCGCGACGCTTGTCAAGTTCCTCATCATCCACTTTCAACTCGATGGAGTTGTTCATGATATCGATGGCAATCGTGTCACCTTCATTGATCAAACCGATATTTCCGCCTTCAGCGGCTTCCGGTGATACGTGACCGATTGCTGCACCCCTTGTTGCTCCGCTGAAGCGTCCGTCTGTAATCAAGGCAACTTTCTTGTCAAGGTTCATACCTGCAAGTGCGGAAGTCGGTGAAAGCATCTCTCTCATGCCCGGACCACCCTTAGGTCCCTCATATCGGATAACGACCACATCGCCTTTAACGATTTCACCGGCATAGATTGCCTTGATGGCATCGTCTTCTGAATCGAAAACCCTGGCAGGGCCCTGATGCTGCAGCATCTCCAAAGCAACGGCGGATTTTTTCACTACACAGCCTTTCGGTGCAATGTTTCCAAAGAGAACTGCGATTCCACCTGTTTCTGAATATGGATCGTCTATCGGACGGATGACCTGAGGATTCATATTGACGGCACCTGCAATATTCTGACCTACAGTTTTTCCGCTCACAGTCAGAAGATCAGTGTTGATGAGGCCTTTTGAATCCAGTTCCTTCATGACCGCCTGTACGCCACCGGCAAATAAAGGTCCTGAATATGATGGGACCTGCAGGTGAAAGTTGCACAGATTTGGTGTCTTTTTGCTTACTTCGTTGGCCATGTCAAGGTCAAGTTTCACTCCCGCTTCATGTGCAATCGCCGGAAGGTGGAGCATTGTATTTGTAGAACATCCAAGTGCCATATCCACTGTCAGAGAATTCTGGAAAGCTTCAGCTGTCATGATATGACGCGGACGGATATCCTTTTCAAGCATTTCCATTACCTGCATACCTGCATACTTGGCCAAACGGATACGCTCTGCATAGACCGCCGGAATCGTTCCATTACCAGGCAGTCCCATTCCTACCACCTCAGTGAGACAGTTCATGGAATTGGCTGTAAACATGCCTGAGCAGGATCCGCATGTCGGACATGCATTATCTTCGCATTCAGCTACTGCCGCTTCATCGATAAGACCAGCCTTATAGGATCCTACCGCTTCAAAGACTGAATTCAGATCCAGATACTTACCGCCTTTTTCTATGGACAGCATCGGACCTCCGCTAACGAAACCGTCGGAATGTTGACTCTTGCTGCCGCCATCAGCATTCCAGGCACTACCTTGTCACAGTTCGGAACCATTACAAGGGCATCGAAACCGTGAGCCAAAGCCATTGTTTCGATGGAGTCTGCAATCAGTTCTCTGGATACAAGGGAATAGTGCATTCCCTTATGCCCCATGGCGATACCGTCACAAACGGCGATTGCCGGAAACTCAATCGGTGTTCCGCCGCTCATCAACACGCCGGTCTTTGCAGCTTCAACGATAGTATCCAAATGTATGTGCCCTGGAACAATATCGTTTTGTGAGTTTACTATACCTATAAGAGGCCTCTTGATTTCTTCATTCGTATAGCCCATGGATTTCATCAGGATCTATGGGGCGCTCTCTCAACACCGCTCTTAACGCGATCACTATTCATAGTATTCCTCCTTCATCATAAATCGCTGCAGATGTAATCTGCTCTTAATACAGAGAATACTTATGATAGATACTACCATAAGCATTCTTGTGTTCATATTCAGTCATCCACTAGATTCTTTCGCAAAGCAACTCGCCCATTTTGACGGTTCCAACGAGCTCGCAGCCCGCACTCATGATGTCGCCGGTTCTGTAACCTTTCGCAAGTACATCTTCAACGGCTTTCTCAATCGCAAGTGCCTCCTGCTCAAGGTCAAAGGAATATCTGAGCATCATCGCCATGGATAAAACGGTCGCTATCGGATTCGCTTTATCCTGGCCTGCAATATCAGGAGCAGATCCATGGATCGGCTCATACATGCCTAGTTTCGAACTTCCCAGTGATGCAGATGGAAGCATCCCGATGGAACCTGTAATCATACTCGCTTCGTCTGAGAGGATATCACCAAACATGTTACCGGTTACGATAACATCAAATTGCTTGGGATTGATGACAAGCTGCATGGCAGCATTATCCACATACAGGTGGCTGAGCTCCACTTCCGGATAATCCTTGGCCACTTCAAGTACGACTTTTCTCCATAATCTCGAGTTTTCAAGTACATTCGCCTTATCTACACTGCAAAGCTTCTTGTCGCGCTTCATGGCGATGTCAAAAGCATTTCTTGCTATCCTCTCGACCTCTTTTTCCGAATACATCATCGTATCGTAGGAATATTCACCATTTTCGCCAGTTCCCTGACCTCTTTCACCGAAGTAGATACCTCCGGTCAACTCACGGACAACGACGATGTCGAGTCCGTCACCGATGATCTCATCCTTGATCGGACATGCAGCTTTCAGTTCCTTATAAAGCATCGCAGGGCGGATATTCGCATATAGCCCAAGAGCTGCACGAAGTCCAAGCAGCGCTTTTTCAGGTCTCTTCTCCCCAGGCAAATGATCCCATTGCCATCCTCCAACAGCACCTAATACTACAGAGTCAGAAGCCTTACATACATCAATGGTCTCCTGCGGCAACGGTTCGCCGGTTGCATCGATAGCAGCACCGCCCGCCAAAACCTCTTCATATGAGAACGTATGTCCGAACTTCTCTCCTACCGTATCCAGTACCTTCAATGCCTGATCGACAATATCAGGACCGATACCGTCACCTTTAATGACAGCCAATTTATAATCCATTGTTCTACCTCAATTCTTTACTCTTTACTATCGTTTATCTACAGTGATCCGACCAATGACCGGAATCCCCATACAGTTCATCCAAACTCACACTTATATGAAGCGCTTCGCCTGCTCTTCAAGATCCCTGATCAGTTTGATCTCGATGGAATCCACCAGAGCGATCAGGCTGGCATCGATAACGTCCGTTGAAACTCCAACAGTACTCCATGTCTCGCTGCCGTCCGTAGAAGTTATCAGCACACGTACCTTGGCAGCGGAAGCTTCTTTGCTGTCAAGGACTCGAACCTTGTAGTCCAGAAGGTGCAGTTGCTTAAGGTTTGGATAAAAGCTTTCGACCGCTTTGCGCAGTGCCTTATCCAAAGCATTGACTGGACCGTCACCTTCAGCTGCTGATATCTTGTCGTCTCCTTCCACATGCACTTTTACAATGGCATATGCACTGAAGTTTTCCTCAACCGATGGTTTCTCACCCATTATTTTGAAATACTTCAGTTCAAAGAACGGCTGATACTTGCCAAGATGCTTGCGTATGATCAGTTCAAATGTGCTCTCTGCACCTTCAAACTGATAGCCTTCATGCTCAAGCTCCTTGAGCTTATCCATCAGAGCGATTGTTTCCGGCGAATTCTTCTCGATAGTAGGCATGATCTTCTGCACTGTCTTAAGAAGCAGTGAACGACCGGCCACCTCACTCATCAGGAAACGGCGCTTGTTGCCGACAACTTCAGGTGAAATATGTTCAAAGCTTTTCGTATTCTTGTTGATTCCATCGATATGCATGCCACCTTTATGTGTGAACGCATGCTGGCCGACAAATCCCATACCCGGGTTCAGGTTGATGTTTGCAATCTCTGCAATAAGCTTGGCCGTACTCGTAAGATTCTCGATATTCTCAGGCGGCAGGCATTCGTAATCACCTTTCACCTGAAGATTGCCTATGATCAGTGCGAGGTTGGCGTTTCCGCATCTTTCACCGAAACCGATGAAGGTTCCCTGTACGTGATTCGCACCCGCATCAACCGACAGTAGGGAGTTCGCAACTGCCGTACCTATATCATTATGGCAGTGAATTCCGATCGTACCGTCGACTTTCGAGACGACATCCTCTGTAATCTTTGCGATATCCATGGGATGCGTACCACCATTCGTATCGCAGAGCACAATACTGTCCACACCTGCTTTTGCTGCAGTTTGAAGGGTTCTGATTGCATAATCACTGTTCTTCTTATATCCGTCAAAAAAATGTTCAGCGTCGAAAACGACTTTCTTGCCCTGTTCGTTCATATAATTGATGGTATCTTCAATCATGTTCAGGTTTTCATCCAAAGTGGTATTGATGATATCCGTTACGTGGAAGTCCCAGCTTTTCCAAAATCGCAACGTATTCCGTGTCTGCCTGTAAAAGGGACTGAACGTTCCTGTCGTCGGCGGCTTTGATGTTCTTGCGTCTCGTGCTTCCGAAGGCAACGAGTTTCGCCTGTTTCAATTCCATCTTCTTGACTTCTTCAAAAATTCAAGGTCCTTCGGATTGGATCCGGGGTTCCCTGCTTCGATAAAGGGCACACCCAGATCATCCAGTGCCTTGACGATATTCAACTTGTCCAGTACGGAAAAGAGATGCCCTCTCCTTGAGCTCCGTCCCTTAAAGTCGAATCATATATATCGATTTTTCTGCCCATTCCAATCGACTCCTTCATTAACTTGCCTTTTTATGAAAAGATGATTTCACAATCCGAAACGGATCATGAAATCATCAAATCAACAGTTACTATTTCATCCAGCTCATCATCTTACGAAGTTCTGCACCAACAGTTTCGATTTGAAGTTCAGATTCAATTCTTCTTCTTGAATTAAATGCAGGTCTGCCGGCCTTGTTCTCAAGAATCCAACGCTGTGCAAATGTACCGTCTTGGATCTCTGCAAGGACTTTCTTCATTTCCTTCTTCGTCTCATCAGTGATGATTCTATTACCGATAGAGTAGTCTCCGAATTCTGCAGTATCTGAAATCGAGTATCTCATGAAACTGAGACCGCCCTTGTTGACAAGGTCGATGATCAGTTTCATTTCATGTACGCACTCGAAGTAAGCGCTCTCAGGTTGGTAACCTGCTTCTACGAGAGTCTCAAACCGGCTTTCATCAGTTCGGAAACACCACCGCAAAGGACTGCTTGCTCACCAAAAAGGTCAGTCTCTGTTTCTTCCTTGAAAGTAGTCTCGAGGATACCTGCTCTGGCACCACCGATACCAGCTGCATAAGCCAGCGCTTTAGCTTCTGCGCTTCCTGAAGCATCTTGGTGTACGGCGATAAGACATGGAACACCTTTGCCCTCCTCGTACTGGTAACGTACTGTATGGCCCGGACCTTTAGGAGCGACCATGAATACATCAACATCAGCCGGTGGCATGATTTGTCCGTAGTGGATGTTGAAGCCGTGAGCGAACACCAATGAATTGCCTGCTTCAAGGTTAGGAGCGATGCTTGCCTTATATACGTCTGCCTGCTTTTCATCAGGAAGAAGAATCATGATTACATCTGCCTGCTTCGCAGCCTCAGCAGCAACAGCCACTTTCAGACCATCAGCTTCAGCCACTGCCCATGACTTTGATCCTTCATAAAGACCTACAACAACGTCTACACCAGAATCCTTAAGGTTTCTTGCATGTGCGTGACCTTGTGAGCCGTAACCGATAATCGCAACAGTCTTGCCATTCAGTAATTCCAAGTTACAATCGCTTTCATAGAACATTTTTGCCATTTTTGTTTCCTCCAATAATCGTATAATTTATTTTTGTTTCAAATCCCTGTGGATATCGTGATTTCCCTTTTGGAGCGCGATGACTCCCGTTCTTGTCATTTCCTTGAGTCCATATGGTTCAACCATATTAAGGAATGTATCTATACCTGCCGTATCGCCAGTAATCTCAATTGTCAGGGCTTCAGTGGCAGCATCGACAATGGTTGCATCGAATATATCAATAATACCGATGATCTCGACACGCGTCTCGTTGGTAGCAGTCACTTTGACAAGCGCCAGTTCCTTCAACGTTGCATCGGATTTTCTCAATTGCTTGATATACAGCACATCATGCAGCTTATCCAGTTGCTTGATGATCTGATCGATTATCAAATCGTCACCTCTTGCGACAATGGTCATTCTGGAGATTTCCGGGTTCTCTGTTTCACCTACAGACAGACTGTCTATATTATAGCCTCTGCGGCTGAAAAGACCGGCCACTCGACTCAGTACTCCTGATTGATTGCTCACCAGAACAGATAATACATGTCTCTTCATAATCTTCCTCCTTTAAGTTTCCTTCGTACGTTTAATCCGCAACTCCTATTATACAACAAATGCCTCATAGTTGTAACATCACTTGTAAAATAATATAAAAGATTTACACAATCGTCTTCAATATTACATTTAAGTCATATAAAAAACCGCCCCTACTCCATCGTAGGGGCGAGTATCCGCGTTACCACCCTATTTGCATCAAAGATGCCACTGATTGAAGGTTCTATCAAACCCTGGCCTGTAACGGAGCCTGCCGTGCCTGGCTACTGTATTCACCAAGCCTACTCCGGAGTGATTGACTCATAACTTCATTGCCGGTTCTCACCAAACACCGGTTCTCTGAAAACGAATGTAATAAGCGTTTCTCCTTCATCGCATTTGCAAAATAAAAGTAAATCGAATTAAATTTGAATTTATTGTACCAAGGTTGTTATAGCTTGTCAACCCATACAATATATATAACTACAATAAATTATGCCATTACGTATAAAAAATAATAATAGACTTCATAACTTGAGGTTATACCCTCTTTGTGAATCACCTGTTTACCTGTTATTCAGCGTCCATGAACCCTTTATTCCATCCTCAGTTCAGCAGCCTGGTGTTCTCCAGTCTGAGCCTTCCCTCTCTTTCCAGAATCAGCGTCGAAACCTTGTCTTCACCGGTTTGGGGTTGCTTGAACTTGAACTGTTCGATTTCCCCCTTCTCCAGCAACTGCCCGACGATGTCTTCAGTCAGTTCATGATAGGGTTCCAAGGCGTTCTTCCAAAGGGTGAATTACATCCGCTGACGAACTTGCTGCAATAATAGGCTTTGCTGTTGACGGTCACCTGTCCTTCGCCACAAAGAGGGCATGTGCCATAGACCTTGCCTTTGACCTTGTAAGCGCCTTTGCTCCTGTTCTCCTGTTCAAACTCCACCATATTCTTGGTGTTGGATGCGCTTTTTACCAGGTAAGCGACAAAACGGTGAATGCTGTTCATGAAAGGATCGACCGGAAGCTTGTCCTGGCTGATCTTGCTCAGTCCACGCTCCCATTTACCCGTCATTTCTGGGCTTTTCAGCTGTTCCGGCACAATTCGGATCAACTTGATTCCCTTGTCGGTAGGGTGCAGCGACTTACCTTTCCTGTAGATGTATTTAACGCTGATCAGTCTTTCAATGATGCCTGCACGGGTCGCCGGTGTTCCGAAACCGGCCTCTTTCAGTTGCTCCTTCAGTTCTTCCTCCTCCACAAAACGTCCGGCGTTTTCCATGGCACTGAGAAGCGTTGCTTCGGTATAAGGTTTTGGTGGCGTTGTCTTCTTGGCCTGAAGCTCCGTATCCTGCACGGTCACCTTATCATCCTTCTTGACCGCCGGCAGTAACTGATCATCCATTTCCGAAGCCTTCTGATACAGCTTTTTCCAACCAAGGTCCTTCACGATCTTGCCCTTGGAAACAAAGGTTTCCCCTTCCACTTCCACAATCACCTTGGTGGTATTGAACTTAAAATCCGGATAGAAGACCGCAATGAAGCGTTTGACGATCAACTGGTAGATTTTCTTCTCTTCCTCTGTCATCTTGACATTGGATGGATTTTTTTTGGATGGGATGATCGCATGGTGATCGGAGACCTTCTTGTTGTCAATGATCCTTTTTGTGAATTTAAGGTTCAGCTTGCCGTCCTTCATCAGGGGTTTGATGGCCTTGGCATAGGGCATGACATTGATCGTGTACATGGTATCGGTGACCGTTTTCTTCATGTCATCGCTCAAGAACCTGGAATCCGTTCTCGGATAAGTGATCAGCTTGCGTTTTTCATACAGGTTTTGAGCGTATTCCAGAACCTGATTGGCCGTAAACCCGTAGAGTCTGTTTCCATCTCTCTGCAGTTCGGTGAGGTCATACAGAAAGGGCGGTTTTTGACTCTTGCTGGCTTTGTCCACGCTTTTTACGGCGCCTTCCTTGCCCATGACCTTATCAACGATTTCCTGGGCTTTTTGCCTGGTATCGATCTTGGTTTCCGATATCTGTTCCTTGAACCATGTGCCCTGGAAACCTTCTTTATACTTTGCGATGATCTCGAAATAATCCTTTGGTTTGAAATCCTTGATTTCGTGATATCTGTTGACAACCAATGCGAGCGTAGGCGTCTGAACCCTTCCTATGCTAAGAAGCGCATTGTTCAGTGTCGTATAAGCCCTGGTCGCGTTGATGCCCACAAGCCAATCGGATTCAGATCTGCATTTCGCAGAAAGATATAGACGATTGTATTCATTGCCGTCTTTTAGATTCGCGAATCCGTCATTGATGGCCTCGTCCGTCATGGAAGATATCCATAACCGTTCAAACGGTTTTTCGCACTGCACATAATCATAGATATACCTGAAGATCAGTTCCCCCTCACGCCCGCTGTCAGTGGCGCATATGAGGCTGTCCACATCCTGGCGTTTACACAGCGATTCTATTGTCTTCAACTGCTTGACCGTTTTCTCATAGGGTTTTATCTTGATGACCTTGGGTATGATCGGCAAAGTATTATAGTTCCATTTCTTTAGGGAAGAATCATAATCTTCCGGTTCAAACAATGTGATCAGATGACCGACCGCCCAGGTGATGACGTAGTCGGCACTTTCCAAATATCCGTCCCTGCGTCCGGTTATGTTTAAAACCTTCCCGATATCTCTTGCAACAGAAGGTTTTTCAGTTATAATCAGTTTCTTCAATTCCGTGCTCCTTCAAGTCCGTATTAACATTCGACAATTCGTTATCTACTATCATAACACAGATGAATATCTTAAGAAACGTCATTTATTTGTTTTTCCATTAGGATGCGTATATAATAGGATTAAGTGAAACTTCGGAGGTGAATCCATGGACAACGCTACCCCATTTCTTATGTTTTTCATCGGCTTTTTATTGATTGTCAAAGGCAGCGACTGGTTTATTGATGCCACAATTTGGCTTGCGAAGGTATTGAAGATTCCCAATCTGATCATCGGGGCCACCATCGTGAGCCTATGCACCACACTGCCCGAAGCCATGGTTTCAGCCAGCAGCGCCATCAAGGGGAATCCGGAAATCGCTTTCGGCAATGCCCTCGGTTCGATTGCCTGCAATACGGGCTTCATACTCGCCGTCACGATCATTTTGTCAAGACCTCATATCATGAACAGACCGAAACTCCTCAAAAAGGGGATGTTCCTTCTAGGTGTGATGCTCCTGATGACCGCCTATTCCCTTGCCTTTCGTGAACTGAATGTCTATTCCGGAATCCTGTTCCTTGCCCTCTTGGGTTATTATCTCTACGACAATGTCAAAGATGCCCGGCTGAGCCCAGAAGAGGCCCATGAAGATGAGGCGCTTGAAAGGTCTCCGGTCACGATATCACGATTCATCATCCTCTTTTCCATCGGAATCATCATGACCATCTCCGGCGCGAACCTGCTTGTCACCAACGGAGAGATCATCGCCAGGATCTTCGGTGTCCCTGATGTCATCATCGGTTTGACCCTTACGGCATTTGGCACTTCCTTGCCGGAACTCGTCACCTCCATAACTGCAGTAATAAAAAAAGCCCACGACATCTCCATCGGAAATGTCCTTGGGGCCAATATCCTCAACATCATCCTGGTTTTGGGAATCAGTTCCACTATCATACCAATTCCCATCGAAACCAGTTATCTGATATATCATATACCATTTGTATTTTCATCGTCACCCTGGTCTTCCTGTTCTCCCTGTTCAACAAGACCTATCTGCACAGGTATCAGGTTTATCATCTTATCCCTATATGCAACCTATGTGCTGTTCATGTTCATGTTCATCTAAACCAACTTGCATCCCGCCACATGTGAACCTATATGTTCACATGTATTTTTTGGAGATTTCACTGAATATTGTCGGAATGATTCCCAAAGAAACAGCCACTGCAAGTTCTGCTCCACCCAGTGCAGTCGTACTGAATATCACCGACAGGAACGGTGCGTAGACGACAACAAACAGCAGGATGACCGCTCCCAGCACGGAATAATTGAGATATCTGTTGTCAAGCAGCCTGATGCTGAACATGGATTTGGTCTCTGTCCTTGACGAATAGGACCTGAACATCTCACCGATGATCAGTGTGACGAAACAAAACGTTCTGGCCATCATCAGCGAGTTCTCCGTACCGTCACCAAACACAGTGTATCCGAGTCTGTAGGAGGTCAGGACGGCGATGGTGAGACCTATGCTCTGAAGGGCAAGGGCGACCTGCATTCGCTTGTCAACGATGGGTTCATCCTTGTCTCTCGGTTTCTTTTCCATAATACCAGGTTCCCCCTCTTCCAGTCCCAGGGCAAATGCAGGGAACGAGTCGGTAATCAGGTTCACCCACAGCAGCTGGATCGGCAGCAATGGTACCGGCCATTTCAGCAATATAGCCAGGAAGATAATGAGAATCTCACCGATATTACAGGACAACAGGAAGCCTACGAATTTACGGATGTTGCTGTAGATGATACGTCCCTCTTCCACCGCATGGACGATACTGGCGAAATTGTCATCTGTAAGAATCATATCGGCAGCTTCCTTCGAAACATCTGTTCCGGTGATTCCCATTGCGATGCCGATATCCGCTTTCTTAAGGGCCGGTGCATCATTGACACCGTCTCCCGTCATAGCGGCCACTTCGCCGTTTTCCTTGATGGCCGAGACGATCTTCACTTTGTGCTCCGGTGAAACCCTGGCAAATACATTGGTGGTCTTGACGACTTCCTTGAATTCCTCTTCAGTATGGTCATCGATTCTCGCACCCTCCATGGCATGTGAGTGCTCATCCAGTATGCCGATTTCATTCGCGATGGCACTGGCTGTCGTAATATGGTCGCCTGTAATCATTACAACGCGGATACCCGCCTTCTTACATAAGGCAACCGCATCTTTGGCTTCGTCTCTAGGCGGATCGATCATGCCTGAAATTCCGGCAAAGACCAGTTCCTCCTCTTCATTTTCCAGAACAGCATTCATATCCACCGGCTTGAACGCATAACCGAGGACACGCATCGCATTCTCAGCATACTCCACATTCTTGTCGGATATGGTCTTCTTCATTTCCTCGGTCAACGGTTTGATTTCACCGTCGATGAATATTCCTGTCGCGCGTTTCAGTATGACATCCGGCGCTCCTTTGGTCATCATCACACCTTCGCCGTCGATATGGTGCAGCGTCGACATCAGCTTACGGTCTGAATCGAAAGGGAACTCCTTCCTGCGCGGATAGGAAGCATTGTAATCCGCCTTGTCCAGACCGCCCTTGGCTGCAAGAACAATCAGTGCTCCCTCTGTCGGATCACCGATGACTTCTTCCTCTTTGATATCCGCATCATTGCACAGCACGGCCACTTCCAGCATTCTTTTCAGTTCCTCTGATGATCCGTTTTCTCCGTTGCCGATGGTGCCCTCAAAGCCGTATCCAGTGCCTGTGACATCCCATTCCTTATGACCGTCGAACACTTTGAGAACGGTCATCTTGTTCTGTGTAAGGGTGCCGGTCTTATCCGTACAGATTGTAGTCGTGCTTCCAAGTGTCTCAACAGCACTCAGCCGTTTCATAATCGCGTTTCGGGTGATCATCTTCTGCATGCCCATTGCCAGAACAACGGTCACGACTGCAGGAAGGCCTTCAGGGATTGCCGCCACCGCCAAACTGACGGAAGTATGAAGATTTCAAAAGCTCTTCTCCTCTGAGCATACCGAGTCCGAATATGATCAGACAGACGATGATGCAAACCACGCCCAGGAACTTGCCGAATTCAGCCAGTTTCTTCTGCAGGGGAGTTTGTGTCTCTTCAGTCTCGTTCAGCATCGTCGCAATATGACCGATTTCCGTATTCATGCCTGTGCCGGTAACAATACCTTTACCTCTTCCATAGGTAACAATCGTACTCATATACCCGCAGTTGATCCGGTCACCGAGAGCCGCTTCAGCTTCCACCGATGCATCAGCATCCTTCTCAACCGCTACCGATTCACCGGTCAAAGCGGATTCGTCAATCTTCAGATTCACGCTTTCGATCAGACGCACATCAGCAGGCACATAGTCCCCCGCCTCCAGTACGACGATGTCTCCAGGGACGATCTCTTTCGATGAAACGGATGTGATATTGCCATCCCGAATAACCTTGGCCTTTGGTGCCGCCATGCTCTTGAGTGCCTCCAAGGCATTGCTTGCCCTGTTTTCCTGGTAGGTCCCCAGCGCGGCATTGAGGATGACGATTCCCAAAATGACGATTCCCTCGAATTCATCACCCAAACAATGGATATGATTGCTGCAACAATCAGTATCCCTATCATAAAATCCTTGAACTGGTCAGCGACCATCGACAGCAAGGACTTCTTTTTCTTGCTCACCAAGGCATTCTCGCCGTATTGCGCTTTCAGCCTTGCAACCTCAGTAGCTTTGAGTCCCGTCGTCTTGTCCGTACCCGTTTCATTAAGAATATCTTGAATGTCCAAAATATGCATGTCTTTCATATGATCCTCCTAATCCTTTCGAAGCCTTTCGACTGACTTTTCAGACTTGATTCAAGCCCTGTCAGCTCTCAAAGATTCATGTAAGTAGTATATCATATGGACAGATTTTGGCAAAGAAAAGTTATTGAATTTCAGCCTGTATTATGTTAGAGTTTGTTGATGGAAATCCAACTTTAGAAGGGAATGCGTCAAATCCATTCAATTACCGTTTGACGCAACGTGCATATGACAAAGCCGATGGAACACCTCACATCAAATGAATACGTCGAAGCCACCTATATCAACGGTCTGAAAGCGGGAATCCCCATAGCTCTCGGCTATATCGTCGTTTCCTTTACCTTCGGCATGACCGCCTGTCTTCATGGCTTCACTTTCTTTGAGGCCATGTTCATGAGCATGACCAATCTGACCAGTGCCGGACAGTTTGCAGGGATGCAGCTGATCACTGCCGGAGCGCCGTATCTGGAAATGATGGTGACCGTCTTCATCATCAACATACGTTACCTGTTGATGTCAACCGCACTGTCACAAAAGATCAATCCGAAGCTTTCAACAGTCAAAAGACTGCTGCTCTCCTTCGGCATCACTGACGAAACCTTCAGTGTGGCATCCGTCGAAGTGGAGACCGTCACGTTCAGATATTTCATTGGCCTTGTCACCCTGCCCTATTGGGGTTGGGCACTGGGAACACTGTTGGGATCCCTGATGGACAATGTTCTGAACCCTGACATGCAAAGCGCGGCATCCATCGCACTCTACTGCATGTTCATCGCGCTAGTCCTGCCACCATCGAAGCATCACCACGATATCCGTTTTGTCGTCATCACCACCATCATCGTACGTCTGATACTCATATTCACGCCGATGCTCGACCGGATTTCAGCCGGCTACTCCATGATTCTGGCAGCTTGTATAGCCTCTTTCATCGGAGCCCTCAGATACCATGACAAAAAGGAGGCATACCATGGATAAGATACTGCCGATACTCATCATGGCCGTCATCACTTATATCATTCGTGTGACTCCCATGGTGCTGTTCAAGTCCAAGATCAAGAATCCGGTGATACAGGCATTCCTCCATTACATTCCCTACTGCATTCTGACAGCCATGGTCGTACCGTCCATTTTCACTTCCACCAACCTGATATATGCAGCCCTGGCCGGTTTCTTTACGGCTCTGATACTGTCATGGTTTGAAAAGAGCCTGATCGTCGTATCATTAAGCGCGGTTTTGTGGCGTACCTGGTTGAAGTGCTGTTCTAAAACAGTTATAATCATAAAGAAAGATATCGATCACTGACATCATCCATATATTATCTCAGGAGGTTATTATGACACCAAAACAAACCGCATACGAGAATCAAGCCATGACCATCATCAAGGCACTGAATAAAAGAAATATCAGCGGATACTATTTCCACAATTCCAAGGAGGCGCTTGCCTTTGTCGATGATTTCATCAAAGACGGATCCATGGTACGAAACGGCGGAAGCATGACACTGGCCGATACGGGTATCATTGATATGCTTATGAATAAGGATATTGACTATATTCCAAGAAGCAGCGTCAGCGAACCTGATGACGTCAAGAAACTATACCGTGAAGGTTTCAATTCCGATTATTATCTGATGAGCACCAACGCTATCACCATTGATGGTAAGCTTGTCAATATCGATGGAAACGGAAACCGTGTTGCCGCTTTGATCTACGGACCCGACAAAGTCATCGTGGTCGCCGGTATGAATAAAGTCGTAACAAATGAAGACGAAGCGGTGAACAGAATCCAGAACATTGCTTCGCCCGCCAACGCTGTCAGACTGGGCCGCGGCACACCATGCGGCAAATCAGGCAAATGTCATCAGTGCTATGTTGATGACTGCATGTGCTGTGAGATTGTGACGACAAGAAAATCCGCCGTCAAGGACCGGATCCATGTCGTTCTTATCGGTGATGAACTGGGTTATTGATATCGACACATCCTTATAACACGAATAGACAGAAAGGAGAGGCATCGGGTTTCAATATGCCCTGTGCAGGTTCAAAATATGTTTGAGATAACCATCTCCACACCCGCTCTTGTGTTTCCCGCACTTTCAGTCCTTATGCTCGCCTATACCAATAGGTTTATCGCCGTGAGCAAAAGGGTCCGTTCATTGCACGGAGAACACAAGAACAACCCGCAGAAAACCTGTTAAAACAGATTCAGTCGCTGCACCGTCGCCTGGTCTATATCCGGAACATGCAGTTCATGGCAATCACCGGTTTTCTGATCAACATGTTCAGCATATTCCTCTTGCTTTTCAATCAGGGTAAACTGGCCACCATACTCTTTTCGATCAGTTTGGTCGCCATTATAACCTCTCTGATTATCAGCGTCATGGAGATACACATGTCCGTCCATGCCATGTCAATCGAATTGGAACAGGACGAGCAGGATTTCTGACAAACAAATACAAAAGTGCCGATGCACAGGCAAGCTTCATGCCGTGCATCGGCACTTTTTTTCTATTGCTTCTCTTTCTCATGGTTTATCAAAAAACAGTTGGCCGACAAAGCCGACAATACTATTCAGTCGTAGATAAGAGACAAACCGTAGCCATGCTACTTAGATATATTTACTTCTTGTAGTTAGACTACATTTATTGTATAATGTTCAGTATACAAAGTACATACAATTATATTTGATACGAAAGGAATAACAATGAATCTATCATTTGAACTGGGTCCTATCCGACCTGTAGCAGAAGCAGAAAGCCTTATCATCAGAATCACGCGTGGCTGTCCCTGGAACCGCTGTGCATTTTGCACAAGCTATAAATCCAAAAACATTGAGTTCTCGACAAGGTCCGTGAAGGAAATCAAAGAGGACATCGACAAAATCCATGAAGCCTACAGGTTCTATCGCTTTGAACGCTGTTTTCTCCAAGACGGCGATATCTTCTGCCTGCCTACAGATGACTTGCTGGAGATCCTGAACTATATCAAAGACAAATTTCCGGACATCCATACGATCACGAGCTATGGCATTATCCACAATATCGTCAGAAAGACCGAGGAAGAACTGGAGCAGCTATATGATGCAGGACTGAATCGCGTTTACTGCGGTATGGAGACCGGATCCGACAAGATTCTAAAACTCATCACCAAGGGAACGACTTCCGAAATGCAGATACGTGCAGGAAAGATGATGAAGCGGGCCGGCATTGAAGTGTCCTATTTTCTCGTTATGGGAGTCGGTGGAGCTGACAACTGTGAGGAAAGCGCCATCGAGACTGCCAGAGTCTTAAATGCCGTCAATCCGGATTACATCAGAATCAGAACCATTCGGGTCAAACCCGGTTCAGGACTTGAATCCATGGTCGACAGGGGCGAGTTCATCATACCGACCGAGGAGAATATGATAAGGGAACAGTATACCCTGTTGAAGAATCTGGACGTCACAAGCTATTACAGCAATGATCACAGCATGAATCTCATGATGGAACTGGAAGCTCATTGCCGAACGACAAACAAAAGCTCCTTGACACGATGCAACAGTATCTGGATCTGAACGACGATAAAAAACGCCTCTTCAATTACGGGGTTCGCATCATGTTACTTAGACGCTTGAAGGACCTGGATAACACCCGTAAGACGGATATCGTCCAGCAACGGGTCAATGGACTGCTTTCAGGCTATCCAGATGCATCTGATGCTGAACTCCTAAACTATCTGCGTGTCAAGTACACCTCCAGTTAGGAAAGACATCTTCAGCTGCTTGAAAATCATTGATCACCCTCTGCTGCTTCAATGATTTTCTCAAGCAGGAATGGGTTGTTCATTCTCTCCCGAATGAATTGCAGCACTCTATCCTGTGTCGCTTCCTTGAACAGATCGAGCTCCTCTTCAGTAGGTTCATGGATTTCGAGGCTTTCGCCGAGAAAATCTATGCCCTTTTCCCTTTGTGAGGCATTGATTTCAATACCTTTTTGCTCTGCAATCTTGCCCCCTTCCAGGATTATTTGCTGATATTCCTCAGGGAGCGAACTGAACCACTGGTCATTGACCATCAAATGCTGTGCAGAGAAGGTATGATTGTCAAGGGTCAGATATCGCTGCACCTCATGGAGCAGTCCCAGCATGATCACTGGTATGGAATTCTCCTGTCCTTCAACGGTGCCCGTCTCCAATGCGCTATATAGTTCCAACCATGAAACGGGTGTCGGTGATCCGCCCAATGCTCTTACCAGTTCCATATGGCCGGGACATTCATCGTCCTGATATTCAGCCCCTTCACGTCATCAGGTGCTCTAATTGGCCTGACGTTATTGGTGAAACACCTGAATCCGCCATTATCCCATATCCCAATCGCCCTCAGATTGGTTGCTTCCCTTAAATCTTCATACATTTCCTGGCCAGCCGGTCCATGCAGCACTTCTATTGCATGATCGACGGACTTGAACAAATAAGGCACCGTTATCGCCTGAATATCAGGATAAACCGCTGCAAGTGATCCTTCGGTAATGGAGGTACATGCTTCAAGATCACCTTCCATTGTCTGTTTCTGTATTGATACTGCATCTCCCCGTGCTCCTCCGGCCGCTATGATGACCTCAATGCCACCCTTGGACTTCTCTTCAACATATGCTTCAAACGCCAGACTTGCTGCATGTGTATTATGTTCCGGATCTGAAAAATCAGCTGTTGCCAAAGTCATACTGATACCACTGGATTCTTCGCTTTCCGTTTCAACTGTTTGGTTTTCCTCGGTCTTTTCGTCAGTATCATCATGCTCGATATCATCACTGCATCCAAAGATAAGAAACGCCAGCAGAATAATCAGTATAATCATCCCTTTATTCATGATCAAATGCACCTCCTCGACAACCAAAGATAATTACAGGATACTTTCATTGTATACCTATTTCCTGGAAGATTCAAAACCAAAGTCCAACATGGGATTTATCGACATGGCAATTGCATCGACAAAACGAGGCTGTGTACATGCGGATCGCAATGCACACAGCCTCGTTCTGTTAAAGCAAGAGGGTTGCTGGCTTCATTCTTATCAGGCGGTCTTAAGACATATTTTATCCTTATTGATGATGTTATCGTATTTTGACATACGAGCACATCGATCAGATTCTCAACTACCATCGAGCTGACATTCTTAGCCGTTTCAACGGTTGAAGCTCCAAGATGAGGTGTCAGTGTGATATCCAGATCAAGAAGTTCAGAATCCTGTTCAATCGGTTCAGACGTAAATGCATCCAATGCAGCACCGCGAATTTTTTCGGCTTTCACTGCTTTGGCCAGTGCTCCAGTTTCAACAAGACCACCTCTTGATGTATTCACGATGATGACATCTTCTTTCATGAGTGCTATGGCATTCTCATCAATCATATTATGGGTCGCCTCCAGCAACGGCAGATGAAGGCTGATGAAGTCACCTTGTCTGAAGACATCGTTGATATCTTCCGTCAGTGTCACATTGTTTTCCTTCACCCACTCCAAATTCGGATAAGGATCATATGCGACCACTTTCATATTGAATCCTTTTAGCAATTCAACAAACTTTCTTCCGATATGACCAAGTCCGATGATACCGATCGTTTTGTTGGACAGCTCCAGACCGGCTCTTCTTTCCCATTTCTTCTCATAGATCATATTCGAATACTTGATCACCTTCCTGGCTTCAGCAAGGAGTATCGCCAAGTTCAGTTCAGCGACCGCTGTCGCATTGGCACCCGGGCAGTTTCCAACTGCAATGCCTCTTCTGCTGGCTTCTGCAATATCGATATGATCTGTTCCTGTCCCATGCATATGGACGATTTTCAGTTTCGTACCCGCTTCCATCACTTGTTTGTCAATCTTATCGATGCCACATACGATTCCATCATACGGTTCGATGATTTCAGCGATTTCCTTTGATGTAAGATTGGATTTCTCGGGTCTTTCAATGAGAATTCCATTTTCCTTCAATTTATCAACAATCTCGCCATTGTATTTGGCAAATGATTTTGATGTAACTAGTATCCTGTACATAACACACCTCTATAATTCCAGACCACGTATGGCAGTCCTAAGCTTTGTGTATTTGACATATTTCTTCTGATATTCGATATGTTTGTTCATATCCGGCTTATATACTTTTTCTTTTTGATTCAAATTATCAATCATAAGATCCTCAATCAGGCCGACTGAATATAAAGCCATGAGGGCAGCTCCCATGATGGATCCCTCGCTTGTCTTGAGAACGACAATTTCCTTCCCAAGAATATCCGCAAGCATCTGGCAGAGATAGGTCGAATTTGACAGACCTCCGGTCAATATGATATACGGGACCAGCTTCACCTTTTCGTTGATCATCGTCACCACAGAGAAGAGATTGTATCCGATGCTTTCAAGATACGATTTGACGATGTCAACCAAAGTATGTTCATGGGTAAGCCCATATATGGTGGCCTTCGTTCTGTCATCCCAGTAAGGGCTTCGGGCTTTCAGCAGATAAGGAATGAACAGCAGGTCATCGATGGCAGGTGGGAGTTTCTTCAGTTTTGAATCCACGACTTCATAGATGTCATCAATGGATTTGGCATATGCGAATTCTGCAACATTCCTGATCAACCATGCATATCCGTTTCCCACATTACTTAAAATCCCACCATATACCCATTTGTTCTCCGTCACAGCAAAGTTCCAGAGGCGCTCATCCTGGTCCAGCGTTGGCTCACCGGTAATGACCCTGGCCGCTCCCGAAGTGCCGAGATCCACATTGATCACACCTTCTTGACAGGCTCCACTCCCGATGTTGGCTAATGGCCCATCCCCTCCGCCGGATATCACGATGATATCCTCAGGAAGTCCGAGGTCCGCAAGAAGTTCAGTATTGACAAATGACAATTGCTCAAGTCCGGAAATGGGACGTGACAGCCTGTCTTCGGTAAGCCCGACAATGCCTAGTGCTTTATAGCTCCACTTTTGCTCCGTGACATTGAAAAGACCGGTTGCTGATGCCATCGAGTAATCGATCAGGTATTCTCCTGTAATATCTTTGAGGACATAGGCCTTGATCGAGATGAACTTGTCGGCTTCTTCATAGATTTTCGCCTCGTTTTCCCTCAGCCACATGATTTTGGTAACGGGAAACAACGAATTCATCGGACATCCGGTCTCATCATAGAGATATCGTTTTCCATAGATCATCTCAATCCGTTTCGACTGTTCTTCACTTCTCGAATCCGACCACAGCATCATATTGTACAATGGTCTTCCATCCTCGCCCACAGGGAAGATATTATACATTTGAGAACTGAAACCCATGGAAGCAAGTTCATCCTTGGATATACCCGAGCGGTCCACGCATTCCCTGATGGTTGCATAGACGTTTTTCTTCAGTTCATCCGGATTTTGCTCCTGCATGTACTTGTTCTTTGTGATGACATCGTATTTCATCTGTTCCTTATGCAGAATATTCCCATTGCAATCCACGATCATTGCTCGAACGCTGGATGTCCCAATATCAACTGCCAATACCTTGTCTTTCATGTTAAACCCCTTGTCTTGTCTCACTTATAAAGCTGCTCTTGCTTCTTTGATCTTGCCGATGAATGCTTTTGCTGTCTCGGTAATCTGATCATAATCGCCTGTTTTGGCACCTTTCGTCAGAGAGCTTCCCGCACCACAGGCAACCACACCTGCGTCTATCCATTCTTTGACGTTATCGACGCTGACACCGCCGGTAGGCATCATCTTCACCTGAGGCATCGGACCTTTGACATTCTTGATGAATTTCGGTCCAAGCATATCTCCCGGGAAGACTTTGATGATATCCACGCCGCCTTCCATGGCATCGACGATTTCCTTCAGGGTCATGCAGCCGGCCATGTACGGTACGCGGTAACGGTTGCACAGCTTCGCCGTATCAGGATTATAACTGGAGCTGACAATGTACTGGGCACCATTCAGGATGGCAATCCTTGCCGTCTCCGGATCAAGCACCGTACCCGCTCCAAGGATGATCTCATCTTCACTGTATGTATCAGCCAGATCCGCAATGATCTCGTGAGCTCTCGGGACGGTGAATGTAATCTCGATCGCCGGAACACCACCATCGATGCAGGCTTTGGTAATCTTCTTGGCCTTATCCTTGCTGTCTGCACGCACAACAGCAACAAGACCTGTTTCACATATTCGTTGAATGACTGTTTCTTTATCCATTTCTGACTCCTTTTCAAGACGTTTGTAATATATCCTAAATTCAATAATTCATAATGATCCGGTTTTTGCATGAACCTTATATCCACGTCATCTCCGGCCGGCTTACTTGAACAGCAGATTGGGGAGGAACGTAATAATCTGCGGGAATAAGATTGCCAGGAAAATAACTCCAAGTGTAACAATGGTATAAGGCATCAGTTCTCTGCTGACTTCACTGAAGGACTTATCCGTCATGCTACAGGAAGTAAATATAAGGGTTCCAACCGGAGGGGTAATCAAACCGGTGGTGAGGATCGCCAGGAAAATAACTCCAAAGTAGATCGGATCGATTCCGAACTGGCGGATAGGCTCTATGAAAATCGGGGATAGAATCAATATTGCCGGTGTCAGATCCATAATCATGCCAACGATGATCAGCAGGAAGAAGACGATGACCATGAACATGACTTGTGAATTCGCATATTTCAGCAGGTATTCCGCCACTTGCTGAGGTATACGATTATAGGTCAGTATCCATGCGACGACAGAGGCGCTTCCAACAATTGCCATAACCGCTCCTGTCGATGCCATGCTTCGTCTGAACAACTCAGGCAATCTCGACAGTTCCAGTTCCTTATAGATGAATTTGACGACGATGAATGCATACATGACCGCAAAAGCTGCTGATTCTGTCGCTGTAAAGATACCGAACGTGATAGTCACCATGATGAAAATCGGCAGGAACATCGCCAGATGACACCTTTTGATGCATTTTCATCTTCTACGACATCCAGATGCTCATGCGTCTTCTCGCCGCTTTTCGCTTTTCTGTAATAGCCTCTCTTCTTACCGATTGTGAAGCTGACCACTGCATGGGCGAGACCTATAAGGATACCCAATACCAATCCACCGATGAACAGCTTGGGTATGGATGATGCAGTGATGGCACCATAAAGGATAACCGGAATACTGGGTGGGATGATCGGTCCGATGACGCCTCCGGCTGCTACGACCGCTCCGCTGAACGCAACGCCATACCGTTCCTTTTTCATTGCCGGAACCATAATGGAGCCGATAGCAACCGTTGTCGCTATCGCAGATCCGTTGATGGCGGCAAATACCATGGCACTTACACTAGCCACAATTGCAAGCCCTGCAGGTACATTCCCCATTCTCTTGGATACTGCTGCTATGATCCTCTTCGTCATACCGCCGGAATTCATCAGTTCACCGGCAAAAACGAAGAAGAAAATGGCTGTCAGGCTGTAGCTGTCAATCGACTGTAAAAACTGCTGCGTAAAGATCAGTAGATCCACATCACTGATCAACAACAGGATGACCGCCGACACACTGAGTGCCAGAACTATTGGAAGTCCGATTGTGAAGAACACTGCAAAAATCAATAAATACAAACCTAGAATCATCACTGTTCTTCACCTTCCTTCTTCGCGACAAAGCACCCAATGATCTTTGCAAATCCAATAATCACCCAAACACCTCCGGCAATGATGCCCGGATAGAAGAATATCGCATTCGGCAGTTTCGTCGCCGGCAATGGAACCTTGCCGATGGTTGATACAATTCTCATCCCGAAGAACACCAAGTTGCCACCCAGTGCAACCAGTACGATTCCGGTTATCATCTTGCACATCTTCATTGTGAATCCATTCATCTTCTTGACGACATCAAATCCGATATGTCCGTCTTGAATAAACAGTTCCGTGATGGCGATGAACATACCCCAGACAAAAAGAATACGAATCACTTCTTCTGCCCAAAGAAAAGTGCTGTTGACGGTATACCTTCCAAGGGCATTGACAAACATGATCAGTGTCATGCATATGCCGATGACCATCAATATCAGCCGCTCGATTTTCATAGTAGTGTAACGCATAGCAAACCCTCCAATTCCTGTAATTCTGCTACAGGTTATATAACATCCGGCAGGCCAGAACTAAGCGCTTGGCCTGCCGGTAAACTCAATCTTAATTGCTGCTGTCCAAAACTCTCTGGAACAGATCAGCGCCGATGACATCCTTGAACTTGTCATATGTCGGTCCTGCCGCTTCCTGGAACGCCTTCTTCTCTTCCTCTGACAGATAATAGATAGTCGACTTCTCTTCGATTGTACTGATATAGTCTGCCTGTTGTGACCTTCCCTGCTCTCTCTCATACAGACGTGTTTCATATGCTGTATCCTTAACCACCGTCTGAAGCTCCTCTGGCAATTTTTCAAGCAACGTTTTGGAATAGAGCACAGCTACAGGGGAATATACGTGATCGGATTTCGTCACATACGGCTGCACTTCGTGGAAGTTGTTGGTCGCAATGATTGAGAACGGGTTCTCCTGTCCGTCGATGACCTTGGACTGAAGGGATGTATAGATTTCACCAAAACCAAGCGGTGTCGGGGACGCACCCAAATTTCTGAAGAAATCCACATGGACATCGTTCTGCATCGTACGAAGCTTGATACCGTCAAGATCAGATGGCATGGCAATCTCTCTTACATTATTGGTCATCTGTCTGAATCCGTTTTCCCACCATGCGAGACCGATGATGTTCTGCGCCTCAAGGGCGGCAAGCATTTCAATTCCGATTTCACCGTCAAGAACTGAATCCACATGCTCTTCACTGAGGAATACATACGGAAGGTCGAACACGAGGAATTTAGGCTCAAACAATCCCAGTGGACCTGTCGTTGTCGGACACATATCAAGAGTCCCTGTCTGCAGCTGCTCAACCATCTCTTTTTCCGAACCGAGCTGTGCCGACGGGAACAGCTGTACATCAAGCTTATAGCCAAGTTCTTCAGCTTTTGCCTCCGCATCTGCCTCAAACTTCACCGCTGCCAAATCGATAGGATGTCCCGGATTGGTTCCGTATCCCATCTTCACCACATATGCTTTCGCCTTTGCATTGTCATCCGCTTTGGTTGCCTGTGTTGTTTCATTGCTGCTGGATGAAGCATCGTTTGTTGCACATCCTGTAAACATACTTATAGCTAAAACTATAACCAATACCGCTGCCATTATTTTTTTCATTCGTAATTCCTCCATTGAATACAATATATTGATAAACTACACTAGCGCTTTAGTTTCCCATTTTTCGATGCATTCTGCTTCGTTGTATGCCTTCTCGAATTTCGCAAGTTCCTCATCTGTCAAGTCTCTCACCGGAGCCTTGTTCACGCCGAACTGGATACCGCGTTTCTCGATCGCTTTTTTGTAAGCAGCAACATAAGGTCCGATCTTGAAGATGTTTCTCATTTCATTGATGTCCTTTTGAATGGCATTCGCTTTATCCAAATCTCCAGCTTGATAAGCATCCCACAGTGCCACGAACACTTCCGGGTGGGAGTTTGCGATTGCCGTCACAATACCCTTGGCGCCTACACAAAGCGAAGGATAGAATAGTCCATCCGATCCGCTGATAGCGATCGCTTCTTCAGGAAGTTCATTCACGTAGTCCTGGAACAGCACCATGTCCTTGCTGCTGTCTTTGACGCCGACGATGTTGTCGAAGTCGTTGTACAGGCGCTGGTAAAGCTTCAATGACAGTTTGTTGGTTGAACGTCCCGGATTGTTGTAGATGAAGATCGGCATGTCCGGAACCGCATTTGCAACTGCAGCGAAATTCAAATATAGATTCTCATCATCATAAGGATAGAACCATGGAGTGATCAGCGCCAAAGCATGAACGCCTTTTCCATAACAGTACTTCGCGAACTCCACTGTCTCTTCCGTATTACTGCAAGTTCCCTGAATCATCAAGTCGATTCTGTCTTCCACCTGATCGACCAGGATATCCACGATCTTCTTCTTCTCGTCCAATGGAAGGTTAATGCCTTCACCCATCGTACCGATCGGGAACAGTCCGTGTATCCCTCGCTCAATCATAAATTCAATATGATCTCGGTATGCTTTTTCATCAACTTCACCGTTTTCTTTGAACGGTGTCAGGTTTGCGACAATGATACCGTTGAACTTTCTCTTCAATTCCATTTCTATGACCTCCTAGAAAATTTCATGTAACTTAACTACAAACTTATTGTAGCACACGTGTATTATAATTACAAGCATTTTTTGCAAATTTTGTAGCTCGGCTACATTTTTTACTTTTAAAGTCACAGAATCTATGTCATAATAAAGAAAAGGAGGTATATAATGAATACTAATATATTGGCACAAGACAACAATATTCTTGTAACTATAGAAACAAATTACGAGAGCATGCGTAAGTCAGAAAAAAAAAGTAGCTAACTACATTTTATCAAATCCTGATGAAATTATCCAATTGACGATTGGCGAACTCTCCAAAGCCGTGCAGGTGTCTGAACCTACTGTCATCAGATTCTGTAAGCATCTGGGATTAAGCGGATATCAAGATCTTAAACTGCAAATGGCAGGCAGGCAGTCAGAGCCTCTGACAATCATACATGATGACATCTCACCGGATGACGATATAACAAAGGTCGCTGAAAAAGTCATCAATTCGCACATCATCGCTTTGGATCAAACGCTCAAGCAGTTGGACCACAATACTTTGAAAACAGTCAGCGAATGTCTGTTAAATTCCAGGAACATCGATTTTATGGTTTGGGTGGTTCCGGAACAGTAGCTATCGATGTGGAGAACAAGTTCCTGAGAACGGGGCTTGTCACCCATTCCTATGTGGACGCTCATGTTCAGCTGATGCGTGCAGCCCTTTTTGACGAAAGGGATACCATCGTTATCTTCACCAATACAGGAAACACGAAACACTTTATCCGGCTTTTGGAAGTCGCCAACCAAAACGGCATCAATTCTGTCATCATCACAACGGTTTCCAATTCACCGATCAGCAAACTGGGAACATATACCATCGATGTCAAAGCCAAAGAGATTCGATATAAGAAGGAACCTTCCAGTTCCCGCATTGCCATGATGGCTGTCATGGATATCATTGTCACATATATCGCTTTACTGAAAAGCGATGAATACATCTCTAATATCCTGGCTACAAGAGAAGCTCTGAAAAATGAGAAACTAAGAAAATAGCATTTCAAAACACAAAAAAGGTTCGGCATATCCGAACCTTTCTTGCTGCTGAGATATTCACATTTTCAGTAGATCCTTGCTCCAAAAGGCATCAAAGCCAGTTTCGCCAACTTGAAATGCTGCAGTCCAAAGGGCAGTCCGATGATTGTGATCGCAAAGACCACACCCACGGACAGATGCAAAAGCGCAAGCTCCCATCCTACCAATACGATCCACAGCACATTGAGCAGCAGTCCTCCCACTCCAAAGTGGCCAAGGTCCACTTCTTTACCGAAAGGCCACAGGACCAGCCCTGCAATCTTGAAGCACTGCACTCCAAAGGGCAACCCGATGACCGTGATGCACAGCAGCAGGCCTGCCAGAAACCACAGAAGCGCCAGTTCAATTCCTCCGAACACAAACCAAACGATATTTCCAATCAATCTCATCATGACACCCCATCTTTCTACTTGTGATTCTTAACATCCATACCGCCGAACATCACAAAGACATTGACAGTCATATCCGCTTCAGCAGTTTGGGTGACCTTCACGGTCTTGTTGCTCCATCCGCCGAAAAGCGGTATCCCTGTAATCCTGACCTTGGTTCCTTCCGGCACGATGATATCCACCCCTCCGAAAGCCGCAAAAACATCCATTTTCACCGGCCTTTCTTCGCCGATTTCGGCCTCTCTGAGATCAAGACTGATTCCTCCGAACATGGCAAAAAGATCCGCTCCTTTGAATTCTTTGGAATCACACGCAATCTCAGCACCTGAAAATATGGCAGCCTGTTTGACGAAATCCTTGCTGACCACCTGGTTACCGGAGCTCGGAAACAGCATCCATATTCCGATAATGATGATGACGACAGGCAAAACGATATCCCACGCGTCCAAACCAAAGAATTCGAATCCGGTCGTTTCCAAAAGGAAGAGATACCGATAACAATCATGATGACTCCCGATAAACGGATTCCCTGAGCACCGAACAGATTGAATACACCGATAACGATCAGTATGACCGGCCAGAATCTGCCGATGATGTTCCATGCATCGACCTCCAGATTCAGGGCACTCAGCAGGAACAACAGTCCGATCAGGACGATAAATCCTCCGAATATTCTTCTTTGAATCATTGCAATCACCTCTATTTCAATCCGCTGAACCTATTGTAAAAGCTTTATCCAATTCAATTATATCAGCTGAAAAACAATGAGAAAGCAAATAGACAAACTCTAATTGCTTTCTCATGCATTTCTAATATTCAGCTTGCATCAGCGAATTGAACTGGTTGCTTTTCGTATCACATCTTGAACAGATCAAGCTGTTCGGCTTCCTGAAGCCTGCTGATGGATGCCGGTGCCTTTTCCTTGAGGTAGGTGTAGTTCAATACGCGTTCGCTGGTCATCAGCAGTTTGTTTTCATGACCGGTCTCTCTCAGGCGCAATGAATACACCACCGGGAAATAGTCACTGATGAACTGGCCTTCGGCATGGGCCGTCAGGGCGATGATCTGGAATCCCAAGCGTTCCGCGATGAAGAATACCGGATCCAGTACATGTTTGCTCGATGCCTTGCCAAAGGGATTGTCAAGGATGACCGTCCTGTTGCTCTTCTGGTTTGCAGACAGGTGCTGCTTTTCTCGGCAAGATAGTTGAGTATGCCGAGGAACAGGGTCATGTTCTTGCTCCACTTCTCTCCCCCGGACCATTTGTTGGAAAATTCCCACGACATGGGAGCCTTGTTGATTTGAAGGTCATTGGTCACCTTACGGCACTTCACCTTGATCGGGACATGCATCAGTATGACGGGTATGAGATTTTTGACACTCAGCCGTTCTTCGATGAGCTGTCGCAGGGATTCATCGTCTCCCGTTCCCTCTTCTTCGAACATCTCAATCATCTCATCAATGTATGTCCTCAGGGATTCTTTCGCCTGATCATCATCATACTCCGGTATGTCGAACACAAAATCTGCTTGCTGCCCGATTCCAATTCGATCATGGTCTTCTTCTGCAGGACACCCAGCTCGTGAATCACGGTTTTGACATAGGTCATCAAGTGACTCAGGAATGTCATGAGTTCGGTATCACTTTCCCTCTTATCATCATTTGCAAGCTGTATCGTCTTCATGATGATGTCCGTCATCCGTTCCTGATACACCAGGAGTTCAGCATAATCCGTTTTCACCATCAGTCCGTTGATGACTGCTTCCTTCAGACGATAATCATCCACATGGTCCCTGCAGTAATCAAGCACCTTTTGTTTCGAATCCATGACTTCCTGTTGAGATTGTCTAAGAGCTCCGTCAGATTCTGCAAGCTCCTTGAAAAGCAGGTTCAGATATGATGAAAGGTCCTTATGCATATCTTCCTTGGCTTTGCCAGAAAGCTCTTCGCACTCAACACCAGCGAAATGATAGGTTCCATCCTTGATACGCAGTTGCGTCAGCATGTCATTGTAATGATAGATCTTCGCAGAGTACTCTTTGGTCTTTCGTTCTATTTTTTGACGGTTATCCCTAACAGTACCTTCAAAGATCTTGAGCCGTGTGGGGATATACTGAAGGTCACAGTCGAATTCATACAGTCCACCTCCGCTGTCAGTCAGATCATTGACCAATAGGTTCTTTTCCGTCTCAAGAGCCCAACGGGCTTTCTCTTCCTTTTTCAGTTCCGCTTCAAGAACCTTGATCTCCTTTTTGCACTCAACGATTCTGTCAAAAAGATCATCCTCTTCGTTTTCATAGAATACTTCGATCTTTTCGATATCATATTCCGCTTCCTTTTCCAGACGCTTCAGCTGTCCGGAATAATGTGCAAGAAGCCTTGACTGTTCACTGATACGCATTTCAATCGCGTCTCTCGAGACACTCAGACCGGCCAAATGCTTTTGAGGTTCTCCCTTTGATTCAACAAACCTTGATATCCACATTAGAACATATCGGATCCGCATCAGCCACTTCAATATACTGTGGATTCTCCATGATTCTGCGTTCTTCAAAACTGAATTCACCCAGACCCTGCCGTGAGCTATCCATTTCCGCTTCAGCAGCCCGGATGCTTATCTCCATTTCCTTACGCTCATAGATCAGATCCGCCAGACGCCCTCTGGCAGCCTCTTCCTCTTCCCTGTCAGCCAGATACCTGTCATATACGGCTTCATGACGCCTGGCCAGTTCGACTTTCTCTTTGACTGATGAGGCTTCCTCATTCCTAAGTGACAGTTCGTTGATGTGATCCGCCAACAACAGACGCCTTTCCTTTTCACTCGAATCCAGCTCGTCAAGTTCCTTTTCCAGCACCTTCAGTTCCTGGCTGACAAGTGTTTTTCTGTTGGTAAAGCCTGTATACTCATCATAGGGGAATTCGTCAAAGAACCGTTCAACTCTCTTCATGAGTCCGATGATCGCTACCCATTTCCTCTCAACCTCGGTCCTTTCATTTCTGATGCGTTCAAGATCGTCCTCAAGATTCCGGTTGTGATTCTCAAGATAATCAGAGGTGAGGCTTTTTTGCCAGAGCCCCGGGATGACGACATTGTCAATCCATAACCGTTCCTCCAAGACGTCATCGTCTGCCTCATCCCTGATGAATCCGTTTATATCCTCTATCGTCATGACCATCACCGGAGAGAGAAGATCTTCCGTCTCATCTTCCAAGAGCTGAAGGACCTTGTCACTGTTCAATCGGTTGGTTACAAAAGTCATGGCAAAAGAGGGTACCTATCCATCAGTTCGTGACCAGACCTGCCTGTAGTCTCTTCAAGCATCTGAAGATATTCCTGTCCCTGGATAAGATAATCGACCTGCTCCTGAAGTTTCCCATAAAGGCGGACCAACGAAGGGTGCATGACATCTTTCATGACGGCTCTTGACATGGTTTCGAATTCTTCCCTCAACAGCGCATCTTTCTTCTCAAAGAAGTAGTCAACCTTTTCCTTCAGCAGCATTCTGACCGATTCTTCCTTGGCATAGATGATGTCCTTGGCATTCAGCCTGATGCCTTCAAGGTTGACGTCTTCAATGATCTTCAGACTTCTTGATTCAATTTCATTCAGTGACCTCTCCACCTCTGACAGGTCAATTTTCTTCCTCTCAAGCTGAATCTGAAGGCGCTCTCTGTCATCGCTCAAGCTATTCAGCCCGTTTTCCTGCTCTAATATACTCTGCTCAAGCAGATGGATCTTCTGCTGAATATCCTGAAGACCATACTCCCATTTCGTTAGGTGTTCATCAACCAGACAGCCAATTTGGGACTCAAAAAGCCTGTCATAGATGTCATCCATCTCGTCCTTATGGATTCTAACAGTCGCAACATGACGCATGATGTCTTCCTTGACAGCAGATTCTTTCGTCATGGCCAGTTCCCTGTCCTGTGACAACCGCTCCAGCCTTTGGGAGAGCTCCTGCATCTCTTGACCGCGCTTGGCCATTTCCATATGTATGAGCTCCAGCTGGTACTCATAATGTCCCTTGATGTTGGAACTGTTCTCTCCCAGCTTGATCTGAACATCCGCAATGGCAAGTCCTTTTCCTCATTTTCAGTTCCACTTTCAGGTGTCTCAGTTCTTCATCCAGTTCAGATATTGAACGTTTCACCTTGCTGATCTGTATGTTTTGGCGTTTACTTGCATCGGTATCACGCCGCTCACCAAGATGGGCAAGCTTGGTTTCAATCACTTGAATATCCTTTCCCTTTGCCTCCATCTTGTTCTCAGTCGTCAGAATCTGATAAGTCAGTTTCTGCCTCTCATATTCCTGTTCCTCGAGCTCAAGGCTCTTGCGCTCAATGTCAATGGCCTCCCGCTCCCTGCCGGTGAGTTCCAGGGATTCCTCCACCCAATTGATGACAGCTGCAGCCCTTTTCTTCACCTTTGGAAGTGCTTTGAACTTTCGCGTCATAGCTCTTGAACACGGATATGTATCCGTCGATCTCATTTTTAACGCCCTGACACTGTTCAATCTTCTCATGCAGGATCCTGTTCTTCTTGAAATGTTCCCGCTGCTTTTCAAACGTACTGGCAAACTCCGTTGAACTGTCACCTTCAACGGCCTCTTCGACCACGGGAATCAAAAGGTTGTTCAGGAGCTGTTCTGTCGTCTTGCAGCGGTTGAAGTATTCATCGACATTTCCTTCTCCGCTGTTGATGATGGCCACCTTGCGCCATTCGGAAGGAATAATCTTGAACTGATTCTCCAGATGCCTCCCGTATTCCGTGATGGTCGTAAACACCCTGGCAAAGGGATTCGTTCTTGACATCCTCTGAAAAAACTCGCTGATTTCCCCCCTTGTTGCAGGACGGAATCCATCTTTGCCGACTTCTACCTTATAAGGCATGTTCTCGATGGAATGGTCGTCATCACCACTGTATTCATAGGTGTATTTCAAGGAATTCAACTGGCTGTTTTCCTGGAAAAGACTGACGCAAGTCAGACCGTAACGTCTTGGCCGTTCACTGAGAATCCACTCGATTGCTATATGGGCAGGTCCGTTTTCGAGATGAAGCGTATCCTTGATCTTTCGGTCCGCCATGTTGATATGGGGAATGATGCCCTGTAGAACGGTTTGTATGAAGACGGTCTTGCCGCCGCCGTTTTCCAGCAGAACAGCGCTGTTCTGACCGTCGAAATGAAAAAGCTGGTCATTATATCTCTTACCGCCGTTTTCATAGATGACATTGCATAATCGTATTCTGGATATGGCCGGCATTATTCTTCCTCCCCTTCAAATTGATAGATGAATTCAAGCACTCCCCGATTGTATTCGTAATCCATATAGTAATTCTCGGTGATTGCCTTGGCTTTATCCGTCAGGGTGTATTCATCCGCACCGATTTCCTCGATCAGCCCTTGAGTTTTCATGAAATTCGCTGCGATCCTGATGAAGCTCAGCCTGCTGACGGTCCTCGCCGTATGCCTTCTTATCCCTTCCTTCACAGTGTCCATGGCATCCCAATTCGTGATGATATCCTTCCAGTGATACTCATACTGATCCTCTTTCTCCTGCAGTTCTACATCACTGAAATGCTTCAGTGACTGAATCCTGTCATCCAGTGAACGTATCCAGTCACTGACTGTCAGAAAGTCCCTGGTCGGTTTCGTCCTCTGATAGGAATCATAGAACTCCCCGATGAAGACGATGATGCTGACGTACATCAGGTAGACATCCATGTTCAGTGCCCGGCTCGGAAAGAAATCCCTCTTTATCCTTTCGTTGGACATGTGGAATTCAGATTTTACCGTAAGAGGTACCATATACAGATAATCATGGTCGCTGAAAAGTCCGCAGTCCACTTCCCTGACAAATTCCGTCAGAAGCCCTCTGACTTCGTCGTCCTGATAATAAAGCCTTGCATCATTGCGCAGGAGTCTGCCCTTTGACTGCAGCTTTACATAGAGTTGAAATGTATTTGATACTACCTGGCCATTCATCTGTTCCCTCCCGTATGGATTCTGACATCCTTCATTTCATAGTGACTGCCAGATCAAGAAAATCGTCAAGTTCCTCGGCATAGATGAAATCCACATCTCCAAAATGTTCCATAACGCCTTCGTGCAGCACGTGTTCCTTAAGTTCCTTCATTTCCGCCACATCCACAGGGCTCTGCTGATGCAGAATGATGCAGGCTTCGCAAAATTCCCTGGTATCGACATAGGCTTTCAGTTCATCCCTCTCAAACAACTGTCTGACAGTAATACCTTCACCTGTCATCATCCCCTGATGATATACAGAACCTGAGACATCCTTGCTTTTCTGGAATCAGGTGAATCCCTGTTGTCTTCCATCAGCTCCACAAAAGCCATTTCGTGCATGTTCCTGTTGCTCACATCCTTTTGCTGCGGCGAAAAGACCGCCAAAGGTGACCATGTTTCGAATGATTCCAATTTCAGGAACGGCTTTGCAAGTACTTTGCTCTCCATGAGCGGCAAAGGTATCCCTGTCATCTTACGAGCGAGCTCACTGTCAAAGTTGAACGAGGTGATTCCGGCATAATAGAGAGATTCGCTGGCCGCTTCCAATGCCGTTGTCTTCAGGTCGATGCTCTCACCGAGCAGTGCGGAATGAAGGTAATGGACATGGGCAAGTTCATTGTCGATTTGAACCAGCAGTTCAAGGGCTTTCAGGTCCCTGTCATCCATCCCCGTCGGCGAATCCATGTAGGCTTTCGTCTCCTTGATGAAATGGCTGAGTTCTACGAATTCATCCTGTTCATTCGCCAGACGGCTGTTGATATCACCAATAAGTTCCCTGTATCTTGCATAGGTTTCTTCCGAGGTGATGTTGCGCTGTATGTCATGTTTAATACGGTAGATATTGTCACGTATCGTATTGACACTGATGCGCATCTCATCAACCTGCCTGAGTGCCCCTGTGAATTCGCCCTTTTCCAGCTGTTTCCGGAGCATCATCTGGCTGATGGATATCTGGAATTCGCTGAAGTACTCCTTCGTGGCAAATATCAGTTCAAGTCCCTGTTCGTCCAGGGTATAATACTGTACCTTTTTGACGGTATCCCAATCATCTGCTTTGAGGATGGAAAATCCACCCTGTCTTTTTCCCCGGTTTCATAATTGTAGAATTCCCTGTGATTCCTCTTTCCCTTTGATGGTCTGAACACTTCAATGATCGTCCTGGCAAGGCCGTCATAGGCTTCATCCGAAACAAACAGGCTGCCATTTGTCGTATTCTTAAGGAAGTCTCCAAGTTCGTGGACACCTCTTTCTTGATGCGCATCAGCATGCTCTCGAAGAAAAAGAGCAGACTGAGAAGCCCTAGACCGAAAAAGTCTATAGGCTTCCCATGATCATCTTTCATTTGCTTGTGTTCCAGCATGGCGAAAATATCGAAAAGAGCGATTCTCAAGACCCTGTCCCTATAGCCGGTAAGCATGCTAGCGTAAGTATAGTTGTCCATATTCAGTCCTCTATCTCATGTCTTTCCACTTCAAATCGGTATAATTTCACGGCACCTCTGATGATGCCCGCTTTTTGCTTGGCAATGGATACCTGTTCCTCAACCCTGTTGATGCCTTCCAGGTTGGGAAGCAGCAATCCCCGCTTGTAGCCCTGTTCGACGATGACGCCGTATTTTTGACATCGAGGTCCTTCGCCGAATCGATAGCTTCATATGGATGGAGGATGTCCACCTTGATCTCCAGGTCCTTCAGTTCACTTTCTTCCACCGGATGGAATCTCGGATCTGCAGAGCAGGCACTGATGGCGTTATAGATGATTTCATCAAGCAGATTCGGATTGGTGGCCTCTGTCGTACCGATGCATCCTCTGAGTTTGGCATCCTTGTGCAGGGACACGAATGCACCGCCCTTTCTGTTCTTCGCATCTTCCAGAAACCCTTTTGAGAACTCTTCTTCTTCGATCTCATACTTCGTATGGGTCTTTACAAAGTGTTCTATCGTTTTTCTGGCAAGATGGATATAATCGTCCTCCAATTCCACTCGATGGCTATAACGCTCATTCATAATATCCTGGATCGTTGGTATGTGTGACATCTCCGTGTTTCCGTCGACCTTACCCCGATTCCTTGTGACACTTTTTTCAGCAATCACCATGTCGCTTTCCAGGTATCCCGTCAGATAGCCGACGCCAAAGGGACCTTCATAACTGACCACTTTGGAACGGTAATCCAAGCCATCCATGAATCCGAATCCCATCAGATATGACCGGAGTCCGCATTGTGCCGCACCTGCGATAAAACCATAATCCAGCTTCAACAGTTCCATTGGATCTGCTTTGCAAATGGCATCTTTCATGATTTCATCGAATTTCGGACCGTTGGGATGGAACGCATAGGGACCTTGTGAAGAAAGCGCGTGTGACAGATCGCCGCTCGACACCACCAAACCTTGGAAGGGTGCTCATCCGTATACTGATCCACCATATCCTTGATCAGCTTGCCCAAGAAATAATTCTCTTCCAAAGGTGTGTTCCCGGGTGTGATATGGACGATATTGTAGTCGGTGTAATACATGTCGATAAAGTACATCGGAACCATGGCTCCATGATCGAGGGTTGCCGATACCCCATAGGAATCCGCCAGACGGTCATCCAGATAGACGGCTGTATAGTTGCGGTCCTCAATACACTCATAAATCATCTTGCTCAGTTCCATGTTGACTTTTTTATTCAGTCGAATCTCACTGTGGCCGAACTGGCTGAAATCCCCTACCAGGTCTTCTTCCGCCAGTATACAGGTCCCGTTACTGAAACTGTTGCCGTGAGGTGATATGAAAATAATGGTTTCAGGGCGCAGCTTGCTGATCTTGTTCGCAAGGACAAACATGCCTTCCACCGTGCATCTCGCTTTTTCCCGCTCCATTCCTCCAATGGAATCCATAATGATTGGAGGATGAGGCATAAACATGACGTTCAGATACATAACGCACCTCCTATATCTGTACTGCATTCCTTAAATATTCCCTATGATTCTCCTGCTGTGCATACCTGATAGAATCATTATATGACATCACATGAATCCGACATTGCCCAACGTGACCTGGCTAAAATGCCGCCTCACGATTTGCTGCATCTCAAGCATTGCCGCAATATCTGTTGCAGCTGAGTCATACCTGAACCTTGGAAAATATCTGCTCAGGTGAATATACAGGTCACCGACTTCTTCTCTCAAGCCAGCGAAGAAATCATCCACTGCAGGAAGGTCATCAAAAAGTCCCGGAACCATGAGTGAAGTCAGTTCCACATGAATTCCGGCGTCGACAGCCCTTTCACGGTCTCGATGACCGGACGCAGATGTCCGTTGCATACCTCCTTATACAGCTGATCCTCATAAGTCTTGACATCGATGTTCATGGCATCGATATACGGAGCCAGCTCCAGAAAGGGTTCCCTGTTGATGTAACCGTTCGTGACGATCACGTTCCAAAGACCTTCTGTCTTTGCCAACTTGGCAGTTTCCAGCATCATCTCATAGAACACCGTCGGTTCGTTGTAGGTATATGCGATACCCGGCACGTCGTGCTCAAGTGCCCATCCTACGATCTCGCCAGGTGTCATCTCCTTATACCGTCCATCGAGGTCAAAGGTCTTACTGATGTCGCAATTCTGACAGAAACCGCAGTCGAAATTACATCCCACACTGCCAAAAGACAGTATATCCGTTCCGGGCATAAACGTATGAAGCGGTTTCTTCTCGATCGGATCCACAGCGATGGAACTGACCCTTCCATAGGTATAGGTCTCAAGCTTCCCCGCTACACTGCGGCGAACTCCGCAAAGACCGAATTCACCATCGTCAAGCCTGCAGTAATGGGGCATAACTGACACGTCACCTGCCCATCCTGCACCTTGTAATACCTTGCTTCTACCGTCTTCATAACATCACCCTTTTACCGCTTCCGGTCGCAGTGCTTTACATGTTTCCGCTGTCTTCTATTATACCACAAGTCGTGAAACTCCGTCTCGTTAATGGAATTTTAATTTGATACTTTCTGGATTATATTATACAATGAACACAAAAATAAAGGAGTGATTTCATGGAACAAAGAACTTTAACCATAGAGGGTCTGAATTCGTTTCTGTCCAAAGTCTTCATGTGGATGTTTGCCGGACTCATGACAACTGCCGTCACTGCATTTGCAGTCGCTTCATCACCGACGCTGTTCGCGTTGATCGTATATAACCGCATACTGTTCTTCGGTCTGCTGATCGGGGAAGTGCTGCTGGTGATCAACCTTAGCCGCAATGCGATGAAGTACAGCTACGGCAGGACCCTTGGCTTTTTCCTTCTCTATTCATTCGTCAACGGATTGACGATGTCCATCTACCTTTTCGCCTACACAGGAGAAAGCGTATTCACGGCATTCGTCATCACCGCGGCCATGTTTGGAGTCATGTCCCTATACGGTTACCTGACCAAGACGGACCTGAGTCCGTTCAGAACCTTCTTCATGGTAGCCATCGTCGGCATCATCATCGCCTCCGTCATTAACATCTTCCTGGCAAGCGGCGTGATGAGCTACATCATCAGCCTTGCGGGCGTTGTCATATTTGCAGGCCTGACCGCCTATGACATGCAGAAGATGAAAAGCCTCTACGCATACAGCGTAAAGAAGGGCGGCACCATCGAAGGCAACCTTGCCGTTACAGGTGCCCTCACCCTCTATCTCGACTTCATCAACATGTTCATCTTCGTGTTGAGACTGCTTGGTGGAAGACGATAGAAATCTTTAGTAAATATTTGCAAGTTAAAAGGAATCCGATTCGGATTCCTTTTTCATTTCTTAATACTCTAATATGAATTCAATAATTGAACAATTGATCTATATAACCAAGCCGATAAGCCGAGTTCTGTCGTGAACGATCATCTATCTGGTCTTGCTGTCGCCAGCAAGCTCAAGCGACCTACCAAGAACGCAGCGGGCAACTGCATGTGTCCTTTACGGTCTTGCTCCAAGTGGGGTTTACATTTGCCCCCTTTGTTACCAAAGGGGCGGTGAGCTCTTACCTCGCCTTTCCACCCTTACCAAACGGCGGTTTATTTCTGTTGCACTATCCTTAGAGTCGCCTCCACCAGACGTTATCTGGCACCCTGCCCTTTGGAGCTCGGACTTTCCTCACCTATAAGGCGCGATCGTTTAGCTTGGTTATATAGATCAATTGTCTAATCCTTTATCAATCCGAGAATCATGCCGACTTCTCTCCGATGTTCCATCAGGTAAACTGAACATGCCACGGCAAGATATGGAATCAAGGCATACGGGATCAGAGCTGACACACCTTCGGATGCGGTCCCTGAGTAAAATGTGAGATATGTCACTGAAGAAGCTGTGACAAGAAACACGAGTACGCCAACCACAACCGTCTTCAGCGCAGCCATGCGGCACTGGCGCCATATCATCAGAATTCCAGCAGCGCAGCCGATGATGACTGTTATGATGGATGTCCGCTGCAATCCAAATGCAAGTATATGGATCAGCATGACGGCCTCATATGTGAAATTCCAGTGTTTGCTCTGTCCATAAGTGGTATACGACAGACTGAACTGGATCAGAATGAGCAGTAAATATGCATAACCGAAAACTGTCAATGAAATTCCGGCAGACATGGTGATCCACATGATGTTAATCACCAGACTGCACGCGAGAAATCCAATCCATTGATTGAGCATCCGCTTATGGATTCCAATCCTTTTGTGCATATCAAAGGAAATATAGCTGTTCGTATTGTTTTCCTGATAGAGCACGTATGCGACCATCAGGCCATAAACGACTGCGAAGCGGCCCGGGTCCGGATACTCGTCCAGTGGAGCTGAAATTCTTGCAAAGACAAGAAACGCTGCCCCGGCAACCGTATTTCCGGCAACCATCACAAGATTGTATACATGCAGTTTGTTGCTCATCTTCCGGCGCAGGATCAAGAATCGGTAAAGCACCCACCAGCACAGAAACTGCTGGATGAGCATCATGATCATACCGCCGATCCATATCGGCGTATGATCTCCCGGAGATCCGAACACCCTCTGACAGCCAGATAAAGGGACATGCCGATAACAGGCATCGCAACTCCATATGCCATCACCTTCTTCTTCATATCCATGTCTCCACCTGCTTTCAACAAACTATCAGTTGACGGTTCCTAACTTCTTAAAAGGCCAAAACCTGATCAGAACCTTGCCTTCAATCTTTTCTCTCGGAACGACACCGAAATCACGGCTGTCAAAGCTCACCGTCCTGTTGTCTCCAAGGCAAAAATATTCATCGTCACCGACTGTTATCGGATAATCATAATGGCTTTTCGCGCCCGTCGGGACCTCGATGTATTGTTCGACAAGCTTTTCTCCATTGACATATACAGCGCCGTCATGGATGTCGACTTCATCACCTGGAATTCCGATCACACGCTTGACCAACCGGATATGACCGTCCTTACGGTTGATTTTCGCATACATGTCTTCATACAGACGCTTGAATCTTCCCGTGATGGAGTCATCAACCATCATTCATCGATGAAAACGATGATATCGCCATTGTCCGGATCGCCAAAGGTATAGGACAGCTTCTCTACAATCAGCTGATCACCTTGTATCAGGGTTGTTTCCATGGAGCTTTGACGAACCTCCGACAGGCTAAAAACAAAAACATTCAACACATTGGTGATAATCAGAGCCACCAATATGATCTTGATATAATCAAGCACTTCCAATAGTATTTTCTTCATAAGACACCTCTATCAAATTATTATCATCGCATCGCCAAAGCTGAAGAAGCGGTATCTTTCCTTAATGGCTTCATCGTATGCATTGAGTACGAAATCCTTACCTGCCAGTGCAGCCACCAGCATGATCAATGTGGATTCCGGCAGATGGAAATTCGTTATCAAACCATCGATGACCTTGAAATCATATCCCGGATATATGAAGATATCCGTCCACATATTCTTAGCTTCAAGTGTCCCGTCTTCTCCGGCAAGGGATTCAAGTGTCCTGAGACTTGTCGTCCCTACCGCGAATACCTTTCGACCGTTTGCTTTGGTCCCGTTGATGACTTCGGCATCTTCTTCCTTGATATAACAGAACTCCGAATGCATCTCATGCTCAAGAACATTATCCACCTTCACAGGGCGGAACGTCCCCAAGCCGACATGGAGGGTCACATATGCAATCCTGACGCCCTTTTCACGAATCCTGTCCAGCAGTTCATGGGTGAAATGCAGTCCGGCCGTTGGTGCAGCTGCGGATCCGTTGTGCTTGGAATAGACCGTCTGATACCGCTCCTTGTCCTCGAGCGTTTTTGTGATATAGGGTGGCAGCGGCATCGTTCCCAATTCATCCAGCACCTCTTCGAAGATACCTTCGAACGCGAACTCAACCCTTCTGTTGCCTCCCGGAAGCACCTCCATAACCTTGGCCGCGAGCTTACCGTTGCCGAACTCGATCACCGCTCCGGGCTTCGCTTTCTTACCTGGCTTGACCATCACTTCCCACTGGTTCTTCGTTTCACGGTTCAGCAGTAAAAACTCCACCTTCCCGTGCGTTTCCTTCTTTGCCCCTATCAACCTTGCAGGAAGCACCCGCGTATTGTTGAGCACCAGGCAGTCCCCTTCATCCAAATAATCAAGGATGTCCGGGAATTTTCTATGTTCAATACGATTCACCTTCGGATCAAGAACCATCAAACGCGAGTCCGTCCGCGTGTTCAGCGGCTCCTGCGCGATGAGTTCTTCAGGCAAATCGAAAGAAAAATCTTTAACATTCATGAAATATCTCCTTTCAGCAATGCTCATTGTATCATTTTTTTACAGAACTTTCTACCTAAAAACAAGGAAAAACTATACATTTCGATTATTTTAAGGTAAAATATATTATATAAAGGTTTTATTTGAAAACAGCGGGACCTATTCATAAAATCTTCATAAGGAGTGATGTACATGTATAATCTATCACATTTGATTACCAATCAGCTACTCAATACTGATAGCATTATCGATATTGCCAAATCCATCTACTTCTTATCCGGAATTTCTGTTAATGTTTTGGACAAGAATCACAAGAAGATATACGGTTATGGAACGAATCATGATCTGTGGGCGAACTACGAAGACATACCTGAAGAGTTCAAGTCTTCGTTCAGCCAGACTGTACAGCACAGCACTTACTTTTATCTCTTTCCTACAAGTTACAGTTTCGCCTATATCGTATCATTATTGAAGGATTCCAACGGCTTCTATGGCAGTATCCTCCTTGGACCTATCTTTCTCGACTCACCAAGCGAACATCAGATCAATCAACTGATCAAGTTGAAGAACTTCTCATTTACCCAACGCAACACTTTGAAGAACATATATTCTCAGATACCTCTTGTATCCACTCCAAGAGTCTATTATATCGAGAAAACCCTGGTCGCATTGCTCAACAACAACCAGCCGTTCACTATCGATCTGAAGGAATTGAGAATCAACACCACAGACGATGATGAGGATATGGAATTCGAAGTGGATTTTCAAATGGAACCGGAGCCTGCAAACCACAATTACAGTTTGGAAAGGCTTTTTATGGGCAAAGTGGCCAATGGAGACATCGATCAGGTCATCGAACTGTTCCATGAGCAGATCAAGACTCAGTACCTGACACTTCTTGGGCCGAACAAGATACGTTCACTTAAGAACAATGCCATCGTATACTGCACCCTCCTGGCAAGAGCCGCCATATCCGGCGGCGTGGATGCGGACCACAGTCTCACCCTGGCTGACAAGTACATCAATCGTGTGGAGAAGACAACGGCTTTCGATGAACTGCTCGACCTTGTGGAGCGCATGACCGTCAAGTTCACCAACAGTGTCTTGCACGTGGCTTCCATCAATCATGTCAGCGTCATCAAGAAAGCGTCGAGATATGTCCACAACCACCTGTCAGAGCCGATACGCCTACAGGAAGTGGCTGAATATGTAGGATTGTCTCCCAACTATTTCTCCTCGCTTTTCAAGAAGGAGATGAACCTCGCTTTTGCGGACTATGTGAACCATACACGCATCAAAGAGAGCCAGTACCTGTTGCAGACAACCAACCATTCCATCCTGGATATAGCAATATCCGTCGGATTCAATAACCAGAACTACTTTACCACCATCTTCAAGAAGACCACCGGCATCACGCCGAAACAGTATCGGATGCGCTCTTCACGAAGTAGAGCATAAATACAAAAGACTCGTTCATAGCAATTTCTTAGTATACGATAAAAGAGGCCATTTCAATTGAAATGGCCTCTTTCTTTTGCTCCAATGTATCTTTGATTACCTTCATCCTGCAATAGAACTGCAATGCAAGTCCGAAAGCACTAGGAACGCAAGGTGACTCCCAGCTCAAACTCCAATCCTTTGAGGATCTTATCCATCGCTTTTGACACTTCCTTGTCATCCAGCGTCCTGTCTTCAGCCCTGAACGTCAATGAATAGGCGACGGATTTACAGCCTTCCTCAATCTGCTTGCCTTCATAGACATCAAACAGCTGATAGCTTTCAAGAATCTTGCCGCCGCGCTGCTTGATGAAGAATTCAATCTGACCGACCAGGATATCCTTCTTCACAAGAAGGGCAAGGTCCCGGTTCACAGCTGGATACTTCGGTACCGCCTTAAAACTTCTCGTAAGGCTTGCCGCTGATGTCATCTTCTCGATATCGATGACTGCGATGTAACATCTGGTTCCTATGCTGTAATTATCCAGCGCATCCGGATGTACCTCTCCAAGGTATCCCAGTTCCTCACCATTATAGGATACGCTTGCCTTTCTTCCAGGATGGAGGAACGGCATATCGATTTTTTGGTCATAAGAGATGTTTTCCATTATCCCCAGACGGTTGAACAGGGTCTCGATAACACCTTTTGTGTCAAAGAAATCAACGTCGCCGTACATACCGACAGTCAGGAACGTTCCCTCAACAGGGTATTCCGTCAGCGGCAGCGCTTTGGGAATATAGGTCTTCCCGATTTCATACAGTTTGACATTTTCGTTCCTATGCTTGTAGTTGGTTGCGAGACTTGCAAGCATCCCATTGACAGTGGTTGTCCTCATGACGCTGTAATCCTCACCCAGCGGATTGGAAATGGTCACGTGCTGATGCAGCGGATGGTCTTTGCCGATGGAAAGCGCTTCATAAGCTTTCGGGCTTTCAAAGGAATAGCTCATGGATTCGCTGACACCACAGGCCTCCATCATTCTCTTCGTGATATCCTCTATCTTCTGCTTGTGGTTCTTCTTACCTACCGTCGGAGTTCCGGAATCCAATGTCACAGGTATGTGGTCATATCCGTTGATTCTTGCCACTTCCTCCGCGAGATCCGCGTTGACGGTGATGTCAGGTCTGAAGGTCGGGATGACGAGCGTCTTGCTATCAGCATTCACTTCGAATTCAAGACGTTTGAAGATATCGATCATCGCCTCTTCTGAAATGTTCGTTCCCAATAGACGGTCGATGGCTTCCGTATCATATCCGATGCTCTTCGGTTCTCTGACAGTCGGATAGATATCGATGACACCATCCATCACTTTGCCGGCACCGAGCATATCGATCAGCTGACAGGCTCTTTCCATGGCGATCATCGGCAGGTTCGGATCCAAATGCTTTTCAAATTTGCTGGAAGCATCCGTTCGCAGCCCAAGCTTCTTGGCTGTCTTTCTGACGCTCGTACCGTCAAAATTCGCCGCTTCGAAGAAAATGGTTCTTGTCGTCTCCAAAACCTTCGAAGATTCACCACCCATGACACCGGCAACACCGATAGGCTTTTCGCTGTCGGCAATCAACAGCATCGATTCATCCAAGGGCCTTTCCTCTCCGTCAAGGGTCTGAAGCATTTCACCCTCTTTTGCCCTGCGTACGATGATCTCAGGGAAATCAAGGAGATCAAGATCATAGGCATGCATCGGCTGACCAAGTTCCATCATGATGAAGTTTGTAATGTCGACCAGGTTGTTGATCGGCCCGATTCCGCAGGCGCGCAGCTTATCCTTCATCCATTTCGGTGATTCTCCGATCTTGACATCGGTGATGATCTTACCGACAAATCGGCTGCAAAGGTCAGCATCCTCGACGCTCACTTTCATCATGGAATCGACATCGCCGGGGTAAGATGTATAGCTCACTTCCGGAAGCTTCAGTTCCTTGCCGAAAGTCGCGGCAGCTTCTCTGGCAATGCCGATAACACTGAAACAGTCAGGACGGTTTGACGTGACTTCATACTCAACCACGATGTCGTCCAGACCGAACAGAGGTTTGACATCTGATCCCAGTTCCTTTTCCTCCTGAAAAATGTAGATGCCATGCTCAGGCGCTTCGATGAAATCCTCTTGCTTCAGGCCGAGCTCTTCCACAGAACACATCATGCCGTCAGACTCGACACCACGAAGTTTCCCTTTCTTGATCTTTAGGCCACCTGCAAGCTCAGCACCTGGTAGTGCGATAGGAACAAAATCACCGACGGCGACGTTGTCTGCACCGGTGACGATCTGGATGATTTCCTCACCCACATCGACCTTGGTAACGATCAGCTTATCAGCATCCGGGTGTTTCCCGATTTCCAGGATCTTTCCGACAACCACACCGCTGATGTCCTCGCCAAGCTTTTCATAGGTCTCCACTTTGGAACCAGACATGGTCATGGCATCGCAGTAGTCGTCAATCGGCATATCTATATCCACATATTCTTTCAACCATTTCATTGAAATGTTCATGATATTTCCTCCAATTCTTTCGTATCCGTTAAATTGTAACAGTCATATGTCAGCCCACTAGAACTGCTTCAGAAAACGTACATCATTTTCATAGAACATACGCAAGTCCTTGATTCCGTATCTCAGCATCGTGATTCTCTCAAGCCCCATACCGAATGCGAATCCTGAGTATTCATCGGAATCGATGCCCGACATTTCCAGAACTCTGGGGTGAACCATGCCGCAGCCGAGGATCTCAATCCATCCGGTGCCCTTGCAGACTTTACAGTTCTTGTCCTTTCCATCGCAGATGACACAGCTGACATCCACTTCAGCACTTGGCTCTGTGAAAGGGAAGAAATGAGGTCTGAACAAGACACGTACGGATTTTCCGTAAAGTTCGTGAATGAATACCTCAAGTGCACCTTTCAGGTCGCCCATGGTGATGTTCTTGTCGATGACCAGACCTTCGATCTGATGGAAAACCGGGGAATGTGTCGCATCCACCTCGTCTGAACGAAAAACACGTCCGGGAGCAATAATACGAATAGGAGGCTTTCTGTTCTCCATGACATGCACCTGTACCGGTGAAGTCGATGTACGCAGCATCATCTCCTCATTGATATAGAACGTATCCTGCTCGTCTTTCGCCGGATGCTCCTCCGGAATATTCAACGCATCGAAGTTATAGTAGGCGTTTTCAATTTCAGGCCCTTCAGCGATTTCATACCCCATTCCGATGAAAATGTCCTTGATGTCATCGAGAACGATCGTCATGGGATGACGGTGACCCAGAGTCACTTTCTTGGACGGCAGGGTAACATCGATGACTTCCTTGGCGAGCTGCATTTCACGGAGTTTTTTGCTGATGGTCACTTTTGCATTCTCAAGCTCCGCTTCTATTTCGGCTCTGACTTCATTCGCCAATTTACCGATCAAAGGTCTTTCCTCATTGGAGAGATCTTTCATCCCCCGAAGGACACCTGTTAGTTCACCCTTTTTACCCAAAACCGCAACCCTGACTTCATCCAGCTTTTTCAAGTTTTCTGATGCCCGAATGGATTCCAGCGCTTTTGCCTTTATTTCGGCTAGTTTTTGTTGCATAATGTTACTCCTTTCAATTCGAAAAATCGGTTATTTGCATGTTGGCGGATTGTTCATATTTCACAGAAAAATCATCTATGAAAAGAACAAAGTGTGTGTTCCACACACACGGTTCCGCCTTCGGCGGATTGTTCCGAATGTCGACGAAATTGCTCTCATAGAGCACTTTCCTAGGTAACAAAAAACTCCGCCCCAAATAAGGGACCGAGATTCGGCGGTACCACCCTTGTTCTTGCCTCAATATCTACGGCAAGCTCTCAAGTTATGCTTAACGCGCACCAGACGGAAGTGCCTACTTGACTTCAGCACATCAGCTCCTGTGGGAAATTCATTCTATAACGTTCCATAAAGATGCTTTCAGCCGGTGACATCTTCTCTCTGAATGTCAATATAGAACTACTTGACACATTCGTCGCTTTTTAGTGATTATTCATAATAATATCATAAATCCACTTGTTGTCAAGCTAATTTTTATCGTCCACAGCTTCCATCACCTTGACGATATCACTGCTATTCAGCGTATAACCGTCAGCGCCGATGTCTTTCGCAATCTTCTTCGACAACACCTCTCCGGTGCAAACGATCTTGACATCACATCCTTCAAGTTTCAACCGGCTGATCAGCTGAGAACATGTCTTGATATCCTCTGCCACAGAAAGGTTCAGTGCAAGGTAATCAATTCTAAAACGGTCCATATAATACATCAAAGTCCCGAAATTCATCTTGCCCGTTAGAAGGTGCACTTCATACGTCGATACCTGTATCACCTGCGGTTTGTTCAGCTCCATCAGCACATCGGAACCCATATCCAATGACCTGACTTGATATACGATTACCGACCTGTTCCCGTTCGTGTACGATTCCATATCACTCACTCCTCAATTCAACCTGCTTTTCAATATGAACCTTTTCTCTGTATATTCAACGGTTTCTTTGGTAGGGGCAATGATATAGAAGATAATGCTTACATCTCTGTCCCAATCAAAATATACATATATTCTACCATATCCACCGATTTTCTCAAACGAGTTTTTACTTCTCTCATACGCAGTCGGTCTTCCATATTGGATGTACGCCGTGTATTCCCTTTCATACTCATGCATAAGCCATCCATTGCAATCTCGGCATCGTATACAAGAAAATCCTTGCCATCGATACTCACCATTTTGGGAGTTTCCGGATTTATTATCTCATAATCGACCTCGGGAGTCGTGTTTCCCACGCTTTTCATCACCAGCGTCTTCAGGTCATAATCCGTCACTGCCATGAGTTCATCCAATAGCACCTCTCCCGTTTCCGATTGTCCGAACTGCCTCTCAAGATCATTGAACCTTGCCGCATAAGCCCCATAAAAAGCTGAATAGAACAACGAATCGACATCGTACATGATTGAGGCCCCTTTCATCCATTCCATGGCACCAAAATTATATAACACCACCATTTCCAGGTCATGACCGTAGGCTCTGCCAAAGGCATCCGACGTATCATATGTGATGACGAAGGATAGTAATCCTTATTCAGTGTTGAGAATCCAGCCGGCAACTTGATGACGATCCCCTCTTCGTTCAAAAAGACTCCCATTCGTGCATCTTGCTGTAGACCGCCATGACGCTGTAGCTTTTCACCACCTGAAAGAAAGGACTGTAGATGAAAACTGCAATGACCAGTGCCAGCGCCATCAGTCCTTTCCATCTGGATTTCAATCGGTATGCAATTTTTGTTCTCATTCCTTTTAGTTGCATATGCTTCACTTCTTGCCCTTCTTCAGTATACTTACCGATGACGCATCATATCTGTCACCGATTTGAATTCTTCAGTTTTTTCGATAGAACACACTTATTTTACATGATATAATGAATGCAGGCAACTTCAATTATCTACCGAAAGGAACCTGACATGATATATTTCAAGCCTCCTATCATCAAAGAGTTTTTAATTGAATTATCCCATAGATTCAAAGATGACCAAGTCAGCGCCATGGCGACCAAGTTGACTTTCTTCCTTATATTATCGGCATTCCCGATGATGATTGTGATGATGGAACTCGTCCGGATCACCAATCTCACCAATACTAGTCTTTTTTGGACATGGCTGAATTTATCCCAGATGCGGTTGTCGGTTTTCTCGTCTTCATTTTTACGGATGTTCAAGACCACACCACCGGCACCATTCTGCCCTTTGCCCTACTCATCGCACTCTGGTCATCCTCGAGGGGCATCAACGCCTTGATACAGAGCCTCAACCGCGCTTACCGTGTCAAAACGAAACGAAACTTTATCCTCATTCGTTTCATGTCCTTTGGATATACGATCGCTTTTTTGATTGCGATCATCTTCCTGTGTGTGCTGATCATTTACGGTAACAGGATCTATCACACGGCCATTTCCTTCATCAATGCACCGGACTATCTGGAGATTATTGTAGACTTCACGAGGTATTTGTTCTCCATCATGTTCTCTGTCATATTCTTCAACGGCATATACAATATCGTACCGATCAAAGGCAACAAGTTTATCAGCGCTCTTCCCGGCACCCTGGTCACTACGGTCGGGTGGATCGGTGTATCTGCCATCTTTTCGATCTATGTCAATTACTCTCCGTCCCTATCCTATATGTACGGGAGCCTGACAGATATCGTCATCGTCATGCTGTGGCTTTACATCTGCTGCACCATAACGATAACCGGCGGCGAAATCAACGCTATCTTCGGTCATCTCAAGGAAAAATACGGCCAGCAGGATGAAGTGACAGAGGCTGAATGATTCATCTATGGCATTGATCTTGTTTCATACCGGTTTTTTGCAGGATTTATGTAATATTCTAAAACCTTCCTTCATTTTTGACACTTGGTGGTTCTAAAAAGAACCACTTTTTTCATGTTCTCCTCAATCCCTTTATTTTCAAGGGATTGTATTATTTATATCAAGGTTATGACGCCATAATTTCAATTTATGGCTCTTGCCTAAAAATGAAGTTTCTTGCACAAAATCTTTCATTTTTTAGTTGAACATCATTTTCAATTATGATATAATTGGTTCACTGGCGAAAATGTCAATTTATCGATTGAAACATGTCGATTAAAATATGTAAGTAAGATTCACGTAATGTAATTATGTAAGGAGGCAAAACTCATGAAGAATTCTTATGGCTTACCTCCACAGCAGGTCTATACGAACCTACTATGGAGAAAGACAATTGTGTGTCGGTTTATCGCTCACATCAAAGCGTTAAGACACATGACATCGTTCAGCAAGGTATTCAGATACTTGCTAACCTGCATCACAGAGGTGCTGTCGGAGCGGATCCCAATACCGGTGACGGAGCAGGTATCCTGATTCAGATTCCTCACAAATTCCTGGCTAAGAAAACGGAAGAATTGGGCTTTACCCTGCCGGATGAAGGCGAATACGGTGTAGGTATGCTCTTTTACCTCAGGAGCCAAACGCAAGATATTACTGCGAAGGTATCTGCGAGCGCGTTATTGAAAAAGAAGGACTCGAACTCCTCGGATGGAGAGACGTCCCACAACATGTGGAAGCATGCGGTTTGACTGCAGGCGGTACACGTCCAATGACTCATCAGCTGTTTGTCAAAAAGGCGATTGACAACAGATGAATTCGAAAGAAAACTTTACATCGTTCGTAAGCAGATTGAGCTTGCGATCAGTAAGGCCGATCAAAAATATTTGGAAGCATTCTATGTATGCAGTCTGTCATCAAAGACTATGGTATACAAAGGCCAGCTTCTTGCATTCCAGATTCCGGAATTTTTCCCTGACCTGAACGACCCTGACATGGTCAGTGCCATCGCTTTGGTTCACCAGCGTTACTCCACCAACACCTTCCCATCCTGGGACCGTGCGCAGCCATTCAGATTCCTTGCTCACAACGGTGAGATCAACACGCTTCGCGGAAATGTCAACTGGATGAACGCCCGTGAAGGCGTCCTTGAATCCGAAGCGTTCGGCGACGAACTTTCAAAGGTCTACCCTGTCATCGAGCCTAACGGTTCAGACTCGGCAAATCTTGACAACGCGCTGGAACTGCTGCTCGCAAGCGGCAAGTCTCTTGCTCATGCCGTCTGTATGCTCATACCTGAAGCTTGGCAGGAGCATGAGAACATGTCTGATGATAAAAAGGATTCTACGAGTACCATGCTGGTCTTATGGAGCCTTGGGATGGTCCTGCTGCCGTTGCATTCACCGACGGTGAGCAAATCGGCGCCACCCTGGACAGGAACGGGTTGCGTCCTGCACGTTATGTTGTAACTGAAGACGATATCGTGGTTATGGCTTCCGAGACCGGTGTCATTCCGTTTGAGAGCGCTACTGTCGTGCAGCGAGGCCGTTTGCAACCAGGAAAAATGTTCCTGATCGACACCAAACAGGGCCGTATCATCTCAGACGAAGAGATCAAAGACGAATTGGCTACAGCCAAGCCATATAGAGAGTGGGTTGAGCGCAACAAGGTTGAACTGGAAGACCTACCTCTGCCGCACAAAATCACTCCACTCGGTGAGCAAAGACTGCTTCAGTTCCAAAAGGTATTCGGTTTCACTGAAGAGGAATTGAAGAAGATCATCGCTCCGATGGCCACCATCGGTAAAGAAGCCATCGGTTCCATGGGTAACGACGCATCCCTTGCAGTACTGAGCGAAAAGCCTCAACTGCTGTACAGCTACTTCAAACAGCTGTTTGCTCAGGTTACCAATCCACCGATTGATCCGATCCGTGAAAACTGGTCATGAGCAATATCCAGCTTCTCGGTGACCGCGGCAGCTTCCTCGGCGAACTTGACGAAAAAACTGATATCAACTTCATCGAGTTGAAGCAGCCCATACTTGATAATGCTAATTTTGAGAAACTGGTTCACATTGACCATAAGGACTTCCGTTCCATCAAGATTCCTACCCTCTTCAACGTTACCGATGAAGAAGGCGGCCTGGAAGAAGCCCTTGACAGACTTTGTGCACACGTAGAGGAAACTGTCGCTGACGGCTACAACATCCTGATTATTTCCGACCGGGGATGCGACAAGTACCACGCTCCGATTCCATCTTTATTGGCAGCGGCATGTGTGCACCACTTCCTGATCAGAAAGAAACTCCGTACCAAGGTGGACCTTATTGTTGAGAGCGGTGACGCAAGAGACGTTATGCATATGGCTCTTCTCATCGGTTACGGTGTGGACGCCATCAATCCATATATGGCATTTGACAGCATCAGCCAAATGGTTGCTACTGGTATCTACATCAACAACGATACCTTGACCGTGGAAGAAGCACACAAGAACTATATCAAATCCATCGGCAACGGTTTGCTGAAAATCTTCTCCAAGATGGGAATCGGTACTCTCCAGTCCTACCACGGAGCACAGATTTTCGAAGCGGTTGGAATCAACAGCGAAACGATTGACAAGTACTTCACCGGTACAGTCAGCCGTGTTGAGGGTATCGACCTGGATATCATCGCCAAAGAGGTGACGATCCGTCACTACAGCGCATTCAATCCGTTGAGGAACCCATATCCTAACCTTTTGGAAGGCGGATCACACCAGTGGAGAAAAGGCAGTGAGAATCACCTCTTCACTCCTGACACGATCCATAAGCTTCAGCACTCCTGTCGTACAAACGACTATAAATTGTTTAAAGAGTACGCTGGTCTCATCGATGAGCAGGCCACTAAACTGAATACCATCCGCGGTCTTCTGAAGTTCAAGAACAGACCTTCTGTTCCGATCGACGAAGTCGAGCCAATCGAGAATATCCTCAAGAGATTCTCAACAGGTGCGATGAGTTTCGGTTCCTTGAGCAAGGAAGTTCACGAGACCTTGGCTGAGGCCATGAATTCCATTGGCGGTAAGTCCAACTCCGGTGAAGGCGGCGAATTCCGCGAACGTCTATATGATGATGCAAAGAGAAGCTCCATCAAGCAGGTTGCATCCGGGCGTTTCGGTGTCAATACGGAATACCTCGTCAACTGTACAGAGCTTCAGATCAAGATGGCTCAAGGTGCAAAGCCTGGTGAAGGTGGTCACCTTCCGGGACATAAGGTTTCCGAAGCCATTGCAAAGGTAAGGAACTCGACGCCTGGCATCGACCTGATCTCACCACCTCCACACCATGACATCTACTCCATCGAGGATTTGGCTCAGTTGATCTATGACCTGAAAAACGTCAACGAAAAAGCGCGTATCAATGTCAAGCTCGTATCCGAGGTTGGTGTAGGAACGGTTGCAGCCGGTGTTTCAAAAGCACACGCAGATGTAGTGCTTATTTCCGGTCATGACGGTGGAACCGGTGCTGCTCCTGTCAGCTCAATCAAGTATGCAGGTCTTCCTTGGGAGCTTGGTCTTTCCGAGACTCAACAGACCCTGTTGCTCAATGACCTTCGCAGCCGTATCGTTGTTCAGGCTGACGGTCAGATGAAGACAGGCCGCGATATTGCCATCGCTACCCTTCTCGGTGCGGAAGAATACGGTTTTGCTACAGCTGCCCTCGTTGTCAGCGGATGTATCATGATGCGCAAGTGCCAGAACAACACTTGCCCTGTTGGTGTTGCCACACAGGATCCCGAGCTTCGCAAGCATTTCGCAGGAAAGCCAGAGCATTTGGTGAACTTCTTCACCTTCATCGCTACAGAGCTTAGAGAATATATGGCTATGCTTGGTTTCAGGACCATCGATGAGATGATTGGCCGCGTGGACTGTCTTGAGCCGAATAGAGATATCCTTAACTGGAAATCTCAAGGTTTCGACTTTGACAGCATCCTTTACAAGCCGGAACTTCCTTCAAGAATCGTTCCTCGCTGTGTAATGGAGCAAGACCACAACCTTGAAGAGATTTTTGACAGAACACTGATCGCTGATGCCAAGGAAGCATTGGAAAACGGCGAAAAAGTCTATAAGGAATATGATATAAGAAACATACACAGAACTGTAGGTACGATGCTTGCAGGTGAAGTTGCAAGAGCGACAAAGGGTGAATACCTGCCTGAAGATACGATCCATTACAAGTTTACCGGTTCAGCCGGACAGAGTTTCTGCTGCTTCGGTACTGCAGGTACGACCTTCGAACTCGAAGGAGACTGTAACGACTACTTGGGTAAAGGTCTTTCTGGTGCGAAGATCATCGTATACCCTGCCAAGGACTCCACTTATGTGGCTGAAGATAACATCATCGTAGGAAACACACTCCTCTATGGTGCGACAAGCGGTGACGTTTACATCAACGGTGTAGCAGGCGAGCGTTTTGCCGTTCGTAACTCCGGTGTCAACGCTGTCGTAGAAGGCGTTGGCGATCATGGTTGCGAATACATGACCGGCGGTGTTGCCGTTATCCTCGGTAAGACCGGACGTAACTTCGGCGCCGGTATGAGTGGTGGTATGGCATTCGTTCTCGATGAAGAAGGTGACTTCGAAGAGAAACACTGCAACTACCAGATTGTCATCACTGAACCTCTCGAAATCGAGTCTGATATCGAACTGGTGAAGGATATGATCAGCAAGCACATTGAATATACAGACAGTAATAAGGCTAAGGAAGTCCTGGATAATTTTGACACTTACAAATCCAAGTTCGTGAAAGTCATTTCACCGGCTTATAAAGAAGTCCTTAGTAAAAAGCAGCTCAGGCTGCCACTGTATAGGAGGTGTAGACATGGGTAAAATAACAGGTTTTAAAGAAATCGACCGTAAGAACGGAAGCTATAAAGACGCCAAAGCGCGTGTCACCAACTGGGAGGACATCTACGTGCCACAGGATACTGAAGGTATCCGTGAACAAGGTGCGAGATGCATGGACTGCGGAATTCCTTTCTGCAGCTCCAACTGCCCACTGGGCAACATCATCCCCGACTTCAATGATTTGGTCTACAACGACCAGTGGAAGAAGGCCCTTGAGATCCTTCACACCACCAATAACTTCCCTGAGTTCACCGGAAAGATCTGCCCTGCCCTATGTGAAGGCGGATGTGTTCTCGGCATTATTTCCGATCCGGTTACCATCGAGGATATCGAGCTGGCAATCGCTGAGCGCGGCTGGGAAGAAGGCTGGATCGTACCTCAGCCACCGGCTGTCAAGACCGGAAAGAATGTTGCCATCGTCGGCAGCGGTCCTGCCGGAATGGCTGCCGCACAGCAGTTGGCAAGAGTCGGTCATGACGTAACGCTATTCGAGAGAAGCGATGTTGTCGGTGGTGCCATGAGATATGGTATCCCGGATTACAAGCTGCCAAAGTCATACATCGAGCGACGTGTGGACCAAATGAAGGCTGAAGGTGTAACCTTTGTCCTCAACACAAATGTAGGCGTTGATGTTACCGCTGATCAGCTGAAGAAAGATTTTGACGTTGTCGGTCTCACCGGAGGTTCTACGGAGCCTAGAGACCTTACCATATCCGGACGTGAAATGAAAGGCATCCATTTCGCAATGGACTTCCTTCCACAAGCCAACAAGCGTGCAGCCGGACAAACGATTGATGCGAGCGAATCCATCTCAGCCAAAGACAAGAAAGTCGTTGTCATCGGTGGTGGCGATACGGGTTCCGACTGTATCGGTACTTCCCTGCGTCAAGGCGCTGTGGACATCACTCAGCTGGAGCTTCTCCCGATGCCTCCAAAAGAGAGAGACAACTCCCAGCCATGGCCGGTCTTCCCTAGACTTTACAAGACCAGCTCTTCACACAATGAAGCAATGGCCAACTTGGACAAAGACATCCGTATGTTCTCCATCGCTACAAAGGAATTTGTCGGAGACGAAAACGGCAATGTCAAAGCCTTGAGAATGTGTCAAGCTGAACTGGGTAACTCCAGAAGGCGGCGGACGCCCTCATATGGAAGAAGTCGAAGGATCCGAATTCCTGATCGAAACTGATCTCGTACTCTTCGCCATGGGATTCCTTCATCCCGAGCACACTGGTCTTCTTGATGACCTCGGTGTGGACTACGATCCAAGAGGCAACGTAGCCACTGACGGTTCCTACAAGACAAGTGTAGACAACGTATTCTCTGCCGGTGACATGCGCCGCGGTCAATCCCTGGTCGTACACGCCATCGCAGACGGACGTAAGCTCGCCAAGGAAATCGACGAATTCCTGATGGGAGAAACCTTCCTCAGAAGTTCACTGAAATAGGTATTACATAATTACTTACATATGAGTCTACGCCTAAGACTCAGAAAGGAGCTTCGCGCCGGTATCCGGTGCGAAGCTCCTTTTATTAGAATAATATATATTGTTTCAAACATTATCCATGTATTTGAACCAACAATAAACCGGGCCTGTGCACTCGTATTTTTGTGCACATACCCGGTCAATTATCTACTGCATTATCCTAAATCAAACCATCAAGTATGAATACAACTTTGATATTGATAATGCTCCATCTGCCTTCCACATCGATGGCATATATCGTGTACCAGCCATCATCCGTAGTATCATCCGGATCATTATGGTATTCATACTCTCCTTCTGCATACTCTGCTGCTTCCACTTCAGATTCCGGATCCACATATACAACCTGGAATTTACCTGTGATATGTTTCGTAGACTCCTCTACTACAGCAGTCATACCAGTTTCATTGATAGACTCTAGATTAAAAGCTGTTTCCAATTCAGTCTTGCTCAGATACTTTCCTTCAACAACCAAATAACCCGTTATATCTGACTGCCCCTGAATATCCACCATGATGTTATGGGCAAAATCCTCAGTAATCAGCGGCTGATTCTCTACGACTTCATTTATGATATTCTCATAGGTCACATTGATTTCCACTTCGGGTACAGCATTGACGAAAACTCTAATTTCCGGAAGCAAGATTTGAATTACCCTGCCGAATAAATCTGTATATTCCAGTAAGGTTATCCTGTTAACCAAGACCTCCACTTCGTTGTTGTTTTCATCATAGCTTCCATCCAGCCAGTACCCAGGAGCGACCTGTGTCATATATGAATATTGGTAGTTTACAGCCTCTAGAACTCCAACGTCCCAAACAATCGTTCTTCCATCCTCAGAAACACTGGATGGTTCTGGCCATATACTGCTCTCAACAACTATGAATCCAGGCTCCAATTGTTCTGATACAGTTGCATCTGTACCAAAATATTCAAGGTTAGCCATGACATCTGCTATTTCATCAGATACAGCTCCCATCTCAAGAACATTGAAGACTTGATTGTTGACGCTTTGAATCATCGTATCCATGGCCACCCAAGCAACAGCATTTTCATGTTCAATCGTGTTGATCCATGGCAATCCGCCAAAATAGGTGACCGCGTTGATGTTTGAGACCATCGCCAGTTCTTCCGCCTCTGCAATGGCAGCTATGGTGTTGGAGTTATGTTCAACTGGAGTCAACAAGTCCACTTCCGTGACATCTCCACCTTCTGTCGCCACACCGTCTGTCATAATGACTGTCGAGTACGCATTCGGGACAACATCGGTTTCTTTCGCGATTGCTTTCTCAACTGTCCGTTTAGCCTGATAAAATGCTGCTGCAATATTGGTTCCGTCATGCTTATTCCAGTTGTCCCAGTCATAAACATGATTCCATTCAAACACCGCTATCTCTTCAACGTCCACGATGACAATCTCACCACCATCATCAACGATTTCGACTACTTCAGCTTTTTTGTTAAGAGAATATGCATATGCATATTCAATCTCTCCGATGATTGTCTCTTTCTCTTCTACCGGAAAGAACTTGTAATTATCATGTGCTACAGCATTCGTTCCAAAAGAGACAACAGCAATTTCCCCGCCATCAGCACCATATGCTGTATAAAATGCATCCACAAATTTCGTTGCAAATTCAAGTGCTTGATTTGCTATTGGAATTCCTGGCGTATCCGGCGCTTCTCTCAGCATGGAATTCGATCTGTCCAGCACGAGAACCGCTCGTGGAGCTCCTACACCATCAACAAACGAACCAAGGTATCCAACATCAACAATATGATCGATTTGGAATTCCCTAAGTTCCGTCTCTACCGCTGTACTTTCTGGTGTTATTGTAACACCGGTTTCAGCCTCGGCACCTGCTGCTTCTTCTGCACTGACCAATGGCATGGTAAAGATCAGAATCAACACAACCGATATGAACTGCAGTTTTTTGCTATATTTTTTATTATACATGACGCCACCTCCGCATATTTTCGCCCCATTATATTATTTAATGCATTATACTTTTATTTTATTATACACTCATTCACTCAACGAATTGTTAACAAACTAAAAACGGTCTGTTAATATTTGCAGGATTGTTTGTAGATTTACTCAAATAGCTTTATAATAGATGTAACGTTATAAGATAAGACCAAATGGAGGTATTTAATAATGAAGAAAATCATCGCTTTGATCATATGTATCTGCCTGTGCCTTCCACTGTTCCATTTGCCTGCAAATGCGGCACAGGAATTAACGGACATTTCTGAAAAAAAATTGGTTTTACAACGACTTGATTCCGCTTCTTGACGAAGGCATCGTCAATGGATATCCAGACAGGACATTCAAAGCATCAAATCCTTTGAACTTGGATGCATTTGTGAAAATGCTTGTGGTAACCAAGGATAAAAGCATCGGAAATGCAACAGGTTACTGGGCATCCAACTATATCGACTACGGACGGAATAACAACTGGTTGGATATGGTCACAACCGAATCCACATCAGCATTGAACAGATATGAAACCTGTCGTATCATCATCAATTACATCGGCGATACCGAAACCTACCCTGACAACATCATGGATTATGCCAGATACTTGAACGATTATGATTCTATTCCAGAAGCATACAAACTGCCGGTTCTAAAAACCGTATACCTGGGCATCATCACCGGTTATCCAGACGGTACATTTACGGGAAGCAACATTCTCAACCGGGCTGAAGCTGCTGTCATTATCCATCGAGTCATCGACCGTAACTACCGAAGATTACCTCTGTCCATTGAAACAGCTGAGGTCCTGGCTGAAACTTTTGAGGATCTTGAATACATCCAAGATCATGAAACACTGGGTAAAACTGTAATCTTTGAAGAAAACAAACTCAAATTCGATGATGAAGGCCAATATATCACCGTCAGCCAATCGGATGTCGAGACACCTTTGGTATCACTTACCGAACAGGTTTTGCAAACAGTTATCGCCTATGACCACACTAACGAAGATGACAATTCCTATTATCTGCTCAAATACACTGGACATGGTTTTGCCGCAATGTTCGTCGACATTGAAACTGAAAAGTATACCTACCGTTTTTATGTTGCGGAAGAAGACAATTCGTTTATCATAACCATCAATCCACATACGATGACAACCGCCGATTATGATACTTTTTATAAAGGTCTGACTGAATCAATCTGCACCAAAATGAATTCTTCGGATTCAACTGAGATTGCCGGATTTTTAAACAGGACAACGGAGCTGATGCTTGAATACCCATACGCTGTTATGGACATCACGAAAGAATATGATGATTTTACAATCAATGCCAGCAAAGACCCGACAATGTCCGCAACATACAGGATCACACCAAAATGATTTCGTTCATCAAACCACTCATCGGGTGTCTGACCGTCAGACACCCTTTTATATGCATTCCTGATTTCATATAACGCAAGAAAGACCGCCGCCGTAAATCTTCCTTCACATATCAGAGAACGCAATCGGGACCCAAGGGTAGCATCGGGACTTATTTTGACCGTCATTTTCAACAATTTCCACAACAAATCCAAATTTCAAAAACAAACATTTCTTACAATCTTACAGTTTATACAATATTTCACCTAGAAAACGCTAGTCAAAACGTTATTTTTTTGCTATTATATAGCAGTGTGTATAAGGTATCCAAACGGCTACAAATCAACGGTTATCTTCACCTTTACCTTATACTTTCTCAAGTCATTAACACAAAAAGTGTTATCTTATATGAAGGAAGGAGAACAATCCACAATGATTTTATCACATGAAGTTGAAAGAATGTGCCCTATCGCAAAAGGTCCCAATCATGGTCCTGCTCCAATCCCAGTTGAGGGAAAATGGGTAAAAGCTACTGAAGTAAAAGACATCGCTGGTGTATCCCACGGTGTAGGCTGGTGTGCTCCACAGCAAGGTGCTACAAAGTTGACATTAAATGTTAAAGACGGAATTATCGAAGAAGCTCTTATTGAAACAATTGGATGTTCAGGCATGACTCACTCTGCTGCTATGGCATCTGAAATCCTGCCAGGCAAGACAATTCTTGAGGCTATGAATACTGATTTGGTATGTGACGCCATCAACGTTGCTATGAGAGAAATCTTCTTACAATATGCTTACGGTCGCAGCCAGACTGCTTTCTCCGAAGGTGGTCTTCCAATCGGTGCCGGTCTTGAAGACTTGGGTAAAGGTCTTCGTTCACAAGTTGGTACTACTTATGGTACAACTGCAAAAGGTACTCGTTATCTCGAGGTTGCTGAAGGTTATATCCTTGAGCTTGGTGTTGATGCTGATGACGAAGTTATCGGATACAAATTCGTTCAGCTAGGCAAGATGATGGAATGGATCCGTGGCGGTATGGACGCTAAGGAAGCTATGGACAAGGCTACCGGTACTTACGGACGTTTTGCTGATGCTGTTAAGACTATCGACCCAAGAGAAGAATAATTATAGGAGGATATTAGAATGCCATTATTTGAAAGTTACTCAAGAAGAATCGATCAGCTCACTCCTGTTTTAGAGCAATACGGCATGAAGACTTGCGAAGACGCAAAAGCTGTATGTGATGAAAAAGGTGTTGATGTTTATGAAATCGTTAGAAACATCCAACCAATCGCATTTGAAAACGCTATGTGGGCTTACACTGTAGGTGCTGCAATCGCAATCAAAAAAGGCTGTACAGTAGCTGCTGATGCCGCTGAAGCTATCGGTGAAGGTCTTCAGGCTTTCTGTATTCCTGGATCTGTTGCTGAGACACGTAAGGTTGGTATCGGACACGGCGGTCTTGCTGCTATGCTTCTTCGTGAAGAAACCAAGTGTTTTGCTTTGGTTGCAGGTCACGAGTCCTTCGCTGCTGCTGAAGGTGCTATCGGTATCGCAAACTCAGCGAACAAGGTTCGTACAGAGCCACTTAAAGTAATCCTTAACGGTCTTGGTAAAGATGCTGCATACATCATCTCAAGAATCAACGGATTCACTTATGTACAAACTGAATTCGATCCATTCACTGGCGAACTCACTGTCGTTAAAGAAAAACGTTACTCAGAGGGCGTTCGTGGAAACGTTAAATGTTACGGTACTGACTCCGTATCTGAAGGTGTTGCAATCATGCACTCCGAAGGTGTTGACGTTGCCATCACTGGTAACTCCACTAACCCAACTCGTTTCCAACACCCTACAATGGGTACTTACAAGAAGGAACGTCTTGAGCAAGGCAAGAAGTTCTTCTCTGTTGCATCAGGTGGTGGTACTGGTAGAACACTTCACCCGGATAACATGGCTGCAGGTCCTGCTTCCTATGGTATGACAGATACGATGGGTAGAATGCACTCTGACGCTCAATTCGCCGGTTCTTCTTCAGTTCCTGCACATGTTGAGATGATGGGACTTATCGGAATGGGTAACAACCCGATGGTAGGTGCTTCTGTCGCAGTTGCTGTTGCGATTGAAGAGGCTATGAAATAAATAGGTTTATCCAAAAATGGAGAGGACCATTTGGTCCTCTTTTTTTATTCATATAAATGGGCTTTTGTGGATATGATGGGGCGCTCGGGTGGTGGGACGGTGCAGGAGTATTCAGGCATTGACATCGGACAGAGGATTTGCATCCAAGTGTGACTAACTCAGAATTTCACTGTTCCACTACGCTCAAAAACCTTGCATTGCATTTTATATCAATGCTGCTAGCGCCGAGCGGCGTGCAGGTTTTGAGCGTGTCAGGGAAGGTTTTGCTTGCCGCAAAACCACTGAACGAGACGTGGAACCGCATAATTCTGACCAAGTCACACTATGATGCAGTCCAAAAGTCCTCCGTCAACACCTGAAAACGTCTGCACCTGTCGCCATCACGCCTCGCTGCCAGGTTGGCAGCTTCAGTAGTCGGCCAGCTTGAGCAATCTGCTGGATGGGGCTGCTGTCACCATGATATTCACATGAATAATATCAAAATCAGAACAAATGAAAAAATGACGATGTTTGATAGCGGAACTGTCTCCGTATCACATATCGTCATTCTTGTATTCGACAGTATCTCTTGTTCACCGGTTTCTGAAGCTGTATACCCTAAAAGCCGGCTTCTCAAGCTGGCCAACTACTAGACCAGTCTCCCGTATAGCGAGGCTGATGGCGACAGGGACCGGATGCTGCAGGTGTTGATGGCGGGATTTTGGATCACATCTTAGCTGCACTTGGCGTGAATCTTGTGCCGAACCGTTCGTTCGGTTGTTTTCCGGAAGGAAAACTTTCCCTGACAAAGCTAAATCGTGCACGAAGCTCGGCGAAGATAAACCTTGCCAAGAAATTCAAGGCAAGGTTTTTAGCTTTAGGTTCTGTGCAAGATTCGCGGTTAGTGCAGCTTAGATGTTCAGCCTCATCCCGACATCAATTCCTGCAACATCCGACACCGTCCCCATCACCCAAGCGCCCCATCTTCATCACAAATGCCAACTTTTAATAAGTATTGATAACCGCAATAAACTCCAGCACCTCATCCCCATCATTCTCAATGGAGTGTGAAGATCCGTCTCGGGTAAGCACCGCATCACCAACGGTGAGTTCAGTCGTCATATCACCATCAGTCACCTTTGCCTGTCCTTTGATGATATAATAGATTTCCTCCTCACTGCCATGTTGATGCAATCCGACGGAACAGCCGGGCTCAAGAGTCATCTTAGCGCATAGACGGCTGTTGCCGTTAAGTTCATCGCCTTTGAATATATGGGTGATCACCGTGGTTCCGTTACCGTCACGCATCTGTTCTCTTTCCTCAGTTACCATTTCATCACTTCTTCGAATCATAACATCCTCCTTATTCTCTTCTCATTTATATAATTTTGGTATTGATCACTACATCATTCATCTTCATGGAACCATCCATTGAAATCGCTTTTGGATTTGTGATGACTGGTATCTCCAATGAACTCATAGACCAGTTCCCCATCAACAAGCTCAGCCTTTGTAAGAGATGTCGGCTGTATATGGGGACCCTTCCAGAAGTCCTTGATGTTCACCCCTCTTGTATAGGCCAAAAGGCTCTTGAGGACAACCGCATGGGCTACGACAAGAATATTCCTGTGTTCGCTCTCTCTGATGACTTCAATGAAGAATCTCTCACTCCTGGCTAGAAGATCTTCAAACGACTCACCGTCAAAGGGCACGTATTTTTCCGGTTCATTCCAAAAATAATAATTGGTTTCCTTATGGGTCTTTTCCACATCTTCCAGCAGCTGACCTTCCCAGGAACCGAAATATACTTCCTTCAATTCATTTCTATTGATAATTTCAATATCTCTGCCTTCTGCGATGATGCAGGCTGTTTCATGCGCTCTTCCCAGAGGGGACGCATAGATGACGTCAATATCATCGTCCTTAAGGCGTTCCTTGAGCCAAACGGCTTGCTGGATACCGTGCTCGGTCAGAGGGCTGTCCAGCTGCCCCTGCATCCTTCTCACCGTATTCCATTCCGTCTCACCGTGTCTGGTCATCAATATCTTTCTTTTCATAATATACCTCTGCCAATGTCAATCCTTGTGCCGGAACGAGATATCCTGCCTCTTCCCTTATCCTGTTATTGAATATCTGCTCAATCGTCTTCGGATCTCTCATTCCTGTACCGATTTCAACCAGCGTTCCTGTCAGTATTCTTACCATATGATGCAAGAATCCGTTACCCACATATTCGATGACAATATAATTGCCATCTTCCCGAATTGAAATCCGGTTAATCCTCCTAACCGTTGATTTCTTGGTTCTATCCCTTGAGAAACCTCTGAAATCATGTTTACCGGTCAGTCTGCATGCAGCTTCCTGCATCTTCTGAATATCAACCGGTTCATCAAGAACGGCAACGAACTTCCTGTCAAAAACAGGTTTCAATCCCTCATAGCCTTTGTAGAACACATACCTGTACTTCTTACCGACCGAATTGAATCTGCTGTGGAACCGGTCATTCACCATCTCGCAGTCCAAGATGCAAATATCCTCAGGCAAGTACTGATTCATTTTGTCTTTCAGTTCACTTGGCTTCCATTTCCTTGATGTATGGAAGTTAGCCATTTGGCCTTTGGCGTGTACACCTCTATCCGTTCTTCCCGAACCGATAACATCCACTTTTTCATCCAACAGTTTCTCCAGTAAGCTTTCGATCTTTCCTGGATTGTGTCATTGGCGTTTTTATTCCTCTGCCACCCACTGTATCTAGTTCCGTCATAAGCGATTTTAATCCTATAATTATTCATAGCCACCTCTTCAGTCTTTCACCTATAATATTATAACGGATACGATGACATTTTCATAGCCTTATGATATAATTACATGCGAACAAACCGTGGTTCAAATACACGGGTTCAAATCGAATCAACGATTGAAAGGAGCTAATTATGGCTAATGAATATCCAATTGTTACTATCGAAACCAGCGGCGGTACGACGATAGAAATCGAATTATACCCAGAAATTGCCCCAAATACAGTGAACAACTTCATTTCACTTGTCAAAAAGGGTTACTACGATGGACTCTCTTTCCACAGGGTCATTCCAGGCTTTATGATTCAAGGCGGATGTCCTGACGGAACAGGTATGGGAAATCCGGGCTATTCCATCAAAGGCGAATTCTCAGGCAACGGTTTCACCAATCAGCTGAAGCATACACGAGGAGTTCTATCCATGGCAAGATCCATGAATCCGAATTCAGCTGGTTCCCAGTTCTTCATCATGGTTGCTGATTCACCTCATCTTGACGGACAATACGCATCCTTCGGGAAGGTTATCAGCGGAATCGAAGCTTGTGACGGAATCGTCAACGTGCCCAAAAACTATGCTGACATGCCAAACGAGCCACAGATCATGACCAAGGTTACGGTAGACACAAAAGGTGTGGATTACGACGAACCGGACAAGATGTAACAAATCTGTCCATAAAAAAGGATTGCTTATCGGGCAATCCTTTTTGATGATTTAATTGACTTCCACATGTTCTACAACTTCTTTAAGCAACTCGAAATAACCGTCATCCACTTCGCCGACCTGGAGCGCTTCAGTATCCGAATTCGCCACGGCAAGGTTCAAATCGTTCATGTCCATCTTCACGAACTTCCCGTCGGTTTCACCTGTGATCAAGTAGGAAAGCAGCTTTTCGTCTGTAGTTCCACCAAATCCCATGGCAACCTCTTCATCCTCGATGACAACTTCTCCTTCAGCACTTCCAAGCATGTCATTCCTATTCAGGAATAGATAATATGTTACTGCCTCTTCCAAAGGTAGATAACCTTTTCTGGAAACACCATAACGTTTCCCGAGAATTCCGTTGATTTCAAAATACGGTTCAAATACCGTCAGAGTATCACCCACTTTGATATCCGTCTCGGCGTCGGTGAATATTCTGGTAACAATAACCTCTTTGACCGTATATCCATCATAGGGCACTTCATTTTCATCATACAGAATCTCTGTCTCCAATTCACTGGCCGCCACAGCTTCGACGAAGATATCAGATGTGGCCATCAAGTCCCCCAACGAATCATAACCACCATAATCACTGTCTATCATAACCATTACAATATTTTGGGTATTGTAATAATACAGCGATCCGACAGCAACAGCGGCAAAGAAAACAAAGGTGAAGAACATTTTCTTTCGCTTACTCATACATTTCCTCCCTTAATAACTGACATCCCAGACCTAGCCTCATCACAGTCCATCTATATCGCCTCTAAGTATGAATATTCCATGCTATCCCGTTGTAATCATTGGTTGTACTCAACTCGTAAAAATGGGCAGGGATTGCTCCCTACCCGATTAATTAGCCTATATTTATTTTATCATACTGAAATTCAGTAGTAAAGGGACCCTTAGTACTAGTAAACCTGCACTGTTGGATTCTAATACCCTTCAGTATTGATTCCCCAGATGTTGTAGAAGTTGAATCCACCAATGAGATTTCTGGTCTTGAATCCATGTGACTTCAGGATATTGGAAGCGATATAACCTCTCAATCCAGCCGCACAATATATCACGACCTCTTTTGTTTTATCCAGTTCATCAAGTCTATCTCTCAGTTCATCGACAGGAATCAGTAGATGGTTTGGAATGTTGGCCCTTCTGTTCTCACCTGCCGTCCTGACATCAAGCAAAATAGATTCATCAAAGTCGATATCTTCAATTTCATGTGGCCGAATGGCATCCATCTTGCCTGACAGGATGTTTTCCGCGATGAAAGCCACCATGTTGACCGGATCCTTTGCAGATGAATACGGTGGTGCATAAGCCAATTCAAGCTCCTTAAGATCAAAGATTGTACCGCCGAACCTGATGGATGTGGCAATGACATCTATTCGCTTGTCAACACCGTCATATCCCACAGCCTGGGCTCCAAGCACCTTGCCTTCATTATCAAATATCAGTTTCAGGAACATGGATGTGGCTCCCGGATAATATCCCGCATGAGAACCTGATATGACAAGAGCTACCTTGTAATCCTTATTGTATTCCTTGCCATGTCTGTTCAATGTTTTTCATTGGTACCTGTACTGGCTACCGTCATGTCAAACACTTTGGCAACCGATGATCCTTGTGTTCCTTTATAGGCTTCCTCTGTACCTGCGATATTGTTGGCTACAATCCGCCCCTGTTTGTTGGCGGGACCAGCCAGCGGAACCATAGTCTTGACCTTGTTCACATAGTCGACCACCTCAATCGCATCACCCAATGCATAGATGTTCTCATCGGAAGTATTGAGATACTTATCGACGACGATACCGCCTCGATCATTGACTTCAAGACCCGCTTCTTTGGCAAGCTCTCCGTTCGGTTTGATGCCGATGGCAAGTATGATGATATCGCTTTCAATCACCGTTCCGTCCTGCAGCACAACATCCGTGACATAATTGTTCCGCTTGTTCGGTTCGAAGGACTTCACACCATTATTGAGATGCAGTTTCACACCTTTTCTGATCATGTGGTTGTGCAGCACCTGTGCCATGTCAAAATCGACAGGAGCCATCACCTGGTCAGCCATCTCGGCAATGGCCACCTGCAAACCAAGATCATGAAGGTTCTCAGCCATCTCAATGCCGATGAACCCTCCTCCGATGACAGTCGCCGTTCTCAGCTCATGCTTGTCCTGTTCCTCTACATTCGTGGTCTCAGTCTTGTCCTGCTGATGTGCGACGATATACTCCTTGATTCTGTCGACATCAGGAATGTTCCATAGGGTGAAAACATTGTGCCTGTCGATTCCAGGAATCGGCGGTTTCAGCGGTGACGAACCAGGAGACAGCACCAAAGTATCGTAAGACTCGACATAGGTGTCTCCCGTCACGACATTCTTGACACTGACAGACTTGTGGTCCCTATCAATGCTAACCACTTCCGAAAATACCCTTACATCGATGTTGAAACGCGCTTTCATGGCTTCAGGCGTCTGGACCAAAAGCGCTTCTCTGTCCTTGATGGACCCTCCAATATAATAAGGCAGTCCACAGTTTGCAAAAGAGATGTACTCTCCTCTTTCAAACATGATGATTTCAGCCTGCTCATCCATTCTCCTCAACCTGGCAGCTGTTGAAGCGCCACCTGCAACACCACCGACTATTAAAACTTTCTTTGCCATTCCAATCTCCTTTGCTTGTTTTATTTTTATCAAAAGCTAATTTAGTTATTCATTAATTACAATATTACAATATATATTGTGCATTGTCAATATCTTGGATTTGATTCGGGTATTGAAACTTTTGATTGTGCATTAAATTGTGTGCTGAGCTGGTTTCTCGAATTCGGATTTTGTG
>LQAG01000016.1_pt1 | contig 114507 bp, 159 predicted proteins | sample 1535801 | NCBI WGS metagenome assembly LQAG01 (sample SAMN04331584, study PRJNA305678) | bioreactor metagenome | isolation source: bioreactor_3 inoculated with Wadden Sea sediment 1st replicate of a... | place: Germany:Bremen
TTTTTGGGATTTTTGATAATCTATTTTCATTTATGTTGCCGTTGTGATCAGGTCTGTTTCAGGGAGTGAATAGTGGACGGCAGAGTGGAGTGGATCGGGCAGCAGATGGAATGGCATTTTGCAGTAGTCGAAATGGTCAAGTTGCCGTTGGACAAAGCGCTAATCGGGGGTAGAACTCCAGATAGATATGATCGGCCGCGTCAATGGCATAGCTATAAAAGCGGGTTAAAAAGTTACGAAAAAATGTTTGACCCGGGTGATGTTCACAAGTCGCATAAGGTGATCCTTGCATAGAACAGACCGAAGACCTTGCCCGTTTTGATCGAAAGATTCAGGTCGCTGCAGATCCGCTTGGTTCCGTAACAATGGTGAGGATTTTCGATACGGATGACAGGGGACACTCAATCGGTCTTCTCCTTGTTCTGTGATGGCAATCGAGGGTTACGGCAGGACTTGCCGGAGCAATTACAACCGCGATTTTTGATGAGTTTGCGGTAGAGGTAGTAGACGGCAATACAGAACAGAATAAATATAATCAGCTGTTGCATTAGGACTCCAAAATGATCTTCGGGAAGGGGGAACAGCCCGGGTGGAGCTTGGGAAAAACCCGGCGACGAAGGGCATCGCCGGGTTCGGGTCTTACTTCATATCTTTGGCCTGAATCCAGATAACCGCATCCTGGCTCAGCTCCTTGCCTTTGAATTCGGTGTCGCTGCCGGCCCCAAGAGCGCAGAAACCCCACCAGCCTGATTTTGGAATTCCGAAGGTGAACTGGCCGTTAGCATCAGCCTTGATGCCATGGTGACAAGCTGTCGTGAGGTGCTTCAACGAAGGCGGGTCCATGGAGTTGGTTGTGAGATCGGGGGCGTGGTTGATGTATTCAACTTCGATATCAGCGAAAGGAACCGCTTGACCGTTGCGCTTGACGATACCGGTGAAGGTTGAACCGGTCCAGATGGAATAGGGCTTATTGAGAGGTACGATCTCAGCTTTCAGGCCCAGTTCCTTATCCCAGTCGGTCGGTGTGCCGGCGACATTGACAACCACTTTGGTGATCTGCTGGATGTAGATATCCTCTCCCGCTTCGTAGTAGGGAGCGGGCTGCAGAACGAACATATGGTCACCCATCCGTTTGGCTGTGTAGGTTGTTGCGTACCGCCGGCAGAGTTGTGGTTGCCGTTCCAGGTGATCGGTTTCAGCGTTTTGAGCAGATTTTTTTCTTGTCCTTGTTGATGACGTAAAATTCTTCAACCGCAGCAGGGTTCTTAGTGTCATGCTGTAGCCCCATTTCCATGGTGTGCTCATCAGCAAAGGGGTGAGTAAAGGCCAGGCGCAGGTCGATTTTCTGTCCTGTGTTCAAGGCGGATTCGGGGTGAAAAGCATCTGAAAGTGGGCAAAGGCCGAGCTTGCGATCAGCACCAGTGCCAGGGCCAATAATCCTTTTTTCATTGTTCCTCTCCTTGTTATATACGTTTTTATAGATAAAAAACGGCTCTATTCTTTTATCAAAGGAACTGTTTCGTTCTAACCACAGAGAGATTGAGAGGACAGAGAAGACCCTCGCAATGGAGAGTTCCTCTGTGACTCCGTGCCTCTGTGGTGAACCTTTTCCGGTTTATAAAGCCGCTAAGAGATAGATTCAGGACTTACTCGACGATATCCTTACCGTCGACATAAACCTGGTGTCCCTCTCCTGCATTGAAGACGGCTTGATAATTGCCCTCAGGCTTCTTGAAGTTCACTTCGCTGTATTCGTTCATCTTGGTTTTGAGGATGACCTCGGCGTTCTGTTCGACGCGGAATTCAACACCACTGGCACTGCTGCCGTCGCTGAAACCACCTTCGCAGGTGATGGTGCCGTCCCCTTCATCGAAGCAGGACATCAGGGCGGTGTGAGCCCAGACCGAGGTGGTTGAGAACGCCAGCAGGCAGGTCAGAAACAATAATTTTTTCAACATGATACTTATCCTTTCGATATTTCTCCGGCCCGCCAACCGGAGCGTTTTGTTTTGATCAGTCCAAGAAAGAGGGTCAGAGCGACAACACAGATATAAAAGTTGCGCATCATGTCGACACCGCTCCAGCCGAAGTTAGCGGCCAGGCTGAAGAACAGGGTTGAAATAACGATGCCGAGAATAATCGGGAAGAAGATCGCGAACAGCATCCAGCGAAATGAGTTCGATTGCAGTTTGACCACGACCATGGTGGCAATGCAGGGTGGTGTCAGGATCATGAACAGCAGCATGGTGGCGGCATGAATCGGGGTATAGGCACCATCCTGAGCCATGGCTTGTTCCGGTGTTAAGTTGCTCTGCCCCTTTTCGTAGATCGAGCCTAGGGTGGCAACGGCGCTTTCCCGTGCGGCAAAAGAGCTGAGAAAGGCAACGTTGATACGCCAATCGAACCCGGCGTAGCGGGTCAGAGGTTCCATGGCGCGACCAAGCATACCAAGGAAAGAGTTCGCAATTTTTTCACTCTTGATTTCGATCTGCAGCTTTTTGTTGGTTTTGGACAGCTTGCGCAGTTCGCGGTTGAGTTTTGTCGCTGGTTTATCCTGCGGTCGTATCAGCGGAAAGAGGTGGGGGTATTTTCGCTGGTAGTCAGCGTCAAGTGATGCAACCGCCTTTTGTGATTTCGCCAGCATGCGGGTGGCTTTATAGCTGTCGTATATATTGATCAAATTGAAGACTTCAGCAGCTTCGTCAACCTGTTCGGCGTAATCGGTTTGAGCTGCTTTGCTTATAAATGAGCTGGCGGCTTTATCCGCGGTCTGGTGAAATTGGGCCATTTTATCCTGATCAACACCCGGATATTGGAGCAGAACAAAGAGCACGACAGCGACGCAACGACAATGGTGACAACCTTTTGATGTAGAGCCAGACGCGCTGGAAGCCCGCAGGGAAACACCACGCACAGTGGGAAGGTGATAGGCGGGCAGTTCCATGACGAAAGGAGCAGTTTCGTGGCTTCTCAGCACCGTTGAAGTCAGCATGCGGGCGACGATGAGAGCGATAAACAGGGTCACGGTCGAAATGTAGAACATCATCGTTGCCATTTGAGTCTTAAAAAAAGCACCGAGCAGCAAGGTGTAAAAGGGCACCTTGGCTAAACAATTCATGTAGGGTACGGTCAGGATCGTGGCCAGCCGGGCTCGGGCGTCGGCAATCCCTTTAGTTGCCATAACGCCGGGAACGGCGCAGCCTCCCACAAAGGCTCCTCCCAGAACCAGAGGAAGCGTTGATTGTCCGTGTAAGCCGTAACGTTTAAAAATTCGGTCGAGGATAAACGCCATCCGCGGCATGTAACCGACATCCTCCAGAATTGCAATAAGGGCGAAGAGAATAAAAAATATCGGAATATAGTTAAGTAGAGCGATGACTGAGTTGGTCATCCAGATGCCGAAGTCAGTGATGACGGGAACATCGATCGATGTTGCGGCCGGGAGCAGGGCGATTATTTTATTCTTAGCCGCAGCCAACAGCGGCCAGGTGTAGTCGGTCAGTTTATATCCCCAGACGATAGCGAGTTGGTAAATCAGATAAATGACCCCCAAGAGGACAGGAAAGGCACACCACGGGTTGAGAACGAACCGATCAACCCGCGATGTCATAGTGTCGTAAGCATCACTTTTTTCTTTGACTGTTTTATGATAGACAACATCGGCATTGTCATAGCGAAGTTGGGCGATCGCCTGATCGACGTCAATGTCATGGCGGTTGTGAATCAGAGTGGTGAAATCGGTAATGTCTTCTTTCGATAAGCCGATCCGCTTGAGGACGACATCATCCATTTCGAGAGCCTTGATTGCCATCCAGCGCGAAGAGAGGTCGCTTTCGTGTTGTGTCTTTGCCTCAATTTGTGAAATGTATGGCTCAAGCTCACCGTAGTCGATGCTGAAAGGACGGATAACCGTCTGCTGGGAGGCTCGTTTAAGAGCATTGAAGATCTCTTTGCGACCCTGCCGTTTCAGACCGACCGTTGTGACAACTTCGACATTCAGCATTTCGGCCAGCTTGTCGGTGTCGATCTCCATGTCCCGACGCAGAGCGATGTCCATCATGTTCAATACAACAACGATCGGTTTTCCCAGTTCGAGCAGTTGGAAGGTCAGATAAAGACTGCGTCGCAAGCAGGATGCGTCGACAACACTGATGATGACATCGGGAGCCCCATCCATTAAATAAGATTTGGCCACACGTTCTTCGAGTGAATAAGTGCTGAATGAATAGGTGCCGGGAAGATCGACAAATTCATAAAGTTGTCCCTCTTCTTTGACCGTAGCTGTTTTTTTGTCAACGGTCACGCCTGGATAGTTGGCGACATGTTGGTTGACACCGGCAAGAAGATTGAAGATTGTCGATTTGCCGCTGTTGGGTTGACCAGCCAGTGCTACGCTTATCACTTTGTTTTCACCTCGATCAATTCAGCTTCGCTGTGACGCAATGTGATGAGATAGTTCTGCACTCCGACTTCAATCGGGTCCCGCAAAGGGGCGTTGCGGATCATCTGGATTTCAGCTCCCGGAATAAAGCCCATGTTCAATAATTTCTGTTTCAGCTGCCCCTTGGCTCTATTGGCGGAGACGACCCCCTTCTGTCCTTTGCCGAGACAGGATAAACTTATCCATTTTTCTCCTGCACAGGAACAACCGCGGGCGTGGTTATGTCCGCCTTGGCAATGATGATCTTTTTTTCGTGTGAATCTCATAGCTGCTCCTGGTAAAAGAATCGTTATCATTGTGGATTTGAACAGACTGGAGAGAATATGCCTGAGACGGGAGTGGAAAAAAGTGACCAAGATCACATGTTGAAACTTTTTTCAATTTCACTTCATGGCGTAGATATTACCTTCTGCAGTCGTTATAATCTGAATATTCGTGCTGTGCCCCGAATCAGTCACCAATACCACCAAATATGAGGAGCCTATGTATCGTGAAATCTTGGATTTTGGTTTGATGAACTTCAACCGCAGCAGTGGTGGGTCAAGGACGAAAAACTGGATCTGTTGATCAGAGAGCGTTTTTGAACATCTACGAGCAGGCAAAAAGTGTGAACTCTTTGCCTGGCGCGAGGAGAGCGTAGGGCGCTTGGCCGAAATCATAATTCTGGATCAATTCCCCAGAAACATGTTCCGCGACACTGCCCGGGCTTTCGCGACCGATCCTCTGGCCCTCGGCCTGGCACAGGAGGCGGTTTCGACAGGGGCTGATCAGGAGCTTGATCAGCAACAGCGCAGCTTTTATACATGCCCTTCATGCACAGCGAATCTCTGGTCATTCATGAGGTCGCTGTTGAGCTGTTTGAAAAAAATGGTAATGAGTCCTCTTATGATTATGAGCTGAAACACAAACGTATCATTGAGAAGTTCGGTCGATATCCGCACCGGAATGCCATTCTTGGACGAAAATCGAGTGCGGAGGAAACTGAATTTCTCAAACAGCCCGGTTCCGGTTTCTGATGATGAGTTGTTAACCTCTGGTTGAGCGAGGGATCTGACGATGGCGGCTCATTTATTATTAAGGATGGTCGTTGCAGGGCTAAACATGTAGATTATTTGGATTGAGTCGTAAGCGCTTTTTTCATGAATAGGACTGAACAGGGCGAAGCACAAACAGTATTCAGGTTTTTAAAGAGGTTGCTAAATGCAGAAAATCGATCAAATGATTAGTGATCTTCAGGCAGGAGTTGTGACATCGCGTCAATTGACGCTGCAATGTCTGGAAAAGATTGAAGCCGATTCTGTCCAGGCAGAAAAGGTCTATCTGCAGGTCTTTGCCGAAACGGCTCTCCAGCAAAGCGATCTCTTTGATCAGTTGAGAGTCCGAGGGATCGTTCTTTCTCCCCTGATGGGCTTGCCCATTTCAGTCAAGGATCTGATTGACATGGAGGGGCAACCGACAACTGCCGGTTCAACCTTTATGGCCGAGGTCCGGCCAGTAGCCAAGAATGCGACAGTTGTTGAGCGGCTGCAGGCGGCAGGGCTGGTTATTCTGGGTAAAACCAATCTGGTTGAATTCGCCTATTCAGGGGTTGGTATCAATCCCCATTATGGGACACCGCTGAATCCGTTCAACAGGGAGGAGGGCCTGGTGCCTGGTGGATCGTCATCCGGAGCAGCTGTTTCTGTCACCGACGGCATGGCGCTGGGAGCGATTGGCAGTGACACGGGGGCTCCTGCCGCATACCGGCGGCATTGTGCGGCCTGGTCGGATACAAGCCGACCGCAGCCAGGGTGCCTCGTGATGGTGTTTTTCCGCTGTCCTCATCGCTGGATTCCATTGGGCCTCTCGCCGGGAGTGTGAACTGTTGCTATCTGCTTGATGCTGTTTTAAGCGCTGAGCAACCATCCGTGCTCGAGGAAATTGACTTAGGCAGGGTTAATTTAGTGGTCCCTGATGGCTATCTGATGGCTAAAATGGAAGACCATGTCAGCAACACTTTTCTCAGGTTGTCAAGACGGTCAGATCTGCCGGTGCCAAAATCGCTTGGGAGCGATTAGCTGCCGTCGAGCAGATCCCCAAGGTCAGCAGTAAGGGGGGCTTTGCCGCCGCCGAGGCTTATTATTATCACCAGCAATACATGGCTGATCATGGTGAGCATTATGATCAGCGGGTGCTGAGCCGGATCGCCGACGGGAAATATATCAGCGCTTGTGATTATCAGGAAATCATCAATTGGCGCCAGATCGTGCAGAACAAGTGGACTGAAGATGAGCGTTTTGATGCTCTGCTTCTGCCCACGACACCGATTACCGCCCGTCCGCTTGCAGCCCTTGCTGCAGATAAGGATTTTTTCGCCGTTAACGGTCTTTATCTGCGAAATCCCTCCATTGCCAATGTTCTTGATTGTCCCTCCATTTCAATCCCCTGTCACCAGCAGGGAAAGGCTCCGGTCGGTTTGATGCTGGTAGGCAAGCAGGGGCAGGATCGAAAGCTGTTCCGGGTGGCAAAAGCTGTTGAAACGGTATTATCTTCCTGGAGTCGATTTGAAATTGATAGCGGAAATGCGATTGCAGATGAATGTCCGTAATTTTTTCGGGTTGTTAAATTGCTTCGTTATAATGTGAAAATAATTGACACTGCAAAACGTTTTGCACTATACTGGTGGAAAAGAAAGGTGTTTTGATTTGCCAACAATCAAGCAGATTGCAGACCGGGCCAATGCCTCCTATTCGGCTGTCAGCCGTGCCTTGAATGGTAAAAAAGGGGTTAATCCTGAATTGCGGAAAAAGATAATAGCAATTGCCAAGGAGATGAATTATTTTCCTCATTCGTCTGCCCAGGCCCTGGTTCAAAAGCGAATAGGCGTTCTGGGGTCATTATGACGCGGAAGAGTGAGTTTGCTTTCCAGAATCCGTTTTATACCCATATGTTGATGGGAATCAGTGACGTTGCACAGGAATTTGGTTATCAGATCATGCTGGCCATCGGCGAGCAGTCGAGTTATGCCGCGATGTACCACAGACGTCAGGTTGATGGTGTCGTCGTCGTTGCTAATCGGCTTGACGACACCCTTTTGACTGACCTTATAGAGCAGGAAATTCCAGCCGTTGCGGTCCCCGGATTGTTGCCGGACTCAAAATTGAATCTGTCCAGTGTCAATTCCGAAAATACTGAAAGCTTCAGTCAGGCACTGCAGTATCTGGTTGACCTGGGGCACAGGAAAATTGCATTTATTGCCGGTGAAAAGAATTCTTTATACACGGTTGAGCGTCTTGATGCCTATCACCGGGTTCTGGAAAAGAACAGAATTCCACTTGATCCGGATTATATCTGTGAGAGTGATTTTTCTAAGACTGACGGTTTCCGGTTGATGGGAGTGCTGTTGGGCCTGGTGCATAGACCAACCGCAGTTGTGTGCATGAACGATGTTCTTGTCCCGGGTGCAATGCAGCAGATTTACCAGCATGGTATGAAAATTCCCGAGGAAATCTCCGTTATTGGAATTGGGTGCTCCGAAAATTTTGAGCTTTATTATCCCCCACTGACCGCAGTCAGAACCCAGGTTAAGACTATCGGTCAAAAAGCAGCCCAACTGTTAATCGACCAGATTGAGAATGGTCTGAATGACAAAGAACATGTATTGATAGAATCGGAGTTGATAATTCGCGGATCGACAGCCCCTCCACCATGAGATAAGTGTTCAGAGGTGTTTTTTTTTGATTGTTGACTGCAAACGTTTGCAGTCTAGGGTTTGGCAAATGACCACTTTAAAAGGAGAGTTCTATGGCAAATCGGATACCAAAAACAAGTTTATAGTCACTGTTGCCCAGACGGGTGCCATTACAAACAAAAGTCTCAATCCGAACGTCCCAGAGCAACCGGATGAAATAGCTGAGGCAGCCTATGCTTGTTACAACGAGGGGGCGGCGATTTGCCATATCCATGCCCGGGATGCTCAGGGAATAAATTCTGCTGATGATAAGATTTTCAAGGATATTCATGAGCGGATAAGGCAGAAAAGTAGCCTGATTCTTCAGGATAGTACCGGCGGCGGTCCAAATCTGACTCAAGAAGAGCGGATCAATTGCCTTAAGGCAGGCCCTGAGATGGCCTCTCTGAATATGGGTACACTGATGCGTGTGGCCGGTCAGTACAAAGGGGTTCCCTGGTCGAACATGCCGGAAGAGATCGATTATTATGTGGCAGAAATGAACGAGCGCTGCATCAAGCCCGAGATGGAAGTTTACAGTCATGCCATGCTTCTGGAAGTCGAGCGACTGATCAAAGAAGGTAAAATTTCAGCACCCTATTGTATCAATATTGTCCTGGGTATGCGTTATCAAGGCGCAGAACCTGCCACTTTCGAAAACTTTTTTTCCATTCGCAGAAGACTCCCGAAAGATGCCATTGTCAACTGTACGGGGGTTGGTTCGGCTCAGATCCCACTGGCAACGCAGAGTCTCCTGCTTGGCGGTGGTGTGAGAGTCGGTTTGGAAGACAATATCTATTATGCGAAGGGAGAGTTGGCCAAGAGTAATGCTCAGTTGGTGGCAAAATTGTCAGAATCGGCAGAGAACTTGGCAAAGAGCCGGCAACTCCGGAGGAGGCCAGAGACTATTTAGGTTTGGCTCCTCTCTAAGGAGAAAATTCGCAATCATGAATAATAATGAAAATAAGAAAGTAGCAGTCGTCGGGCTGGGGATAATGGGGCCCGGAATTATGCAGTCTTTTGCCCAGGCAGGATATGATGTGATCGGTTTTGATGTCAGTTCCGCTGCCGAAAGTCACTGCAGGGAAGTTCTGAAGGCAATTTTCGAAACGCTTGCTGGTGCAGAGATGATAACCGGCCGCCAAATCAGACGGGCCATGGAGCGGATAAGCTTTTCCCCTTCTCTGGAAAAGGCGGTAGAACATGCTGAGATCGTGATTGAAGCCGTCAGCGAAAATATTGATATCAAAAGATCTGTATATGAGCAAATAGACCGAAGTATTTCACCGGATTGTTATATCTGGAGTAATACTTCCACGCTGGATATTTTCAAATTGTTGCCGGAGCGCAGGCAGGAAAAAACCCTGATCGTTCACTGGTTTGCTCCGCCACACATCATTCCGCTCGTTGAAATTGTCAAGGGGCAGGGTGCATCAGCCGATACGGTTGAGTTTGCTACGGTCTTATTGAAGAGGCTCAATAAAATTCCGATCGTGATCGAAAAATACCTTCCGGGTTTTGTCGTCAACAGAATTTTGCGCAATTTAGGACGAGAGGCATTTTTTCTGCTTGATAACAACTATATCTCCGCTCAAAACCTTGATCTTGCGGTCAAAGCCTCAATCGCACCGCGAATGATGCTGCTTGGATTGATTCAACGTTACGATTTACCGGCCTTGATCTGAGTGCAAGAAATCTTCTGGATGAAAGTTTCTTTGATCCTCCGGTCGACAACAAGCCGGCTGCCCTGCATGACAAAATCGATCGAGGAGATTTGGGAGTGAAGACCGGTAAAGGTTTTTATGATTATTCTGACCGTCCCTTGCATGAAGTCTATAAAGAGCGTGATCTCTACTTATTGAAAATAATGAAGGATCTTCAATTCTGTTTAACTGACGATCGCCTGGTGTAGTTCTGGGTGGATAACCACAACCTATTCAAAGGAGAAGTAAGCATGAGTCTGAAAAAATCCATTATCAGGTTAGGTTTATTGATTCTGTCTGTCGCTTTATTTTGTTCAGTAGCGATAGCTGACAGTTATCCGAACAAGCCCATAAATCTCTATGTTCCTTATTCAGGTGGTGGCACGACTGATGTCACAGCCCGTTTGCTGGTCAATATTGCCCAGAAGGATTTTGCTACACCACTTGTTGTTTCCAATAAAACGGGCGGTGGGTCGGCTGTTATGCATGAGCTGATTGCTCAGGCCAAGCCTGATGGGTACACGTTGGGAATTCTTGTGACTGCCGGCTTGACCAGGATCCCTTTGCTGAGAAAAGTTAATTATGATCCCATGACGGACTTTACTCCGATCATGCTGTACGGGCTTTATCAGCATGGACTGGTTGTCTCCGCTGACAGTCCTTGGCAGACATTTGAAGAATTTATCGCCTACGCCAAAGAGAATCCGGGCAAGGTCACCTATTCGACGGCAGGAGCGGGCTCGGGGCAGCACCTGGTCATGGAATATCTCGCTTCCAAGGAAGGGATCAAGTGGACCCATATCCCCTATAAAGGCGGTGTCAACGCTGTAACCGCTTGTCTTGGCGGCCATGTAACCGCTTCATCGCAAGCAACCGAGTGGAAACCATATGTTCAATCGGGGCAAATGCGTCTTCTGGCCGTTTATGGTGTCGAGCGTAATCCCAGCTTTCCCGAGGTCAGGACGCTCAAGGAGATCGGTTACGATTATGCTCTCGTCTCCGGTATGGGAATTGTCGGTCCGAAAGGAATGCCAGAGGCTGTGGTCAAGAAAATTGAGGACGCTTTTCACAAAGCAGCGCATGATGAGGGTTTCCTGAAGACCATGAAAAAAATGGATCTGCTTTCCTATCAACTAGACAGAGCTGAACTTGCCGCTTTCCTCGAAAATGATTTCGCTCAGAAAAAAGACCTGATTAAGATGATCGGAATGGGTAAGAAATAAAGGGTTTTACTCAGTATGGGGTAAGTCATGCTTACCCCATACGATGGAGAGTATGATGGTGAATTTTTTCCGTAGAGATACAATTGCCGGCCTTTTTTTTCACAGTAGTGTCTCTGTTTCTGCTGTTTATTTTGATCCCTTTGCAGACCGAACCGAGCGAGGGAGGGCCAATTGCTTTATCCCCACGGTTGTTTTGCGACATCAGTGGTTATCTGCTGTTGACACTCTCGATCATATTGGCGCTGTCGAGTGTTCGCGAGGCGGCTGGAGAGCAAGAGGCGGATGAACCCAGGTTGATTAGTACCGATTTTCTTGTTCGCGGTGGGGTGGCTGTTCTTGTTTCCTTTCTCTATGTCATGATCATGCCCAAGCTTGGATACTTTGTCAGCACGACAATAACCATGATTTTCTTCCTCTGGTTCTTTGGAGTCAGGGAAATCAAGGGGTACGCTGTTTTCCTGATGATCCTCTTACCGTTTGTCTACTTATTGTTTGTTCTGGGCCTCAAGGTTCTTCTGCCTTCTGGCGTGGCTTTTTAAATTGCTGGGAGACAAGGAAAATTAATTATGGAACGTTACTCCAGGCATTTGATCTGTTTTTTCAATTGGATGTTCTCCTGGCTACGGGGTTTGGTGTTGTAGTCGGGATTGTTCTGGGATCCATCCCCGGATTGACAGCGACAATGGCCATTGCGATCATCGTACCGATGACTTTCTCGCTCGACCCGGTGGTTTCTATCGGTATGCTGATTGGTGCGTATAAGGGGGGCTGCTTTGGCGGCTCAATTCCGGCTATCTTATTGAATACGCCCGGAGCACCGGCAGCAGCGGCAACAGTGCTGGATGGCCATGCTATGGCTAAAAACGGTCAGGCCATGAAAGCACTCAAGGTTTCACTCTTCTCTTCGGTCCTGGCTGATAGTTTCAGTGATATTGTTTTGATCCTGGTTGCTCCCCCGTTGGCTCTTATTGCGCTTAAAATGGGGCCGCCTGAGATGACAGGACTCATTGTTTTCTCTCTTCTGATTATTACGGCCGTTGCAGGTTCTTCAATTACCAAGGGGCTGATGGCAGGTGTTATTGGTCTGCTGGTCGGTACGATCGGATTGGACCCGATCATGGGATCGCGCCGTTTCGGATTTGACATCCCACAGCTTGACGAAGGAATCGCGTTGATGCCGATGCTGATTGGGTTGTTTGCCCTGTCCGAATTCTTCCTGAATTCAGAAAAAAGATTTGGTAAAGAGAGGCTGCATTTCCTTTCTCAGTCCGGTGATCCTGAAGCCAATAGGATAACCAAAGCAGAGGTTAAAGCCTGTGGCAAGATTATCTGTATGGCATCATGCATCGGTACTGTTCTGGGGGCTATTCCCGGTATCGGGCCGTCAATCGCCGCGTTTGCCAGCTATGCGCAAGCCAAACGGATATCGAAGCATCCTGAGCGATTCGGAAAAGGGACTGTCGAAGGCGTAGCCGCCGCAGAAGCTGGAAATAATGCCGTTGCCGGAGCCAACATGATCCCTTTGCTGACTCTGGGCATTCCTGGGGATGTCGGTGCGGCGTTGCTGCTCGGTGCTTTTATGATACAGGGACTACACCCCGGGCCGCTGTTATTTAAAAACAACCTGGATATCGTTTATGGAATCTTCATGGCACTCCTTTTTGCCAACTTTGTGAATTTCATCGCCGGCAGAATGTATATCAGGGTTGCCAATAAGGTTGCATCGGTTTCCCCTAAATTTATTTTTCCGGCTATTTTGCTGTTTTGTGTTGTTGGTGCCTATGGTTTCAATCAGAGTGCTTTCGATGTGATTTTAATGCTGGTTTTCGGAGTTATCGGTTACCTGTTGAGGAAAATAGCTTTCCTGTCGCGCCTTTGTTGATTGCTTTCATTCTGGAGCCGATCCTCGAGAGCTCGTTTCGCCAAAGCTTGTTGATTTCGCAAGGGTCTTTGATGATATTTATCACACATCCGATTTCACTGACCTTTGTTATTTTATCTGTTGTCGGACTTATCTTTACGATCAAGGGAACGCTTAAGCCGGGGACGCCGGAAGAATCGTCATAGGTTTGCTGACAGGGAGAGGGTTTGGTATGAGACATGTCTACATATACGACGCGCTAAGAACACCGGTCGGCCGGTACGGCGGAAGCCTTTCAGCGGTGCGACCCGACGACCTGGCCGCTGTGCCGATTGTCGCAATGATGCAACATTATCCTCAGGTGAAGTGGGGACAGATTGATGATGTTATCCTCGGCTGCGCCAATCAGGCCGGCGAAGATAATCGAAATGTCGCCCGCATGAGTCTGCTATTGGCCGGTCTGCCGGAGCAGGTTCCCGGTATGACGGTCAATCGCCTCTGTGCATCGGGCCTGAGCGCCATCGGTACTGCCGCCCAGGCGATCAAGGCGGGGGAGGCCGAGTTGGTGCTGGCCGGCGGGGTCGAGAGTATGTCGCGTGCTCCCTTTGTCATGGGCAAGGCGACTACGGCTTTCAGCCGCACAGCGGAAATATTTGATACCACCATCGGTTGGCGCTTTATCAACCGCAAGTTGGATGAGCAATATGGCACCGATGTGATGCCGAAGACAGCGGAAAATGTCGCCCGTGACTTTTCCGTCAGTCGTGAGGATCAGGATCGCTTCGCCCTGTGGAGCCAGACCAAGGCTGCAGCCGCTCAGGAAGATGGTACTCTGGCTGAAGAGATCGTCCCGGTCTCCGTGCCCCGGAGGAAAGCCGACCCGATCATTGTGGCCGTCGACGAGCACCCGCGCTCAACTTCGCTTGAAAAGCTGGCGCAGCTGAAGGCGATCTTCCCCGAGGGAGTGTCACTGCAGGTAATGCCTCCGGTGTCAATGATGGTGCCGCAATTTTACTGCTCGGCAGCGCCGCCGTCGGCGATAAATACGGACTGATCCCTCGAGCTCGTATTCTGGGCTCTGTATCAGCAGGCGTCGCCCCCCGTATTATGGGAATGGGTCCCGTTCCGGCGACACTCAAGCTGCTAGAGAGGCTCGACCTGACGCTCGATGACATCGATATCATCGAGTTGAATGAAGCTTTCGCCTCCCAATCCCTGGCCTGTGCACGTGAGCTTGGCCTGGCCGATGACGATCCGCGCATTAATCCTTTGGGAGGAGCAATTGCCCTGGGTCACCCGCTGGGGATGAGTGGGTGCCCGTCTGGTGACTACAGCCGTTCATCAACTTCAGCGCCGTGGTTCAGGAATGGCGCTGTGTGCTATGTGTGTGGGGGTCGGTCAGGGAGTCGCCATGGCGATCGAGAAAGTTTAAACGAATCTTCTGACTCAAACGGATATTGATCAATGACATGCCCGCGGTTGTGCTGCGGGCATGTTCAGTGTGCGGCAGAATAGATAATACGAGCTCAGTGTTCGATAGTTGAGCTCTCTTGGTTGAATAGACGAAGTTGTTGCTTTCTGAATTCATTGCTGCTTTAAGGTGTTTTTATATTTGCAGGCTGCTGTTACACTTCAGCTTGAAACGCTGAAAGCTATAGCTGTCTACTCTGCCTTGAAATCTGCTTACCGGCAAGAGCGCGGTCGCAAAGTCAAGGAATGAAAAAAGAGGTGTGCCATGAACGATGTCGAAATTCAGATTTATATCCCGCAACGAGAAGCAGAGCCGGTTTATGGCAAAAAGGCCAGAATCGGACTGTTGGCGATCGGAACCGATCTGGCGGTTGAACGGGATTATGCCGCCATGCTGTCTGGTGATGATGTCGGGGTTTACTGCACGCGCATGCACTTTGGAACTCCCAGTACGCTTGAAACTCTGACTGCTCTGGCAGATGAAATACCCGCAGCTCTCAAGCGACTGGTCCCGACCTCCGATCTTGATGTGGTCGTGTTCGGTTGTACCTCAGGATCAACTGTTATCGGTCCGCAGAAAGTTGAACAGTTGATTCACTCGGTCCGTCCCGGCGTCAAGTGTACTAATCCGGCCACGGCATCACTGGAGGCGCTGAAATCTCTGGGCGCCCGAAGAATCGTTGTGCTGGCGCCCTATTTTAAAGAGGTCACGGCCGATGTCGTGGCTTTCTTTAACGGAAATGGATTTGAGGTCTCTGCCGCAGCCTGTCTCAATATTGAAGATGACGCCGGTATCTCACGGGTTCGCAGTGACCAGTATATCGCAGCTGTCCGTCAAATGGATCTAAGTGACGCTGATGCCGTTTTTATTTCCTGTACGGCAACAACCGCTGTTGATGCTATTGAGCAACTGGAAAAAGAGTCAGGGCTTCCGGTCGTTACATCCAATCAGGCAACGGTGTGGCACAGCTTGAAGCTGACAGGTTGGAAGGATGAAATTTCAGGCTACGGTCGATTACTCAGAACATTCTGGTGATTGCGTTGGTCAATGATGTGAGGGGCTCGATCATTTCTTTTTCAGGACCGTGTTATGTCATGACATATCGTGGTCCTTTTCGTCTGAGTTGTATGATCTACCCGTTCGATTCAGGCTTGAAATTTTGTTTAAGCGATTGCAATTCCTTATCTTTTTGCCGTTTTTTAAAAAAGTTGGTCGGAGGGGTGAGCGATTGAGACAAAAACTGTTATCATTGATGCTGGTAGCAAGCAGAAACGTCTCTCTGATGAAAAGGATAATGAAGTATGCCAATTAATATCCGCAATGAGTTACCAGATGATATTTGCATGATTGAAGTTTTAACTGAAGCTGCGTTCAAGGAAGCCCCTCAAACCAGCCATACCGAACAGTTTATAGTCAATGCGTTACGAGATGCCGGAGCGCTGACGATCTCTCTAGTGGCCGAAGATGAAGGAACACTGATCGGACATGTGGCGGTTTCGCCGGTCACAATCTCTGATGGCAGTGAAAACTGGTATGGATTGGGACCGATTTCCGTGTTGCCGCAAGGCAGGGACAGGGAATTGGGGCCATGCTGATGAATCGGGCTCTGAAGCGCTTACGGGCACTTGGAGCAGACGGTTGCGTCCTGCTTGGAGACCCGAACTATTATAAACGCTTCGGTTTCAGTCCTGATGATCGATTGGTGTTGCCCGATGTCCCTCCTGAGTATTTCCAGGTCATCGCTTTCAACGACCACGTTCCGTGCGGGAATGTTACCTATCACTATGCTTTTGATGTGACGGAGTAATTTTGTTGTAACTGAAACTTTCAGGTATTTGGTTTTTGGTATTATGGCAGATGCTTTGGAATGGGCCTGACTCAGCTAGAGAGGACGGGCCTTTTTCTTTGCAGGACGTTTAAAGTTATGGAAGCTGTTCCCAGTTTGAGAGCTACCTTCATTAAATTAATTCCGGGTCTCTGAACCATTGTAATGCCCCTCCCTATTCTCATTGTTTGTTTTCGCGAACAGTGTTTTTGTAAATTTGTGTCTTACCGCCGAGAACAACATTCATTATTATCTGTTCGAGAACAATGCAAAGGTAACACGAGTCTCTGGCTGAAAACTCAACCTGAACTTGTGCTAGAGTTCAGTCTTATAGCGATTTAAGTCATTGCCAAATGTTGTCCAATTTTGTCGAGGAGTTAACAGATGCAGCAACCTTATTTAATGTTTCTTGGTGATGTTAAGGATCAATTAGCAGCAAAAACCTGCGATGGCATTGTTCATTGGCGTCCAGATTGGTGTGTCGGTCAGTATCGTATGGTCGACTGCAAGGCTGACGTGAACCTGCCTGATCTGACTCTTGCCGAAGGTCTGGAGAGGGGGGCCAAAACATTGGTTATCGGTGTTGCCAACCCAGGTGGTGTACTGCCACGGCACTGGACAGATACAATTTTGCAAGCTTTACAGCTTGGTTACGATATTGCGTCAGGGTTGCACGACAAACTTAGTGCTATCCCAAGGCTTGCTGCAGCAGCAGAAAAACATGGACGGCAATTATTCGATGTTCGCCACCCGTCAGAACAGTTTCCAACGGGGACCGGTGTCAAGCGTCCGGGAAAACGCTGTCTGGCAGTAGGGACTGATTGCTCTGTTGGGAAATGTACACACCTCTTGCTATGGAAAAAGAGATGTCGGCGCGTGGAATGAAAGCAAGCTTTCGGGCGACAGGGCAAACTGGCATTTTTATTACCGGCGAGGGTGTTGCCGTCGATGCTGTTGTGTCCGACTTTATCTCCGGCGCGGTCGAACAGATTTGTCCCACCAACGATCCAGGCCACTGGGATCTGGTAGAAGGGCAGGGTTCACTCTTTCACCCCGCCTTTGCCGGCGTGACCCTTGGTTTAATCCATGGGTCTCAGCCCGATGCCCTGATTCTCTGCCATGAACCAACGCGCACACATATGCGCGGCTTGCCACACCAGCCTCTGCCAGACCTGAAACCTGTATGGAGCATAATCTGGCTGCTGCCCGGTTGACTAATCGGGAGGCGAAGTTCATTGGTATTTCGATAAACACGGCCCAGATGAACAGTGCTGAAGCAGAGGCTTATCTGATCGAGGTGGAACAGCAGTTTGGCCTGCCGACGGTCGACCCTGTGCGTACCGGTGTCGACCGCTTGGTTGATAATCTGTCATAATTGGTGTTGTTCAAAGCAAGAACTGAACTGTTGCCAGGTAATGAATCTCAGCCTCGATCTCTTTTCGAGTGCGTAGAGGACACGGAATGAAAATAACCGATATCCAGATGGACACCGTCAATATCCCTTTAGTCACTCCCTTTAAGACGGCATTGCGTACTGTCACCCAGATCGAGAATGTCATGGTCAGGGTGAAAACCGATACATCCTTAATCGGTTACGGCGGAGCCGCGCCGACAGCAGCCATTACTGGGGAGACGCTGGCTTCAATCATTGGCGCTGTCGAACATATCCGCGACCATCTCATCGGGATGGTGTTGGAAAATTCGGAACAGATCTTTCAGCGCCTGAATAGTTGCCTGGTTGGGAATACGTCAGCCAAGGCTGCCGTCGATATGGCAATTTACGACCTGCTCGCCAAAGCGATGGATGTGCCGCTCTATCGTCTACTCGGCGGCAAAGCTCATGACATTGAAACCGATAAGACCGTCAGCATCGATACCCCTGAGAAAATGATTTCCGAGAGCAGGGACTGTACTCAAAAGGGATTTCGAGTTCTGAAAATCAAGGTTGGTGGCGATCCCGAACTGGATATTTTGCGGCTGCAGGCGGTGCAGGATGCGATCGGACCAGAAGTGAAGATCCGCATCGATGCAAATCAGGGCTGGAGCGCCAAAGATGCAGTGCGGATCGGTAAGGAACTGGAAGAGAGACAATTGAATATCGAACTGATGGAGCAACCGGTTGCGGCCCGCGATTTTTCAGGCCTGCGTTATGTTCGGGACCATCTATCCATTCCGGTTTTTGCTGATGAAAGTCTCTTTTCAACTCAGGACGCTCTGGAACTGGTCTCCATGAAGGCAGTCGATGGTCTGAACATCAAGTTGATGAAATGTGGGGGATTTATAACGCTTTGAAGATTGCCGCGATTGCCGAAGCTGCGGGGATTCCCTGCATGGTCGGTTCTATGATGGAGTCACACCTCAGCGTCAGCGCAGCTGCTCATTTCGCCGTCAGCCGCACGATAGTTAAACATTTCGATCTCGATGCGCCGTTATTCTGCAGTATAAATCCCGTTGTTGGTGGGGTTGCTTACCAGGGGGCCAGCATCCAATTTCCAGAAATGACAGGTCTTGGAGTCGAATCTTTGCGACAGTGAGACTGGACAAAACCGGCTAAACTTGAAACGGCTTTCCAGGACATGCTGTCCTCTCCTCGGTCAATGTTCCTATTTGCCATTCAGCGATCGGCGCGATCAACTCCAACCAGAACCGCTGCTGTTCGAGCTGTTGAACCTGAGACAAAGTGTTCGACGAGTCGGTTTTGTTCGGCCTGACTCAAGCGACTTTTTCCCATACTGCTATCTTGGATAATGTTTAGTTATCTACGACAGCTCCTTGATCTATGAAATTGTAAAAAGACATTCAGTTATAAGTGAGTTATTGGACCGTTGTATCTATAAAAAATGGCCCCCAAAAGGGGCCATTTTTTTTTATCCTTTGACAAGACCTTACTCGTCAGCCTCGCTGACTTTCCACTCTTTCCAGACATTGCCGACCAGATCAATCCCCGGTTTCAAGGTCTTTTTACCCGGTCTCCAGCCTGAAGGAGTCGCTTCTGCGCCGCCAGTCTCACGGACCAGCTGAAATGCTTTAATCTGGCGCAGTGTTTCGTTGACGTTGCGGCCGACTGGCGGGGTCAGAACTTCATAAGCCTGAATGACACCGTCAGGGTCGATCAGGAAACGGCCGCGGTTTTCAACTTTGGCCCCTTCATTGAAAACGCCGAACATGCGGCCGATATCGCCGCCGACATCAGAAAGCATGGGAAAGGGGGCACCGCCTTCGACCATTTTGCACAGTTCCTGATCGTTCCATACTTTATGGGTGAATATGCTATCGATACTGACTGAAAGCAGCTCGACCCCGAGCTCTTGAAATTGTGGGTATTTCCCGGCGACCGCCGAGATTTCAGTCGCTCAGACAAAGGTGAAATCACCGGGATAAAAGCAGAGGACAACCCACTTACCCGCGTAATCCGATAATTTCACGCCATCCAGAAATGTTCCTTTGAGATAACCGGGTGCTGTAAAGTCCGGTGCTTTTTCCCCTACATGAACCATTTTCCGCTCCTTTGCGTCAACAACAGGTTGTTCGACCATATCAGCTTGAGATGTTTCGTCGACAGCGGTTGCCGCACTCGGTCTGGTGCAGCCCGCTGCTTGTTCTTCTGCCATGTCCACTCCTTTCTCAAGTAAGAATAATTCTTATAGTGTAGACCCTGATATGGAGAAATCAATATGGGGGTAAAGATATATTTTTATTTTGAATGAAAAACTGAGTGAAGAAGCAAAATCCGGAACTGATAAACAGGGAGCTGCAGATTTCCGTTCCGGATTATGGCCTAAATAGCCGTCAGTTTTTTTCTGGCAGCGGAAATAAAAGCCTCAAAAAGGTTCATGAAATGGGGGTAGTCAGCTGTCAGGGCTTCAGGATGAGCCTGGATACCGATGATAAATGCGTCAGAGTTCGTCTCTATCGCTTCAATAATGCCATCTTCCGACAGGGCCGATACTTTGAATTCAGGAGCAATCTGTTGACGGCCTGATTATGAAATGAATTAATCGCCAGTGTGTCGGATCCGAAAATCTGGTAGAGACGACTGTCTGGTTCAATTTTAATCGTGTGGTACAGCTCGCACATCTGCTTGTCACAGGTGAAATGGTTTGAGCAATTTTCGATCTGTTCACAGAGATTTTGAAACAGGCTCCCCCCTTCAAAAACGTTAATAACCTGGCATCCGCGACAGATACCCAAAATCGGTTTACCGGCTTCTTTGAATTTCTGGTAGAGGGCGAATTCCCAAAAATCCCTTTCAGAGCTGATCTGGAAGAGGTTTGGACTGGGCAGTTCACCGTAGTTGATCGGATCAATATCGTCATTGCCCCCGGAAATAAGAATTGCGTCGAGTCTGGCAGCCATTTCCGCCGCTATCTCTAGGTCTTCAAGGATTGGAATCAGGACCGGGATACCCCCGGCTCTGACAATTGAGTGATCATAATAATTTGTAACTTTATTGTACGGTCGTTTTTTCTATTTTTGTTGAACCGGTTGTAATTCCGATAATTGGTTTCATAAAAATATCCTGTTCATTTTTTTATGAATGGTCTTCCAGTGGTGGCAAGCGACGTCGTGTTCTTCTCCAATCGTTTGCAGCGGCGGAATTTTCTCTCTGCACAGGGGTGTTGCGTAAGGGCATCGGGTTGCAAATTTGCATCCTGATGGTGCATTGAGAGGAGAAGGGATTTCCCCTTGCAGGGGAACCTTTTCCGAACGTTTACGCGGATCCGGAATGGGGACGCTGGCGAATAGAGCCTGAGTGTAAGGGTGAAGCGGGTTCTGATAGAGTTTCTTTGTTTCGCAGACTTCCATGAGGCTGCCGAGATACATGACCCCGATACGATCGGAAATATGTTTGACGACCGACAGATCATGCGCAATAAACAGATAGGACAGCCCCAGTTCCCGCTGGAGTTTTTTCATCAGGTTGATGATCTGTGATTGAATCGACACATCGAGTGCCGAGACAGGTTCATCAGCATGATGATTTCCGGTTGGCAGGCCAGTGCCGGCGATACCGATACGCTGTCGCTGGCCGCCGGAAATTCGTGCGGATACGTAACATATATTCTCTGCGCAGCCCGGCCATCTCCATATAAGTCACAATCTCGGCCATGACGTCGGCATCGGGACGGTGAAAACGGATCGGTTCGCCAATGATATCGGCGATGGTCATCCGTGGATTGAGTGAAGAGTAGGGGTCTTGAAAGATCATCTGGGTTGTTGCCCGGTGGAGTCTCATCTCCGCATCATTCAGGTGGGTGATCTCCTCTTCTTTATAATGAATTTTTCCGGCAAAAGTCGGTTCGAGCCGGACAATCGCTTTTCCGGCTGTCGTTTTACCGCAGCCGGATTCACCGACCAGGCCGAACGTTTCTCCCCGTTTGATGTCGAAGCTGATTCCATCAACTGCTTTGACGTGGCCAATGGTTTTTTTGAACAGACCTTTTTTAACCGGGAAATACACTTTCAGATTCTCGACTTTCAGAACGATCTGATCACTCATTGCTTTCTCCGTCGCGATAGAGCCAGCAGCGGGCATAATGGGTGTCAGAAAATGTGAACGCAGGCGGGTCCTGTCTGCAGCACTCCATCTCTTCGGGACAACGTGAGCGGAAAGGGCAGCCTTCGGGCAGATGAAGGGGTTCGGAACCATCCCTTCAATAGTGTAGAGTTCGTCCTGTTCGATATCCAGTCGTGGCATCGATTTTTTCAGTCCGACCAGGTAGGGATGCCTGGACTGGTGAAAAATTTCATCGACCGTGCCGTACTCAACAATTCGACCGCCGTACATGACCGCAACAGAATCAGCCGTCTCAGCAACAACTGCCAGATCGTGGGTAATCATGATGACCGACATGCCCATTTGCTGCTGCAGGGTTGCTATCAGCTTCAGGATCTGAGCCTGAATGGTGACGTCCAGAGCGCTGGTCGGTTCATCGGCAATCAGAATCCGCGGATTGCAGGCCAGGGCCATGGCGATCATGACCCGCTGTTTCATTCCACCGCTCAGCTGGTGAGGAAATTCGTTGAAACGCTGCTCTGCCGATGGTATGCCGACCAGTTCGAGCATTTCAATGACCCGTTGCCTGATCTCAAGCCTGGTCCTGTTCGATTCATGCAGCTGTAACGATTCACCGATCTGTTGACCGACGGTCAGAACGGGGTTGAGGGATGTCATCGGTTCCTGAAAGATCATGGCGATCTGGTTGCCACGGATTTTACGCATTTCTTTATCTGAGGCTTTCACCAGATCGGTCCCATTAAACAGAATCTGACCGCGGACAATCTTGCCTGGAGGTTCCGGGATCAGGCGCAGGGTCGACATGGCCGTAACCGATTTGCCCGAACCGGATTCACCAACAACCGCCAGGGTCTCACCTTTTTTCAGGCTGTAGCTGACTCCGTTGCAGCCGTTCACGACCCCTTCTTCGGTCGTGAAGGTGGTCTGCAGGTCTCTGACTTCGAGTATAATCTCAGCTTCCAAAAGTAATCCTCTACGGGGTAATGCGTGAATCGAGAGCGTCGCGCAGGCCGTCACCAAAGAGGTTAAAGGCCAGCACGATCAGCAGAATAACTGTGCCGGGAACAATTGACATGGTGATGTTTTCATACAGAAACTGTTGACCGTTGGCAAGCATGCTGCCCAGGCTCGGCATGGGTGGTTGAATCCCCAGCCCGAGAAATGACAGCCCGGCAATAGTCAGGATGGTTTCCCCAATGCGCAAAGTAGCCATAACGATGATCGGTGCCAGGCAGTTGGGCAGGATATGGCGCCTGAGTATCTGACGGTCAGGAATACCCATGACCCGGGCTGCATTGACATAGTCAGCCCTCTTCAACAGCTGTGAATCGCCACGGATAATCCGAGCGAATTCTAGAATACCGGTCAGACTGACTACCAGAATCAGGTTGAACAGGCCACTGCCCAACGCCGCCATCAAGGCGATGGCCATCAGGATAAAGGGAATCGAGTTCCAGAATTCGAGCAGTCGCATGATGATATTATCGGTTCGGCCACCGTAATAACCGGCCAGCAGGCCAAGGCTGGTACCGAGTAGCGTATTTAGAACCACAGCCATAAGACCGATTCCCATAGCGATTCGGGTCGCGTATATGGCACGGGCCAGAGTATCGCGCCCCATCTCGTCGGTTCCAAGCCAATGTCCGGCTGTCGGTCCCAGTGAGAGGGCTCCCCAATCCATCACATAAGGATCTGTCGGTACGATAAAGGGAGCCAGAATCGCTACATAACAGAGCCCCCAGACAACCCACATTCCGCCCATGGCCGCCCTGTTGCGTTTCAGTTTGCGCCACATCAGATCCCAGGCGGTACGGATGTCCTGTTCCCTGTTTTGTCTCCGTTTGAAGAGGCGGTATTCGATGAGAGCCAGAAGTAGAGTCAGAGCAGCAAAAATACTGTAGGAAACAATGCTGTCCGTGCTGGCTGTTATCTGACGGACAAAGTTGCCGAGGAGAAGCAGGTTGAAAAGAAGGATAAATTTTAACATCTGCTCCTCCTAATCGTAGCTGATCTGTGGGTTAAGAAAACCGTAGACCAGATCAACCAGCAGGTTGATGACCACATAGACGACGGCCATCAACAGCACACAGCCGAAAACCAGCGGTTCATCACGGCGGAAAATAGCGTTAACGGCCAGTCGGCCAACACCCGGCCATGCGAAAACGGTTTCGGTCAGAACCGCACCGGCAAACATGCGGGCAATCTGGTTGCCGATGTTGGTGGTGATCGGGATCAGGGCATTTTTCAGGCCATGATACATGATGACGGTAAAGCGGCTGACCCCTTTGGCCCGGGCAGTGCGAATGTAGTCCTGATGGATCACTTCGAGCATGGCCGACCGGGTCAGGCGGGTGGTTGACGCCATGAGGACAAACGAAAGAGACAGGGCCGGAAGGATCATATGGCGCAACCCTTCAAGGGTCCAGATGTGACCGCCATAGCCCGATGCCGGCAGGACATTCCAGGTTACGGCAAAAGGTAGATCAGGATGATACCGGTGAAGAAAACCGGGATTGATACCCCGAACATGGCCATTGACATCGACGCGTAATCAAAAAAAGAGTTGCGTTTGACCGCCGAAATAATACCGACGGGGATCGATATGACGACTGCAATCAAGAGCGACAGGAAGCCGAGTTCCAGGGTTGCCGGGAGCCTCTGGGTCACAATCGACAAGACGTTGTCTTTGTAAAAAATCGATTGCAGCTCACCGTTGAAAAAATTGACCATCATATGGACATACTGAATATAGAGAGGTTTATCCAGAGCATACTTGGCCCTGGCCAGGGCGATCGCTTCTTCGGTTGCCTGATCACCCAGAAGGGCTGTTGCAGGATCACCCGGAGTCAGTTTTAAAATCGCAAAGACGAAGAGGGAGACAAACAGCAACAGGGGGATCAGCAGCAGCAGCCTGCGAATGGCATAGTTGAACACAAGGAACCTCGTTCAAGAAAAATCCGGCGCAGGACACCTGCGCCGGGCTGGTCATTCAGAATCGATTACTTGAGATCAACGTTTCTCTGCTCGGTTACCAGATGCATGTAGCGTTGTGGCGACGGTTCCAGGTCTACGACCCTGTCGTTTATGACGATGGTGGTTTTGAGGAAGGCGACGGGAATATGGATATAATCCTCTACCAGGGCCTTACGCATGGCGGTCTGATACAGCTTGGCGCGCAGCGCCGGATCACTGAGAGTGCGTCCCTTTTGAGAGCTTCAGTGACCAGCGGGTCGCTGTATTTGGAGAAATTCATGTTTGATTCAGGAATAAAAATTTTGTAGGTCCAGCGGTCAGGATCGGGAACCGATCCCCAGCCCATGGCGTACATATCGCACTTGCCCGCTTTGAGCATCGGGAACAGAGTCGCCCATTCAGGGGTTTCAACCTTGACGGTAATGCCGAATTGGCGCAATTGAGTACTGACCACGGTCGCAATCTTCTTACGCTGAGGGTCCTGAGGGCTGTAGATGGTGAACTCAAAGTTGTCCGGCATGACCCCTTCGTTCTTCAGTTCGGCGAACAGAGCCTTGGCTCGCTCAGGGTCGTAAGGCAAGGCCCGGTTTTCATGTAATCGACATCGTCGCCGAGAACACCGACTGGAATCCAGGAGTAGGCCTGGTCCCCTGCATCGCGGAAAATGCCCGGTATAGCCTGGGCAAATGGAACGGCATGATAAACAGCTTTACGGAAGCGGACATCCGAAAACGGTTTACGCTGGGCATTGAAACCGAGGTAGCGCGAGGTCAGACCAGGGACGGATTTAACCACCAGACCCGACTTTTTCATCCGCGCGATATCTTGAGGAAGCAGCTCAGAACCAACGTCCAGACCGCCAGACAGCAGTTCGGCTGCCATGGTTTCAGGCTTGGGGATCGGGCGGAAGATAACTTTGTCGAGTTTAGGCTCTGCGATGAAGTAATTTTTGTTTTTGCTTAAGACAATTTTATCATCGGGAGCCCACTCATCAAATTTGAACGGGCCGGTGCCGATTGGCGCACGGTCGAACTTTTCCATGCCCATGGCCATGGTGGCTCTGGCCGGCATGATTCCGGCAGTGTGGCTGCCCAGTGCCAGAAGGAAAGGGGCATAGGGATCGGCCAGAGTGATGACGACCGTGTATGGGTCCGGGGTTTCAATCTTGGTGACAGGTTTGAAGAACTGAGCGCTCGGCGAAGCGTTTTTTTCGTCCATGATCGCCTCAAGGGTAAACTTGACGTCAGCCGATGTGAAGCCGTCACCGTTGTGAAACTTAACCCCTTTACGCAGTTTGAAGGTGTAAATCTTGCCGTCTTCGGAAATATTCCAGCTTTCCGCCAACAGAGGGGTTGCTTCTTTGGCGCTCTCTTTGAATGATACTAGGGTGTCAAAGATGTTTCCGGCAACCGATTCACCGTAAACACCGACCATCAGAACAGGGTTCAGACTGGCGGGCTCTTTGGCAATGCCGATTTTCAGAACCTTTTCCGCTGAGGCAACAGAGACAAGCATGGTTGTTGCCAGCAGCAAAGTTGTCAGGAAAACAATGCTTTTTTTCATCCGACATCTCCTTTGGTGGAAGTCGTAGAGGGTAGGGACAACAAAGCTTTAACTTCAGATCAACAGACTGTTCTCTGTCTGCATTTCATTCATTAACAAAGTGAAAGCATAGCGAATTGGCGGAAAACATGCAATCGGCGAGTATGATTAACGATCTGCTTCTGTGGCTGGCCGTTGCCTGAGCCGTTTGATGCGGTTACGATGTTGCGTGTGTCAATGCATTGATTAGATCGGTAAAGCCGTTCATATCGTTGGATGCCACTGCAGGGTAGAGCTTTTTGAGCTCTTCAGGGGCATTTTCGACAACAAAGCTGTAGGCACAGAAGTCAAGTAAGTCCAGATCGTTATAGTCGTTTCCTACGCCGACCGTTTGACTCTTATCGATATTCAGGAGCTGACACAGGTAGTTGACCCCATAAGATTTTGAAACATGACGGGGGAAAAATTCCATCCAGATGGTCTTTCCGTCGAGCGGGGATGTTGCCCGCACGATTTTGATATTGCTGAACATGCGACTCAATTGTTGGAAGCGAGTGGTGTTTCGGCCAAGGATGGCGATGATCTGGGAGGCCTCTTTCATGCTCCCTTTTTTGAAAGGTCGTGTAAAACCGTTATAAATGGCCAGGCGACGTTTGAAATCCTCATTCTCAGGGTTATATAGAATATAGCTGTAGTAGTGATTTTCAGGAATTTTGTCCTGCACGGAAAAATCAATTTTCTGGCTCATCAGCACCGCTGTGATCTGTTCGACCTCTCTTGGGCTCAGATGCTGTGAGTGGATAATTTTTTTGCTTTTCCACTCCATGATTCCGGCACCACTGGTAAAGACCAGATAATCGATCGGAAAGTTGTCGTCTAGCACTTTGGCAGCGGAATAAAGACTCCGACCGGTGGCGATCACCCGCTGGACATTCTTCTCTCCCAGTTTGATCAGGGTTTTCCGGTCTACAGGCAGATGCTGGAATCCGATTTCGCCAGAGTTCCGTCAAGATCGGTAATGACCATTTTGATATTCATAACAATCCGTTAAAAGTAATTTATCCGGGTGTTTTACGCCGCGTCTGGTTGCATGGTCTTCACAGTTTACACAGATCGGAGCTTGAGCTGGTCTGTTTTTAAATGAAAAGTGACTTTGCCATGAAGAGGATAACACTGACAAAAAGATAAATAAATATGCTCTAAGGAGAGATTCTCACAGTTATCAATGTCTGTTATGATAGCCATTAATATCAAGGGATGTTTCATTCGAAAACTATGGTCGCCGGAGTCGATGTTCGACGTTCCTTCGGAGGGCTCTCCTGCAATAGGGAGGCAGTATGCATGATAATGTCATTCAGAGAGGGACTGAACGGATTCTTTTCGTCGATGATGAGCCGATGTTGACGGCGTTGGCCAAGGCGATGCTGGGAGGATTGGGTTATCAGGTTGAAACCAGGACCTCTGCGGTTGAAGCGCTGGAGCTGTTCAGCCAATGTCCAGAGGTCTTTGATCTGGTTATCAGCGATCAGACCATGCCTAGGATGTCAGGTATGGAAATGGCCCTGAAAATGATGAAGGTACGGCCCGAAATCCCCATTATTCTATGCAGTGGCTATAGTGAGGCCGTGGATTCTAAGCTTGCGCGGGAGTTGCGGATCAAAGATTTTTTGTTGAAACCGATCAGTCAAAAAGCGTTTGCCAGTGCAATACGTAAGGCTCTGGATGAAAACAGTCATCTGCTTAACCTGAAGAGGGAAGATTCTGTCAGGGCTTATTGGCCTGATAATAGTTGATTAAACCGTTTGTCGAAGAATCATGATTATCGACCTGTTCAGTCCGGTTCAGCTCCGGCAGGATTTTTTGAGCCAGCTGTTTACCCAATTCGACTCCCCACTGATCAAAAGAATTAAGGTTCCAGATGGCCCCTGGGTAAAAATTTTGTGTTCATACAGCGCAATGAGAGACCCCAGAGAGCGGGGAGTCAGTTTTTTAAAGAACAGTGAGCTGCTTGGCCGGTTGCCGTGAAAGACCTTATGGGGTAACAATGCGGCGATTTCTTGCGGCGATAACCCCTCACTTTCCATTTCCCTGCAGGCTTCTTCCGCCGTTTTTCCTTTCATTAACGCTTCCGGTTGAGCAAAGAAATTGGACAGTAGCAGTTGCTGGTGTGCGGCCAGAGGGTTCTGGCTTTCTATGAAGGCAATAAAGTCGCTGGGACCAACTTTGTCCCTGGTGCAGCAACTGGTAAAAGCATGTTGACCATTTGTTCCCGCTTCCCCCCAGATGATGGGGCCGCTGGAGTAGTCAACGGGGTCTCCATTCCTGGTCACCCCTTTACCGTTACTTTCCATATCACCCTGCTGAAGGTAAGCTGGAAAACGGTGCAGATACTGGTCGTAAGGTAAAATAACATGCGAGTCGGCTGAGAAAAAATTGTTGTACCAGATACCCAACAGCCCCATAAGAACCGGGATGTTTTCAGTGAATGGCGTGGTACGAAAGTGTTCATCGACGACGTGTGCTCCGTCTAACAGCTCTTCAAAACTATCCATGCCGATCGACAGTGCAATCGATAGTCCGATAGCTGACCAGAGCGAATAGCGTCCGCCGACCCAGTCCCAGAAAACAAACATATTCTCAGGATCGATACCGAAAGAGGTGACCTGTTCGTGGTTGGTCGAAAGGGCAATAAAGTGGTTGGCGACCGCCGTTTCACCGATGGTCTCGATCAGCCATCTGCGAGCAGAGTACGCATTGGCCATTGTTTCCTGAGTTGTAAAGGTTTAGAGGCGATCAGGAAGAGGGTTGTTTCCGGTTCCAGCGGCTTGAGGGTTTCAATCAGGTGGGTGGCATCAACGTTGGAGACGTAGTGGACTTTCAACTGCTCTGAGGCATAGGGTTTAAGTGCTTCCGTGACCATCAGTGGTCCTAGATCCGAACCGCCGATGCCGATATTGACGACATCCGTGATCCGTTTCCCCGTTGCCCCGCGCCATTCGCCGTTGCGAACCTGATCGGTGAACACACGCATTTTATGCAGAACCTGATTAACCAGGGGCATGATATCTTGTCCATCTACGGTTATCGCCCGATTACTGCGGTTTCGTAATGCCGTATGTAAAACCGGCCGTCTTTCCGTCAGGTTGATTTTTTCACCGCGAAACATCTGCTCGATCTTTTCTCGCAAACCGGATTCTTCAGCCAGTTGATTCAGTAATTTGAGTGTTTCCGGTAGGATACGGTGCTTGGAATAATCGAAAAGAAGATCATGGAAGGTGAGAGAAAATTTGTCGAAACGCTGTGGATCCTGATCAAACAGATCGCGCATGTGGAGGTTCTTGATGTCCTGAAAATGATTCTTCAGAGCCTGCCAGGCTGGAAGAGCGGTCAGTTGTGACATAGTATCCTCAGCTGTCTGGAGTGTTTTCCTCCGACCTTGTCCGTTTTGTCAGCCTGACAAGGCCGGCCGTAGCGCTTATTTCCGTGCCGCCATGATGGCATCATAGGATTCATTAATCTCTGCCAGGCGGTCATTGGCAAATTTGATAAATTCCGGCGGAAGTCCTTTGCCTTCTATTTTATCAGGATGAAATTCGTTTGCTTTCTGGCGGTAGGCTTTTTGATCTCTGCTGTTGGCGTTTCAGCGGTCACGCCTAAATTTTCATAGTGCTTGGCCAGGCTGGTCGTGGTTGAATGAGCACCGACATAGCGGCTGCGCAGCGATTGGTAGAGACTCTCCTGGATACGGAAAGCGGTCTTGGCTTCAAGCAGCATGCTCTCTTCCTGGGGGTGTAAATCGCCGTCGGCCATGGCGACCTGAAACAGAAAACTCATCATGAAGTTACACAGCTGCTGATCCTGCCAGAACAGGTCGCCGAACTGACGGGCGTAGTCGGCGAATGAGTCGCGGCTGTCCTTGGCCTGGGTAAACACATTGATCGCGTAGGCGCGGGTCTGATTGTCCAGTCCCAGAGCTTCTTGCGATATTTTTCAATGGCGGCGATTTCGTCCGGGCAGACCCGGCCGTCAGCCTTGGCCAGCTTGCCAACCATGGAAAAGGCGGCGGTGAAAAAGATTGCCTGACGCTGCTGCGATTGATTGAACCCTCCCGGTTGTCCCTGCGGAAGGGATTGGGAATGTCCCATTCCGGCACCCAGCGCCGCTCCGATAACAGCTCCAAACGGCCCCGCAATCATGGCTCCAAGGCCACCGCCGATAATTCCTGATAACCAACCCATAATATTATTTCCTTACGCATGCTTGAAATGATGTGAAAGTTTATACTGGATGAGACATAATGATTGATGTATTTATTGTCCGCAAGTCTTTTGTCGTCTGACTCAGCTGCCATGTTAAAGATCTTGGCCTGCTTTTATAATCATTTTCGGGAGACTGTTATGTATGTTCCGGTTATCCGCCGCTTCTGGGTTGCCCTGACTTCAGGAGTCATTTTGATCTATGCCGCCTGCCTGAACCGACTCAGAATTGTCGGCAGCGAAAATATCCCTGAACGGGGCGGTGTTCTGTTGTTGTCAAACCATATATCGGCTTATGATACAGTCCTTCTGCCTGCCGCGGTTCAGAAAACCTGGCCTTGCCAGATGATCTGGCTCCCGCCAAGGAGGAGTTGTTTCGTAATTTTTTTCTTGGTGCTGTTTTTCGCTCCTGGGGAGCCTTTCCGGTCAAGCGTGGCCGCGATGTCAGAGCCGGAAAAAATTGGGCGATCTGTTGAAGACTGAAAAAGTGATGTTGTTTCCCGAGGGCACGCGTAACAAGGATGGGCGCTTGGGAAAGGGGAATCGCGGTGTCGGTAAACTGATTTACGAACATCGTCCCGTCGTGATTCCAACCACTTTGTCAGGGATCAATCAGTGGAAATTTCTTGGGCTCGCCCAGCAGGGAGAGATTCATTTCGGCGCTCCTCTCGATTTCTCCGACCTGTTCGCAGGAGACGACTGTAAAGAAACTCATTTGCTGATTGTTGAGCGGGTGATGGCAGCCATCGGTGCGCAACTGCCTGTCGGTAATACAGGAGAAGAGTAATAACCGAACCCGGAAAACCTGCAACCATAAACATCAGGGCCTTGTTTTTTAGGGCCCTTTTCCTTTGGCAACATCAACAGACCGCTTGTTATCATAAGGAGCGACGCTTGAAAACTTCCTGCTGAACCGTGTCGTGGGACAAATGAATTAGAATTATCCGTTTATCAAGATAGATCCAGAGGTTGTCCCGGTCTGGCTGGAGAGCTTCTTGATAACTGCTTTCTTCCAACCGCTTTAGAATTGGCGGGATTGACTCCTCTTCGCTCTCTATTAGAATACTTGAACTAACTCTTTGATAAATCGATGAAAATGACTTGCGAGCGTTTGCTAAAAAAGAAAATCATTTATTCTTTAACTAGAAGATGATGGAGAGGAGGTCCGCTTATGGGTTTTTTCCGGCAGAGTACCAAAATCAATGTGGTCTATAAAAATGGAGTCAAGGATCGTATCAGCCCTGCGCTACTGAACACCCTGATTAAATCAAAGCAGATTGAACAGTTTGAGCGTTCTGATGGTTGGGCCCGGATCGGAGTCGATCCTATTCGTGAAAGCGGTAAAAAAGATTATGCCGGGACCGATAGAAGGGCCTCGTGACCGTTACCAGCTTGAGCCGGGTTGGGTGATCGGGTGTTTGTATTTGCTCTGGTTATCGACCGATTTACCAAGGAAATAGATCCCCAGGATGAGTGCGCCGACGATCAGGATCAGGATCAGTAATTTAGTAATATCTTTTCCCATAGTCACCTTTCTTAGATCTGTGCTGATCATATCGACACTTCATTGACTGAAATTTAGCAGAGATCTCCAGCCTTTTCCAGCCTGTGATTGTTCTCTGGCCATGTTTGATCAGCGACCTTTGTCGAGTTGATTGGCAATAATGACACCGCCGACGATCAACAGAAAACTGAAGATGTGAACATCTTTCAGCGGTTCGTTGAGAAAAATGATCGCCTGAATGCCACTGAAGACCGGTAACAGATAGTAGATCAATGCCGATTTTCCCGGTCCCAGCAGCTGGACCGCCCGTGTCCAGGCGACGTAGGCGATAATCGATGCAAAAACCCCCAGATAAAAAATGACACCGAGCAGTTTTAGATTGTAGGCAACAACAGCGTCGGAGGTGGATGTCTCCCACCAGAACAGCGGTGCCAGAAGCAGCCATCCGAGAATAAATGTCATGAACGTAAACGACACCAGACTCAGATCTGCAGGGCGCTTTTTGATCAGAATGCTGTAAAGACCGAAGGTGATTGCGGCCGCCAGAACCCAGAGATCCCCCAGACGAAAAGAAAGATTAATCAGGTTTTTCAGGTGACCGTTACTGACTAAAAGAAGCACCCCCAAGGTGGTCATCAATACACCCAGAATTTTCAGACGGGTGAACTTTTCTCCCAACAGCAGCCGGGCAAAGAGGAGAATAAACAACGGTGTGCTTTCATTAATCACCGCCATATTGACCGTGACCGTTGTATGGGCGGCAATATAGATCAGCGTATTGTACAACGTGACGCTCAAGATGCCACAGCATAACAGGTATTTCAGAGATCTTCCGATCTGTTGTCGTTCACTCAGAAGTGGGCCGATGGCAAAGGGGAATAGCGCCATGACTGCCACCGTCCAGCGCAAAAAAGCCAGGGTGACAGGGGGGACCAGCTCATTGACGCCACGGGCAAGGACAAAATTCGTTGACCAGATGAAGGTTGCAGCCAGGGCGCAGAAAACTCCGAACCAGGGCCGATCAAGCTTGGGATGTGCAGACATGTGACCTCATGGACAGCGTCCGGCGGAGATATTCGCCGTCACCGTAAAGTATTGCCTTGATATCAGGCTTTCAGCATTCTCAGAGCCGTACGAATGTGTAGCTCCGCGCCTGTTTCAAGGGCATCCTCATCAATTGCAAACTGGGGATGATGATGTGGATAGTGGGTATTCTGCTTCGGGTTATTGATGCCGACAAAAGCAAAGGCACCTGGGGCGTGGTCGAGATAGTCTGAAAATCTTCGCCAGCATGGTGCGGATCTTTGCGTTGATCCGGTCGGCCCCCACAACCTCCGTTGCGGCAGCACGAACAATAGAAGCTATCTGGGGGTTGTTCTCCAGCAGTGCATTGCCTTTTTTGAACGTCAGATCGTATCCGCCGCCATAAGCAGCGCAGACATGGCTGATGACCTGCTCGAAGCGGGTTAAAAGTGTTTTCCCTGTGCATAGAGGAAGCGGATCGAGCCTTTAAGTTCGGCCTCTTCGGGAACGATAGTTGTACTTGTCCCGGCATTCATCTGCGTGAAAATGATGACTGCAGGATCAAGAGCGTTGACTTCTCGGGTTTGGATTCCCTGAACCGCCTGCATGATCAGACCGGCGATAAAAACTGGATCGGTTGATTCATGAGCAAAACCGGCATGACCGCCATGGCCTTTAATTTTGAGATCAAAGTAGTAGGATGCGGCCATCTGCGGCCCATCGACAATATCGATCTGGCCTGTCGGGCACTGCGACCAGAGGTGCAGGCCGAAAACGGAGTCGACCTTCGGATTGACCATGACCCCTCGTCAATAACCCGGTAGGCTCCAGCATCTTCCTCGTTCGGTTGAAACAGGAATTTGATCGTACCGGACAGATCATCACACAGGCCGGACAGGATTTTGGCAGCGACCAGCAGCATGCTCATGTGGCCATCATGGCCACAGGCATGCATGACTCCATGATTTTTAGATGCGTAGGGAAGGCCGGTTGTTTCAATGACCGGAATGGCATCCATGTCGCTACGTAACAGTATCGTTGGCCCGGATGATTTAGTGCCGGTCAATTCTGCAACAACACCCGTTGAGGCAATTTTACGCGGCTTAAGACCGAGTTTGCTCAAATAATCGATGATTTTTTTCTGCGTGCGAAACTCCTGGAAGCCGAGTTCCGGGTAAGCATGAAAGTCCCTGTAGAGGGAGATCAGTTCGCTCGCATGGGATTTTATCTGTTGTTTGATTCTCATCGGAATGCCCCTGCTACAAAAATGCGGACACAAAAGTGTCCGCATTTTTTTAACTGTCAACGACTTCTTTTGGCGCTTATTTCTGAAGCTGTGCGACCAGAACCTTCAGTGTTTTTCGTAGTCGTCAAGGTTGACTGCCAGTAGAGCCGTCAGTTGTGAACCCCGTAGCTGATGCTGCGGACTTCGATCTCTTCCTGGTCAAGGGCGCTGAGCATCCGACCGAGCAGAGCTGTCTGGCCCGGCAGACCGGCACCCACAACACCAACCAGCGCAACGGTCATTCCGAAGCTGCAGTGATCAACCTCGGTTTTTTCGATGATCGACTTGCAAACCTCTGCGTCATCGAAATCGCTACTGCCGTCAACCATCAGGGCAAAAGTATCAAATCCTTTCATATCAAATTCAACCGCCAGATTCTGCTGAGCCAGAACTTCCTTGATCTGGCCCGGAAGTTCAGGATAGCGGTTAAGCATGAACTTTTCGGCATTGAGAATCCGGTATGGTTTTTCCCTGAAACTCCAACGACCGGCATCTTGCCTGTGGAACGTGAAGGCTGAATCATTGTGCCGCTGTCTGCCGGGGCATTGGTGTTTTGATGTTGATCGGGATGCCGGCGTCGCGAACCGGGGCAATTGCTTCTTCGTGGAAGACACTGGCCCCGCATGATGCCAGTTCGCGGACTTCGCTGTAAGTGATTTCCGGGATCGGTTGCGCTTCGGCGACGATACGAGGGTCCGCCTGGAGAATTCCTGAAACGTCGGTCCAGTTCTCATAGACATCGGCCCCGACACCGCGGGCAACGATGGCGCCGGTGATGTCGGAGCCGCCGCGCGAGAAGGATTTGATTTCACCATCCGGGCCGGTACCAAAAAACCGGGGACGACAAAGCGACCGCTGGCTTTGGACAGGCGTTTGCCAATGAGTTCGTAGGACTCAGGATCGACGCGACCATCGGCAGTCAGGCGAACAACGTCGGCGGCGTCGACAAATTCAGCGTCAAGAACTTTTGAGATAATCAGGCCGTTGAGGTATTCACCACGGGATTCGACGTAGTCAAGGGTCGTTCCCGCCTCAATCTTTTGTTGAATATTGTCGAGCTCAACCTCAATATCGACCGTGACTTCCAGCAGCTCAACCAATTCGACAAAGCGTGAACGGATCTGGGTGAATGTCGGCAGATAATCTTCGCCGGCACTTCTCAATTTGTGAGTGTTGATCAGCAGGTCGGTAATTTTGATATCCTGACTGTCTCTTTTTCCGGGTGCAGAGAGGACAACCGCCTGCCTCTGGTCATCAGCCTTGATAATTTCAACCGCTTTTTTTGATCTGGGCAGCACTGGCCAGGGATGTCCCACCAAATTTGACTACCTTCATATTGTAACTCCTTCATGGATGACAGTTTTTACAGGAAGTGTATAGATAACAGAAGGATACTTAACAGTAAATACCTGTAAATGAATTATTTTTACCGGGTTAAAAAAAGCGGAGCCCGGGTTCTGTCTCAGGCCGGGCTCTGCTTTCCTTACGTCATGCTTATTTCAGTGCCCGGCGTAAAATCGAGACCGGGTGAGCGACCGGCCGGCCTGAAACGTCATGCATTCGCAGCTGGCAGGGGCCGCACTCACTGAGGCCCAATTCAGGGTTGAGCTCATTCATGGCGTCTTTCAGCTCGTTACCGACAGCCTCACTGACCGGATATTTTCAGCTTTGTAGCCGTAACTTCCTGACTGGCCACAACAATTAGCATCCATAACGGCAACTTTGAAGTCCGGGATTTTTCCAGAAGCTCAATGAACGGCGTGCCGATTTTCTGCGATTTGAGGTGACATGGCGTATGGTAAGCCGTGTTCATGGGCACTGAAGTCAGTTCGAGCTCAATCTCCTTGTCTGCAACCAGTTTATTGATGTATTCAGCAAAGTCGTAAGTGCAATCTGCCAGGGCGGATGCGGCGTCGATACCAAACACCTCTTGGTATTCCGCTTTAAGCATCAGACTGCAGCTGGTACAGGTGGCAACAACATCATAACCCTTGTCAACCCAGGGCTTGAACGCTGCAATGTTGGTTCTGGCTTTCTGCTCGGCGCTGGCCATATCACCGTTGCCGATGAGTGGCAGGCCACAGCAGGACTGTTCGGGAACTTCAACCTGGATTCCCAGTTTTTCGAGGACAGCGATGGCATCCAATCCTGCATCGGTGTCGTTGTAACGCGCATAGCAGCCGGTAAAGAAGGCCACTTTGTGTTTTTGGCAATCAGGCCTGGTTGCTTGTCAACCGGCCTCTGCTTTGTCAATGGCCTGGAAAATTTAACCATCGAAGGTTGACTGCTGATTCCGAGAGTTTTTCCAGAGTCTGACGTATCAGGGGATTGTTGACCAGATTATTGTTCAGAGCCGGAGTCAGGGTGGCCGCTTTATCGGCAAATTCAGCGTGGCCGAGGAGACGGTCCCGAAGTTTCTGCCCCTTGGTCTGAACGTAGGCGTCCTTGCTCTGGCTGTTGGCGCGATTCAGATGAACACCCGCCGGGCAAGCCGTATAACAGTTCAGGCACAGGCTGCAGTAATCACTGTTTTTACCGATGGGAAAGGCCCATTGGCCTTCATTTTGGGTCAAGACGCCTGAACTTAACACACTGACCAACATCGATGGGTTGGGACCGTTTTCTTCCATTTGAGCGTTGTACGGACAGGCCGAGGTACAGACCATGCAACCGAGACAGCGCGACAGGTTTTCGTAGTCAATCTTTGATTCGGGTAAAACCGCTTCCGGCTCTTTGTGAGTGTGACCGTTACAGGAGCCTTCGCAGGCGCCTGTCCGGGCCAGCATTTCAAGAAGTAGTCTTCGCATTGGCTGCGATCGACAATCAGGTCGTTAATAACCGGGAAATTCGGCAGCGGACCGATGGTGATGTCCCGTCCGTCGATCATGGTATTGCAAGCCAGGACCGGCTTGCCATTAAGAGCAACGGCACAGCTGCCACATTTGGCACCCTGGCAGGATGAACGGAACGAGAGACTGTCATCAAGGGTGTCGCGGATAATATTCAGGGTCTGCAGCACCGTCTGGCTGGGAATGAACTCGACCTCATAGGTCTGTACGGATGCCTCTTTGGTCTCCGGGTTATAGCGGTCAACAAGGACCTTGAAGGTTTGTGTCATAATATCACCTTGTAACTCTGTTTAGGCCGATAGTTCCGGCGTAATTTCCGTTATTTTCACCGGCCGGGTTGTGATAACCGGCTCAGTGCCATCCCGGCTGGCTAGGGTACATTGCGGCAGTGTTGATGTGTCCCATTCCGGATAGTCTTCACGGAAATGTGCCCCGCGGCTCTCTTTTCTGACCATGGCTGATTCAACCATCGTCTGAGAGATGGTCACCATTTTTTCCAGCTCGAGGTAGGATTGCAGGCTCTGGTTGAACTGAAGCGTGGTTCCCTGAACATAAACGGTTGGCAACAGCTCTTTGAGTTCTTTCAACGCCTTCGCCGCTTTTCCAGTCCAGCTCCGGTCCGGGTTACGCCCATGTAGTCAGCCATAATTCTGCGCAACCTGTTCTTGCCTTCATTGGGAGTCAGGTCCGATTGAGGACGATTGAGGGCCTCCATGATCCGGGCTTCTTCTGCTTTACCCTGCTCCTCGCAGGAAGCGAGCGTTGTTTCCCTGGCGTGTTTGACAGCCGCTTCGCCGGCGCGTGAGCCGAACACCAGCAGCTCTGACAGGGCGTTACCGCTGAGACGGTTACCGCCCTGCAGTCCACCTGAACACTCTCCGGCAGCAAACAGGCCCGGGACTGAGGAACTGGCATCGGTGTCGATCTCTATACCCCCCATAAAGAAGTGAACAGAGGGAGCGATTTCGACTCGCTGCTGGCGATAGTCGTAACCGCGTTCGGCGGCGACTTCGATTTCATGCATAAGCTTTTGTAGACGTCATCACCCAGATTCATGGCATCAAGCCAGACACCACCGTGCTCGGTACCGCGGCCAGCGGTGATTTCGGAATGGATCCCCCGCGCCAGACGGTCGCGGGTGGTGAGCTCGAGTTTTTCCGGCTCATATTTTTCCATGAAGCGTTCTTCGTCTTTGTTATACAGTTTTGCACATTCCTGAATCCCCAGAATGAAACCTTTCAGAGACGGAGGATGGACCAGTCCGCAAGGGAAGAACTGAACCTGCTCCATATTCAGCAGGTTGGCACCGGCTTCGTAGGCAATGGCCATACCGTCGCCGGTTACCTGGATCGGGTTGCTGGTAACCGGGTAGAGTTGTCCGACGCCGCCGGTTGCCAGCACAACTGACGGTGTGTTCATACAGATGGTTTCACCGTTACGGAAGTCAACGCCGACAGCGCCGCAGACCTTGCCATCTTCGACCATGATCTTGGTTGCCAGCATATCCTCGCCAAACGTCACGTTTTTGAAGGTGTGGAGTCTGGTCCGCAGAACTTTGCACATCTGCAGGCCGACCCGGTCACTGATTGCCATTACGCGGGGGTAGCTGTGACCGCCGGCGAGGTAAACGAGAAGGGATCCATCGCTGTTTTTGTCGAAGCGGATTCCCCACTCTTCCAGCTCTTTAATGCGGTGCTGGGTTTCTTCGACCAGGACACGGACCAGAGGTTGATCGCTCAGATAGGATCCACCTTCAACCGTATCGCGAAAGTGGCTGTCGGGCGAGTCTTCGGGATCGCTAAAGGGACCGTAAGCAGATGGCCCCGCACCACTGACGGTACCGCCGCTGCGGCCGGCAAGGCCTTTTTCCCACAAGCTGACCCGTAGGCCGGATTCGGCTGCACGGATTGCGGCATAAAATCCTGCGGCTCCGGAGCCGATCACCAATACGTCTGTTTCAGTGAACTTCATTCACAATCTCCCACTTGAAAATACTAACAAGATTCTTGTCAGTTTTAGATCGCGTTGCAAAATCAACGACCGTTCAATTCAATTAAATGGTCGTTTTTTATAAAAAAGACCTGGGTGAAGGATGGCGAGTCCCGTTGTTTTATTATCCGCCTTTAAGTCACCCAGGCCAGGAGAGACAAATCTCAGGCGATCGCCTGGATGTCGAGGGCTTTAGGTGTGGGCAGTCCATTGATGCGGACTTGCAGACGGGGACGGCCTTCCAGAGGTTCGGCACCAAGGATATCGATGTACATGGTTGAGCCGATGGGTGAACGTACTTCGACCCGGTCACCGATTTTTACTTCACCTTTAACGTAACGCATCAGGGTGTGGGCGGACGATCCTGTCCCGGTCGGGCAGTAGCAGATGCAATCGGGATAGACGAAGGTCGCGCCAACATAGTACCCATCGGGTTGTTTTTCTTTCATGAAGTTGGCAAAAGGGATCGGGCCGACATCACCAACGGTCAAATGCTTGGGATAGTAGACTGCACGGGCATCATCGACGGCTTTTTTGCCGATTTTGATGAATTCGTCGTAGTTCTCCTGCTTCAGTTCGGTCGGGATTTCCTCGCTTGGGATCATCAGATAGAAACCGCCGCTGTAAACGACGGGAACTTTGATCTCTTTGCCGCAGATGTTCAGCTCAAGGCCATCGTGGGCCAGATAGACATCCTGCCCGGTGATGCTGATCATTTTGATTTCACCATCGACTGACTCATAGGTGATTTCCGACAATCCTGCAGCACATTCAATGAAAAAGGAATGCTTGCCGTCTTTTTGCTCAACGAATCCATTTTGCAGCAGCGAATAGCCGGTCGCTAAGGTGTTGGAACCGGAAAATGGAGGGTAACCCATGGTTTCCATGATGATGTAACCGGCAACCGCGCGCGGATCTTTGGGGGGACAATCAGGTCGATACAGTTGGTAGGATCATCTCCCATCAATTGTACACGAATGTGGTCCATGTGCGCTTCCATATAGTCCATCTGCTCGAGCAGACTGTCGCCGGGAATGTCAATTTCGGTATAGGTGATCTGGTGGTCATCACCATCATAAGTCACGTTGTCAATATGAAGTTTTTCTGGGGTCGTGCTGCCGAAATAGTTTTGAATGATGCGCAGATTGTTTTCTTTGAAGTTCTTGCCTGGTTCCATGACGCTCTCCTGTTTGTTCATTATATGAACATGCGTTTTAATAGTGATACAGTGCGGCAATTTATAGCAATTTTTCATCCCAAGTCAACTGAGAAATGACGCTTTGTCAGGTAGTTATGGCTATCAAGCTGGCCGGAATGAAAGGGTAATAGGGTTCTGTTTTGGGCCCATCCCACGCGGGGAAAAGGGTGATTCCCGTCGCCTCAGAATCTCTGATTCAGATCTTTATACCGATATCTTCTGCTTCGGCAATGTCGTACAGCTTGACGGCGATCATGGTGTCCTGAACTCCCACTCCGGTCAGATCGCAGATGGTGATCTGATTGTCATCGGTACGGCCCGGAAGCGTCCCGTTAATGATCGCTCCCAGTTCGGTGATTTTGGTCGAGGCCGAAATGGAACCATACTCATAACCTGAACGAAGTTCGCCAAGGCGTTCACATTGGCTGTGAAGATCGCAAAAAAGGCCGTCCGCCAGAGCGAGTATGCTTGGATGGAGTTCCTGCTTTTCTTCGGTATCGCTGCCCATCGCAGTAATGTGCAGTCCGGGATGAAGCATATCCTTGGTGAGGAAGCCTTCCCGTGCCGGGGTGGTGGTAACGACAACAGTGCTCTGCTTGACCACGTCAGCGACATTGGTACATTTGATGACATCAACACCCAGTTTGCTCTTCATCTCTGCGACATAGGCATCTTTGACCTCGTCGCTGTCGAGGGAAACATGCGGATGGTTTTAATGGGCGTACCAGGGCCAGGCCTCCATCTGAAAGCGTGCCTGCTCGCCCGAGCCGATAACACCGACGTTTTCAGCGTCCTTGCGCGCCAGGTATTTGCCGCGACGGCACCGGCAGCACCTGTTCTGACCTGGGTCAGGTAGCCATTGTCCAGCAAGACGGCTTTAAGAAAGCCGGTCTCGGCACTGATGACCAACATCTGTCCACTTTGAGAGGGGAGCCCGATCTGCGGGTTCTGAAAAAAACCTGACGCGACTTTGACCGCCAGGTTGGGGGATTCCTTTGATAAAGGCACTTTTGATATCAACTTCCCCATCCTTTTCATGAACCGGAATCATCATAATCGGAGGAACGGTGGCATTCCCCTCGGCCAGCTTGCCGAAGCCCGATTCGATCGCAGCGATCACATCAAGATCGAGTTGTGCCAGTTTTTTGATTTTCTTTTTCTGAAAGAATACGGATCATTATTGAGCTCCTGCTTTTTTGTTGTTCCTGCATGATCTGCAGATAGATGTCGGTGTCGATACTGCGACCACTGACAATTGAAACGACACGTCTGCCGCTGACATCCACCTTTTTATTGAGCATGGCACCAATGCCGACAGCAGCAGCTCCTTCGATAAGCATCTGCTGAGAGACATAGGCGGAATACATCCCTGCTTTAATATCCTCTTCCGAAACGAGGATATGTTCATCAACATAGCGTTTGATCAGGGGAAGATTGTAATTGTTGCTGACGCCGATACCGCCAAGCAGCGAATCTGCCAGAGATCCTTTTCTTCGACCTGAACAGGTTGCCGCCTTCAGGCTTCAAGCATGGCGGGTGAGCGTCGAGAGAATCCGACGATATGAATGGCGGGATTGATCTGCTTGGCAGCCAGGGCTATGCCTGACAACAGGCCTCCGCCCGAAAGCGGAATGAGCAGCATATCGGTTTGTGGTAACTGCTCCAGAACTTCTTTGCCGATTGTACCCTGTCCGGAAATGATCAGCGGATCATCAAAAGGGACAACCGGGGTCAGCCCCTGCTCCTCAATAATCTGGTAGTAGTGTTCTTCCGCTTCATCCTGCGACTTCCCTTTGACAATAACTTCGGCACCGAGATTGCGAATCAGATCGGCCCGATAGGATGGAACCTTTTCCGACAGGCAGACAACAGCGCGCAGGCCGAGCCGGGCTGCGACATAGGCGACTGCCTTGCCGTGATTGCCGGTGGAAAGGTGATTACGCCGCGTTTTTTTCTGCGTCAGAAAGGCTGAGTATTTGTTTGTTGCCCCACGGACCTTAAAGGACCCGGTCCGCTGCAGGCATTCCATCTTGTAATGCACGGCCATGGCTGAACAGCGGTGTGCGATTTCAATTGCTTCGAAAACAGGTGTATGACGAACGATCGGTTTGATCCGTTCGGCAGCCTGAAAGATGTCGATCAGCATTGGCATTTTTGTCATCGGTCAGTCCTGTCAATCTAAAGGCAAGCGGAAGAAAAAATTATCCTCGCAAAATAAAATCGTTCGGGGCTTTAACAACGCATCTGCAACGAGGATAAAGGGTTTAAACTGTTCCCGGACAATTACATATAGCCTGTGTAGGTGCGTGTCTGGATTCCTGAAAAGGCATAGTTGATCAGGCTTATGAAGTCGAAGACCGGAAGATTGACGGCCTGCTGTACCGCGTGAGCATGTGGTGGTAAGAGGCTGCATTCGAGCAACAGGGCCTTGATGTTCGGATCGGAGTCAACCAGATTCTTTGCCGTATGGATAATTTCCGGAACAACCAGATCGGTATCCAGAATCCCGGTTTCCTTGACAGCGAAATCGACAAAATGTGGTTTGTCCTGCAGACCACCGAAGACGACCCGATCCTTATTGATCACTCCCACTTCAGCAAGGATTTCCGGGCCGATTTTGCTTGAATCGGCAGTGACGACGCCAAGTTTACGGTTCGGGCCGATCATGCGCAGAATCAGTTCGATCTGGATCATACTGGACAGAAATACCGGAACATCGACGTCTGTCGCCAGGCGGTTCTGGAAAATACCCATAAAGCCACAATCACCGGTTAAACCACGAACACCTTCAGCGATCAACTCCTTTGCCGCAGCAAGCAGATTGTCATAGACCTCCGGGTCCTGGTTGAGGGCCTTTTCGGCAGTAAAACCATCAACTTTTTTGAACCGAACCGGAAAAGCGTAAGTCGTTGCATTGGCGACATCGCCGGGAATAAACGGAACGCTGGTGTCCAAAAGCAGGATACCAATAGGCTCTCCCTGGCAGACTTGACCCGGTTTAATTGTGTAAATCATAGTGTTCTCCATATGATTGAGTGCTTTAAACCCAGTCTGCCCGGTCAAAAGACCAGGGCAGATTTGATGTGTTCCGTCAAACGACGGGTTTTTTACCAGGTTGTGTGATCTAGCTTGCCATGATTATTTGAGGACCAGATCGATTGGATAGTCGAACAGGTGGTCGTATCCGTTTTCCGTCACCACAATACTGGCATCAATTTCAAACCCAACGTTGTCGTACCAGATACCGGGGATCAGGTGCAGGCACATCCCCGGTTCGATAACGGTTTTGTCTCCCGGGCGAAGGCTGATGGTATGCTCACCCCAGTCTGGAGGGTAATTGATCCCGATGGAGTAACCGAGGCGGGATTCTTTGACGACGTTTGAGTGTGCAATTGCTTCACGCCAGCGTCTTTCAACGTCCTCCGCCAGGATGCCGGGCTTGATGATTTCCAGTGCCGCCGCCAGACCTTCGTTAACAACGGCTGCGGTTTCAGTCATGATCTCCGGCGGGTTCTGGCCGAGGAAGATGGTTCGGGCGATCGGAGTGTGATAGTGGCGGTAGACTCCACTCAGTTCGAGCAGAACAGCTTCATCGACCTGGAATTTTTCTCGGTCCAGGTCAGGTGAGGCGTCTTGGTTTTTCACCGGCCATCATCAAGGGAACTATCGCAGGATAATCTCCGCATGTTCTTCAGTACCACGGTACTGGGCCCGGGCGATTCCGCTGCGGCATCACATTCGCGGGCACCAACGTTGATGGAATCAACAGCGGCCTGCATGACGTTTTCAGCAACCTTGCCGGCAATTTTCATGAACTCGATTTCACGCTCGGATTTGACCACGCGGACCCAGTTGACCAGAGCGTTGCCATCGACAAACTTGACATTGGGCAACTTGGCCTCAAGTTCGAGGTAGGCGCGATGAGTGAAGAAGAACTGATCCATTTCCACCCCGAAGGTCTTGTCGGTCCAGCCTTTTTCCTCAATGATCTTGGCAACATGATGCATCGGGTGCTCTACGGTATTGTGAACCATGTGATCCGGGTACTCGTAGATGTTTTCTTCATCCAGGAATGACAGAATTCGAGCACCATTGGCGTCCATGCCGCGGCCGATCCAGATCGGCTGCTCCTGATCAAGGGAGACGATGACACATTGATGGACGTAGAAACTCCAACCGTCATAACCGGTCAGGTAGTTCATGTTTGCCTGATGAGAAATAAGCAGGCAGTCTATGCCTTTTTTCTGCATCAGCTGTTTGGTTTTCTCGATGCGAGACAGATATTCCTCGCGTGGGAAAGTAAGCATGTTTAACTCCTTTTCTTTGTCATGATTTCGACGCAATTCGCCTGTTGGCTCATGACGTTGATCTGTTTAACGGCAGCTATTGAGCGTAAGATCAACTCAATAGCTACATCTGACCTATGGTTAATTTAGCCGCCCAATGCTGTTTGCGGCAGTATCAGGGCAATCTGCGGGAAGGTGACCAGCAGGATTGTTGCCAGAATAAGAATGAGAATAAACGGCAGTGCATGGCCGATAACCTCAAGGTATGGGCGCCTGAAAATCAGCTGGGCCGTAAAGATGTCGCAACCGAACGGCGGTGTGGCGGAACCGATAGCCGCCTGGAGTGTAACCAGAACGCCAAGCAGAATCGGGTCAACACCGGCACTTAAAACATAGGGCTGAAAGACAGGGCTCAAAACAAAAATGGCCACGATCGGGTCGACAAACATGCAGGCGACAAAGTAGACAACGACAACGATTGTAATCACCCATAATTGAGATGGCTCAGGGCCGAACAGCGGGGGCAGCAGTTTGGCCGGCAGCTGCAGGAAGCCGATCAGAAAAGAAAAGGCCTGCCCTGCACCGACCAGGATAAATACTACGCCGGTGATGACACCGGTCTGTAAAAAGGAATCGACCAGGCGATTGAAGGTGATCGCTTTATAAACGATCGATTCGAGAAAAATGGCGTATAAAACCGCAGCCGCGGCTGCCTCAGTCGGATTCAGGAGCCCGGTGTAGATACCGCCAACGATAATCAGAGGGAATCCCATAACCGGCATTCCGTCTTTCATCGCTTTGCGGCGAACTTCCCAACTGGCTTTTGGCAGGGTCGGAATCTTTTTGGCTTTCGAATAGGCATAGCAGTAGATCGAAAACATGACCAGAATCATCAAGCCGGGAACGATGCCGGCAAGGAACAGGGTTCCGATTGAGGTATTGGTCGCTACACCATAAACGATGAAGCCGATGCTGGGCGGAATCAAAAAGGCAATATCGCTCGAATTGATAATCAGACCCAGGGTAAATGAACTCTTATATCCTGCATCCAACAGCATTGGTCGCATTGAGCCGCCAATAGCGGCAACCGTTGCCTGAGTTGATCCGGAAACGGCACCAAACAGGGTACAGCTGGCATTTGTGGTGATCGGCAATCCTCCGGGAAGGTGACCGACAAAGACCTTGATCATCTGGATCAGTCGTCCGGCGGACTCACCAGACGTGATAATGCTGGCAGAGAGGATGAACATGGGAACGCAGACCAGAGCCGGAGGGGTAATCCCGGTAATGACCTGCTGGACCATGGTGATTAACATCTTGGGGCAAAATCGGGCATGTAGATGAACAGATAGATAATGATCGATCCCAGAAGGGTGATCATGAATGGAAATCCGATCAACAACATTGACGCTAAGCTAAGACCAAAAATTCCCATGATCAGACTCCTCCTATCTCTTCATCTTCATATTCGCTTTGCTGATCAGGCGACTGCCAGGGCTCGTCCTCTGTCAGGTTTTTGATAATCGTTCTGATGTATTGAATGGCAGCCAAACCGAAGCCAACAGGAATAATGGAGTAAAATGTCCATTTCGGAATTCTTAAGGCGTGACTCATGTGGCCGCGGTCGTAGGCATTTATCAGATACTTCCAGGACGCCCAGGTCATGATGGCAAGGACAACTGCACTGGTCAGTGAGATGAAAATGATGAAGGCTTTTTCCATTTTAGGCGGCATGGCATCAAGAAATGCGCCCATGCGTATATGACGTGCTTTTCTGACTCCATAACTGACACCGGTAAAAGTCATCAAAAGCACGAGAAAAACAGAAACTTCTTCGGCAAAATAGATACTTTGAGCAAATGTTCTGGCAAAGACGTTTGCGATCAACAGGATGGCCAGTGCCGCGACACAGAAGACCATGACAGAAACCTCAAAAGCGTTAACCACCAAACCGATACTGTGATTGATCTTTTGAAACAGGGACATGTGCGACGTGTCGACGTTTGTTTCTGGATTCATCTTTTTTATTACAGATTTAGCATCTGTATCCGGGGGTAAATCAGTCATTTTTATCTCCGTTGAGGAGTTGATTTTCTGTTTCTTGGAACCTTTGCAAATCAGAATTACGAGAAAATAACAGTAGTAATGTGGATGTTTGCTTGAGGTATCCGTGGCAGTCATTTGACTGCCACGGATAGCGGGTATTGCTTAATTATTTGATGTTGAGAGCTTTTTTAGCGTCTTCAATATCTTTGAGGAAGGTGTCGAGAATGTCTTGAGCGCCGTCGCCACCGATTTCTACATACTTGGGATAAACAGTTTTGCCGCTTTCTTGAACTTAGCGATTTCTTCATCGCTAAGGGTCGAGAAGACCAGAGAAGGCTTCTCTTTCAGCATCTTGGCTTTGTCTTGTTGGTTTCTTTCGATGATCCACTCACCAGCCGGGATAACCTGGTCTTGCCACCAGCGCAGAATTTCAGCGCGAGCTTCAGGGGTCAGGCTGTCCATGAATTCTTTGTTGAATGAAGGGATGCCGATGAAAGGCTCGTTTTTGAGCTGAGTGATGTAATCTTGAACTTCGAAGAACTTGGCACTGTAGATGGCGAACAGCGGGTTAACCTGGCCTTCGACCAGTCCCATCTGCAGGGCGCTGTAAACTTCGCCGTAGCTCATTGGGGTTGGGGAGAAGCCGTAGGCTTTGTAGTCTTCCACCAGCAGCTTGGAACCCATAACCCGAATTTTCATGCCATTGACATCTTCGAAGGTCTTAACAGGCTTATTGGTGGTCAGCCACTGCCAACCTTCGAACATGATCGCGCCGGGAACGAGGCCGTTCTTCGCAAAAGCAGCGTTCAGTTTCGGCATCAGCTTGCCGTTTTTCATCATCCAGTCAAGGACTTGTGGAATCTGCTCGGTTGGGAACAGGTAGTTCAGGGTCAGAACCTGAACCTGAGGAACAAAAGCGCTGATCCAGGCATAATCAGAAAAACAGCCTGAACGACGCCCATCTGAGCGAGCTCGTTGATGTCGCCGGTGGCGCCCAGAGTTCCGTAAGGATAAACTTGGAATTCAATCTTGCCGTCTGACCACTCCTTCATGTGATCGGCAAATTTGTGAGCCAGAACGGTCATGAAGTCGCCTTCAAGCTCCTCTGAAGCAAATTTTGCTTTAACAGCAGGACCGGTGTAGGCACCCGCAAATGCCATGCCGGATGTCAGGATCATTGCAGCCAAAAGTAATACCAGTAGTTTTCTCACTTTTTTCCTCCCTTACAGGTTGTTGGCTCTTTTGTAGAGCCGGTTAGTGAACTAGAAGTTAACCATGTATTATCTTTATTTTTTCAAAAAAGACAATGATCGATTCGCCTGTTGGAACTTCATTGCGCCAATGACGTGCATAGCGACACCCTGTTTCATTGTTGGTTCGTCAATATTGAAGCAACTGTTATGGTGAGCGTAACAGGAATTTGCTTCCGGGTTAGCCGTACCAAGGAACATGAAAATTCCGGGGATGCGAGCTGTGAATTCTGAAAAGTCTTCACTGGCCAGAGAACGATTTTCTATAATCGCTTTTTTATCCGGAAAGACGATTTCAGCAGCTTCCCGCGCAAGATCGGTCATTTCCTCGTTATTGATCAAGGGGATATTTTCATGTTCGATCGCTATTTCGCATTGGCAGCGATGTGTCTCACAAATACCTTTTACAATCCGGATGAATCTTTCTGTCGGCTGTTCTTCAGTATGAGCTCCCCCCTCATAGAGGAAACGGATGGTTCCTCCCAGTTCCACGTCATCGGGAATGACGCTCCCTTTCGCCCCGCCCTGAATCCGACCGAACATGATGACGGTTGATTTAAGGCCGCTGATTTCACGTGTTTGCAGCATTTGGACCGATTGAATCACGTTAGCGGCAGCAAGGACCGGATCGATCGATTCTTCTGGCGCACCGGTGTGGCCGCCTTTACCGATGATTCTGATTTTGAAAACATCCAAGCCCGACATGATGGGGCCGGGGGTGATCGCTATCTGTCCTGACTCCATGAATGTCCAGATATGTTGTCCCATAACGGCATCAACTTTGGGATTTTCAAGGACGCCGTCATTGATCATGTGAATCGCTCCAGCGATTTCTTCGTTCGGCTGGAACACCAGCTTGATACTGCCTTTGAGCTGGGCTCTTTTTTCGACCAGAATCTTGGCTGCAATCAACAACATAGCTGCATGGGCATCATGACCGCACGCATGCATGACGCCGGGGATAGTCGATTTATAATCGACTTCGTTTTCTTCTTCGATGGGCAGAGCATCGATATCGGCGCGCAGCATCAGAACGGGACCGGGTTCTGCTCCCTCAATCATGGCGACGACGCCGGTTTTGGTCATACGTTTGGGGGCAAGGCCCAGGTTGCGAAGATAGTCCTCTATGATTCCGGCTGTCCGTTGCTCTTCAAAGCCAAGCTCAGGATACATGTGGAAATCGCGCCTCAGAGCGACCAGTTCTTCGTAAAGCTCCTCTATCCGATCAAAAATTTCCTGCATTGTTGCCTCTATCAGTATGAATCCGGAAATGATTTTTTAACCACGCTTGAGCGAACAAAATCGATCATGGTCAAGAAATCGAATACAGGTAATCCGGTCGCTCTTTGTACTGCGTCACCGTAAGGCGGAAGAACACTGCATTCCAGCAAAATGGCACCGACATTCTTATCTTTTACCAGCTCCATAGCAGCGTCGACAACTTCAGCACGAATTGCGTCGCTATCCAGCGTTCCAACCTCTTTGATCACTGCATTGTAAAAATCTTTAGTGTTTTCCAGTCCGCCAATGACGAGTTTGTCCATATCGGTAAAACCGCAGGCGGCAAAAGGTCGGGTGTCAATGGCTTTGTGTTTGCTGCCAACACTCCTATTTTACTGTCGTTCGGTAAGATCTGAGTCATGAAGGCAGTTGAATTAAGCTGCTGAGGAACACCGGTATATCGACTGCTTCTTGACTTTTGCTGGAACAGAGCCATGAATCCGCAGTCACCGGTAATCGCTTTGACCCCTTCACGCTCCAACTCTTGAGCGGCCGTGATCATTGCTTGTGTGAAGCTTTCATCATGAGCGTAGATCGCATCAACAGTAAGCCCTTCTATCGTTTTGTAGCGAACCGGGTAGTTGTAACTTTTGCATTGCCGACATCACCCTGAATAAACGGGGTTTCTGTTTCGAGGAGCAGAATGCCGATATCCTCACCATAGGAGGTTTGCTGCTTATTGACGTGAAAAGCATAGAGAACAACCTTTGTAACGAAGATGAAAAAGGGGCATCCCAAAAGATGCCCCCCTTAGCCGTGCAATTAAACAATACCGCGTGTTACCAGTGTCTCGGCAATCTGCACAGCATTAAGTGCCGCACCTTTGCGGATGTTGTTTGAAACAACCCACATATTCAGTGCGTTGTCTTTGGTGTTGTCTTCGCGAATACGTCCGACCATTGTGAGGTCCTGATTGTCCGATTCACAAGGGACAGGGTACTTCACTTCAGCCGGATTGTCGATAACTAACAAACCGTCGGCATTGCTGAAGAGTTCGCGAGCCTTGTCCGCGCTGATTTTTTTCTCGGTTTCGACATTGATCGATTCCGAGTGACCGTAGATGACCGGAATACGGACGCAGGTCGCTGTGACAGCAACGGAGTCGTCCTTCATGATCTTCTTGGTTTCGTTAACCATTTTGTTTTCTTCTTTGGTGTAGCCGCCTTCCTGGAATACATCAATGTGCGGCAGGCAGTTCATCGCAATCTGCTTGCCATAGGCGTGGACTGTCTTCACTTTACCATACTTGACATATTCTTTTAATTTTCAGCATCAAGTCCGTCAAGAGCCGCTTTACCTGAACCCGATACCGCCTGGTAGGTCGATACGATAACACGTTTGACCTTGGCGTGGTCGTGGAGCGGTTTGAGCGCAACAACCATCTGAATCGTTGAACAGTTCGGATTTGCAATAATGCCATTGTGCCAGTCAACATCTTCCGGGTTGACTTCCGGAACAACCAGCGGGCAGTCAGGATCCATCCGCCAGACAGAACTGTTGTCGATGACGATTGCGCCCTGCTTGACTGCTTTAGGAGTCAGTGCCAGGCTGGCATCACCACCGGCAGAGAAAATTGCGATGTCGATATCTTTGAAATTGTCGAAGTTGGCGGTTTTGATGGTGCAGGTTTTTCCCATGAATTCAACCGTTTTACCTTCATGGGCAGAGATGTCGAGCGGACGAAATTCGGCAACTGGGAACTTGCGACGCTCAAGGGTGGCCATCATTTCACGTCCAACCACACCCATTGCACCGACAACAGCTACATTGTATCCATCTTTTTTGGCCATATGATGTCTCCTAATTTTTAAATCACCCGAGCCGGTGTGCAAGTTTGACGGGTGCTCACCGGCTCGGGTTCAGACAAGTTACCTTGGATTAATCGAGCTTACCGTCTTCCAGATCCTTGATGACACCGGCAATGATTTCGATCCCTTTCATTGCCAGGTCTTCGGTGATGATCAATGGTGGCAACAGACGGGCAACGTTACCGTGGTGGCCGCCAACTTCAATCATGACACCGCGCTGGTGAGCGTATTTACGGATCTTTTTGCCAGGTCGGAACCGGGCTCGCGGGTTTCCTTGTCCTTAACCATTTCAATCGCCAGCATCATGCCGATACCACGGACCTGGCCAACAATTGGAGAATTTGCCTCAAGCTCCTTGAGCTTTGCCATACACTTTTCGCCCAGACCTGCAGCGTGCTCAATAACCTCATTGTCCTGCATCCACTCAAGAGCGGCGCTACCTGCGGCAAAGGCAATCATGTTTCCGCGGAAAGTACCGATGGTCAGACCTGCCGGCCAGGTGTTCAGCTCTTCGCGATAGGCGATTGCAGAAATCGGGAAGCCGAGACCACCGAGAGCTTTACTCATGGTGACGATGTCAGGAACGATGCCGGCATGTTCAAAAGCAAACATTTTACCGGTCCGGCCGATACCAGACTGGATCTCGTCACAGATCATGACGATCTCATGCTTGGTGCAGATTTCGCGTACGCGCTGGAGGAAGATCGGAGCTGGAATAATGGTTCCGCCTTCGCCCTGAACCGACTCAAGAATAACAGCCGCTGGTTTCAGGTAGCCTGAGTGCGAATCGGACAGAACACGCTCCAGGTTTTCAGCCGCCTGAATCTGAACTTTTTCATCCGGGCAGCCAAAGGGGTTACGGTACTCATAGGGGTAGGGGAGAAACTGTACGCCCGGAGTTAGAGGACCGAGACCCTGGCGGTGATGAGAGTCGCAGGTCATGGCCAGAGCAGCGCCGGTCATACCGTGGTAAGCACCTTCAAAAGCGATCACTCCATGACGGCCGGTGTTGTATTTAGCCAACTTGAGCGCCTGCTCAACAGCATCGGAACCCGTCGGGCCGCCGAAGAAAACACGAGTCAGTTCTTTAGGCAGAACCTTTTTCAGAGATGTGACCATTTTCTGGCGGATTGGCGATGGAATATCAAGAGTATGAGTGATATCGTCGATCGCTGCGTGAGCTTCTTTCAGAATGTCCGGATGACCGTGACCCATAGCCATAACACCAGCCCAGAGAACATATCGATGTAGATATTGCCATCGACGTCTTCAATGGTGGCACCTTTACCTTTGGCCATAGCCATTGGCATGCCCTTGGCGTATGAAATTGCTGAGCTTTCGTTGGCGGCTTGATACTCAAGAATCTCCTTGGACTTTGGTCCTGGAGGAACGACTTTGATCTGCGGTGCGTCTACGTGTGACAGCTTTGCAAAATTTTTGTCCTGTTTCATCTTTCACCTCTCATGTTACTTGAATTGTTATGGCTTTTTAAGCCATTAGGCGTCTTTTCCACTTCCGAAATTGCGTGAAATTGCGCGAGCCGTGGCCAGCAGATCAGGTACGTGTGCAATCATGTCCGCTTCAGTTAATCGGGTTCCCGGCCCGGAAATAGAAATGGTTGCAATGATCTTGTGATCATAGTTGTAAATAGGTGCTGCTATGCTGAGAATTTCTTCACTGAATTCAAACAAGTCAGTCGCATAGCCGGTTTTTTTAACCTCTTCTGCCTGACGATGCAGCTTGGCCTTATCGGTAATCGTATTGCGGCCAAGCTGGTCGAAAACGAGTGAATCAATGTATTCGAGACGTTCTGCCGGAGCCATTTCTGAAAGAAAGAGCTTGCCCGAGGCACAACTGTATATTGGATATGAATAGGTCAGGTTCGGATTGAGTGTGAGCTCGTGAGATGATTTCACATCGTCTATTGCGAAGACCATGTCTTCGACCAGGACGCAAAGGTAGACGTTCTCGCCCGCCTTGCGCATCAGGTCGATCATATAGGGTTTGGATGTGTTGCGCAGATCCTTACTGAGTGGAATTGTGCGTCCCAGTTTCAACAGTTTGAATGTCAGGCTGAAGCCTTCCTGGGTTTTAACCACATAGCCAATTTCGGACAACGTGGCCAGCAGGCGATGAACATTGGTTCGGTTTAAGCCCAGCTCCTTAACAATTTTTGAGGGTTGCACAGGCTGATGTGCACCAACAAATTCAAGGATCTGGAACGCCTTCAAGACTGTTGTTGATAATTTATAGCTCATGTCTGCTCACTATTTGGACAAATGTTTATATAGTGGAACGTGATCGGATTCTATCAGAGCAATAATCTCTGTCAACTAAAAAATGTTGAAACGACATAAATGAAATGAACTTTTTTTCAGTGATGTGTTTATTTTTGAAAAGTGTGTTCGGTTTCATTTTGAAATAAGGCCTAAAAAATCCTGTTATCAAATCGAACATATTGAAAATAGGACCTAAAAAATGTCAGCGGCTGCGGCGATAGAACGTATGTTCCTGATATCTCCATTCCGCTCAGTTTGAAATAACCTCGTGCAGCTCTGCTCATGATAGGGAATGTTGTGGTCAGGCTATCTGTGGCGGTTTCAGCGGTATGATTTATGTTCTGCAGGACTCAATTCATGCGGGATGAGAACTTCTACGGCAGCCCGATAAATTTCGGGAATCATTGCTTAATCCATAGATTGACCGAATTTGATACCAGATTTCAGTAAAAAAGGTGTGTCGTTCCATCCGGTTCAATGAACCGGGCAGGATTTTTCAGCCGGAGGCTCAACGGTTAAAAGTATAGACGCCTCTGCCGGTTTTGCCGCATTATTCAGAAGCGTCTACATAGAATTTCCTGGCAGCATCTCTGCCGTTTAAAAAGCACCGCGATAATTTTCCCCATCATAAACATCGCCGGGCATGACTCGAGGGTAGGTCTTGCGAAATGAATCCTTAACCGAAATTTTATCATCGGCAAAGGTATAGAGGTCGCAACCATGGATAACAATCTCATTACCATTGTTGTCGGTGCTGAAATAGCGCCATTCACATGCCGCCCGATTCTCATTTGTAAGCAGGTTGCTGAACTGGACTCGTTCGACAGTATCATTTTCAAGCATAAGCGCAAACCCTTCGCGAACAGCGTCCTTGCCGGAAAATCGTTCACCAGGTTCGGGACCGACAGATGCTGTATAAACACAATCGTCAGTGATCAGAGTCATCAGGGTATCGATATCCTTCTCTTTCCATGCTTGGGAGAAGCGATTAATAACCGATTGTTGGGTCGTTGCATCAGTGTGTTCAGATGAAAGAGTCGTCATATAGGTCTCCTTTTCTACAGTTGCATGAATACCAAGGGCGCAGACAGATGCTGTAGTAACCCCTTGGTATCCGTGCAGTGCCAGGGAGTGCTCACTATTTAAACAATTGTCCAAATAGTGAAACGTGAGCGAATTTTACCAGAGCAATATTTGGTGTCAATGAAAAACGTAAACTACATCAGATGAACGATACAGATTATTAAGGCAGATCCGGAGAGGGGAGAGTGAAATGGGCGTGTCGAGCCGATAGCTGTAAGGCTTGATGTGAGAAGCAAGTTTAAGAGCAGTGAGTGATTTGAGTTTCGATGATATCCCGGACAAAGAAAAGCCCTGCATCAGTAAGGATACAGGGCTTTCCGTGTAAGGTGGGTCAGGCAAATTTATATGTTGTTTGTTTCCTAGATTAAATATTATCTGCTTTGTTCCCCTTAGAATTAAGCAGCCCGACGATTTCTTTCTGCACCGTTGATCAGAAGTTCCGCAATCTGGATTGCGTTCAATGCTGCACCCTTGCGGATCTGGTCGCCCGAGATCCAGAAGTTCAGGGCATTTTCAGCGGCGATGTTTTTGCGGATGCGACCGACGAAGCAGTCATCTTCAAATGCCGATAAGAGCGGCATCGGGTATTCGTTTTTATCTGGATTATCGTTTACCTGCAGTCCCGGAGCCTTGGCAAAAAGCTCACGCGCCAGCTCGGGCGAAATCGGATCTTCAGTCACGACAGTAACCGATTCGGAGTGAGAATAGAGGACCGGAATCCTGACGCAGGTTGCCGAAACACGAATTTCGTCATCATGCAGAATCTTGCGGGTTTCGTTGAACATCTTCATCTCTTCCCCGGTATAGCCATTGTCCTGGAAGCTGTCAATATGGGGGATGACATTGTAGAGCAACTGATGAGCGAACTTATCGACCGAAACTTCCTTGCCTTCAGACCAGTCTCTGACCTGTTGTTTCAGTTCTTCCATCGCCTGTGCTCCGGCACCGGAGGCAGACTGGTAAGTCGAAACAAAGACCTGCTTGACGCGGCTGTAATCGTACAGCGGCTTCAGCGCAACCAGCATGATAATAGTGGTGCAGTTCGGATTTGAAATGATGCCGTTATGCCATTCAACATCTTCCGGATTAACCTCCGGGACCACCAGAGGAACGGCCGGGTCAAGTCGGAAGGCCGAACTGTTGTCAACAACAACAGCCCCGGCTTTGACCGCTGCAGGAGCATAGTCACGACTCTGGGCGCCACCGGCGGAAAAGAGTGCGATATCGATATCTTCAAAAGAATCTTCGGTTAACTCTTCGATGGTGTACGTCGTGCCTTTGAACGTGACCTGTTTACCCGTAGAACGTTTAGATGCAAGAAGTTTGAGCGTGTTGATCGGAAAATCCCTCTGCTCAAGAATTTTCAGGAAGGTCTCACCGACAGCGCCAGTCGCGCCGACGATGGCAAGATTGTACGCATCTTTGGGTCTCAATTGGTTCACGTTCATTTTGTACACCTTTCTTTTCGTTTTTTTTGAGCCTGCGGCCCACCTTAACTTTTTGCATTATTCTAGGGTTGGGAAAAGCTACACCCACTTAAAAAGTGTGTCAATTAAAATTTCACTATTGTAACAATAAGTGAACGTAAATTTTATTATTGTAACATTTGTGAGTTTTTTTTCGCTTTATTGGCTGTTTGTTTTTTTCTTTGTTTTTGTTGTTAAGACAGTAGTTTAGGTTGTCTTGGCAATGAAGACAATTTTATTTATATATTCGGCTTAATAGATGATGGGTGGTTGCGGTTTTTTTTTCGTGTATAAAGATGTTTTCGGGCTTCTGAAATAGCTGTGGTGAAGACAGGGAATAAATTGACCGGGGAGTCTTTGAAATGGTTGGCTATCGGGTGGCTGGATGGATGGTTCAGCGGAGTGAAGTCATGAGGGAATGTTCGCCATGCAGTTACCGATAAATCGGTATTGCGAGTCCCTGTCTCCGCGGAAAAACTGTGCTGCGGGCAGAGCTTGAGCAGGGAGCGTCGGCCGCTCCCCGCTATTGATGAGCCCTTATTATTTTATCTCTGTCCAGCGCTGTACTACGGATTAAAAGTCAGTATGTTGGAATGTTTATGAATTATAGCGATCTTCTAATGTCCGGCTTAAGTTCGACCTCCGGCAAATTCAGCAAAAACAAACTATGCTTTGAATCGCCGCCGAGGGGGACCTGTTTCCTGGTTTTGGGGCGTGGGGCCCTTTGGTCGTTGGGTTTCCATGTGGGTCAAATCGGGTAAGTCATGCCTTGTCCGAATCGCGGTTATTGAAGAGAGCCAGGTATTGAAAATCAAAGCACTGATAATCATTACACCACCATAAACCGTATTGAGCGAAACCTGCTCCCCCAGGAATATAAAAACCAGCAGTGGGCCGAGAATCGTTTCAACGATCATGAACATGCTGGCTTCTGCCGCTGAAATAAAGCGGGTGGCAGAGGTGAATAAAACCAGCGCCAGAAGCATCTGAATTAATCCCATGATAGCGAGAACTGCGAGGCTGGCAGAGCCTGGAGTCAAATCGGCAAAATATATGCTGATCGCCGCCATGGAATAGCCGTTGACCATGATAATCGGTATCCGCTGAAGAGTCTGGTGGCGACGCAGGTAGGCTTGGCCCAGGCCCATGGAAGCGGCTGTGACGACTGCGATCATATCTCCAAACAGGTGACCGGTTCCAACCGAGGATGAGACAATCACCAGGGTACCGGCAACCATGATAACCATAGCGGCGAAGGTGTGACGACGAACCTGTTCTTTGTTGAGAAGGTAACTGAATAGAGCGGAGAAGAAGGGTGATGTCGATAATATGACGACGGTGTTGGCCACTGAGGTATTTTGAATCGAGAAGATAAATCCAATGCCCGTGGCAGCAAAGCTTAATCCGGCAAACAGATAGTGACGTGGGCTCTCGGCCAGTATCTTTATGGGTGATTTTTTCTTTTTTATGAGGGTAAATACTGTCAGCGACAGACCGATAAACAGCCCTCTCCAGAAAAGAATGGTCATGCTTGGAGCCTCTGCCAGGCGAATCAGAAGTGCGTCAAAGCTGAGAACCAGAACACCAAAAAAGGCGTACAGAGACCCACGCAGGTGAGTATTGAGCATCATAGTATTCAATCTCCGATAGTTTTGCAGGGACTGGTGTTCAGTGTCTTGATTTGATCTGAGGAAGGAGTTTCAGATAATCATTGAATGTTGCTGAAAAGAGTGCCGCTGCAATGTTATCCTTGCAAAGTGCGCCTGCTCTCTGCTGATGGCAATATGTAAATCGTAGAGTGTGATAACTAAGTATGAAATAGTGAGCCAGCTTTACCGATAATGGGGACGATATCCGATGACCGATCATGAATCACTGTTACCTCTGGGGAAAGAAACAGTTTATAGCGCCGAATATGACCCTGAACTGCTCTGCCCTTTCCCGCGTCAGGTTAAACGCAGTGAGATCGGTGTGAGTGGCGAGCTGCCGTTTGGCGGATATGATCTCTGGAATGCTTTCGAGCTGTCGTGGCTCAACGGCAAAGGCAAGCCTGTTGTCGCCATGGGGGAGTTCCTGGTCCCCTGTACATCGCCCAATCTGATCGAATCGAAATCGTTCAAACTTTATCTGAACTCCTTCAATCAGACCCGCTTCACCTGTTTTGCTCAAGTCGAAAAGCAGATGGCGACCGATTTATCCCAGGCGGCTGGTGGGCAGGTTGGTGTCCGACTGTTTGAAAGTCATCAGTTTCATCCCAGCAGGTTCAACAGCTACCGGGAAGCTGTATCGACGGACTGGATATCGAAGTGGACAATTACGATTTGGATCCATGTCTGCTTACAGGTGCTGTTAATTCTCGCCAGAGGGTTGCCGAGGAGTTGCACAGCCATTTGTTGAAAAGCAACTGTCTGGTCACCAACCAACCTGATTGGGGCAGTGTTCTGGTCCGCTATGAGGGGGGGCGGATCAATCGGGAAGCGCTGCTGCGCTATCTTATATCATTCCGCTGTCACAATGAATTTCATGAGCAGTGTGTCGAGCGCATTTTTGTTGATCTGATGCATTATTGCAATCCTGAAAAATTAACGGTCTATGCCCGCTACACCCGTCGCGGAGGTTGGATATCAATCCTTTTCGCTCCAATTATGAAAATTCAATCGCTAATATGAGATTGGCCCGTCAATGATGTTTCATCCGCCCACTTGGATAGATTGGTCAAAAGGGAACTGTTTCAATCACCCTATGATATGGATGCACATTCCTTATTCCACAAGAGTTGTTCTCCTAGAGGAGAATTCTTTCAGCCAGTCTTTTGGAAGCTGATTTTATACATTATTGAGAGGAGGATATAAGAAGCTTCACAAAATGAGAATTTCTCGTTACGTTGTCGTGGGAGGAATATGATGCTTAGTAATATTCAAGAACAAATCCAATCTTCGGCAGAAGCCATTTCTAAGGTTGCAGGGCTTGATGTTGAGGTGATAGACACTGATTTTGTCAGGATTGCAGGAACGGGTGTGTATGCCGATGGAATCGGTAAAAATATCAGGCAGGCAGGAAATCTGTACAAAACAGCATTGGCACGAGACCTCCCTTTATTCATCGATAATCCCCGTGAAAACAAAATTTGCAGAGGGTGTAGAACAAAGCCGAACTGCAAGGAATTGCTATCTATTTGTGCTCCTATCTCTGATGGAAACACACAGTATGGGGCTATTGAGCTCATCTGTTTTTCAGAAGATGTAAGAGAGCGGGTCCTTTCTCAGCGGGAAATATATATTAACTTCCTCATGCTTCTTGCCAAAAGCTTTGCCGATCGTGCGCGTGAAAAGTTTGAATTGCAGGATATTACAAGTTTGCTAAATGCGATGTCAGAGGTGGTCAGTAGTAATGATAAGGGCACGATTATTTTCGACGCAAATGACAGGGTCGTTTACAATAATCAGCGTGCTAAAGAGATATTGAAAAATCACTCGATTCGCAATTTGAGAATTTCAGTATTAGCAGGACAGGAGATTCTTTTCAAACTTGGATGAGTTTCTCGTAACGCACAATGGCCGGCAGCAACTTGTTGTCGGTAAAAAAATAACATTCGATTCTTCAACGAGTCGTTTCTCTTCGGTTTTTGTCTTCGATACGATCCAGTCAACCATCTCTCTGACCTCCCAGGGGTCTTTATATGCAGATAGTCCTCTTAATCATATCATCGGCAACTCTCCTCTTGTTGCTTCGCTTAAAGAGCAGATTTGTGCGACGGCTTTGACTAATTCTTCAGTGCTTATCACAGGGGAAAGTGGTACTGGTAAAGAGTTGGTCGCTCGTGCAATTCATGCTATCGGTGATAGAGCTGACGCCAACTTTGTCGCGATTAATTGTGGTGCGATTCCAGAGACGTTGCTTGAGAGTGAGCTGTTTGGTTATGTCGGCGGGGCCTTTACCGGTGCCTTGAAGAAAGGTCAAATCGGAAAGTTCGAACTCGCAGAGGGGGGGGTTGTTTTTCTTGATGAAATCTCGACGATGCCGCTGTATCTCCAAGTTAAGCTTCTCCGTGTTTTACAAGAGCGTACCATAACAAGGCTTGGAGCGACTCGCCCGGTCGCCGTCGATATTCGCGTTGTGGCAGCAACGAATGACTGTCTTGATGATTTGATGGCGAAGAACATGTTTAGAAGCGACTTGTTCTACCGTCTGAATGTTATCCCTCTTCAGGTCCCCCCACTGCGGAAACGGTTGGATGACCTTGATCTGCTCGTTTCTCACTTTGTGAATAAGTACTGCACTTTATTTGAAAAAAAAAATGATAAAGTTGCCATCTTCAATCGTAAATAAAATGAGATGTATGATTGGCCTGGGAATATTCGTGAGCTGGAAAATGCCGTTGAGTATCTTGTCAATATTGCAAGTGAAGATGGGGTAATAAATACCGCTGCGATCCATGCTAATTTTCTACGCGGGGCGAGTAACCCGGACAGGGATCGGCGGGGGGCGAGCACCGATTGCTCCGTGATCCCTCTGAAAGAAATGGAAAGGCAGGCAATCTTGAGAGCTTTATCTGTGTACGGCGATACGACCCAGGGGAAAAAAGAGGCTGCTGATCGCTTAGGAATCAGTCTGGCAACGCTGTATCGCAAGATTGGCGACGGCTTATAATTCTCAATACGAGAATATTCGCAAATTGAGAATTGCCAGAGGCATTGTCCATATTGTTGTTGTTTTTTTTAACTACTTGTTTTTATTAGAGTAAAGTGCTTTTCTTGCTGTTGGCATGAGTTCTGCTTGATGTGACTGAAACACATCCAGGAGAATGTTTATGTCAAAAGTCAGAGTTCAATTTAATCAAAACCTTAAGGCTCCTTTGAAAGGTGCTGACGTTTCTTCTATTGATAAATCCGTTGCCGAAAAGGTTCGTGCGTTTCACAGCACTTTTCCTGCATATACTCCCACGCCGCTGGCCAAACTTGACCAGCTGGCTCCTGCTTTGGTCTGAAAACGATTATTGTCAAAGACGAATCATACCGTTTTGGCCTGAATGCTTTTAAAGTTCTTGGCGGTACTTACGCTTTGGGGAAGATACTCGCTGAGAAAATTGGCAAGGATATCTCTGAGGTTGACTGTGAGTATCTGAGCTCTGAAGAAGTTTCCAAAGCAGTTGGTGACATCACCTTTGCTTCAACCACAGATGGTAATCACGGACGTGGCCTGGCCTGGGCCGCGGAGCAATTCAATAAAAAAGCCATAATTTATATGCCTAAAGGATCAGCAACCATTCGCCGTGACAATATCCGCAGTCACGGAGCCGAATGTACGATTACCGAGCTGAACTACAACGACTGTGTCCGTATGGCATTTGAAAAAGCCAAAGAGAATAACTGGATTACCGTGCAGGATACGTCATGGGAAGGCTACACCGAAATACCCCTCTCTATAATGCAGGGTTATACAACCCTTGCGATTGAAGCTCTGGAGCAGATGCAGGAGCTCAATATTCTCCCGAGCCATATATTCCTCCAGGCAGGGGTTGGTTGTTTCGCTGGTGCGATGCTCGGTTTCTTCATGTCCGTTTATGGTGAAAAGTGTCCCAAGTTTGTGATCGTAGAGCCTGATGCCGCCAATTGTTACTACGTTTCCGCCTGCGCTAATGATGGTAAGCCGCACAATGTCGATGGTGACCTGTTGACCCTGATGGCGGGTTTAGCCTGCGGTGAACCAAACCTTAACAGCTGGGAAATGTTGTTGGATTATCCCGTGGCGTTTGCGACCTGTGCAGATGAAATTGCTGCCACAGGTATGCGCGTTTTGGGAGCTCCAATCAAAGGTGATCCACCGATGACCTCTGGTGAATCGGGTGCTGCAACGATCGGTTTTTTGCACTGGCTCACGCAAACGGATGAGGGGCAGCACATCAAAGAGCGCCTCGAATTGAACGAAGACTCTAGCGTTTTTTGCATCAGTACCGAGGGCGATACCTCCCCTGAATTATATAAAGAAATCATGTGGTCTTGTAAAAACTCTTTGTAATAACACCAGTCAGTTGTTTTTAAAGGAGATTTGATTGTGCAGGAATTTGGTTTTTCTCAGGAAGAATTTGAAACACGGACAGCCCGTTTGCAAAAAGTGATGCACCAGAAAAAACTGGATGCTGTGTTTCTCACGACAGAACCTAATATCCGTTACTTTACAGGTTATTATACTCAGTTTTGGGAGAGTCCAACCCGCCCCTGGTATCTCGTTGTTCCTGCCGAAGGTAAGCCGATCGCTGTTATCCCGGGCATTGGTGCGAGTGGCATGGAAGAGACCTGGATTGATGACATTCGTACTTGGTCATCACCATGCCCCGAGGATGACGGGGTGACTCTTGTCGCTGGCGTTATGAACGCTCTGCCTTCCCTGTATGGCCGCATTGGAGCCACCCTTGGGCTGCAATCCTACATCCGCATGCCGATGGCCGACTACATCAGGTTAAACAATTTGATCGCAAAAGAATTTGTCGATATCGCAGAGGAGATACATCACTTGCGCTCGATCAAATCTCCTGCAGAGGTCGCAAAAATACGTAAAGCCTGTGACATTACCAGCGACGCTTTTGATCTGCTCCCAACACACGCGAAGATTGGCCTGACTGAGCGTGAAATCTGTACCCAAATGCGCATTAACATGCTCTCCAATGGAGCAGAGTTTGTGAAGTATCTTATCTCCGGATCGGGACCGGATGGTTATGGCAGCATCATTATGGGACCAACCTCCCGTCGGATAGAAGAGGGCGATGTTCTGATCATCGATGTCGGTGCCGTGTGCGATGGCTACTTCTCCGATTTCGATCGCAACTTTGCCTTTGGATCCTGTAGCGACGAAACACAGCGCGCCTACGATTGTGTTTATGAAGCAACCGAAGCAGGTCTTAAAACAGCTCGTCCCGGAGTCACCACAACCGATCTTTACAATGCCATGTGGGCTGTCATGGAAAAAGGCGGGGCTTTAGGCAGTGGCGTTGGAAGACTTGGTCACGGTCTTGGTAGTCAGCTGACAGAGTGGCCTTCTCACACAGCCACCGATAACAGCATGTTGGAGGCTGGGATGGTGATCACACTTGAGCCAGGTATGGTCTATGCCCCCGGGAAAGAAATGGTGCATGAGGAAAATATCCTGATCACCGACAGTGGTGCAGAACTGCTGTCTCGCAGAGCTGAAGAGCATATCGTTATTATCAAATAGGAATCACGATGTCTGATGTTTTGAGAAAATAAGATCTCGAACACTGGATTATGCTCAGGATATTTACGATTTTGTCTCTGAGCTGATCAAGGTCGAGAGCTGTTCCGGTCATGAGCGAGGGGTTGCCGCACTGGTTGAAGACAAGATGCAGCAGCTGGAGTTTGACGACGTTATTGTCGATAAAATGGGCAATGTCCGCGGTTCCGTCGGTAGCGGGCAAATATTGATCGGTGCTGATGGTCATATGGACACTGTCGGCGCCGGTGACGAATCTCAGTGGGTACGTTCTCCATTTTCTGGAGACCAGGATAACCATTCTATCTATGGTCGTGGTGCGACAGATATGAAAGCCGCTATCGCAGCAATGGTTTATGCCGGAAAAGTTATCCAGGATTTGAAGCTGACCGATGCTTTTACTTATGTGGTCTGTGCGACGGTACAGGAAGAGCCTTGCGAAGGTTTAGCTTGGGGAATACCTGATAGAAAAAGAGGGGTTATTCCCTGATTTTGTCATCATCGCAGAACCCAGCGATGATCTGATTGCTCTTGCCCAAAAAGGGCGCATGGAATTCAAAATTTCTGTCAGCGGAAAAAGTGCCCATGCCTCAGTCCCGCATATGGGGAATAACGCAATTTATGCCATGGCAAAAATAGTTCCGATTTAGAAACACTGAGTACCAACCTGGAGATTGAGGATGAAGATCTGGGCAAGGGCGCACTCGTTGTTTCTGAGATTGCATCCGGTGCTCCTTCCCGCTCTTCGGTTGCCGACTATTGTGAAATAACCATCGATAGACGCCTTACATGGGGAGAATCCCCTCAATATGCACTGGAGCAAGTGCAGCGCTTACCATCCGTTATCGCCGCACAGGCGAATGTCTCCATCTATAAATACGAAGAGCCGTCCTATACAGGCTGATCCCTCACAAAGAATGCACTTTTCCTGCCTGGAAGCTTGAAAAGAATCACGTTTTAACCCGCAGTACTGTGAAGGCATACGAACAGCTCTTCAAAAAATCACCAGCCCTGACAACATGGCCATTTTCCACCAACGGAGTCGCCATTATGGGAAAGCATAATATTCCGGTGATCGGCTATGGTCCTGGCGCACTTGAAGCCTGTCATGTCCCCAATGAATCGGTCAGTAAAGAGCAAGTTTTGCATGCCACCATGATGTATTCCGCCATGTGTGTCACCTATTCCCAAGCAAAGCAATAGGAGAGAGTTGCAATGAAAGAACAGGTCAAAACAACGAATGCTCCGGCAGCTATTGGCCCGTATTCTCAGGCGGTACGGAAGGGTAATTTACTTTTCACCTCCGGCCAGTTGCCGCTTGATCCAGAAACAGGAGCCTTGCTTGAGGGGACTGTTGAAGAGCGCGTCCGGCAGGCGCTGAGCAACCTGCAAGCGATCGTTATCGAGGCTGGTGCCACTATGGATGATGTCGTCAAAACAACCGTCTATCTTGCCGACCTTGCCGATTGGCCGGTTGCGAACCAGGTCTATGCGGATTTTTTAAACAACCGTTTCCCGCCCGTAGTGCCTTTCAGGTCGCCGCTTTACCTCTGGGGGCCGTTATCGAAATAGAAGCGATTGCCGTGTTGGATTAGCCGGAAACTATACAGTTTTGCACATGTTTTCTGCAGGGCACATGCAAGGAGTCATCTATGCTTGATCAGTCAGAATATGAAATTAATGAGCTTTATCTGGAGTACACCAAAGCTCCGCGGCCCGATAAAGTTCATATCGGGTTAGTTCAGCTTTCAACCGACCATTCACTGGAGACCGATTTGCAAACGTTGGCAGGATCGTCAGCAATGATCTTCAGTAATCGGGTCTACTATTCAAGCTCCATGACAGCCGAGGCTCTTGCTGAAATTTCTCGAGGTATAACGCAATCTGCCAGCCTGATAGCAACAGGCCTGCCGATGGATGTTATGGCTTTCGGCTGTACCTCAGCTTCCATTGTTATCGGTAACGAGAGGATCAAAGAACTTCTCACCGTAGAGAACCCAGGAATTCCAGCGACAAACCCCTGGATGGGGGCGTTGGCCGCTTTTAGCCATTTGAAAGCCAAGCGTGTATCTGTTTTTCACCCTATCCGACTGAAGTCAACTATCCACTCTATCGGCAGCTTGTTGCTCACGGCTTTGAGGTTCCGACCATTGGAGCGCTCAGAATAGAGAAGGATACTGACATTACGCGGGTGTCATTTGAATCGATGCTTCAAGGCGCAAAGCAGATTATGGCCAAGGCTCCAACAGATGTCTTGTTTATGTCGTGCACCAATTTACGTGCGCTGAAGCATATTGCAACGTTGGAAGAAAAAATAGGTATTCCTGTCGTTACAAGCAATCAAGCCATGTTCTGGCATGCAATGACGCTTGCCGGAAAGCAACCTCAACTTGAAGGCTTTGGACAGTTATTGGTTGGGTAAATTATATGCGATTGTCAATAGTAGCGACCTGTTTTTTACCAAAATTCACTGTATCGGCTGAGCTTTTGCGGTGGATATATCTAAAGGAGATCCCTTGAAACTGTTTTGGAAGATAGATGATTTCATTGCTCTTGTGACAGAGTGGATTTTGGCCAGTGGAGTCATGCTTATGGCCATACTCCTCATTTACAACGTTATTTCGCGAAAAATATTCGACAAGAGTATGGCTTCGGCAGACGAGCTTGGTGGAACGCTGCTTATTCTTGTGACCTTTAGCGGTATTGGCTACGCGGCTCGCAAGGGGCGTCATATCCGGATGACGGCTCTTTTCGATACGTTTTCACCTAAAGTTCAAAAAGGGCTGATGATCTTTATTTCGTTTGTGACCATGGTGACGTACGTCTACGTATGTTATGTCGCTCTCGATTACATCGAATATACCAAAATGCTTGGCAAGGTGACTTCCGCCTTAGAGATGCCAGATTGGATCCGGGCTGCCGTTGTCCCTATCGGTTTCGGACTGGGGGCGATTCAGTATCTGATGAATATCATCATCAATATTAAAGAGCCCGAGCTTTATATTGGCACAGAAAAAACAGGAGGCGGTGAATAGTATGCTGGTTCTATTTGGAGTAATGCTTACTTTATTGCTCATGGGATTTCCCATGATGATGACGATGCTGCTTTCCACGCTAGTCTATGTGACCATGTACGCACCAATGGTGCAGCCGTTCATCACCGTCCAACAGATGATTCTAGGGGTGCAATCTCCAGTTCTTATGGCGATCCCCATGTTCATCCTCGCTGCCGATATTATGTGCAAGGGGCAAACATCCGAGCGTTTGCTCGATTTTGTTGAAAGCCTTGTTGGTCACATGAGAGGGGCCTCGCGTCCACAACTTCCATTACTTGCGCTCTTTTCGGAGCGGTTTCAGGTTCGACTCAAGCGACCGTTGTGGCGGTTGGAACTCCCGTCAGGAAGAAACTTCTGGACAAGGCTATAGCGACAGCGAGGCAATGGCGCTAATTATTAACTCCAGTAACTTGGCCTATCTCATCCCGCCAAGCTTAGGATGATTGTCTATGGTGTTGCTAGTGGAGCGTCTATTGGCGATCTTTTCATCGCTGGTATCGGACCGGCTATTGTTATTATTATTTTTATTCTCCGTATACAACGTGTTCTACGCGGTGCGGAATGACATACCTCGATCGTCCAAAGCTTCTATGGCGCAGCGCATGGCTGCAACAAGGCGCTGCCTTCTCCCGTTTGGTTTTCCGATTATTATTATGGGCGGTATTTACTCCGGTATCTTCAGCCCGACCGAAGCGGCTGCTGTGAGTGTTTTGTATGCGGCAATTGTTGAAATGGGGATTTATAGATCTGTAAAAATTAAAGATCTTTTCGATATCTCACTTTCCACCGGGGTTCTGACCACTGTTGTTTTCATTCTTGTTGCTGTCGGGCAAGGATTCTCATGGGTGATTTCGTATAATCGTCTTCCACAGATGCTCACGGAGGTTTGCTTGGAGAATCTGCTTCTGTTTTCTGATACTGCTGACGGTCAATATTGTTTTTTTATCGGCTGTATGTTTGTCGAAGCAGTGGTCGTTATTCTTATCCTTACTCCTATTTTTGCTCCCATCGCCCATGCTGCCGGTATTGATCTGGTCCACCTGGGAGTTTTGATCACGTTGCAGGTTGCCATTGGCTCAGGAACCCCTCCGTTCGGAACCAGTATCTTCACCTGTTGTGCGATTTTTCGACAAACCGTATCTGGAAGTCATTCGAAATGAAGGTCCGTATATTGCCATCTTGCTGTTTGCCTGTTTGTTGATTTCTGCATTTCCTCAAATTTCACTTTTTTTGGGAGGATTGATGTAGTGACTCATCAACCCTCAATTCTTACATCCTTACTTTAGGAGATTTAGTGATGAAAAGGTTTTCTCTGTAGCGCTGATCATGTTGATCCTGTTTTCTGGAGTATTCTCTGCTTCAGCTAAAGACACATACACCTTTAAAATTACTCATGAAGAATACGCAGATACCGTACCTGATTTATACGCAAAAGAGTTTGCTCGCCGTGTCACTGAAAAGAGCAACGGCCGAATCAAATTTGAAATTTTCCAAGTTGGACAGCTTGGTGTTGGAGTCGACCTAGTAGAACACTTGCTGACCGGTTCCACTCAGATGGCTATCGTCAGCCCCGGCAATGTCGCGACAATTATCCCGGAAGGTCAGATGTTTGCTCTGCACTTCCTGTTGCCTTCAAACGTAGAAAAAACGTACGAGTTTTGGCACAGAGCAAAGTTGTTAAAAATGAGCTTGCCGATGTCTATGCAGAGAAAAGCCTGCGCCTGATGGATCTCTGGCCACTGGGCTCAAGTAATTGGTTGAGCGACAAAAAGATTGAGACTCCTGCCGATTTTAAAGGGTTGCCTTTCAGAACCATGGACACCCCTCTGATTATCAAAAATTATGAAGCATATAATGCGAATCCTACTCCGGTTCCTTACACAGACGTTTACAGCGCTTTGCAGCTGAACATGGTTGATGGTGTTGAAAATCCACTGGGGGCACTGGTTGACATGAAGTGGTATGAAGTCCAGAAAAACCTCATTATGTCAAACCACATTATGTACCTTGAAGGCGTTTTCATGAACGACCGCTTTTTCAAGTCTTTGCCAGCTGATCTGCAGGCAATCCTCACTGAAACTGTTGCAGAAATGCATGATGTCGCTTACGAGATGCAAAAAAAAGCGAATGCTGAAGCCGCTGAAGTTCTTGCTCAACATACTGAAGTTGTGAATTTGTCTGAAGAACAGCTTGCTGATTTCAAAAAAGCAGCTATGCCGGTTCGCGATTATTACAAAAATCATTGAGTAAGCGTGCTGCCAATATGCTTGAAAAACTCGAAAATGAGCTGGCTTCATTTAAATAAGTTCTCTGTTTACAGGCAGGGGCACTGGAACATGCCCCTGCCTGCGTAAAAGAGAACAATTTAATCGAAAAGAGACTGAAGTATGCCAAGCTCACAGATGGAAACAAAGCAGCGGGTCAGTCGAACTGTTGTTCATAACGAAACAATCTAATCTACCTACGTGGCCAGGTTATAGCTTATGCAACAAAAGAGATTAAAGGACAAACTTTATTTCGGTGACCGGCTATGGCCGTGGAGCGCTGGACGTCTGCCATGCTCCCAATAAGTCGGTCAGTAAAGAGCAGGTCTTGAGCGTCACCTATTCCCAAGCAAAGCAATAGAAAGAGAGAGTCGCAATGAAAGAACAGATCAACACAACGAATGCTCCGGCAGCTATTGGCCATATTCGCAAGCTGTACGGAAGGGAATTTACTTTTCACCTCCGGCCAGTTGCCGCTTGATCCAGAAACAGGGGCGCTGTGCGAAGGGACGGTCGAGGAGTGCGTCCGTCAGGCGCTGAGCAACCTGCAAGCGATCGTTACTGAGGCCGGTGCCTCTATGGATGATGTCGTCAAGACAACCGTTTATCTTGCCGACCTTGCCGATTGGCCAGTTGCCAATCAGGTCTATGCCGATTTCTTCAAGCAACCGTTTCCCGCCCGTAGTGCCTTTCAGGTTGCTGCCCTACCTCTGGGTGCCGTTATCGAAATTGAAGCGATTGTCGTTTTGGATGAACGATCCTGATGCGATAAGAGGATCTATACAGGAAGTGCTGTCAAGAAAAGATCAACCTGAAGTGAGGATAGGGGCAAAAAGTCTACCTCATCACCCCAAACAGTAATCTAGAAGGAGAAGCGATGAAGAAAATGAATTTGGCAAAAGTAGTTTGTTTGTTCTGCGCCTTTAGTCTGTTGATGATCACAGGTTTGTCCACTTCTGCTGTTGCCGCAGAAAAAAGCTACAAATGGAAGCTCGGCGAACCCTTTACCAAAGGCACACTTCAGTATGAATTGACAGAGGATTGGATCAAGCGAGTCGAAGAGGCCACAGAGGGTCGGTAAAATCAAGCACTACCCCGGTAGCTTGTTGGGCGACTATACCTCCCAGGCAGAAGCTGTTGCCAGTGGTGCTCAGGATCTCGCTATTATCTGGCCGACCACCAACGTAGCAGGGCCTGGCGCAGATGTTTACATGCTGGGATATGTTTACCGTAACTGGGACGAGTTCAGCACAGGTATGCTCGGCTGGATGTATGACCTCCATAAAGACCTGTTCAAGGACATCAATTGGGAAATCCTGGGAACCCTGCCTGACGGTTTCCTGACCATCGTTTCCACCAAAAAGTTCGATCCGATGCCGGGTCCGAAAGACGTAAAAGTCAGACTGATGCCGACCGAGCTGCTTCAGGTTCGTTTCAAGGAACTGGGTTTTTCCACGCTCAGCATGCCTTACAGCGAATTCGTGCCGGCTCTTAGCCTTGGTACCGTTGACGCCGGTGGCAACGCTGCCTGGTCCGAAGGCTGGTACACCTACAAAGATGTCATCAAATACATCTATGACGCTCGCGACATGACTTCGACGACCTTCCTGATCATGAATAAAGACCTGTTCGCTTCTCTGTCAGAAAAAGACCAGAAGCTATTTCCAAAGTCAGCGCCGAGTGGTCCAAGGACAACTTCGCAGCCGTTCAGAAAGAGAACGAAAAATATCGCAAGCAGCTTATCGAGCACGGTATTGAGATCATCAGCTACACCGATGAGCAGTGGCTGGCAAACGGTAAAATCAGCCGTGAAAAAGAATGGCCCTTTATGGAAAGCAAGATTGGCAAAGAAAAGATGGATATCATCCGTCAGAACGCTACAAAGCTGAAGTAGTTAACCTTATCCAGTTCCCGACTTAGTCTGTCGGGAACTGGCATTGCCCCTTTACTGATCTTGTTGGTTACAGGGCACAAACAAGGGAAAGAATGAACAGGTCAACAGTTTCAGACCAGAGAGCATGTACCTTTAATCTATCGAATAAAACGTAGCAGCGGCAGACAAAGGGGGGTAACAGTGGTCGCAGCTCAAGGTCTTTGGTGAAAACAGCGGCTGAGGTCGGTAGTTATCGACACTGGCCAATTTCTAAAGGCAGTATCATGATTGAACCAATCAAGTCCATATTTAGTCTCGTGGCGAAGAGTTTAGATTTTATAGAACGATATCTGTTGATATTGGCATACCTGGTCATACCGATACTGATTCTCGCTCAGGTTCTGAGCCGGTATCTGATGACAACTGCAGTTATCGGTATTGAAGAAGGCTGCCTTCTGATTGTTGCCTACGTCTATTACATCGGCGCAGCGCATGCGTTAAAGACAAAGAGTCATATCACTGTTAAGGCTCTACATTTATTCCCTATTACACCCAAAATTCGAAAAATAATCAGCTGTGTTGCCACCGTATTCGGTTTTATCTGCGCGACTATTATCTCCTGGTACATTGTGAAGTACTTCCTCTTTGTATCAAAGTCGCCCGCTATGTTTACGCCATTTCACTTCAGAAAAGTATATTACGTGGCAGGCCCGGCCATCGGCTGGACACTGATTTTTGTCTATTCCGTGGTTGATGTGATCAATATGTTCAAAAAAGACGACGAAGTGGAGGCTGAATAGCATGATTACCCAACTGATGATTGTTTTGCAGTTTATGGTTTTCTTATGCTGCTCGAAATCCCCATATTCTACGCCTTCGGCTTGGGAACACTCGGTCTGATCTTTCTGAACGACATCGATCCCAGCTGGGCTTTCTCCGGTGCCTTCGATATGGTGCAGAGCTTTGTCTTTTTGTGCCTTCCGCTCTATATCCTGTTAGGAATACTGGTCGATGCTTCTGGCGTTGCAACACGCCTGTGTGACTGGTTTATTTCTTTAGTGGGGCGTTTCCGGGGTGGCTTGGGAGTTGCGGTCGTTCTAACCAATGCTCTCTTTGGTGCTATCTCCGGGGCATCTTTGTCCGCGCTGGCCGGAATCGGTAGTGCCCTGCTACCGAGTATGGAAAAAGAGGGTTATCCCAAATCTTACAGCATTGCTCTGTTGATCCCCTCAGCCACTCTGTCGCTGATGATCCCACCGAGTGCCGGAATGATCATTTTTGGATACATGGGTAAAATTCCGATTACCTACTGCTTTTTGGCTCCGTTACTCCCCGGTCTGATCATGACCTTTCTGCTGATCACTGTACATCTGGTCATGTGCAGGAGGATTGATTCGATCAAGGTCAGCGACCAGGCAACGATTAAGGAGCAGGTGAAAGAAATATCGCGGACCAGCAAGAGGGCTGGCTGGGCTCTGGTTATCCCGGTGCTCTGTCTCGGTGGTATTTACGCTGGTGTCTACACCCCGACTGAAGCTGCTGCAACAACAACCGTCTATACAATTTTGATTGGATTTCTGATCTATAGAACACTGACGGTGAGAAAATTCAAAAACCATCTGCTTGCTGCTGCATCAACCACCTCAAGTATCGTCATCCTTATCTTTATCTTCTCTGCCTTGAGTAAGGTTTTATCATTGCTCAGGTTTCAGAAGCAATGCTGGAACTGATGTTGGCGATTTCAACAAGCCCGATTATTCAGCTGTGCCTGCTCAACCTGATCCTGTTTATCATGGGAATGATTATGGATGACAGCTCTGCCATCATGATATCGGCTGTTGTCCTTCTACCCGTAGCCAAGAGTTTGGGCATCGATCCTTACCACTTTGCTGCTATGACCAGTGTCAACCTGGCAATGGGGATCATTACTCCGCCGGTTGCTGCCTTGTTGTATCTGGCGGTCACATAGCTCAACTGCCGGTTAATCAATATATCAAGCCGGTTATGATTTATCTTTTGTGCGCAATGTTGCCAACCCTGCTGTTGACCATGTTCATTCCTTCTCTTTCTACATATCTTCCGGATCTATTTATGAGTCTAAAGTAGGAGGATGACATGAGAAGAGCGTCAGAACTTAATGTCTTTATTGATAACAACTTATCAGTCGAGGAAAAAAAGTATGTATTCAACATGGCCTGAAGAAGAAATTATCAGCCGTCTCGAAAAAATGCAGGGCTCAAATGCAGGATGCGGGTTTTACAGGCATGGTTATGACGGATGAGCATAATGTGACCTACTTTACCGGTTTCCGTACTCATGCACCCTGGACCACCATACACGCGAACTGCTGGTATTTTCTTCCGGTCAGTGGACAGCCTGTTCTGTTGCTTCAGAACATGATGACACCTGATGCAAGAAAGAAAACACACTGTTGTGATGTCGTAAATTATCCCGGGCTTTATGGAACTGATCTCGATCAAGTTGCAGTAATTATGACCTCCCTCGGCATGGCTGAGGGAAAGATTGGCTGGGAACTGGGGTACGAACAGCGTTTAGGAATCCCCTACCGTGAGTTTGAACAGCTGCGCAAGAAGATGAATAAATGTCGGTTTGTCGATGGCTCCGAGATTATATGGAGCCTGCGGCTGATCAAATCGAAATTTGAGGTTGATTGCATTAGAAAGGCCTGCGATGCGACCAGTTTTGCTTTGGATAAGGTCTTTTCCACGATGCACGAAGGGATGACGGAATCCCAGATTGTCAGAAACCTGTTCTCCTACATGATGGAAGCGGGTGCTGACAAACCTGGTTTTTCCCTGATTGCATCGGAGAAGGGCAATTATGACCGGATCAGCAACATCGGCTCAGAGCGAAGAATAGCGAAAGGCGACCTTGTCTGGGTCGATTGCGGCGCGACCTGCAAAGGTTACTGGGCTGACTTCGGTCGGGCCGGTATTGTCGGACCTGTTGATCAGGAGCGGAAAGAGTATCAGGACTGTGTCCACGATGTGACGATGAAGGCCATCAAGAGTATCAGACCCGGTCAGACAGCTTCTGACTTGGCAGAGGCCTGTATTGAGGCTCTGGTTGAGTACGGATTTGATCCCGCATCCTTCGATTGCGGTCGCATGGGACATGGAATGGGCTTTATGAGTACCGAGCCCCCTTCGATCACCAAGCAGGACAAAACGGTCCTGCGCGAGGGGATGATCATCAATGTCGAGCCTGGATTCGTAAAGGAAAATGGCGTTTTCAACATCGAAGAAAATGTTGTTGTGACCAAAGGTGGTGCAGAGATTCTTTCCGGTGCTCAACGAACACTTTATGAAATAGCTTGTTGACAGGGGGGCTCGTGATAACTGCAGAAACGGTCAGGACATTCTGCCATTCTCTTGAAGAGGATGTCATTGCCTTTACTCAAGAACTGGTGAGGATTAAAAGCTATACCCACGATGAAGAGGAGATCGTCAGTTTCATTGCCGCGAAAATGAAATCCCTGGGGTACGATGAGGTTATCCAGGATGATTTTGGCAATGTCGCCGGCCGGATAGGCTCCGGCGAGACGACCATTCTGTTCGATTCTCATTGCGATACCGTCGCAGTGAATGACGCTGATAAGTGGATAGCAGATCCCTTCGGTGGGGAGATTATCGATGGCAAGCTCTACGGTCGTGGAGCCGTCGACATGAAGGGAGCTATCGCTGCAACTGTCTACGCCGGTTATGCCATGAAGCAACTCTCCCTGCACGAAGGGAAGTCGATCTACGTCTCCTGTTCAATCCTTGAAGAGGATGTCGAGGGGGAGGCGCTCCTCTATCTGTGCGATAAAAATAAGATCACGCCTGACTTTGCCGTTATCTGTGAACCCAGCTCTTCAAAGCTGGCGTTGGGTCACAGGGGCAGGGCGATGCTGACTATCAGCACCGAAGGTGTCTCCGCCCACGGCAGCTCTCCCGAGCTTGGAGTTAATGCCGTCTATAAAGTCAAAGATATCATCGGGCGGATTGAAGAGCTTCAACTACGGCTGACAGCCGACGACAATGCAGGTTCCATTGCTCTCAGTCGTATAGAGAGCAGAGCTGTCTCCCTCAATGCGGTTCCCGATTATTGCAAGCTCTATCTTGACAGGCGTTTGGAGCTGGGCGAGACACGCGAGAGTGTCAGCAGGGAGCTGGACGCGCTGGTCGAGGGAACGAGTGCTACCTGGGAGGTTCTGAAAATCAGAGACAGAACCTGGACAGGAAAAGAGCTGACCTGTGAAGCTTTTTTTCTGCCGTGGGAGCTGGATCAGAATCATCTTCTGACGCGTGCTGGCATTGAGGCTTTCAAGGACGCCAGCGGTCATGAAGCAACCCTGTTCAAATGGAACTTTTCAACAAACGGTTTTGCCACAGCCAGCCGGATGGAAATTCCTACCATTGGATTCGGGCCAGGCAATCCTGCTCTGGCACACTGCAGGGACGAGTACTGCGAAACTGCAGACATTATAGAAGCTATGACATTTTACACGGCTCTTGTCTCACGGCTGGATTGAGGGCTATTGCTTTACATTGCAAACATTACCAACCAGAAGGAGTTTTTAATGAACCTGCATGATACCGTCGACTGCCAATACCTCGATTCAGAGTTGAAGGAATATGCTCTCTGTGACTTTTTAACCCAAGAGAGCGCCGAAAAAGTTAAAGACTTTTGTTCAGACCCAGCAAGACTATCATATGACACCACTCGTCAGTCTTGAATCTCTTGCCCGTAGGTTCGGGGTCAAGAAAATCTATGTGAAAGATGAATCGAAGCGCATGGGGATGAACGCGTTTAAAGTTGTTGGCGTTCTGTACAGCGTTGCACGTTTGATTTGTGAGAAGTTTGCTCTCGATATCAGTGAAATCACATTTGATGATCTGATGAAAGAAGAATTGAACAGTGAAATCAGGAAATTGGTTTTATTGCCGCAACAGATGGAAACCACGGAAAAGGGCTGGCTTGGGTGGCCAATAAGCTGGGGTGTCAGTGTGTTATCTATGTACCGAAGAATACGACAGACGCCAGAGTTGAGGCTATTGAGCAGTTTGGTGCCAGTGTAACCGTTACCGACGAAAACTATGACAATACATTGAATATTGTTGTTGAAAAAGCAGCGGAAAATGGTTGGTTGCATGTCCAGGACCAGGCATGGGAAGGCTACACTAAGGTGACCAACCTTATTTCTGAAGGCTATACGATAATAGCTGACGAAGCGCTGCGCCAGATGAATGAAGATGGTATCCGGCAGCCAACTCATATCATGATTCAAGCTGGAGCCGGGTCCTTTGCTTTTGGCTTTCTGGGGTACTACGCTAATGTTTTTGCTGATAGCAAGCCCTATATGGTTCTGGCTGAAGCTGAAAATGCTGCCTGCTATTATGATTCAGCTCTCAAAGGCGGTTTCTCTACGGTTGCCGGAAACCTGGAGACGGTCATGGCGGGATTATCCGTAGGTTCGCCAATATTGTGGCATGGGAATACCTGAAAACGATCGTCGAAGGTTACGCAAGTTGTTCTGACAATATTGCTGCCAGAGGCATGAGGATGCTCGCGAGCCCAATAGGGAAGGATGGTCGGATTATCTCTGGAGAGTCCGGGGCTTTAGGATTTGGACTTCTGTCAATGATCTGTGAGTCAGCTGAATATGGTGAAATTAAAAAAGCGATGGGTCTTGATGAGAATAGTGTGATTTTGTTGGTTAACACGGAAGGAGACACCGATCCCGTTGTGTATGAGCAAATTGTCTGGGATGGAATGCTTCCACTTGGGGTTGAAGGGTAACTAATGCCAATTACACGTTTGGAAATAAAACAGAGGATGAGCAGAGCGGTTATCCATAACGGAACAATTTATCTGTGTGGCCAAGTTGCCGCGGATGCCACAAAGGATATTAAAGAGCAGACACAGACTATGCTCGATAAAGTGGACCTGTTGCTTGAGCAGGCTGGAAGTGACCGTGAGCATATCCTGTCGGCAACTGTTTATATCAAGGATATGAGCCTGGTGTCTCAGATGAACGAAGTCTGGGATAACTGGATTCCCGAAGGTCATGCTCCTGCACGTGCCTGTGTTGAGGCGAGCATGGCTAGAGAGGCATTGTTGGTCGAAATCTCAGTCATAGCTGCAGTGAAAACTGATAGCTGAATTGCATAGTTATATAAAGAGGAGTCGATGTGATTGATTTAACATTACAGCCGCAAACAATAGACAAAAATGCAGCTTACTGCCGCGACAAAGGGATTTCACTGCCAACCTTCGAGATGATGCGTAACCCAGAAAAGGTTCCGGCCAAGATCAAGGAGCGTTTGCAGGGTACGGGGTTGTGGGATCTCGATTCGGCCAATCTTTACCGCATCTCCTGGCAGAACGAAGCCAAGGATAAGGGGGGCTTTATGGCGGAGTTAACCATATCGTATTGCCGCCTGAACTGACCGGTTGTCGAGCCAACATCATCATGCTGACAGGGCGTTGGTTCCCGACCGGATCGCATAAGGTCGGTGCAACTTACGGTTGCCTGGTCCCGCGTCTGGTTACGGGACAGTTTGACCCGCAGAAGACCAAGGCCGTATGGCCGTCAACCGGAAATTATTGTCGTGGTGGAGCTTATATCTCGGCACTGTTGGCCTGTAATGCTATCGCCATCCTGCCGAAGAGATGTCGAAAGAGCGCTTTGAGTGGCTCAACGAAATCGCCGGTGAGGTGATTGCTACTCCGGGTTGTGAATCGAACGTCAAAGAGATTTTCGACAAGTGTTGGGAACTGCGCGAATCGGGTCAGGACCTGCAGATTTTCAACCAGTTTGACGAGATGGGTAATCCCATGTGGCACTACTCGGTGACCGGTCATGCCGTTGAATCTCTGCTCGATCAATATCTGACTGGTGGGAGGCGTTTTGCCGCTTACGTCGCCGCCTCCGGTTCAGGTGGAACCCTTGGTGCAGGGTACTATCTCAAGCGTAAGTTTCCACGCTCACAGGTTGTTGCTGCTGAGGCGTTACAGTGCCCGACCATGCTCTACAACGGTTTTGGTGGTCATCGGATCGAAGGTATCGGTGATAAACATATCCCCTGGGTTCATAACTGCAAAGAGACAGACTTTTCCATCGGTGTTGATGATGAGGCCCCCATGCGTCTGCTCCGGCTCTTCAATGAAGAGGTTGGTCGCAAAGCCTTGATTGAGGATGGCGTCAATCAGGAGCTGATCGATCAGCTTGACCTGCTCGGTATTTCTGCTGTCGGCAACATGATTGCGGCGATCAAGTATGCCAAATACAACGAGTTGACCGAAGATGACTACCTGGTTTCCATCGCTACCGATTCGATGCAACTGTACACCTCGCGCCTGGGAGAATTGGAGCAGGAGCGGGGGGCTTACACTGAAATGGATGCCCAGCGTGATATCGATCTGCTTCAGAATGTCGCTATCGACCACACCAAGGAACTGTCCTACTACGACAAGAAAGCGATTCACAATCTCAAGTACTACACCTGGATCGAACAGCAGGGGCGCGCAGTCGATGAGTTGAATGCCCAGTGGTACGACAACGATAATTACTGGTTCCCGATGTTGAGCAGATTGACGAGATCGATGGTCTGATTAATGAATTTAACGACCGGGTCGGGCTGTTGTAGACGATCTTTATCGTATCTCTTCTGTCGGATGGGAGAAGAGATACGGAAAACTGATTGAGGGAGAAAAATATGTCGATTGAAGCAAAGATCAAACAACTGGCAGAACTTGATGCTGCCGGAATGTACCTGGATGACTTTCTGCTCACCTGGGATCGCAGTGATGATGAGATCGTCGCTGTCTTCAAGGTTGCTGAAATCCTGCGCGCCATGCGCAAAGAAAACATTTCACCGCGCGTTTTTGACAGTGGTCTGGCGGTGTCCCTGTTCCGAGACAACTCGACCCGCACCCGCTTCAGTTTTTCCAGTGCCGCCAATCTGCTCGGTTTGAATGTCCAGGATCTGGATGAGGGCAAGTCTCAGATCGCCCATGGCGAAACCGTACGTGAAACCGCCAACATGATCTCTTTCATGGCCGACGTTATCGGTATCCGCGATGATATGTACATCGGCAAGGGCAATGCCTACATGCGCGAGGTGGCCGCATCGGTACAGCAGGGGTACGCTGCCGGCATCCTTGAGCAGCGTCCGACTCTGGTCAACCTGCAATGCGATATCGATCATCCGACCCAGTCGATGGCCGACAGTCTGCACCTGATCGAACATTTTGGCGGGTTGGAAACCTCAAAGGTAAGAAGATCGCCATGTCCTGGGCTTATTCACCCTCCTATGGAAAGCCGCTGTCGGTGCCTCAGGGAATTATCGGTCTGATGACCCGCTTTGGCATGGACGTGACTCTGGCTCATCCAGAGGGCTATGAAGTGATGCCGGAAGTGGAAGAGGTTGCCGCAAAACGCCGCAGCTTCAGGTGGGAGCTTCACCAAGACCGGTTCCATGGCCGAAGCCTTTGAAGGGGCCGATATCGTTTACCCTAAGAGCTGGGCGCCGTTTGCCGCCATGGAAAACGCACCAACCTCTATGGCGATGGCGATATGGACGGCATCAAGGCCTTGGAGCAGGAACTGCTGAAGCAGAATGCCGAGTTCACTGATTGGGAGTGTACTGAAGAGTTGATGGCTAAAACCAGGGCTGGTAACGCTCTCTACATGCATTGTTTACCAGCCGATATCACCGGGGTCAGCTGTGTTCAGGGGGAGGTTGCGGCAACCGTGTTCGATCGTTACCGCGATCCACTCTATATGGAAGCCAGCTACAAACCATATGTCATCGCCGCGATGATGTTCATGGCCAAGTTTAAAGATCCGGCAGGAAAATTGGATACGTTGCTGGAGGATGGAGTAGTCAGGATTCGTTGATCGTTAACCATTGCTTTCGTTCTGCAGAAGAAACAGCCCCAACTTCGGATGTGTAAAAAAACTTTTATAGTTGGGCTGTTATAGCGTCTGCTTTTTGTTTGCACCTCTGGAGAAAAAAAGTTGTGTCAACGACGATCTTTTTAATGGAGATCAAAGGCCTTGCGGATATGAACGAAGTCTGGCCTGCCTGGCGCGACCGGACACACTGGTTAACATGGTGATTTTTGCTGCACAACAGCTTGCCGGAACAATTGAAAAAATCAGGGCTGGGTTGAATATGATGTGATTTTATCAATCCAGCCTTTGATCATCAGTGGAAAGTAGTCCTGCTTCCCCTTGATCTCTTATTGATAATTAAGGTTATCCTTTCACTCATTGAGCTTTTCCAGTCAAGCTTTTCCAGATAATGAACCGCGATCTCTGTTTTATCTGCTGAGCATTGTTTCTGCTTGCTTATCCCGCACTTATCTGTGCATATCGGATCAATATCTCAGGTTTTGATTTATGGGGCATAGACCGTCTGGACGTGCTGTTCCCACCGCATAAATGATCAGGGAAGAGAGTTGAAAAATTTAAAAAAAGATTCAAAAGGTGGGGTGTTTTTATCATCCTGGCCTGTTTTTTCTGGGGCACCAGCGGAACCGTTTTTACGTTTTTTTCACCTGAAGACGCACAGCCGGCCGTGATAGGGATTTTAAGGCTGGTTGTGACTGCGATTATCCTTTTGGCAGTTGTCGCATTGCAGCAAAAATCGACCCCTTGCAGGACCTGGTCTATACCGATGCTTTTAGTGACAGGATTCCTGATCGCTTCGATGCAATTCTGTTTCTTCACTGCTGTTGATATTGCCGGTGTCGCCTTGGGAACAACCTTTTTTATCGGCACGTACCCGATCTTTGCCGGGATCTTTGCTTTTCTGATCCGCAAGGAGCGCCCCGTTAAGAGGTGGTGGGCTTCGACGGTGTTGGCTGTTATCGGCGGAGCCCTGATGACATTGGGCAGTGTCGCAGTCGATGGAGACCCTGTGGGGATTCTCTGGGCTCTGGCAACAGCGGCCAGTTTTGCATTATACGCAACGTTGATAAAGGGGCTTCTGGCCGATCATTCAACGATTTCCGTCATGGCAGCGACTTCGTCTGTCGGGGCCGTTTTCTTCAGTCCATTACTTTTCTTTTACGACCTCGGGTGGGTTGTTCGAGATATCGAAGTTGTTCTGCCGCTGTCCGTTTATCTCGGCGTGTTTACCTCGATCTGCCCACTATTTTTATTTGCCAAAGGGCTTAAGCTGGTCCAGGTCTCAACCGCCGCGACTTTAAATCTTCTTGAACCTTTCACCGCGACCTTATTGAGTGTTATCATTCTGCGTGAGCGTTTTGGCACTGCAATCCTGGATCGGGATGGCGCTCCTGATCAGCGGGGTGCTGTGGCTGGCTTTGCCGGCCGGTCCGTTCAGAAAATATGATCGTCGTGTCGGCTCTTAAGCTGAGGGAGAAACCCGTTTTTCTGTTTAGACTTTCTCCTGTTTTCTATTTTTTAGGCAAAAGCCGGAATATCTGTTTAAATATGCCCTATGCATGAACATCTTCTTATTATTCTGACATTGATTCTGGTGGCCGGAGTTGCCTGTCAATGGTTGTCGTGGCGGGTTCGGTTACCATCGATTATCTTTTTGCTTCTCTGCGGGATTTTAGCCGGTCCTCTGTTTAATTGGCTGAATCCCGATCAGTTGCTTGGAGACTTACTGTTTCCTCTGGTTTCCCTGTCTGTGGCGGTGATTTTATTTGAGGGTAGCCTGACGCTGCGTTTTCCGATATCCCGGGGTTGGAAAAGTTATTCGCAACATGATCACCATTGGTGTGCTGCTCAGTTGGGGAATTACGACCGTTGCCACCCGGTTGCTGCTCGATTTTCCTGGGAGTTGTCCTTTCTGTTTGGTGCGATCATGGTTGTCACCGGGCCGACCGTAATTATGCCGATGATTCGCACGGTGCGGCCCAAGGAAAGCATTGCCCATGTGTTGCAATGGGAAGGGATCCTGATCGATCCGATCGGTGCCATCCTGGCTGTGTTGACTTATGAAGTCATTGTTGCCGGGGGGATGGATGACGGGCTCTCGAGCGGTATGCTGGTTTTTGGAAAAATACTGCTGATCGGCGGTTTTTCGGGGTTGGCGCAGGTCATCTGCTCAGCACTCTGATCCGCAAGCATTGGGTGCCTCAGTATCTCCAGAATGTCATGACCCTTGCTCTGGTGTGTGGCGTCTTTGCTCTGTCCGATCTGCTGGAACCTGAGTCTGGTCTGCTGACGGTCACGATCATGGGATTGTGGCTGGCAAATGTGAAAGATCTGGTGCTTGAGGATCTGCTGGATTTCAAAGAAAGCCTCAGCCTGTTGTTGATTTCGGTGCTGTTTATTCTGCTGGCGGCGCGGATGGACCTGCAGGGCTTTCTTGCTCTCGGGTGGCCGGCACTCGGGGTTTTGGCCGTTATTCAGTTTATTGTCCGGCCCTTGAGCATTCAGTTGTGCGCCATCGGTTCGAAGCTCAGCATGCCGGAAAGGCACCTTTTGGCCTGGATTGCTCCACGCGGGATTGTCGCTGCTGCAATTACAGCACTTTTTGCCATTAAACTTGAATCACTGGGATATCATAATGCTCCACAGCTAGTCCCCCTCACTTTTATGGTCATCATCGGCACGGTTTTACTGCAAAGCGCCACGGCCGGACCGCTGGCCCGGTGGCTTAAAGTTGCCGATCCCGAACCACGAGGCTTTTTGCTGATCGGAGCCAATCGTGTGGCCCGGGCTATGGCGGAAGCGCTTGAAGCGAACGGGGTTAAAACCTTGCTGGCGGATCAGAACTGGTCAGCAGTGCGAGACGCAAAACTTCAGGGTTTATCCGCCTATTGGGGAAACCCCGTCTCGGCACATGCAGAGCGGCACATCAATCTTGTTGGGATTGGTCACCTGTTGGCTGTTACGCCAAATACCGAATTGAATAATCTTGCCGCTCACTACTATCGCTTGGAATTTGAGCCGAATTGTATTTACACGATTCGCAATAGTCGGCCTCAAAACGGCGCCGCTGCGGAAAAGGTGGAGTTCAAGTTCGGTGGAAGGTTTTTGTTTGACGGCACAATGACATTTCAGGAGCTTGACCGGCAGATTGGTCAGGGAGCAAAGATAAAACAGACCCTTTTGACCGATGAATTTTCATTTTCTGACTACCTGGCGGAGCACGGGGAGCGGCGCTGGCCGTTATTTGCAATCAATGAAAGTCAATCGGTGTATCCGTTTACTCCGGAAGCGGAATTTGAGCCGGGTGAGGGCTGGTTGATTCTTGCTCTGGATCGACGCGACCCTGCCGGCGAAGCCGTTGATGTCAAGCATCCACTCTGATATTCCTTTCGGTTGCCCGCCAGGGCGGGACAAATAAACCTGTCGGTCATTTTGCCTAATGGACTACGCGTGAGTGGCGACAGTGCTGGTAACCGGGCTCGAAAGGTCTGCTCCAGAAGCTTGGGAGTTTCCGGCCCCCTGCAAGGGTGTTGTCGATCCGGGAGACAAGCTGCCGACGCAGGTGATTTGTTGAAGGAGAAAGTGTGAACAATAGAGCGGTGACTTTCGGCTTTCCGGATCAATGCTACAATCGTTGCGGACAGCTGAGAAAAGTAGGTTTTGAGCTTGAATTTACCGGCTTGTCGATTGCTGATGTCGGTAGAACCCTCCGTACCGTACTGGGAGGAACACTGCGTGAGGAGTCAGTTGCGGAATCTGCTCTGAGCGTTGACGATCTTGGCGAGTTTCGCATTGAGCTCGACTGGAAGTACATAAAAAACAAGGCCTTGGAAGCTGAACAGAAAGCTCCCAATCAGTGGCTTGATCTGCTCAGTCAGTCCGCTGCTTTAGTGGTTCCCATAGAGATTGTTTGTCCCCCATTGCCTCTGGACAGGCTTGCCGTTCTGGCGCCGATGGTTAGCGCCCTGCGTGAGGTCGGTGCATCGGGGACAGAAGATTCAATCATAGCAGCATTCGGTGTTCATATTAATGCTGAAGCTCCTCGCCTGGATGCTCCCTGCTTATCTTCCTATTTGCGGGCTTTTTCTTTATTGCAGTGGTGGTTGGTTGATGGATACGATATTAACTGGACCCGCAAACTGAGCCCTTATGTCGATCTTTATCCCGAAGCCTACCTTAATCAGCTGTTCAGCGTTGAAAATCCAACCATGGAACAGCTGGTGAATGATTATCTGGTTCATAACGCCAGCCGCAACCGGGCCCTGGACATGTTGCCGCTGCTTGCAGAAATCGATGCGGACCGGATTAACAGCGTGGTGGACGATGATCGGGTGCAGGCGAGACCGGCGTTTCACTATCGATTGCCCGACTGCCACATTGAAAAAAGTGACTGGTCTCTGGCCGATGCCTGGGACAGTTGGCTGGTGGTAGAGCGGTTAGCAGGGCAGAAAGACATGCTCGATCAACTGGCCGCAACATTTCTGGAGATGTCGAGACCGCTGCTTGGTGTCAGCCGCAGTGACTGGACCGAAGTGATGGACCAATGGCACCGAGACCATCTGTAGGGGTCACAGGATCGGATCGCCGCTGGGCTCCGGCCTGGTGGTGCGCCCGGATTGCATTGTGGTTGGTCGGTGCCAGAGCGGTGCGGATCAGCCTGAAGCATTCGGTCGAGAAAGAAACACTGGCCGCATTGGTTATTGGTGGTGGAAATGATATTGGTCCGGAGCACTATGGCGGGAATATCGCAGATAAAGTCAAATCAGATCCTCAACGGGATCAGCTGGAAATAGACTGGATCAGGTTTGCTCTGCGCAGGCAGTTGCCGCTGTTGGGTATTTGCCGAGGAGCGCAGCTGATCAATGTTGTACTCGGGGGAGATCTGTATCAGGATATCAGGCTCCTGCGAAAATTTACCTACAACCGTCCCGGTCTGCTGCCGACCAAGCAGGTCAGGTTGGAACCCCAATCACAATTGAGCCAAGTCTGCCAAAACGTCACTTGCGGGTTAACAGCCTTCACCATCAGGCGATTAAAGTTCCAGCCGCTGGATTGAGAGTCGTTGGTTGGGATCTCGACCAGATTATTCAGGCGGTCGAAGGCAGCGAACAGCAGCAGATTATCGGCGTGCAGTGGCATCCGGAATATCTCTGCTATCTGCCGTCACAACTGAAACTGTTCCGCTGGTTGGTCAGGTGCAATAATGACGGCATCCTATTTAGCCCTGTTTGCCTCTTCCTTTCTTGCTGCGACCCTCTTGCCGTTTTATTCCGAGGTGGTCTTGTTTGCCTTGCTGCGTGACGGAGGCGATCCCTTGTGGCTGGTCACAACTGCAACCATCGGCAATACTGCGGGTGCTGTCGTCAACTGGTTGCTGGGGATTTATCTGCTGCACTTTCGTGAACGGCGATGGTTTTATTTCAGTCAGCGACAGATAGAGAAGGCACAATACTGGTTCCAGCGCTACGGATTTTGGGTTTTACTGTTGGCATGGATGCCGGTCGGAGGTGATGCCCTGACCCTGATTGCCGGAGTTATGCGTGTGCCACTCTGGCTTTTTCTGCTTTTGGTTGCAACAGGTAAGGGATTGCGTTATCTGTCGGTTGTTTACCTCTCAGCCCAGTGGGTGTAACGCTCAGGGAGAACGAAGGCAATACATGAAAACGTCGATTATCCGCTATTTTCTTGCTGCCACAGGTTTACTCAGTACCGCTCTTGGCGTTGCCGGGATCTTTATTCCCGTGTTGCCGACGGTGCCGTTATTGCTACTGGCGGCGGCCTGTTTTGCCCGCAGCTCTGAACGGTTTCATGGCTGGTTGCTCGGTCACCCCTATCTGGGGCCGATGATCCGCGATTATATGGATGGCCAGGGAGTTCCATTGAGAGCTAAAATCATTGCCATCAGCACCATCTGGATCTCTATTTCCATTTCTACTCTGTTTCTGATCCCCTGTTCTGGGTCAAGGTTTTCCTGATTTCCATCGGTCTTTGTGTGACGATCTATCTTCTGCGGTTGCCGCTACGGGAAGGGTAGGCCGCTACTTGGGATCGGTCCGGAACCATTTCCGGTAAAGCTCATTATAGCTGCCATCTGTCCGGAGTTCTTTCAGGGCGGCATTCACTTCAGAAACCAGAGGGCTGCCTTTTGGAAAAGCAATTCCATAAGACTGTCCCATATAGAGTGGACCAACTATTTTGACCAGATTGCGACCGTTCTGGTACATAAATTCGGCAATAACGGGAGAATCGAAGATGATGGCATCAACTCCTCCTGAGATCAGTTCCAGAAACATGGCATCGGTATTGGGGAAGAGCTTTAATTTTCTGGTGATAATCGTTCTGGAAATAAATTCCGCACTACTGGTTGCGAACTTTGTTGCGACGATCTTGCCGTTGAGATCCTCTATCGCATGGATCGAGTTCTCTGTCTCACGGACCAGAATCAGCAGGCCTGAATTGTAGTAGGGAGTTGAGAAATCGATGATTTCTTTTCGCTTCGCTTTGATCGTGATGCCAGCTATCGCAACATCGAACTGTTTGCTCTGCAAGCCCGGGATGATCTCTTTGAAATCTTGTGGTGCAAAGCTGTAGGTTCTGTTGAGCTTCTCGGCGATAGCTCCCACAGCTCCACATCGAATCCAGTATAGCGACCTTGCTCATCCTTAAACTCAAAGGGTGGGAAGTTCTTGTCAATGGCTACGGTCAGAGATGTCGCCATGGCAGCAGGGCTGAGCAGGGCGATGATCAAGAGACTGATGGATAGCGCGATTCTGCAATTCACAAGTCATTCTCCCTGCGGCGTTTGAGACGTTTGCTCAGGCTGGGTTGGGCGATCCCAAGCAGGCGCGCGGCCAGGGTTTGATTCCCTTTGGCGCGTTCAATCGCTGCATCGACAAGAAGTTCACCGGCCTCGTTCAAGGTTGGAAGGTCAGAGAGGCAGAGAAACGGATTGACGGCTGGAGATATCTCGGTATTGGGTAGATTCTTTCGATCCAGACGTTGTTGAAAAACCTCCATGGAGAGAACCCCTCCGTTATGCAGGCTGACAGCGTCGAATATCATTCCGCGCAACTCCCTGATATTGCCGGGAAAGCTGTGGGTTGCAAGCAGGGTCGTCAGCTGGGGCGGTGGCGTTGGTTTGCTTTTTTTTAATTCATCCGCGGTCAGTTTCAGGAAATGCTCCAGCAGTAGCGGTAGGTCATCCAATCTCTCTCTCAACGGTGGGATGGTGACTGGTGAGTCTGCAGGCGGAAATAGAGATCGCGGCGGAATGTCCCCTGGGCAACCTTCTCTTCCAGATCCTGATGGGTTGCGCAGAGGATGCGGGCTCGAAGCTGTTGCGGGAGATCGCTGCCGAGAGGGTAAAATTCCCCTTCCTGCAGCAGGCGTAACAGTTTAACCTGGCTGCGCATGGACAGATCGCCGATTTCGTCAAGAAAAGAGTCCCTTCGACTGCGCGTTCAATCATCCCTCCACGGTCCCGTTCCGCTCCGGTAAAGGCACCGCGCTTATGGCCGAAAAGTGTGTCGGCAAAGGCGTTGTCGTCAAGTCCGGCGACATTGACACAGACCAGCTCGCCCTCAGCTTCACTGAGTCTGTGGATTGCCTGGGCAATCAGTTCCTTACCGACTCCACTCTCGCCAAGGATCAGAATCGGTTGGCGTGAGTTCGAAACCGCTTCGAGGTAGCGGAATGCTGTCAGCATTGTCTGATTTCTGGTCACGATGGCTGCGAAAGCCTCCGGTACTGAAAGGGCGGCGTTCAGGAAGTTACGCCTCAGGTTATTGTTCTCTCGTTGCAATTCAGCAACCTGAACCGCTCTTCTCACCCCTTCGATGAGACGCTCTTCATCCTCGGTCTTGACAAAATAATCGTAGGCTCCGATGCGCATACATTGAACCGCCGTTTGCAGCTGGTTGAGACCTGAAATAATCAACACCGGGGTTTGGGGGTATTCGTCTTTGATCTGTTGCAGAATTTCTTCACCCGAACGATGTGGCATGGTGAGGTCGAGCAGGACCAGGCCTATGTCATGCTGATTCAACAGGCCGATAACTTCGCGACTGTCGCTGCACCGGATCAGATTGGTAAAACCGCCTAGGCTCTGCAGAGACCGGCTCAGGCTGCGCAGCCAGGCCGGCTCGTCATCAACCAGTAGGATGGAAAAGTCGGGAAAGGTTTTGATCTCCATAGCGTTAACCCTTGTGCGGTAAAGAAAGTCTGACGGTTGTTCCCTTATTCAGTTCGGAAACGAAGTCGAGTCGTCCGTTGTGTTCTCTGACAATTTCCGATGATACCGAAAGACCCAGACCGGTACCGCCATCTTCACGGCGCGTTGTAAAGAATGGATCTTCCAGTTGTGATAAATTTTCAGGCGCGATTCCGCAGCTTGATCCTCTACTTCGAGCCAGAGTTCCTGGTCCGATATTCCGGTTCTGAGGGTGATTGACTGGGCTTTGTCATCAAGGGCCTGGCAAGCGTTGATCAGCAGGTTAATGATGACCTGTTCCAGTCGTTGGGTATTTCCACGAATACTGGGGAGTTCCGGTTGCAGTTGCAGAATGAAACGGTCGGTCGCTTTTCTGATCGGGTTTTCGACCAGTCTGAGAGCTGCTTCAGCGATCCGGTTCAAATCGACATTCGTCTTTGTCGCGTCGTCGTTGCGGCGGGCAAAGTTTTTCAGGTCCTCGACAATACGTTTGATCCGGCCGCTGCTGGCCTGCATTTCTGTCAGCATGTCCGGAATATCTTCACGCATCTGCGAATAGGGAATTCGGCCGACGCTGAAGTCTCCCCGGTCCTTGTAGCGCTCTTCGAGACAGGGCAATGTCGACCCAGGCACGCTGTAATTGTGGGATGTTGAGGGACAAAAGAGCGTTGGGATTGTTGATTTCGTGGGCAACACCGGAAACCAGGACTCCAAGTGAAGCTAGTTTGTCCGCCTGGATAAGCTGCTTCTGGTGCTGTTTCAGTTCTTCCATGGCCCGTTCACGTTCCGCGACCTCAAGCTTCAGTGCGGCAGTTCTCAGCTTGACCTGGTGACTCAGGGTTCGCGACCAGAGCAGTACCAGGATCAGAATGAGCAGTAGTGGTCCCAAAATAAGTCCGCCTATTTGAATACGCGCCCGGGGGCCAGACCTTGTCGGGTCGGCAAGGGACCGATCCACTTATTGTAAATCTGTTTGTGTTGACCGGACTGCTTCAACAGGGCAAGCCCTTCAGTGATCAGCGCCTGCATCTGACGATTCCCTTTTTTACCGCGAATCCATATTCTTCTGTCAACAGCGGGGGACCGCTATGTTCAAGGTTGCTGACTTGAAGGCGACCAAGCAGATATTCACCTGACAGTGTACTGCCCAGGGCCGCGTCATATTGATTGATGGCCAACAGGCGTAATGCATCCTCCAGCGTGTCAACCGGAATCGCCTTTATCTTCAGGTCGGGATGTTGGGTCAGGTAACGCTGCATGATTCCCTCTTTAACGACCAGAACCTGTCTCCCTTCAAGGTCTCCCAGCGATTGAAAGGGAGAGCCTTTGCGGACCCATAAGGATTGAAATATACGTGCATGCGGTGGGGTGTAGTCAAGCTCAGAGCTGCTTTCCGTCGTGTAAGGCACACCGGACAGGATGTCGATCTGTCCGGTGATTAATTGGTGACGCAGTTCGTACCAGGGCGCGTAACGAAACTCAACCTCGACTCCCATGGCTTCGGCAATGGCCAGGCTGAGGTCGATATTCAGCCCTTCGGGGTTCCGCTGACGGTGACAAATTCATAAGGGGGAGAGTCGGGATCGAACCCGATAACGATCGGTCGCTGTGGCAGCGGATCGGACTGAGCTGAACAGATCAGGCAAAGCAGTGGAAGTATTGTGAGAAATAGCCGGTTGAGAATTTTCATCTGCCAATTGTGAGGAACTCCAAGTAGCTTGTCAATAAGCAGATTTAAACCGTTGCAGCAGTCTTTCATCTTCTGAAGGGGTATAGCTTTGGCTATGACCATAGATTGGGCTATGCCTGGTTATGATGCTGAAAAATCGATGTTTTTTACTGTTTTCACTGATGGGTATAGCCTGGGCTATACCTATCAGGCTTTTTTATGGATTTTCTCAGAACGTTTTTTCCTTAGTTTTAACAAGTAGTTATCTGGCCTTCTCGGCGGTGGCATCGTTCTTGCCTATACTCCTGTTTGATTTTCCTTTGCAGCATTTGTCGCAGCCACCTGGTGGTTATTTTGTTCACATCCTTCAAGCAGGAGTCGTTATGGAGTTTTGCAGAGTTTTTTCGGAGTAATCGGTGATTTGACCTGGGGATGGGCTCTGATTCCGTTTCTGGTCGTGATCGGTCTGTTCTTTACTCTGGCCAGTCGTTTTGTTCAGTTTGAGTTCTTCGGGCGTATGTTCGGAGTCCTGAAAGCGAAAAACCAGACCAAGGATCCCAATGCGATTTCTGGTCGTGAGGCATTGCTGCTTTCGGTCGGTGGGCGTGTCGGTGGTGGTAACATCGCTGGTGTTGCGGTTGCCATTACCCTGGGTGGTCCTGGTGCTGTCTTCTGGATGTGGATGATTGCACTGGTCGGTATGGCCACCAGTTTGGTGGAATGCACCCTGGCTCAAATATTCAAGCGGACCACAAAGGATGGAACCTATCGGGGTGGCCCTGCGCAGGCGATTATTTATGGTCTGGGTCAAGATTATAAGTGGCTTGCTGCGATTTACTCTGTGTGTCTGATTGCTGCTTTTGCTTTTGGCTTTAATGCTTTCCAGGGCAACACCGTTGCCGGTGCCGCTCAGGACAGCCTCGGCATTGACCGGATCTGGACCGGTCTGTTGCTGTCTGTGGTTGCGGGTTTCATCGTTTTTGGTGGGATCAAGCGGATTGCCAAGGCTGCTGATATTGTTGTTCCGATCATGGCGATCGGTTATCTCGCCCTGGCCCTCATTGTCATTGTCATGAATGTTGCTGAACTGCCCGGCGTTATCAGCACCATTGTTCAGAATGCATTCGGGCTCCAGGAGGCGGTCAGCGGTGGTATGGGAGCTGCTCTGGCTCAAGGTCTTCGTCGTGGACTGTTTTCCAACGAAGCTGGTCTGGGATCAGCACCGAACGTTGCCGCCACTGCCAAGGTCAATCATCCGGTCAGCCAGGGGATTACCCAGTCTCTGTCGGTTTTCATTGATACGATTCTGATTTGCAGCTGTACCGCGTTCCTGATCCTGCTGAGCGACGTCTATGTTCCGGGCGCCGATGCGATCGACGGCATCGTTCTGACTCAACAGTCGCTGGTTGCAAACCTTGGAGCGTGGACCCAGTACTTCCTGACCTTGGCTATTCTGCTTTTTGCCTTCAGTTCTATTATTTACAATTATTATCTGGGAGAGAATGCCCTTTCATTTCTTACCGGTAGTCCGGTTGCCATCTTTGTGCTGCGTATTTCGGTTATCGGGGTTCTCTTTCTTGGATCTGTCGCTCCTGGTGCAACGGCGGTTTTTTTCTTTTCCGATCCGCTCATGGGGATTCTGGCCGTCATCAACCTCATGGTCTTGATGATGATGTTTCCGACAGTCACCCGGGTCTTGGTAGACTATCGGGCTCAACTCAGGAGGGGATTGAAGATCCGGTTTTTGATTCAGCCCAATTTTCGGATCTGGATATCGATCCACGCGCCTGGGCTAGTGACCAGATTGAAACCGGTGAAGTAGAATCTGCTCTGGCTGAGGAGGGATTCAAGGAGCTTGAAGCCGATTCCGCGGCCTGATTGAATGCCGACTGATATCCTGGCTGTCTAGTCGGTCTGCAAAGTGAGCGGGACTCTGGCACCCGCTCACTTTGCAGTGTTTATGGTGCATAGAATGTTGTGTATGTAAGAAAGAGACTTTTAAATGGATTATCAAGATATCCTCGAAGAAATTGATGTTCAGGTCCGCACGCTTATTGGAAAGGGCAAGGTCGCCGATTATATTCCGGCTCTGGCTAATGTATCTCCCGATAATTTTGCCATGGCCATTCATACTGTAGATGGCCAGGTTTTCAGCGTCGGTGAGGCGGATCGACCATTTTCAATCCAGAGTGTTTCCAAGAGTCTGACCCTGACTCTGGCGTTGGATTACCTTGGTAGCAAGTTGTGGAAGCGGGTCGGAAAAGAAGTTTCCGGCAATGCCTTTAACTCCATTGTTCAGCTTGAATATGATCAGGGAATACCGAGGAATCCACTGATCAATGCCGGTGCACTTGTTGTTGCAGATTGTATTATTTCCAGTGTTGACAACGCCAAGAACACCATCCTGAAGTTTGTCAAAAGGGAAGCCGATAATCAGGCGGTTCACTATGATTTTGAAGTTGTCGAGTCAGAGCGAAAGCACGGCTATCGTAATGCCGCACTGGCTAACTTTATGAAGAGCTATGGTAATATCAACAACGAAATTTATGACGTTTAAGTGTTTACTTTCATCATTGTGCTTTGTCGATGAATTGCAAAGATTTGGCAAAGACCTTCCTTTTCTGGCCAACAACGGTGTATCACCTGTTACCGGTGACACGGTGATCTCCCCTAATCAGGCTAAGAAGATCAATTCTCTGCTATTGACCTGCGGCATGTATGACGCCGTTGGAGATTTTGCTTACCGTGTCGGGCTCCCCGCCAAAAGTGGTGTCGGAGGCGGGATCGTCGCGATCGTTCCCGGTCAGATGACTATCAGTGTCTGGTCTCCTGAGTTGGATAAAAACGGCAATTCCTTGGCAGGGGTAAAGGCATTGGAATTGTTCACGACTAAAACAGGCTGTTCGGTTTTCTGAGATACTGGTTCTTTACAGAGTAAGTTGTTTCTGGGGAGTGGCCGTTTCATAAACGGCTTGCTCTGTGTCAAAAAACAATTCTGCCGACCTGCTTTGTGCTAAACTGCTTTCATTCTATTTTTCCGCATGAATGAAGGTCCTGTCGATGATCAACTCCAATTACAAAGCCCCTCTTTTTTACCGCAACAGACATGTTCACACCATTATCCCGACCCTGCTTCGAAAAGTGGAGGATGTGTCCTATCAGCGTGAACGGATCGATACTCCGGACGATGATTTCCTTGATCTTGACTGGTCCAAGGTTGGCAGCAACAGCCTGGCGATTATTTCCCACGGTCTTGAGGGCCATTCTGACAGGGCTTATGTCAAGGGGATGGTTCGGGCAATGAACGACGAGGGGATTGATGCCCTGGCCTGGAATTATCGTGGCTGTGGTGGAGAGTCAAACCGACAGTTGCGGCTTTACCATAATGGCGCTATCGACGATTTGCACACGGTTGTGAATCATGCCGCTCCTGCTTATCAAAGGATATTTCTTATCGGTTTCAGTATGGGCGGGAACATCAGTCTGCTTTATCTGGGTAAGCGTGAATTCAGCATTCCTGAGCCTGTCAAGGGTTGTGTGACCTTTTCGGTTCCCTGTGATCTGACCGATGCGTCATTGGCTCTGAAGCGCAGGGAGAACAGGATTTACATGAAACGTTTTCTGCGCCTGCTGCGTGAAAAGTCAGGATGAAAATGGTTGCCTATCCGGAAGAGATCAATGACGATCGCTATAACCAGCTTAAAAACTTCAAGGATTTTGATGATCGCTACACCGCCCCTCTCCACGGTTTTGACAGCGCTGAAGATTACTGGCAGAAATGCAGCTGCCGCCCCTGGCTTGGAACCATTGATGTGCCGACCCTGATCGTCAATTCCTGGGATGATCCTTTTTTGCAAGGGGGGTGTTATCCGTTAGCCGAATGCCGGACCAATCCCAACCTGACTCTGGAGATCACCAGGCATGGTGGACATGTTGGATTTGTTGGAGAACGCGGCAGTCGGAAATACTGGTCTGAACAGAGAGCCGTGGTGTTTATTGCTCCTCTGTTGTGTTAAATGAATAGACCACCTATTTTGTGGTGGTTGACGCTCTCTGTTTGTAGATCGCCCTTTAAAAATGAATGAAACCTTGTTGATCAGGAGAAACTATTATGATTGTGACGACAGTTTTGGGCAGTGCCCGAAAAAAGGAAACACTGCGACTGTTCTTGAACGGGTTGAAAAAGAGCTGCTGGACATGGGGCATGAGGTCAATCAGGTCTATCTCAACAATAAGACCATTAACAGCTGTTTGGGTTGCTGCGCCTGTCATAAATACCCCGATGAGATCGCCTGTGTGCACCAGGATGATGCCATTCAGGTACTGGAGCAGATGATTGCATCCGATGCCATCCTGTTGGCCTCGCCGATCTATTTCTGGTCATTCACCGCTCAGATGAAAGCCCTTATCGATAGAAGCTATGCGCTTGTTACCAACTACCAGAGGCCGGAGCACAATTCCCTGTTGAAAGGAATCCGTGTCGGTCTGTTGGTCACCGGTGGTGACTCCTATGAAGATAATGCTGAAGAAATGTTTAAGGTGCACGGCCGATTTGTCGATTTTTTATGTGCAGAACAGGCGGGTGAATTATATGTCGGTGATTGGGTTGAGTCTGCCGGGGCTTGGGGTCGATGTGCAACGGCTGGCGGAGTCTTTAGTAAGCTGATGAACTTCACGCTGAAGTTCGATTTTTTCAGGCCGTAACGGTGTGAGAAAGAAGCCCTTTCGTGAAGACACGAAAGGGCTTTTGGTTTTCAGTCATCGGGTTCTTGACATTTTCCGGCATGGTGACTTGCCGGCGTAACAGGACGACAGAGCAAAAGACTCAGAGGCTGGCTCCATTCGGGGGATTACCCTCCCGGGATTTTCCTTGAGCAAGAGAACCGAAATTTTCAGTTGAACCTGATCTCCCACTCGGATCAGTCCGAGAAAGCCGGGAGGGTTGAGTTGATAGCGGTTGAGTGAAAGATCGAAGGCGAGATCAAAGGTGATCTGCTTGTCGTTTTCCTGAAGATTACTGACCTCGACTCTTTGTGCCAGAGCGATATTGCGTATTTGAGAGTGAATTCAAATTCTCCTCTCTCGTTGCTGCTCATAGCAGCAAGCTTTTGAATCTTATTCGCTGTCAGTTCAGCAGACTGTCCTGTGATGAGGGGAATTTTTCGCTTTCAAGCATTGCGCGCATCTTTTGATCGCGCCTTTTATTGGCGGTATCCATGCTGGCAACAGGAACAGAGATTTCTGAGTTGTCAAATATCGGTCCAGAGTTTCCCTTTTGGCTAATGGAGAGGGTAAACGGACTGCAGTCCGCCCGGCCGGAAAAATCTTTTAAGGTCGTCGTCACTTTGAACTCAATCTGGCAGCTGCTTTTAGCGTTTCAGCAGAGGTGCTGGTCGTCATCAGGCAGAAGAGTAGAATAAACAACTGAACTTTCACGCTCACTCCTTGCTGTGGAGGTTTGTCGTTTTCTGTTGATTCGGCTGTCGGGGCCATTCCCCCCTGGTGATTCCGATCAGTGTACTCTCGTTTCCTCTGCGCTCACAAGGCCATTTAAGACCCTCATGAACCTCTGTAAGAGAGATATTTGAAGCCACAGGTGATATTATGAGGCTTATCCTGCTCAGATAACACATTTAAATGTATTGTTGTCCGAGAGTCGTGCAACCCGACCCATCAGGGGCTCCGTCGATTAAACCGAGGGAGGGACTCTTCTATGCTGGTTAGATGTTTTTTTTTGCACTGTATTCAATCGGTTCTTTGCACTGTCAGCCGCCGCAGAGACCACCATACTGTTGGCGACAGACGAAACTCCCGGTCCGCCATTTATTAGCGATAATGATCTGAGTTGAACTGAAAGAGCCGGGGAGCGAGGTTGACCTTTATCGGTTGACGGCGCTAAAACTCAATATTACGATCACGTTTATCCGCTTACCCTGGAAGCGTTGTCTGTTGCAATTGAAGACAGTCAAAGAATGAATATGGGATTGTGGGAAAAAGCGGTTCCCGGAGAGAAACCAAGTAGAACCCTCTCTTTTTCTCATCCCTCACGAGCCATGACCTTGGCGTCGGGGCGTCTTACGGCATAGAGAAAATTCTGCACAACAACTGTAGAATATTCTTGTTTTGCTCATCTGTTTTTTTCACCATTCTGTTATTTCAGATACTTAGCCTGTTTATTTGTTGGCATGAAACCTGTAGTCATAGAACGGGATTTGTTTTCCAGGAGCGGGACCCCGGTCGTGCATAGAGGGTACGACAACGGTTTCAGGTATTGATCAGGCTGTTCCGCCAGCAGAAGTGTCCGTTGTCGTGGTCACGTTGCTGCCGTTAACCGATTTTTTCCAATATCGACAGGGAGGTTTGCATGAGTAGAGAACGACAGGAGAAAAGAGCACAGTTTGAACAGGCGAAAAAACAGGTCATCGAAGTAAAATTATGGCGCTGATCGTCGCTATTGTGACCGTGGCGGCTCTTGGAGGCTTTTGGTTGACTCAGGATGCTGCCGATGCTTATACCCGTGTGACCAGCGTTGATGGAGAGGTGCGCTTCGATCTCGATCAGATCAATGACGGGAAAGCCCATTACTTTAAATATGCCTCCGGCAATAACGAATTGAAATTTTTTATCGTCAAAAGCGCCGATGGTGTTATCAGGGCGGCGTTTGATGCGTGCGATGTCTGCTATCGGGAGAAAAAAGGATATCGCCAGGAAGACAATGTCATGGTGTGTAATAACTGTAACATGAGGTTTCATACCAACCTGATCAATGTTGTCAAAGGGGGGTGTAATCCCGCTCCGCTGCAGCGACGGATTGATGGCAAACAACTGGTTATTTCAGATAAAGACCTGCTGAGCGGAGCCTGGTTCTTCAGCGGTTGATAGCGTCGGGAGCTCTTGATGAAACTTGAATCGATCGCCTTTAACAATCTGCGTCGGCGTAAAAGTCGAATGGCATTTTTAGTTCTCGGACTGCTGATCGGCGTGGCCACGGTGGTGACACTGATCTCTCTTTCGGCGGCGTTAACCGACGATGTTCAGCATAAGATGGAAAACTACGGGGCCAATATCCTCATAACCCCACGTAGCGACGACCTCTCCTTGTCGTACGGCGGTATTACGCTCGGTGGCGTTTCGGTCAATACCGAAGAAATACGTCAAGCGGACCTGTCCAGGATTAAGACGATTCCCAATAGCCGTAATATCGCCGCCATAGCACCAAAGGTTCTTGGCGCTGTTCAGGTCGGGAACGAACGGATTCTGTTGATGGGGGTCGATGTCGGGGTCGAGTTTCATCTGAAACGCTGGTGGAGCATCAGTGGCACCGCAGTGGTTGAAGATCACCAGTTGGTTGTCGGTCATGTCGTTGCGACCCGACTTGGTCTCGAGCCCGGTTCTACTCTTGAAATCAGCGGTGAAACTTTGTTGTCAGCGGCATCCTGGACAATACAGGTTCTCAAGACGATCAGTTGCTCATTGGTTCATTGCCGGTGGTCCAACGGCTGTTGGGTAAGGAAGGTGTTGCCTCACTGGTTGAAGTCGCGGCCCTCTGTGCCGATTGCCCGGTGACCGATATGGTCGATCAAATCAGCGCTGTGTTACCGAACGTCGAAGTCAGCGCCATTCAGCAGGTGGTCAAAACCCGAATGCACGCCCTGGATCAGTTCCGCAACTTTTCCCTGGCCATCGCTGTCGTGGTTTTGTTAATCGGGGCTCTGGTCGTTTTTGTCACCATGATGGGCTCCGTCAACGAGCGCACCCGGGAAATCGGCATTTTTCGCGCCCTCGGGTTTCGGCGTGGTCATATCATCCGGCTGATTTTGACTGAGTCCGCGACCGTCAGCCTGCTGGCCGGGGTGTTGGGATTTTTGGCCGGCATGGGAGCAACGCAGGTGATCCTGCCATTTATGACCGAACATCATGTGTCGGTACAATGGAATCCACAGTTGGCCGGAGCGGCCATGTTGCTGTCGTTAGTGATTGGCTGTGCCGCTTCCTTCTATCCGGCACTGCATGCCAGCCGCCTTGACCCCACAGAAGCTTTGCGCGCCCTTTAGGAGTTTGGTTTATGTCATTTATTCAGATAACTCAGCTGAGCAAGATCTATGAAGGGAGCGCGGACAGCGTCACCGCCCTCAACCAGATCGATCTTTCTGTTGACGAAGGAGCTTTTCTCGGGGTGATGGGACAGTCCGGGTCCGGTAAAAGTACCTTTTGACGATCCTCGGCGGTTTGTGTCATCCGACCTCAGGCCAGGTTCAAGTCGACGACATCGATATCTACGCTCTTGCCAGTGAGCAGCGCGCCGATTTCAGAAGAGAGTTCATCGGCTTCGTTTTTCAATCCTTCAATCTGATTCCCTACCTGACCGCAGAGGAAAATGTGATGCTGCCTCTGGCGGTGAAAAGCTGTCTCAAAAAGAGAAGCGCAGGATGGCATGTCAGGTTCTGGACCGGGTTGGCCTGGCGCATCGGGTCGCACATCTGCCCAATCAGCTCTCCGGCGGCGAGCAGGAGCGGGTTGCCATTGCCAGAGCGCTGGTCAACGCGCCGCCACTGATCCTGGCCGATGAGCCCACCGGTAGTCTCGATAGCGCCACCAGTCGGGAAATCATGACGCTTTTCGCCGACCTGAACAGAGAAGGGCAAACGATTGTTATGGTGACCCATAACGAGGAGATCCGTTCCTACTTTAATCGCACTCTTCTGTTGTGTGACGGTGCCGTTGCCGAAGATCGCAGACAGGACGGTTGTTTGATTGCACAGGCGGGATAGCGCAGGTAAGAATACTGGCTCTTGGCCATTGTTTCCGTCCTTTAAGTGACTTTCTTCATAGTCCAATCTGTCGAGCTTTGAGTAACAGCTACAAAAGGCGGGTTTCAGACCTGTGGCAGGGATGTGTGCTGCAGGAAAGGCTTGGGGCGCTAAAAATCCCGCTCAAGCCCCTTATTTGTAGAGGGCGCTGAGCGGGGATTTGATTTTGATCTGTGCGACCGATCCTCAATTGTTAATCTCGTAACGATTCCTTGACCCGTTCAAAATCATCGGCGGCGTAGACGATCGAATCGTACATCGCTTTGGAGGCCGCGGCTTTGTCTCCTTTTTGAATGGCGACGACAATCGCTTCGTGGTACGGGATAGAGCGCTTTGATTCCTCGATATCGTGCATGAAGCGGTTGAAAATATTGCGGAAGGTGCTGACGATGACCGGGCGGATGGCACTGATCATCAGTTCGTTGCCGCAGGCTTCGATGATCGACAGGTGAAAGCGCATGTCGGCTTTGCGTTGTTCGTCAATAGTCGGGGCTTTTTCATGTCTTCCAGGGCCTCGAACATCTCTGCGATCTGTTCGGCATCAGCTCGTTCCGCTGCCATGCCTGCCGTAATCGGTTCGATCATGACGCGCAGCTCGACCAGATCACCAACCAGATTGGCGCTGGGGTATGATTCCAGCCGCCATTCCATCAACAGCGGATCGGTCAGAATCCAGTTTGATGGATCGCAGATGCGGGTACCGATTCGGGGCCGGACCTCAACCAGGCCTTTGGCATCCATAAAGCGGATCGCCTCACGGATGACCGTGCGGCTGACTTCGAACATGCGCGCCAACTCATCTTCGTTGGGCAGCAGTGACAGGGGTTCGCGTTCCCTGGTAATGATCTGCATGCATAAAGAGCGGGCAACCTGCTCATGGAGTTTGACCCGTTTTACTGATTCTGCCACCTGTATCTCCTGTTGTATTCAATCGTATTGGAGAACACACGATAGCTCAGACAGCTTCTCAGTACAACCTGTCTTATCTTCAGCCTCGTCAAAAACAGCGTTGGTGCAGGCCATTCACCTGCACAGATGTTGTCTTGTGATGTTTTTATCTGATTTTTCCTGTCGATCCCGTCGGCAATCTCTTCAATTGGGCAGCGGGTTAACGGCCCGCTCATCGACCGCTTCCGGGATGCAGCCTTTTTCCGCATTGGTGACATCGCTCATCAGATTGCTGGCTGCAATCTGCAGCCTGCGTTTGAGCATTCGCTCGTGACGTTGCCGAATCAATTCTGTCCGCTCCGGGATTTGATCCATGGAAATGATTTTGCCATGCGTCAGGGCAGCGGCATCAATCAGGTCGAGGCGATTCTCCTTGAGACAGAAATGTAAAATATCGCCATTATCCAGATGACCGATCCCGCCATTTTCGAAGGCTTCAGGGGTGACATGACCGATACAGGCCCCTTTGGTGACGCCTGAATAGCGGCCATCGGTAATCAACAGAGACGATGGCTCGAGAAACTGATGGTGCTTGAGATTCTGCGAAGGGGTAAACATTTCCGGCATGCCGAAAGCCCTCGGTCCCTGACCGGAGATGACAAAAGCAAATGAAAGTGCGCCTTCACTCATCAGCTGATAAACCTGGCTCGAATCATAGCTCAGTTCAGGATTGCCGGAGTTATAGCGAACCAGTTGATCCAACTGTCCTGTCGGCACTGTTTTCAGTACTTCGGTCAGGATAGTGATCAGGTTTGGTGAGGAGATATCGTCGATGCAGATATGCTCATTTTCATAATAGCGCACAACCAGCAGCTGGTCGTCAAAACGTTGCAGCAGCTTGTTCGACATCCCCGCAACCTTGATGATCGCTGATGACATGAAGTTGCCATGCAGCACCTCAACACCGGAGGCATCCCGGACCGGGGTTGTTCTGATGATCGCCCTCTCGCCCAGGCTTGGGTCAACCGGGACATCCAGATCGGCGATACGCTCCTGCCAGCTTTGGCCGGTCATGGTTGGGGCCTGCAGATCCATCTTGATGCCGAGATCCGTTAACACCCGGTAGATGCTGTTCATGGCCCGGTGCTTGCCTTGAAGAAACTGCTGTGCCAGAACGAAGGTGTCACGATTTTCAGTCAAACTGGTGGGCAAAGGTTTCCGGAACGGGAGTTTCGCGCCGCACCTCGGCATAATCGGCCAGGGTGATGTCGAAACCGGCATAGCGCATGATCGCCGGCAGGATGAAGCATGATATTGGACGAGCTGCCGGTGGTGTTATGGATGCGTACGGCGTTCCTGTAATTCTGGCCGATGATGTTGCTGACCCGCAGTTCCGGTTTGTTGAAGCAGCGATAAAGCATATCGACTGCATCGTGAACCCGCTCAGCGCAAGGGGCGTCAATCAGCAGCTCTGTCTCCGGCGGAGTAAAGCCGAGGGCGCAGAGCAGGGTACGTGATGAGTTGCCGGTGCCGTTGAAGGCGCACACGCCCCCTTTGGTGTCGCAGGTTGCGGCCGCCAGCTGATTGAGGATACTGCGCTCTTCTTCTGCCGAGAGCAGATCCAGCAGCACTGCACGACGCAGTTGACCGGCAAAGGCTTCGTCGGAAGAACACTGAAGAATGAAGCGCATGTTTTCGGCGATATCCTCAGCCAGTTCGACCTGTTCTGCCTGGCGAGCGCTGGCGATCAGTTGTTCCAGTCTGGTGCGGGTCTCTGCCGGGATGGTGCCCCCTTTAAGGACATGGGAGGGGACAAAGACCGCCCAGACCGGAGCTTGCTTGCGGTCTTTGTGGCTGCGGGCAATATCTGTCGCCGCCAGTCCACTTAAAACCGCTGAGGGGAATTTGTCACAGCTGGAAAGAACATAGGCCGCGTGATAACTATGGCCTTCAAAGGTGATGTTGACTGCAGAAGCTGTGTGGTTGCGTGACGCTAAGGAATAGCTCTGGCCGATGTTGCTCTGCGCGGTTCCGTCACAGATGACCGGAATGCCAAAGACAAAGGGTACACCACCGTTTTGCCAGATGCGCAGCACGGCTAGGCCGATGTGCATATCGTCGCGCAGGTGGGCCGGATGGTCGATGGAGCCGGTAATAACAGCGATGCGCGGCTTGTTGGCGACCAGCCGTTCGACAATCTCACTCAGGGTGACTTCACCCGGATCAAGGACCGAATCAAGCTTTGAAACAGTCTCCCAGGCTTTTTTGATTGTATGCAGGACACAGATCGGTTCATTTGCAGTGCCCTGAATACAGTCCCTGTAAGGGTTGCCTTCTTCTTCTATAATCAGATTTTTAAATTTATTTCGATCCATCTCTTCCATCCGATTCGGTTAAATGGTGATGGCTGAAGTCTGTGCCGATTTCTGTATCCATCCGCTAAGACGGTCACTTGTAACGTGTAACCAGACTGAAAACAACGGCTGAAAAATAGGGTTGACATTAACCTTCAGTTATCCTAAAACGATTCATCATATGATATTATCATATAACTACAAAAAAGAATTGTCCAGTGAATTGTCACCTTCTTTATTTTTGAGCGGAAGCTGGCGGTTACCCGCGAACGAGCGGTTCCGTGGCGCGGTATGTGGCGGGATGCGCAGGATCTCTTGGCGAGAGGAAATGAACGATGCAGAAAGAAATCACCTTCAAGGCCTGCTACGTTAAAGGCGCTGGAGATGTGTCGATTGAGGAAAAAACACTCACTTATAACAGTTCCGAAGAGGTTCTGGTCAAGGTGACCCGGGGCGGTGTCTGCGGTTCCGATATTCATTACTACCTGCATGGCGGTCCCGGAGATATCAGGGTTCAGCACCCGATGGTGCTTGGTCATGAAGTGATCGGCGTGATGATCACTGATGATGAGCGTAATGGTACCAAGGTGGCGATCAACCCGAGCCGTCCCTGCAACGAATGTGAGTTCTGCCTTAACGGACAGAGCAACCAGTGTTTGAATATGCGCTTTTTGGGCAGCGCCATGGTTGTCCCCCATGTCGATGGCGGTTTCTGCCAGTACGTTGCCGTCCGCCCTGAGCAGTGTATCCCCTACGATTCCCAGGCCGCTGATGATGTCATGGCCTTTTCCGAGCCGCTGGCCGTTGCCATCAACGCCATCAACCGGGCTGCAGTCTGCTCGGTAAGAAGGTTCTGGTCACCGGCGCGGTCCCATCGGCAGCTTGCTGATAGCCGCCTGCCGAGCTGCCGGAGCGAGCGAGATTGTGGCCTCTGATCTGGTTGTCAGAAACCGTGAACTGGCTGAGCAGATGGGAGCTGACAGCAGCTTCGATCCGAGCGGCGACGATCTGTCATGTTACTGCGCCGCCAAAGGCTACTTCGATGTCAGTTTCGAAGCCTCCGGCGCCATTCCTGCAGTGCAGAAGAATATCGAGATGACCAGACCGCGCGGCACCATGGTTCTGGTTGGTATGCCCGGCGGCATGGTTGAGCTCCCGTTGACCCGTTTTCTGGTCAAGGAGATCTGCTTGGTTGGTTCCTTCCGTTTTACTGACGAGTACATCACTGCGGTCCGCTGGCTTGAGAATGGCACGGTCGACCCGCGTCCACTGCTGACCAGGGTCATGCCTTACACAGAAATTGTCGAAGCTCTTGAACTTGCTGCAGACAAAACAAAGGCCCTTAAAGTCCAGTTGTCGTTTGGCTGATCAGAGCGGCTAATGGAACCGCAGGCGTTGTCTTCATAATGTCTGCTTGAATGAAGATCTATAAAAGGAATGAATCCCATGGAAAACTTATTTGACCTGAACGGACGCCGAATTCTGATTACCGGCTCAGCGCGTGGACTCGGCTGTTTTCTGGCCGAGGGGCTGGCCGCTCATGGCGCTACGATTGTGGTTAACTCCACCACTCAGGACGGCGCCGAAAAAGCGGCTTCAGCGCTGGTTGAAAAGGGCTATTGTGCCGATGCTGTGGCTTTCGATGTGACCGACAAGGCCGCTGTCGAAGCTGGAATTGAAAAATTGAACAGACGCTCGGACCGATCGATGTCCTGATCAACAATGCCGGTATTCAGCGCCGTCATCCCTTTCTGAGTTTCCTGAAGAGGAATGGGATCAGGTTATCGACGTCAACCAGAAGTCGGTTTTCTGGTGTCGCAGATGGTTGGTAAGTTGATGGTCAAACGCCGGGCGGGCAAGATCATCAACATCGGCTCCATGCAGTCGGAGCTTGGGCGTGACACCATCACTCCCTATGCCGCTTCAAAAGGGGCGGTGAAGATGCTGACTCGCGGCATGTGTGTCGAGCTGGCCCGCTACAATGTGCAGGTCAACGGTATTGCCCCTGGTTATTTCAAGACCGATATGACCAAAGCCCTGGTCGAAGATGAAGAATTCACCTCCTGGCTCTGTAAGCGGACTCCTGCCAATCGCTGGGGCGATCCGAGTGAGCTGGTTGGTGCCGCGGTTTTCCTGGCTTCAAAAGCCTCTGATTTTGTAAACGGTCATCTGCTGTTTGTGGATGGCGGAATGTTGGCCGCAGTTTAGCGGCATTATTATTCAACGGTTGAATAACAAAAGGAGATGAAGATGAAAAAGTTAACCCTGGTGAGCTTGCTGATCCTGTCGCTGTGTCTTATGGCAGCCAGTACATTTGCGGCACCTGTCAGCCTCAAGTTTGCCAGCACCAACGCTGCTGGTGAGCAGGCCTTTGAAGTTCAGAAAGAGTGGACTGATGCGGTTGAGAAGGCTTCTAACGGACGCATTAAAATCAGCCTTCTGCCTCTCGATGCTGTCGTCAAATCGTCCGATCTTCTGACCGGCGTGCGCAATAACATCATTGATGGTGCGGTATCAACTTCAGCCCATTATGCGGGTGATGATGCCGGTTTCGGTTTGATTGGTGATACCATCAGTGCCTGGAACAGTGACGAAGATATCCTCAAGTTTTACTACTACGGTGGTGGTCTTGAAGTGGTTGACAAAATTTTTCAGGCCTATGGCGCCAAGCTGATCGGCGTCTGCATCACCGGTGCCGAGTCCCTGCCTTCAAAGCTGCCACTGCGTGGTGTTGAGGACTTCAAAGGTGTTAAAATGCGTGCGCCGTCCGGTCCGATCCACAAGTTGTTTGCAAAGATGGGCGCTGCTCCTGTCGGTCTGCCCGGTTCAGAGATCTACACCTCTCTGGAAAGGGCGTTATCGACGCAGCCGATTTTCCACTTTCTCCAACAACCAGAAGCAAGGTGTGCATTCAATCGCCAAGTATCCGATCTACCCGGGGATTCACTCTTCACCAACCGTTCATATCATCATGAACCTGAAAAAGTGGAACAGCCTGCCGGAAAACGATAAGTTTTTCATGCAAAAATTCTTTAAAGGTCTGGCTCTCGATTCTCTGCTCAAACCTCACTATGAAGACCGTATTGCCTACAGCGAAGCTGTCAAGGCAGGTGCCGAGCCGATCGCCTGGAGCGACGAAGAAAAGGCCAAAGTTCGTGCCTATGCTCGCGATATCTGGAAAGACATTGCTGATAAATCTGAAATCGGCAAGATGTATTATGACGCTTTGCAGCAGTTCCTGCAGTCTCAGGGCATGAACTAAATTGATGTAAAGATTAATCCCGTTGAAGAGGGTTGCCGCAGCCGTGGCGACCCTCTTCGGCTGTTTCAATCCGAGGTGGGCAGCTTATGAAAGCAAGTCTGGTAATCGATCGATTTTTTATCCGTGCGGGTCATTTTGTCTCGGTCCTGTTCCTGGTCGTTGTCTGTATCAGTTTCTTCGAGGTCATCATGAGGTATCTTTTCAATGCACCGACCCTTTGGGTGCATGAGACAACCTCCTTTTTGATCAGCCTTGCTATGTTGTTTGGCGGTGTCGCCTGTTACGCCGATGAAAAACATATCGCCATGACCTTTATCTCCGATAGTTTTTCTCCGGTTGTGCGCTGGTATACAGTCCTGTTTGTAGAAGTCTGCACCCTGATTTTTTCGATCATGATGACCTACGGTGCATTCCTTTCGGCTAAGGATGCTTTCATTTCCCCCTTTGGCAGTTTTCGTATGCAGACCTCCGGATCGGCCCTTGATCCTCCCTTCCCGGCTTTGAATAAGGGATTTTTCTTTGCAACCTGTATCATGCTGGTTTTTCTGGTTGTTTTACACCTGCTGCGGCACCTGCTGAGTTATTCGGAAATGAAGCAGCAAAAAGAGAAGGAACAGTCCAATGCTTAGTGCCATGGGAATCGCCACCGGAACCATTGTCATCTTTCTGATGATGCTGTCGTTACTGTTCGTCGGATGCCGCTCGATTCTGACCGGTTTATCGCTCTGTCGATGTCCTATCTGTGGTTTGACAATTTTGCCATCATGCAGATGGTTGCCACCCGGGTGAGTGACTTCACGACATCTTATACTTTTGTCGCTGTTCCGATGTTCGTCCTTATGGCAACCATGCTCGATAAGACAGGTATCGCCAAAGATCTCTATAACGCCATGCGTGTCATGGCGGGTCGGATTCGCGGTGGTGTCGCGATCCAGAGCATGATCGTGGCCGTGATCCTGGCGTCCATGTCGGGGATCATCGGCGGTGAAACAGTTCTGCTCGGTATGCTGGCTTTACCGCAGATGCTTCGTCTCGGTTACAACAAGAAGCTGGCCATCGGTACGGTTGTTGGTGGTGGGGCCCTGGGAACCATGGTGCCGCCAAGTATTGTGCTGATTATTTATGGAATGACCTCAAACGTATCGATTGGAGATCTTTTCTGGGCGCTATCCCTGCGGCAATGATTCTTTCCGGGATGTATATCGCCTACATTCTGGTGCTCTGCAAAATCTATCCTGACTACGGTCCGGCCATGGCGAAGAGCGAGTGGGACAACATGACGCGCGCCGATGTCATCAAGATGTTCAGAGATATCCTGCTGCCATTACTGATTGCCGGTTGGGTTTTGGGGAGTATCTATGGCGGTATTGCATCGGTCACCGAGGCCGCCTGCGTCGGAGTGGTCGGGGTCGCTGGCGGGAGCCGTGCGCCGTGAATTAACCCTTGAGATTATCTTTGATGCTCTCAAGCATACCATCCGCACCGTCGGAATGATTATCTGGGTCGGCATCGGTGCGACAATGATTATCGGGGTTTACAACCTCATGGGGGGGGATGTCTTTATCAATGACATTTTCATGGGGCTTGACATGCCACCGATTTTCACCATTCTGATCATGATGTTCATCCTCCTGATCCTGGGGATGTTCCTTGACTGGATCGGGGTTGCCATGCTGACCATGCCGATCTTTGTTCCTATTATCACGAATCTGGGTTATGATCCGGTCTGGTTCGGCGTCGTCTTCTGTGTCAATATGCAGGTTTCTTTCCTGAGCCCGCCGTTTGGCCCAGCCGCCTTTTATCTGAAAAGTGTGGCCCCGGAAGGGATAGAGCTGACCGATATCTTCAAGTCGGTCTGGCCGTTCATCACGATGCAGGTGATTACCCTGGCACTGATTATCACCTTCCCGGAGATCGTTCAGTTTATTTACAAATAATCTGCAACCGCCCGCTATAGAGCTGATCGCTATACAGATGTTCCTGCTTGCAGGAACGTGAAGAGCCGCTGCCATTCCCCCCCCCCGGTAGCGGCTCTTTTTATGCGCCTAAGATCGCGTTCCCGCCCATCGGCTAATCATTGCTCAGAGCGATAATTTCATTCGCCCGTGCCAGCGACGGATCGATGTCATTAAAGACATTCTCATCGCCAATCGCTTTTAAAAATCCGGACTGTGTCATGACCACCAGCGGTTGGGCATGAACCCCTGACAGAATCAATTGAGTGCCGTTGCGCCTGGCACGTTCCAGAACGGTTTCCAGCGCCTGTAATGCCGTGGCATCAAGGGTCAGGGCGTGGCGCATTCTCAGGATAAGCACCTTGGGTGGGGAGCTGATTTCGCCGAGAGCGTTTTTGAATTTGTCGGCCGCACCGAAGAAAAATGGTCCATTGATTTCAAAAACTTCGACACCTGGCGGAACGGTGCGGTTCTGGATGCTTTTGGGATCCTGACTCAGATCCTCATCATCATGCAGGGCGCGGGTAATAAACCCGACCTGGGTGACGCTTGCCATCCTCTGCATGAAAAGGAATGCCGCCAGCACCATGCCGACCTGTATGGCAACAGTCAGATCGACCAGTACGGTCAGGCTGAAGGTTGAAAGGAGAACCAGAATGTCGCCACGAGGGCCATGGAATAATTTTAGGAACAGCGGGGCTTCGCTCATGTTCCAGGCAACAATCACCAGAATGCCTGCCAGGGTCGGCATGGGGATCATGACCGCCCATTGACCGAAAACAGAAGAATCAACAGCAGGGTCAAAGCATGGACAATGCCGGCAAGAGGAGAGTGTCCACCATTTTTGATATTGGTTGCTGTTCTGGCTATGGCACCGGTTGCCGGGATTCCGCCGAAGAGTGGAGAGGCCAGGTTCGCAAGTCCCTGGGCCACAAGCTCCATGTCACTGCGGTGTCGCCCTTCGGTCATGCCATCGGCAACAACGGCCGATAGGAGTGATTCGATCCCGGCCAGAATAGCGATGGTCAGGGCCGGCGATAGAAGTTGTACCAGCCTGTCCCCGGTTGGTATGGGGGGAAGATGCGGAATTGGCAGCGTTGTCGGAACGGCTCCGAAGCGACTGCCGATTGTTTCGACCGGTAGATCGAATAGAGCGACCACCGCCGTGGTTGCCAGAATTGCCACCAGCGAACCGGGGATGCGGTGCGTCACCCGTGGCCAGAGATAGATGATCAGAATTGTCCCCAGACCGATCAGGGTCGCATGGATCGAGATGCTGTCCAGGTTCTCGGCGAAAGTGACGATCTTGGTGAAAAAACCGGAGGGGACATGGACGATTTCAAGACCAAAAAGGTCCCTGATCTGACCGACAAAAATAATCAGGGCAATGCCGCTGGTAAAACCGACGGTCACGGGATAAGGGATAAACTTGATCACGCTTCCGAACCGCGCCAGACCCATCACGATCAGCATTCCACCGGCCATCAGAGTCGCGATTGCCAGACCGTCGTAACCGAATCGCTGGATGATATCGAAAACGATGATAATAAAAGCTCCGGTCGGACCTCCTATCTGTACGCGACTGCCACTGAAAGCAGAGATGATAAATCCCGCGACAATCGCAGTAAAAATCCCCTGTTCGGGTTTTACCCCCGATGCGATTCCAAAGGCAATGGCTAAGGGGAGAGCAACGATCCCGACAATAATGCCGGCCAGCAGGTCGTTGATGAATTTCTGGCGAGAATAACCTTCTTGCAGGCTACTCCACAGCTGTGGAACAAACAGAGAGCGGGACATGCGCTACTCCTCTCGGACAGAGTTAACGATGTCCGTCGGCAGCGAGGGCGTACGTCCAGGTGTCGGCGGAAGTGCCGGGCAGGGCCAAAAGGGAGGTCTTGTCCAACGAAAAGAGCAGGATAATTGCTCTTTCGAATCAGAAAATCAACCTAAAAAGCTTAACGGATTCAATATGATTGTAGTGTTCTCTCCCTCTCTGACAAGAGGACACGATCTCAGGCTCTATTTTGTTTTTATCCTGGTCCCGATTGGTATACGATCCAGAGTGTCGGGACGGGTCGAATCATTATTATTCCCTCTGGAAATTTGCAATTGCTGTCTGGATTTATGAAAAAAATATTTTACATTCTGTTTTTAGGCCTCGTTGCGGTCAGCTCCCAGGCTGAAGAATACACCTTGACGACCGGTGAACATCAACCTCCACATGTCGGCACAGGCCTCCCTCAAGGAGGAATGCTGACAGAAACCATCACAGCTGTCTTCAAGGAGATGGGCCATACCGTCCGGGTCGATTTTCTCCCCTGGAAAAGGGGGTATCTATTTGCGAAAAAGGGCTTTATGCCGGAACCTTCCCCTATATCAACAGCGCAAACAGACAGCAGGACTTTTTTATTCTGACCCATTTACACTGGAACCGTTCGTATCTTGTTAAGCGGGATTCCACATTGCAGTATCGGTCGGAAGAGGATCTGAAGGGACTGAAAATCTGCCTGCCACTGGGGTATGGGGTGAGTCAGGCCATCTCTCCACTTGTTCACGGGGAAGATATTGAGCAGATCGCCCCTGAGACAATGGAGTCCTGTTTCAAATTGATTGCCTATGGTCGGGCCGATTTTGTCGCCATTAACGAAACCGAAGCAGCGATAGCCATTCATCGGGCCGATTGCGTGGGGAAGGTTAAGGCTCTCGACAGGATCGTCGATGAATTCAGTTACTGCTTTATTGTGTCCAGGGTCTTCCCGGACGGAAAGCACCTTGTTCAGGATTTTAACCGGGCTCTGGCTCGACTGAGAGCAAACGGTCGGATCGAAGAGATCGTTCATCGCCATCTGGCTGCCGGCCCTTAGATCCGGCAGGAGCAAGCTGTTGACTTCGTACGGATTACAATGCTTTCAGCGATAACCAGAAGCGCGCGATATCGAGCATACGGTTGGCATAACTCCACTCATTGTCAAACCAGACCATCATCTTGATCAGGTTTTTATTGCTGATGCGGGTCTGGGTTCCGTCCACCACTGCCGACCGCGAATCGGTATTGAAGTCGACCGAGGCATGGGGTTGTTCACTGTAACCGATCAAGCCCTGTAATGATTTGGCCGCCGCATTTTTGAAGACGTCATTGACCTCATGGATGTCTGTATCCTTTTCAACATGGATAGACAGGTCCATCAGCGAGACATTGATGGTCGGCACCCGCAGATGAAGGCATTCCATTTTACCCTTCAGATGCGGAAGGAACTTGGTAATACCGCGGCTTAAGCCCGTCTTGACCGGGACCATGGAATGCATTGCACTGCGCGTCAGGCGCAGATCGCTCTGATGATAGCGGTCGATCACCGGCTGGTCATTCATGGCTGAATGGATGGTTGTGCTGACGCCACTGATGATACTGAAATGCTGATCAAGCAGATGCAGGATCGGGATAACACAATTTGTTGTACATGACGCACTTGAGACAATGCGGTTTACCGAGTTCAGGCTCGTATGATTGAAACCGTAAACAATGGTTGCATCAATATCGTCCTCGGCCGGTTGTGAAAAAGTAACTTGCCGGCTCCGGCCAGCAGATGTTCTTCGGCAGTGGCCCGGTCGGTGAAGCTACCACTGCACTCCAGGACCAGATCGATCCCCAGGTCGCGCCAGGGGAGTTTTTTCGGGTCTGATTGGTTGAAAACCTCGATTGAGTCCCCGTTAATCAGCATCCGTTCTCCGTCGTTTTTAACCGTTACGGGGAAACGTCCGTGGGTCGTGTCGTACTGAGTCAGATAGGTCAAAGTGTCAAGGTCGGCCAGCTCATTGATTGCAACAACTTTCAGATTGTTGTTCAGACGATTTGTATACAGGGCTCTGAGGATACTCTGTCCGATTCTTCCATATCCGTTAATGGCAATGCGATAGCTCATGATTCAGGTCCGTATCAATAAATTTCGGTATTCTCTATCAGACTTTCAGGGTCCGCATGAAAACTAACCGAGAGAGCAAAAAGATTCAAGGACAACTTCGTGATAAATAAGAATACTTTAAGAGGGATAGGGGCTTTAGCGTTGTTTTCAGTCATAATATGCCTTTTATATAGGACAATAGTGATCAATAAAATAATATGTTCATTTTCATTGATATGTTTTTTATATGAAAATATCTGGTCGTGATCGATTCTTTCTGTTTTTGACCTGAGTGGCGTGTTTGCCGTATGATCTGCTTTGTGCGATCCGGCTCGTCATCAGGCTCAAAAAGTGCTGGAGATGAAAACGGATAAAATGGAGATAACTTGAGAACTCTGATGAATAGACCATCTGCTTATCGGGCATTGCTGGGCCTCTTTTTTGCTGTCCTCCTGCTCGGCTGTGAAGAAGGGCCGTTGAAGTTTTCAGTCCGCTATGATTCCCTCGGGGCGCTGAGGGCCAATGCTCCCGTCTACTGGGAAGATCAGCAGATCGGGCAGATCGAAAAGGTCGTTTCGACCGACGCCGGAGACTTTCTGGTCGAAGTCGCTGTCGATCCGCAACATAAAATGTATGCCAGCGAGAATTCCAGGTTCTTCATTCTGGACGATCCTGAGGATCCCTATGCCAAGGCTCTGATTATAAAGCAGAGTCAAGCCGGAGGGGCGCTTTTGACTGCGGGTTCCATTGTCGAAGGGGAACAGAGACAGGGGATCATCGGCAATCTGATGACCAGCCTGAAAGAAAGCGGCAATGATGCCGCTGGACGCTTTGAACAAGCGATGGAACGTTGGAAAAGGTCGCTGGCCGAGCAGACGCAGAGCATTGACCGACAACTGGAAGAAACTCTTGACGAGTTGGGAAAATCTTTCGAAGATTTCAGCAAGCGCTTTGCGGACGATGAGGCCGATGCCGAAGTGAAAAAGTTGCAAGAGTCGCTGGATGACTTTATCCAGCAGTTCAATTCCGCCAGTGAAGATATTCAGGATCAGATCCGCGAAGAGATTCTGCCGCAATTGCGCCGCGATCTTGAAGCCCTTAAAGAACGCTTGCAGAAGCAAAGGCGGGGGGAAGAGGTTGAGAAGATGGAGAATCGGTTGATTGAAATTTGAGCTGGTGTAATCGTTCGAAATTCCTTATCAAGCTTGGCGATTCTTTTCCTCATGCGTGGGGTTGTGGAGGCGTTCAATGCAATTAAACAGATCGGCTTTGGCCGCCAACAGTAAAATTTTATTTGAAAAAACAAATTACGATGGGGTGCAGCTCTGCGCCGTCGTCGGAGAACAGAACGTTACGTTTCTAAGCATTAATTAGAGGAGCCAACTATGCAAGGTTTCGTTTCCGGGGAATCAACCTGCCTATGCGGTAGCGTAAAAATCAAAATAAAAAACATTCGCCCCAAGGTTCTGGTGTGTCATTGCGATATGTGTAGAAAATGGAGTGGTGGACCGGCTCTGGCATTACAATGTGGAACGGAAGTCGGAATGGAAGGAATGGAAAACGTCCATATCTTTGATTCGTCGGCCTGGGCGGAAAGGGGATTCTGCGCAAATTGCGGGACACATTTATTTTATAGAATTAAAGATTCGGGAATATAATATTCCTGCGGGATTTTTCCCGGAATTGCAGAACCTGGAAATGGAAGTTCAGTATTTTAGCGATCAGAGACCTGCATACTATTGCTTCGCCAACAAAACTGAAGAGTTGACTGCGGCCGAAGTTTTTGCCAAATATGCCCCTGAAGAGTAAGAACGCAGCTTCTTTTCTTTCCGGCTGAAGATAGGGGAATACAGGTGCGGCACTGTAAATTATAAAGGAATGATAAATATGATGACTTCGCCGGAATATGAAATTAATGACAATAATATGGTGGAAATCCCCTATCGCCAGCTCGACGATGAGATCCTGCGCGCGCTGATCGAAGAGTTTGTCACCCGCGACGTGCAGACTGGACAGAGAGGCTGTTCACTGGAGGACAAGGTGAGCAGGTCATGGCACAGCTGGTCGATGGTCGCATCAGAATCGTCCATGATCTCAGCAGTGAATCGACCAATCTGTTGTCGACAATATGAATTGAAGAGAGACTTTTGAAGAATAAACTACTCAGACTCACAGAGCTGATACAGGAAGATTTCTCCGCCGATCTGCATGCAGCTTTCCACTTTGAAGAACGGACACCGCTGCAGAAAAAACTTGATCTGGTCAGTCAGGCCATCAGTCATCACCAGCAGCGCTCCACTGAATTGTGGCTTGCTGCGGGCAAAAAGCGAAACCCCAGAGAGAAAAAAGCGGCCGCCCGTGCTGAGCTGGCAGCTTTTCTGCTCGCTTACCTGACGGGAAGCCCCACAGAAAACTCCGAGTCGGCGGTTGAAGCGCTGGAGATTCTGGGCCGTTCCAGTGAAAGGGAGCTGATCGCGAGCTTGTGCAGAAAATGAGCTGAAGAGGTTGTCTCATGCCAGTTACATGAGGCCGTCGAAAAGTAAATAGGGGGCTCTACGTTTCACCGGGAATAAGGAGAAGGGAGTTGTCTTCTGTTGCCGGAATAAACAATTATTTTATTTGTGATGGTTTTTATCTCCCCTGGCATGCCCAGGAATGGCATATTGGGAAAAATCAAAGTTGATGGACTGTGGACATTGTTTACTGACAAGGCAGAATATGCTGAAGATTCAACTTTATGAGCGTGAGCGCCAGATGGACATATAAAACCAGGATATTGACTCATAACGGGAAAAATCGGATCGGAATAGACTGATTTTCAGGCCACACAACAATGGAGAGTCGGGAACGAAGCCGGATGTTGTCGGAAGTGACAACAGATTGGGATCCACGCGCTCATATATTTCAAAAGGAGTATGAAATGAAAAGTATGACACTACTGATGGCTTTAGTTGTAATAGGTCTTGTTGCTGGACCTGCATATGCTAAAAACGATATGGGGAATGGGAAAGATAAGCATTTACCCCCTGGTCTGCATAAGAAACTTGAAAAGGGAAAACCACTCCCGCCTGGGTGGCAGAAAAAAATTATCGAAAGGCGACATCCTCGATGAATCAATCTATGCTCGAGGAAGAGTCATCGTTCCGCTGGGTAAAGATGGAACCGTCTCAATCGAAGTTGAAGGCTCTATTCTGAAACTTCATGAAAAACTAGAAAAATCATCGAAATCTTGCACTAGGAGCATGGTATTTATTGGTCCTGCGATTTAGTGAATATATATCCCTATCCCTCGGGACAAATTTTTTTTGACAAGGGTTTGCTCGACCGGGAACCTGCATTATGCGGGTTCCGGTTGAAGGTTGAGAAGTCTCTTTCAAAAAATAAGGGATGGTTTGCTCGCTGAGAAGGCTGTATTGATGTCAGTGAAATCCTCCCGATAGGAATTCTTTCTGCTTTAAATTACTAAAATCCGGTCGGCCAACAGATGCTCCTTCACTGCCGCCGAGTCATACATTGATGCTGAGAGAGATGGCGTGGATATAGAATCTACAATTGATTTTTTAAAGGAAATCGAACAATTCAAGACATGTGAAAGAGTCTGTCAGACAACTGGTGTGGGCAGGGCCGAGAGCGATGCAGAACATTCCTGGCATTTAGCGGTCTTTCTGCTTTTGCTTGAAGGTGAATTCGACAACGTTGATTTTGTTAAACTCCTGAAAATGGCATTAATTCATGATTTGCCAGAAATTTACGCGGGTGATACCAACCCCTATCGGGGTGATACCGATAATAAGGAAGAGAAAGAAAAAAACGCTGCACAGCGACTCTTTTCAATGCTGCCTGAATCGGCAGCAGAAGGTCTTTCATCCTTATTTGAAGAATACATAAAACAAGAGTCACCCGAATCCAGAATTGTTAAATCAGCTGACAAACTCATGCCTCTCATTCAGAATTTATGCACTAATGAACGCTATTCCTCATACCGGAAATTGAATGTCGAATATCATGAAGTCCTGGAATACATGAGCAAGTATTTTTCTGGTGGAGTGCTTGAAATTTTCTATCAAAGACTGTTATCGGAAGCTCAGGATAAAGGAGTTTTTCAGAGACTGAAGCAACGGCATAACAAGGGCGATGAATTTGAATCTGAAAATTGATCTGAAGAAAGATCATGCTGGTAATAATGATTTTCTATAGTTTTGTTGAACAACATAAAAATTTAGCGAGCTATCGTATGAATTTAAAATATTTT
>LQAG01000017.1_pt1 | contig 112294 bp, 167 predicted proteins | sample 1535801 | NCBI WGS metagenome assembly LQAG01 (sample SAMN04331584, study PRJNA305678) | bioreactor metagenome | isolation source: bioreactor_3 inoculated with Wadden Sea sediment 1st replicate of a... | place: Germany:Bremen
AAAAACTGACGCTGGAAGTGGATTCTGTGCTGCGTGGTGGGATTCTATTCAGGGGGGATTGCGGGAGCTTTATCTCGCCAACATGTGGTTACGCAGTGCATCACGGATTCTGGTACGTCTGGGAGAGGTCGGGGCCAGTGACTTCCCGACTCTGTTTCAACGCCTGGTGCGCTTACCATGGGGACGTTTTATCAAGCCCGGCACAGATTGCGAGATCAAGGTTGTCTCGCAATCTTCACGTTTGATGCACACCGGACGAATTGCTGAAACATGTATTGACGCAATCTCAAAAGCGGTCGGCAGCGATTGTCCTTCTGTCAGAGGTGGGCAGAAGGTTTTTTTGCGCTTGATTGACAATCGTTGTCAGGTTTCGATCGACAGTTCCGGTGATCATCTGCATCGCCGCGGATATCGTCGCGCTGCGGTTAACGCTCCGCTGAGAGAAAACCTCGCCGCTGGTTGCCTGCTGGCATGTGGTTACGATGGTTCTGAACCCCTGGTGGATCTTATGACGGGATCTGGTACTTTCGCCGCTGAGGCCGCACTGATCGCTTTAAGGCGAGCTCCAGGAAAAGATCGCGAATTTGCTTTCATGTCGTGGCCGCGTTATCGTCACGGCCTCTGGCGCCAGTTGCGGATGGAAGCTGAACGTGAAGAGCTGGCTGAACTTAGCAGCGAGATCCTTGCTGCCGATAATAATCCCAGGGCTGTCGCTGCGGCCCGGCTGAACTTTGATACGTTGGGTCTGGGCGAGCTGATCCAACTTTGTCAGATCGATATGCAAAACTGGAACCCAGTAGTTCTTCCGGATTATTGATTTGCAATCCTCCTTACGGGGAGAGACTTGGTAAAAATGCTGCTTTATCGGCTTTTTACCGTGATATCGGCAGCTGTTACGAACTGACATTTTCCACCTGGAAGGGAGCTTTGCTCTGCCCCGAGACACAGCAGTTGAAGGCGAGCGGGATCAATTTGAGGCCTCTGCTGCATTTTTCCAATGGTGGCATCAAGGTGGTATTGTGGCAAAAAGTGTAATCGGGAGAAACCTATAAAAATCTTGACTTCCGCTGCTTCGAAAGGTATAAGTCTCGTTCTTGCGGCGATTTTTCCCGCAAAGACAGTAAAGAAAGCGGGGTGATTGTTCGTGGAAATCACTGTTATTGATGGTAACGTCGAAAAAAGCGATTAAAGTTCTCAAGCGTAAGCTGCAGCAGGAAGGACTTTTTCGTGAAATGAAACAGCGCAAATTTTACGAGAAGCCGAGCATCAAGCGCAAGCGTAAAGAAAAAGAAGCTCAGCGTCGTCTGCGTAAGAAGATGCGGGCGATGAAACGCTTTAGCTGATTCTGATTTATAAAAGACCGTTCCGGATGATCCGGAACGGTCTTTTTTATGGCCAGTCACTCATCGTCCAGTCTTTGCTTGTTTTATTCCCGGCATGTCAAATCCGAGTTGCTGAAGTTCGTTGAACAATTGTTTTGCCTGCCCCTCTGTCAATTGCTCTAGAGGGGGGCGAACCCGTCGCCAGTCAGGGTCATCGGCATAGTTGGCAACAATTTCTTTCAGTGCTGGAATCATACTCACCCGGCAACAGCCGTGCGGATCTGATCCAACCTCAGTTGTTGTTGTTGTTCAGCGTCCGACTGTCGCCAGCCGTGGCACTGTTTGACGATTGCACCAGGGTTGACGTTGGCTGTTGCGAGATGCAACCGACGCCTCCATTGCGCATGTTTCCAGCAAAAGGTCTCGCTGCCGGTAAAGACGTCAAAGCCGTCTGCGGCAAAGTTGTCGAGCATGGTTCTGGTGTTGTTCCAATCTCCAGAACTGTCTTTCATCCCTGCAATGGTTTCCGGATATTTTTTCAATAACATTTCCACCAGCTCAGGAGTGATGCCGACGATTGCAACCGGAGGGATATGATAGAGATAGATCTTCAGACGGTCATCCGCAACCTGTTCGATAACCTCGGAAAAAAGCGGTAGAGGCCTTCTGCGGGAATATTCTTATAGTAAAAGGGGGAGCATCAAACCCCTGCGCAGCCGGCTGTGACCGCATGGCGGGTCAGCTCAACGCTGTCACTGATAGAGCAGCTACCGGTTCCAGGCATCATGCGGGCGGGATTGATACCGGCTTCGACCAGTGCATCGAGCAGCATTCTGCGCTCACTTAACGAAAGTGAGTTGCTTCGCTGTTGTTCCGAAACTGCCAGCCCGCAGTCCTGTGCCAATAACCATTGACAGTGATCGATCAGACGTCGCGGATCAGGGCTCAGATCCTGGTTGAATGGAGTGATAACCGGTGCAAGGACACCGCAGTGAGGTTGGGCCGGATTCATGTGAAACCTCCTTGAAGGTAGAGTCAGGTTTTGCGCTGGATAGCACGGCTCGCTGGACTGCCTCCTGTGAGGCACCGCAGCCAATATAGCATACCAGATAAGAATGACGGTTGTTGCGGGTGCGGTCACGAAGAAACCGCTAGAGAAGAATCAGTTATTCTGCCCGGTGCAGATTAGCATATGCTGAGCTTTGTCAAAATAATGGTTATGAAACTCCAGCTTGTAATTGAGTGCCTTTATGTAAATATCTGAACTGATTCGCTTGGCTTTCCAGCTGAACTCAAGCGTCATGATCTCACTCAGCATTTTTCGGTGTTCGCTTTTGTGGATTGGAGTCAAGGCCAGACCGATCTTGTCCATCGTCTCTTCTTCAAGCTTCAATTGACCGGCAATCGCATCTGCCAGACCGTCAAGATCGATTTGCACCCTGGTTGCAGAATTCAATTTTTTGAGTCTTTTTTTTTATTGTTGCTTCTTTGAAATGCAAAAGATCAAGATCGGCCCTGATTGAAGTTGAATTGTTTATTATCATCGCCCTGCCTTTTAGATATGAATAGTTGCATTGGTATTTTATAAGGCTCTTCGAGAGCGAGATATGTGCCAGCCATTGCATAGCGTTGTTGAGTCATCACTGGGGGCAGGGTAAAAAGCCTGAAAAAAAGATGAGAAATAAAAAAAATTTATATTTTTTGAACTGGCCTGTTTTCATGTTTTCCTGGACAAAGGGAGGCAGGGATACTGGGGATATCACAGATTTGAGTGGGATATCACCCGCCGCCTTGTGGTTCGCGAGGGTGATCCCTGTCATCAGGCGTAACAAGATCAGCGCGAAAAGGGGGTGGTGTTTTCCGGGGATACAGAAGAGTCGATCCGTCGAACTGTTTGTAGCAATTCCACCGGGCTGTTATGGCAACGGCCCGGTGGAATAAACGTCAAATTATTTTGGCCAGTGTTCGAGGCTCATTCCGGCAATTTTTTCGACAATTCTGGCGACCTGATAGCTGTAACCATATTCGTTATCGTACCAGACATAAAGAACACAGCGGTTATCCTGGACGATTGTCGCCAGTGAATCAACGACCCCGGCGTAGCTCGAACCAACCATATCGGTCGATACGGCTTCCGGTGAGTTGGTGAAATCAATTTGATCCTGAAGGGGTGAATTGAGCGAAATTTCACGGAGATACTCGTTTAATTCGTCAACGCTTGTTTTATTATTCAGGGTCAAATTGAGGATTGCCAGCGAAACGTTTGGCGTCGGAACCCGGATTGCATTGCCGGTTAATTTTCCGGCAAGTTCGGGCAGGGCTTTGGCCACCGCTTTGGCTGCACCCGTTTCTGTGATAACCATGTTCAGAGGAGCACTCCGCCCCCGACGATCTTTCTTGTGGTAATTATCGATCAGGTTCTGGTCATTGGTATAGCTGTGGCAGGTTTCGATATGTCCACATTCAATACCGTATCTGTCATTAACCGCTTTGAGAACCGGAGCAATGGCGTTGGTGGTGCAGCTTGCTGCGGAGAGAATTGTTTCGTCGTCGTCAAGCAATTGATTGTTGACGCCGTAAACAACGTTCGGGATATCACCTTTACCCGGAGCGGTCAGGAGTACATGAGAGGTCCCTTTGGCTTTCAGGTGCAGACCGAGTCCGTCTCGGTCTCGCCATTTACCGGTATTGTCGATGACAATGGCATTTTCAATGCCGTACTGAGAGTAATCCACTTTGTCGGGTGCATCTGCGTAAATAATCCGGATCATATTGCCATTGGCAATGATTGCATTTTCTTCCTCGTCGATCCTGATTGTCCCCTCGAAATGGCCATGGATCGAATCGCGGCGTAAAAGGCTGGCCCGTTTGGCCAGATCGTCATCGCCGCCTTTACGAACAACAGCAGCGCGGAGCCGCAGTTTGTCGCCACCACCCGCTTGTTCAATCAGAATCCGCGCCATGAGCCGGCCGATGCGACCAAAACCGTACAGGACGACGTCGCGCGGTTCCTTCAGTTGGTGGCTGATACCCGTGTCGAGGCCCTTCAGTTGTTCAGCGACAAAGCTCTTCACATCTCCGTCACCCTGCTCCTGAAAGCGGAGTGCCAGTTTAGCCAGGTCAACCCTGCCCGGTGCGAGATTCATTTCCGTCATGGCCTGCAGCATCGGATAGGTATCTTTAACCCAGATTTCGCGATCAATGATCTGACGGGCAAAACGGTGGGCACGCAGGATGTCGATGATTGACTTTTGTGCCAGTGAGCGATCAAAAACCGTGCAGACAACCTCATGATCGCGATAGAGCTTACCAATCAGTGGCAGCATTGCTTCTGCAATGGCTTCACGATCTTTCCATTCCTTAAAATACTCGTCCGTTTTGTTTGTCGACCATAACCCCGCAACCTTTCATTGGAAAAAAGTAAAATACAGTCGGGTAATCGCCCCCGGCTATGAAAACGTGGGTATACTAATGGAACTCAGCTGCTATTGCAACAGGGGGAAATCGGCTTTTTTTTTATCCCTGCTGGACAAGTCTTTAATGGGTTGATAAAACTAAATTGATATCTTTTGGTCAAAATATTTTTTTTATTCAAAACATATATTTTGGAGGAAACTTCGATGAGTGACGCAGTCAGCTACAAAGATCTGGGGTTGGTGAATTCACGCGAAATTTTTAAGAAGGCGGTCGATGGTGGCTATGCCATACCGGCATACAATTTCAATAACCTCGAACAACTGCAGGCGATTGTCGTGGCCTGCGCAGAAACGGACTCACCGGTTATTATTCAGGTCAGCAAAGGTGCCCGTAATTATGCCAATGAAACCATGCTGCGCTATATGGCGACTGGTGCCGTGCAGATGGCGCGCGAATGGGCAGTCAGATCCGATTGTTCTGCACCTTGACCATGGCGATTCTTTGAAACCTGTAAGAGCTGTATCGACTCCGGTTTTCATCCGTTATGATTGATGGCTCACATCTGCCCTATGATGAAAATGTCGCATTGACACGTCAGGTTGTTGAGTACGCTCATCAGTTTGATGTAACGGTAGAGGGCGAGTTGGGGGTTTTGGCTGGCATTGAAGATGACGTTGTTGCTGAAAAATCAACCTATACTCAACCGGATGAAGTCGAAGACTTTGTCAAAAAAACCGGAGTTGATTCTCTGGCAATATCCATTGGTACGAGCCATGGAGCTTACAAATTCAAGCTCAAGGAAGGTGAGGAGGTTCCGCCCTTGCGGTTCGATATTCTAGAGGAATGTGAAAGCGGATTCCCGGTTTTCCGATTGTTCTCCATGGTGCTTCCAGTGTTGTGCCGGAATATGTTGAACTGATTAATCAGTATGGAGGCGTATGGATGGGGCGGTTGGCGTTCCTGAAGATCAATTGCGTCGCGCCGCTGCCAGTGCTGTCTGTAAAATTAATATCGATTCCGATGGCCGCTTGGCGGTTACAGCCAAAGTTCGTGAGTATCTGACCAATCATCCGGAAGAATTTGACCCGCGTAAGTACCTTGGGGCAGCACGAAAAGAACTGGTTGAATTGATGAAGCATAAAAATCAGACCGTTTTGGGGAGCGCTGGAAAAGCTTAGACCTGTCCTGACGGAAAACTGCGGGCCGCTGCCATTTGTGTAGCGGCCTTTTTATGGAATGAAATGATGATTGCGGAGGAAGGTTTTTGCAGTGAAGATAGTTTCTACACCCAAGGCGACTAGAACAACAGCAAGAAAATTCAGCAACAAGTGCATGATCTGCAGCGGTGACCTGGATCATTTTGAAGAGGAGCGGGAATGCAAATGCGACCATTGTGGACAGATACATATGGCAAGCAGTTGTTGTGTGCAGGGTCACTTTGTTGCGAGTTCTGCTATCGGGAATTTGTGTTGCGGGAATAGAATCTCTCTGTCTCGACTCTTCAGAAACGGATCTTCTTGTCCTGATGGAGCGTCTGCGTCGTCATCCCGTTATCCCGATCAATGGTTCGGAACATCATTCTCTGGTCCCGGCGATCATTATCGCCGCTTATCGTAACAGTGGGGGGAAGGTCGAACCTGACCTGATTGCGCAGGCTGTGCGTAGAGGGGCTTCCGTCATGGCTGGAAGCTGTTCTTATGTCGGTGTTTGCGGCTCGGCATCAGGGGTTGGGATTGCTTTCAGTCTGTTGTTGCAGGCGGATCCGAAAGAGGCGGAAGGTCGAAATCTTGTTCAACAGGTGATGTGCCAGGTTTTGGCAGAAATTGTCCGCCATAAGGCTCCCCGCTGCTGCCAACGCGAGAGCTGGTTGAGTTTAAAAAAGCAGCAGAGCTTTCTTTGTACTATCTCCCGATCCCTTTACGAGCCGATGCTGTTCTTGGTTGCAAACAGATTCAGCTGAACAAGGAATGCATTGGTCGGGACTGTCCACTCCTTCAGGAAAAGATGAACAGCAGAAAAGTTGCCGTTTAAATCGATTGACAAAGGCCGCATGATTTAGTCATGCGGCCTTTGTCTCGGTGAGCTGATGTCAGGGCGACATATGTTTCTCTTGAACGTCAAATTCGACCCACTGACGAATGCTTTCCCCTTCACGTGTCAGGGTCAGCTCGATTTTATCTCCGCTCCGTTTTTGTTGTAGTTCGTATATCAGGTCGAACGGTTCCTTCAGGTCCTGCTGGTCTATTTTTGTCAGGATGTCATTGTTGCGCAGGCCGTTCCGTTCAGCGACTGAGCCAGGCATAATTTTCTTGACGAGCAACCCATTGTTACTTTTCTCCAGCATGATCCCCAACTTGACCCCTGGGTTGGGGAGGTCTTCATATTTGGTATAGGTGAGAAAATGATAGGGGGGCATTGGGTAGTCCGGTTTTCTGATGTTCATCAGACGATCTTTTTTGTCTTCTGGAATATCGATTTCATTTGACCCGATGAGGATATAGCTGGCAGGAACCCGACGGAACATACGCCGTGGGATTCCGTAGCCATAGCGGACATGGTTTCCACCGGCAACAACCAGAACCTGGTGGTCTTTTCCTTGTTCCTTAAGGTAGTTGGCCAGGTTTTCTGCCATGGTCTCATCCCATAATGTCTGAACCCGTTGAAAACCATCGATCATGGCCTGCCCCATTTTGTGATCGGAAAAACCGCTTTAACCATGGCCTGCTGGTAGGGGTCGTTGTGATCCATTTGCGGCAACTGTTTTTTTTCTTCGTCCGTCAGCTGGTCAAAGGGGGTCCGTCCCACTTTTTGTTTGAGTTCTTTTTCGCTATTGAGGGCCAGAACGGGAATCTGGTTGTCTCGGCAAAAGGTCAGCAGTTCGCGGTAAAAGGCAAAGTTCATATTCCAATGACTGTACCAGTCGACCTGCTTGATAAATTCCTTTTCACTCAATTCACCGGCAACCCAACGATTGAGCACAGGTTGTTGAGAAGGGCTGAACATTTCCATTGCCAGAGATATCCGACCGGGGTTGTTTTGCTGCAAGGCTTTGAGTATGTTGACCTGAAGTCGGTGCGAAGCTGGATTGTCATGGGTTTCGCCGACAAAAACAACTTGTGTCCGGACGGCCTGATCAAGCATTACCTGCTGGTCGACGTAGATCCCTGTTGGCAGATGGAGAATATCGCCAACTTGCGGCTGTTTTACTGGTGGATAGGGAAGCTCTGGATTGCCCAGTTTCTGGGTTGCCGACTGGCAGGCACTTAAGCTGAGCATTGCAAACAGTAAGAGTACGATAGGTCTGAGTGTCATGACTGTCTCCATGTGTGGTTGCTGGCTGATGTCGGACCGGGTCAGTTTACGATATTTTCGGTTGAGAAATAAATGTGCTTTTGACGGTTTTAGAGCTGTGGAAACTCAGGGAGTAACCGCATTATGCTTTGCCGGGCAGCAATGGCACTGACTGGTTGCTTTCAGGGGGAGAATGAGGTCCAAAGCGTCACCGGGTAAAAGCCCGGTGACGCTGAGCAAGGACCGATTAACTGGCTTTTTTATCGCTACGTTCGTTCATGACCTTATAGGCACAGAGAGCACCGCACATGGTGCAGGCTCCGTGTGATTCATCAACACCCGATTCACGCCGCAGGCGACGGGCTTTCTCAGGATCGAGAGCGACGTCAAACTGGCCATCCCAGTCAAGGGCTTTGCGGGCGTGAGCCATCTTGTTATCTTTGTCGATTGCTCCTGGAATCCCCTTCACAATATCTGCGGCATGGGCTGCAATTCTGACTGCCATGACACCTTCGTGGACATCTTCGATCGTCGGCAGTCTGAGGTGCTCACCCGGAGTGACGTAGCAAAGAAAGTCAGCGCCGGCGGCGGCAGCCACAGTACCGCCAATGGCAGAGGTGATGTGATCGTAGCCTGGGGCGATGTCAGTGACCAGTGGGCCGAGGACATAAAAAGGAGCACCGTGACAGATCCGTTTCTGCAACTTCATGTTGGCTTCGATCTGGTTCAACGGCACGTGACCCGGCCCTTCGATCATGACCTGGATTCCGGCGGCCTGAGCGCGTTGGGTCAACTCACCGAGAATAATCAGCTCCTGAATCTGGGCTCTGTCGGTGGCATCGGAAAGGCAGCCGGGGCGGAACCCGTCGCCCAGAGACAGAACGGCATCGTAGGGGCGGACCAGTTCGAGCAGGCGGTCAAAATGTTCGTAGAGAGGGTTTTCGGCTTTATTGTAGTTCATCCACTCGACGGTGAAAGAACCGCCGCGGGAGACGACCTCCATGATCCGCCCCTCTTTGTCCATTCGCTCGACCGTCTCACGGGTAACACCACAGTGGACGGTGATGAAGTCGACGCCGTCATCAAGGTGTTTTTTGACCCCGGCGAAAATGTCTTCAACGCTCATGTCCACGATCGGCTTGCCTTGAGTCAGAACAGCGTCGCAGGCGGCCTGGTAAGTGGAACGCTGCCGATGCAGAGATCGGTTCGGCAATGATGGCGGCACGGATTTCATCGATAGGCCACCTGTTGACAGGTCCATCAAGGCGTCAGCGCCTGCAGCTGCAGCAACCTTGGCTTTCTCCAGCTCTTTGTCGATGCTGGTGTCATCCTGACTGGTGCCGATGTTGGCGTTGGTTTTGGTCCGCAGTCCCTCACCAACAGCCAGTGGACGGCCATTTGTGTGATTGTTGTTGCGGCAGACAACAGCGGTGCCGGCTGCAATTTTCAGGCGCAGAATTTCCGGGTCAATATTCTCGGCAGCGGCAGCCTGACGCACCAAGTCGGTGATCTGTCCCTGACGGGCCAATTCCAATTGAGTCATTTCATCCCTCAAACGTAAGAATGCAGCGCTTGTCATCATATCGACCGCGCTGCAGTTAAAAGAAGATTTTATACGAATTGCGTATCTTAATCTATTGTGGCCTGTTCATGCAAGAGCTGCATGGCGGCATAGATGTGATTGACCGGTCCGTGCCCTTTTCCGAGGGGCGTAGAGCTTTCAATGGCGAGAGTTATAAAGCGCTTGCCCCGCTCGACAGCGCGCTTTAACGGATAGCCTTGAGCCAGGAATGTGGCAATGGCTGCCGACAGGGTGCAGCCGGTGCCATGAGTGTTGATGGTGTCTATCCGCGGGGAGGTCAGTTCGTGCACGGTATTGCCATGCAGAAAGATATCTGTCGCCGCACCGTTAAAATGCCCGCCTTTGATGAGAACGTTTCGAGCGCCAGCTCCTGGAGACAGCGGCCGGCCTCAACCATTTCCTCTGCTGTCCTCGGACCGATTCCGGTTAATTCTTCAACTTCCGGCATGTTCGGGGTCAGCAGATAGGCTTGTGGAACCAAACGCGAGATCAGGCTGTCATGGGCTTCCGAGTCGAGCAGAGACTCTCCTCCCTTGGCGAACATAACCGGATCGACCACCGCCAGCAACGAGCGTTGCTCAATAGTACGAGCCACGCGCGAGACAATTCCGCCCCAGCTCAGCATGCCGGTCTTGACGGTATCGGTCCCGATGTCATCGAGGACGGCTTCAAGCTGCTTCATGACAAAGTCGGTATGAACGGCGTAGGTGTCAACAACCCCTATCGTGTTCTGAGCCGTCAGTGCCGTCAGAACACTGCTGGCGTAGCTGCCGAGCAGACTGATTGTCTTGATGTCGGCCTGGATACCCGCTCCACCACCGCTGTCAGAACCTGCAATTGTCAGGACTTTGCCGTTAGGGCTGAGATTATTTCGATTAAAAAGTAGGGAGTATTCCTTGGCCGCCCGGGCTGGATCACTGTCGGACATGACGCCCGAAATAACCGCAATCGAATCCGCACCCGCTTCTATGGCGTCGAAAGCCCCTTCGGGTGTAATTCCGCCAATTGCAACAAGTGGGATTCGCACCGCCTTGCGGACTTTCCTCAGGGTGTTTAAGCCAACCAGGATTGTGTCATCCTTGGTTGAGGTTTTAAAAATGCTGCCGATGGCAATGTAGTCGGCTCCCTGGGCCTCTGCCTTGAGCGCTTCTTCAACACTGTGAGTCGATATGCCGATAATTTTATCACGTCCCAAAATCTGCCGGGCCTGAACGGCCGGCATGTCGTCCTGCCCCAGGTGGACGCCGTCAGCGTTCACCTGCCGAGCCAATTCCGGCAGGTCATTGATGAGAAACAGGGCCTCATATTTATGGCAAAGAGCGCACAGCTTTTCAGCCATGGCGCGACGTTCATCGGGGTTTGTCTCTTTAACGCGGTATTGAATGATTTTGCGCCGCCGGTCAGTGCCGCTTCCACTTTGCTCAGTAACTTGTTGTCCTGATTGTTGTCTGTTATTACATATAGACCGGAGAGCATTGTTATCCCCTTTATCTGAGTTGTTTGACGTAACGGTGAATCTGAGTATCCATTCCTGAAGAGAATAGAATGAAGCTTTTCTCAATTAGTAGCGAAGTTTATCAGGCCGAAATCTTGGTGTCAATTAATCTTTGTCTCTTTTCAACCTTTACAGCCTGAAGAATGAGGTATATGTATAAAGTGTCTGTTGCAAAAGGAGCCCAATGTGTCAATGCCATACTCTTGCCGCCCCACCTGGGTTGATGTCGACCTGGCCGCTTTACTCCATAATCTCAATCAGGCTGCATCGTTTTGTGTCGAGGGGCAGAGAATTCTTGCTGTAGTCAAAGCCGATGCCTACGGTCACGGGGCGGTTCACGTAACTCAGACTCTTCAGACCGCCGGTATCCAGGATTTGCGGTCGCAACCCTGGAGGAAGCTCTGGACATTCGCCGGGCCGGAATTTTCGATCGGCTGTTAGTGTTGGGAGGTTGCTTTCCCGGCCAGGAGCAGGCATTCATCGATTATGATCTGATGCCATCCCTGTTTGACGCTGATAGCGCCGAACGCTTAAATAAGGTTGCCGGTGCTGCAGGAACGAAGATCAAGGTCCATTTGAAGGTTGACAGTGGGATGGGCCGGGTCGGTTTTCTCCCTGAGCAGCTGCACATTTTTTGCCGCAATTAAGACAGCTTAAAAACTTAACTGTTGAGGGTTTCATGTCGCACCTTGCCTGTGCAGACGATCTCAGCTCTGCTTTGACATCGGTTCAGCGTAAGCGTTTTTCGGAGATGCTCGGAATGCTGCGCGACAATGGCATTGAACCGCGGGATATCCATCTTAATAATAGCGCCGGGCTAAGCGGTTGGGATTCTTCCGGTTGTACCCTCTTTCGTCCGGGGATCATGCTTTATGGCGGGCTGCCGGGCCATGACTTCGCCGAACGGCTCGATTTAAAGCCGGTTATGCATCTACGCAGTTCTATCGCCCAGTTGCGGACACTCCCTGCCGGAAGTGGGGTTTCTTACGGTCACACCTATCATGCTGCGCGTGAGATGATGGTTGCTGTGCTGCCGATCGGCTATGCTGACGGATATAACAGGCTGCTCAGTAATCAGGCAGAGGGAATCCTGCATGGGCGAAAAATTCCCCAGGTAGGGCGCGTCTGCATGGATTGGATCATGTTTGATGTCACCGATGTTCCGGGAGTTGCTGTTGGTGACCAGGTCACCTTGCTCGGTGCTGCAGACGGTCTGGTTATTCTGGGGGATGACTGGGCAGAGCAGCTTGGAACGATTTCATACGAGATTTTCTGTCGTCTGGGACAGCGCCTGCCGAGGCGATATCTACGCGAAAAATGATGTTAAAATCTGTTGTCAGCGGCAACGAAACATGATAATGAATGCCCTTCTTTTTCTATCTGGCGTGAACAGAACCAGATGGAGGTGCTTCGCATCTTCCGATCTTTAAAATATTTTTGTTTCTTATGGACAGCTCTTGGGGCTGTCCTTCCTTGTTTTTAGTACATACTTATATATCGGCTCAATTAACCAGGAAAGGAATTGGTCATGGCCACTATCAAGCGGGCATTGATTTCGGTGTCGGACAAGGCGGGTATTGTCGATCTGGCGCGTGAACTGAACAGCTTTGGGGTAGAACTTCTGTCAACCGGTGGAACTGCGGGAATGATTCGTGATGCGGGAATCCCGGTCAAGGATGTGTCAGATTACACCGGTTTCCCGGAAATGATGGATGGTCGGGTCAAGACCCTGCATCCTAAGGTTCACGGCGCTCTGCTTGGCCTGCGTGATAATCCAGAGCATGTCGGAGCGATGGAAGAGCACGGAATCGAAGCGATCGACATGGTTGTCGTCAACCTCTATCCCTTTGAAGCGACAGTAGCAAAGGAGGGTTGCAGCTTGGAGGATGCCATAGAGAATATCGATATCGGTGGCCCGACCATGCTGCGCAGTGCAGCCAAGAACAACAAGTTTGTCACTGTTCTGGTTGATCCTGAAGATTATGCGCCGGTTATCGCCGAGATGAAGCAGAATGACGGCGCTGTTGCAGAAGCGACAAATTTTCAGCTTGCGGTTAAAGTTTATCAGCATACGGCCGCCTACGACGGTGCCATTTCCAACTGGCTGGGTAAGAAGACCGCTGAAGAGAATGCTGAATTCCCGCCGACACTGACCCTTCAGTACCAGAAAGCCCAGGGAATGCGCTACGGTGAGAACCCTCACCAGAATGCGGCCTTTTATGTTGAAAAGAATGTCACCGAAGCCTCCATTGCAACAGCCCGACAGCTGCAGGGCAAGGCCTTATCCTACAATAACATTGGCGATACCGATGCCGCCCTTGAATGTGTAAAACAGTTTAATGAAGGTCCGGCCTGTGTCATCGTCAAGCACGCCAACCCTTGTGGTGTTGCTGTCGGAGAAAACCTGCTTGACGCGTACCAGCGCGCCTTCTCAACCGATCCTGAATCGGCCTTCGGCGGCATTATCGCCTTTAACCGTGAGCTTGATGGGGAAACCGCCAAAGCGATCTGTGACAAGCAGTTCGTCGAAGTTATTATCGCTCCCAAAGTCTCAGTCGAAGCGGTTGAAGTGGTCGCGGCCAAAAAATGTGCGCCTGCTTGAGTGTGGCGAGTGGCCGGAGCAAGTTCAGAACGTCTTGATTTCAAGCGCGTCAATGGCGGTTTGTTGGTGCAGGACACCGATCTGCTTCTAAGTGCCGAGTTGAAGGTTGTGACCAAGCGCCAGCCGACGGAAGAAGAGCGTAAGTCTCTCGAGTTTGCCTGGAAGGTTGCCAAGTTCGTTAAGTCGAATGCCATTGTCTACGGCAAGGACGGTATGACGATCGGCGTTGGTGCCGGTCAGATGAGTCGGGTTAACTCCGCCCGCATCGCCGGGATCAAAGCTGAGCATGCCGGACTGGAAGTCCAGGCGCCGCCATGGCTCCGACGCCTTTTCCCCTTCCGCGATGGAATCGACAACGCTGCTGCAGCGGGTATTACAGCTGTGATTCAGCCAGGAGGTTCTATCCGTGACGAAGAAGTCATTGCCGCAGCCGATGAGCACAACATTGCCATGATTTTACCAACATGCGTCACTTCCGTCATTAAACTGAAAATACCGTTTAGACCACAGGGTGCTGAGAACATCCTCTAGTGATCGACTTCTCTCTTGTTTCTGTGTTTTAGTGGGTTTCTTCCAGGAGTTTGAAAATGAAAGTTTTAGTTGTTGGCGGCGGTGGTCGAGAACATGCCTTGTGCTGGAAAATTGCTCAATCACCTTTGGTTGAAAACTCTATTGCGCTCCAGGTAATCCCGGTATCGCGGAGATTGCCGAATGTGTTCATATCGGTGCCGATGAAATCACTGCATTATGCGATTTTGCCGCTGCTGAACAGGTTGACTTGACCGTTGTCGGTCCTGAAATCCCATTGACGATGGGGATCGTCGATACCTTTCAAGCTGCTGGGCTTGATATCTTTGGTCCCAATAAGGCCGCTGCTCAACTTGAGGGCAGTAAGGGGTTCTCCAAGGAATTGATGGAACGTTACGAGATTCCGACTGCCGCTTATCGCAGTTTTACCGATCATGCTGAAGCTATTGCTTATATCAGGGAACAGGGCGCGCCGATTGTGGTCAAGGCCGATGGCTTGGCGGCCGGCAAGGGCGTTATCGTCGCCATGAGCGAAGAACAGGCGATTGCTGCCGTTGATGATATTATGCTCGACAAGGTTTTCGGTACCGCCGGGGCCAGCGTTGTCATCGAGGAATTCATGGCGGGAGAAGAGGCCTCCTTCTTTGCCTTTACCGACGGTAAAAATATATTACCGCTCGCTTCCTCACAGGATCACAAACGGGTCTATGACAACGATGAAGGACCGAATACTGGCGGTATGGGGGCTTACTCTCCGGCACCTGTTGTTACCGACGATCTCTATGACGTCATCGTCGAAACTGTGGTGAAGCCGACTATCGCCGGAATGGCAGGGGATGGTTGTCCCTACAGTGGGATTCTCTATGTCGGTTTGATGATCAAGGATGGGAAGCCCGGTTGTTGAATATACGCCCGCTTTGGTGATCCTGAAGCCCAACCCCTCCTGATGCGCATGAAATCAGACATTGTTCCAGTTCTGCATTCCTGTGCCCGCGGTGATCTTAACCTGGACCCGATCGAATGGCACGATATGGCGGCTGTTTGTGTAGTCATGGCCAGCGGTGGCTATCCTTCTGAGTTTGTGAAGGGATATCCCATCAATGGTTTGGGTCGGGCTGCAGAGATTGACGATCTGGTTGTATTCCATGCCGGAACCAGCTTTAAGGATAACGAGGTCGTCAACAACGGCGGTCGTGTTCTTGGGGTGACAGGCTTGGGGGCAACGGTACAGGCTGCCATAGATAAGGCTTACGCCGGCGTAGCTGTCATTGGCTGGCGGGATGTTCACTTTCGTAAAGATATCGGCGCAAAGGCGCTTAATCGTTGATTAGTGATAAACAAAATCGAAGTTGAGGAGATGAAGATGAGTGAAAAAAAGCCGTTGGTTGGTATCATGATGGGCAGCGACAATGATTATGACATTATGGTCGAGTCGGCAAAAGTTCTGAAACAATTTGACGTTCCGTATGAAATGATTGTTTCCAGTGCCCATAGAACGCCGGAGCGAACGACCGATTATGTCCGTGGTGCTGAAGAGCGCGGTCTTAAGGTTTTGATTGCCGGAGCCGGTGCCGCTGCCCACCTGGCAGGTGTTGTTGCTGCAGAAACAATGTTGCCCGTTATTGCTGTGCCGATTGACGCAACGTCCATGCGTGGACTGGACGCTCTTCTGGCTATGGTTCAGATGCCTGCCGGGATTCCTGTTGCAACTATGGCAATCGGTGCTGCGGGGGCGCGTAACGCTGGTATTTTTGCCGCCAGAATTCTGGCTACAGAAGACCGAGAATTGAATGCACGCTTAGTCGAATTCAAACAGGATATGGCTTCAGGTGTGATCAAAAATCGGATCGTGTACAGCAGAAAATGGTTGATGACGGACTGATTTAGTCAACTTAGAATTGTATATTGTATACCGTTTTCAATTGACTTTCAGAACGTTTTTTTGGTTTAAGTTCCATATATTAATATCCATCATTCAATCAATGGGAGGAATGTCCGATGAAAAAGCTGCTCGTACTGTTCATTGTCGCCGCTGTGTTTGGAACTGCTTTTCTGGCAATTGCCGCCGACAAGCCAGCCACGGTTACCTATGAAGTAAAAATGGGTAATGTCACTTTCGATCATGCCAAGCATGAGGGTTTGAGCGATTGCGCAACCTGTCATCATACAGAAGGTGAGCAATCCTGTAAGGTCTGTCACCTGGATAAGAAAGGTGATGCTCCGAAGGCCAAGGACGCATTTCACAAGAACTGTAAAGACTGCCACAAGGAGATGAAAAAAGGACCGACCAAGTGTAAGGAATGTCACGTTAAATAATTCCTTTGCTTTATTTTATACGGGAAAAGTGCCGGTCTGGAATTCCAGACCGGCACTTTTTTTTATCTGGGATCTTCATGGACGAAACATTGGACAGTTTGCCGTTTGGCAATTTGCAGCTGTTGCAGGCAAAGAAAGGTTATCGTTATTCTCTCGATCCTGTTCTGCTGGCACGCTTTGTTAGAGTGCGCCGCTGGAAGCGAGTCTTTGATCTCGGAACCGGTTCGGGGATTCTTCCTCTTCTGTTAGCCCGATTGACAACGGCTGAAGAGCTGGTCGGAATTGAGCGGCAGGAGAATATGGCTGAACGTGCTCAGCGCAATGTTGTTCTGAATGATTTGCAGGATCGTGTACAGATCGTTTGCGGCGATATTCGCACCATTGAGCAAATGTTCCATGCCGGTCGTGCCGATCTGGTTGTGACCAATCCTCCCTATCGTGCTGCAGCATCCGGTCGGGTTGCTCCTGAAAATGAACGCGCTGCTGCGCGCCATGAGCTGGCCGGCGGTATGGCTGATTTTGTCGCCGGCGCTGCCTGGTTGCTGAAATTTGGTGGTGTCTTCAGTGTGGTTCATCTGGCCGAGCGGTTGCCTGAACTCGTTTATTGCATGAAAGAACACGGGATCGAGCCGAAACGATTGCGTGTTGTTTATTCACATGTTGGCGATGCTGCGCGACTGGTGTTGGTCGAAGGGCAAAAAGGGGGGCGGCCGGGTCTGGATATTGAATCTCCTCTGAATATCTACTCAGGGCGTGGGAGTTCCAGAGTTTATACTGAGGAGCTTTTACAGATGTATGAAGCCGATGATTCCTCTGTTATTGACCACTAGTCATGCTTGCCGGTTTTCTCAACCCGTTTCTGCAGCATGCGCAGGCGACGCAGTTCATTTCTGATCTCTTCGTTCTGTAGTGAATCAAATTCCTTGTTGATCGCTCTTACCTCCGCATCGCTAAGCTCGATTTTTTCCCAGGGCAAGGGTTCTGGACCTTCGGTGGACGAGGCTGGGCCTGGCCGCCAAGGGTTTTAGTCTGGCGTAAATAGATGTCAGTGATCTCGGCATTAGGGAGTATGGTGTTGATTTTTTCCAGTATTTTAGGTTTCAGCATGTGGAGCTGCTGCATCCAGACCGGGTGGTCGACCTGCACTTCAAGTACGCCCTTGCGCAGCTTGAGGGGCCTGGCGCGGGTTGCAATCTGCTCACCGACAATCTGATCCCAGATGAGCCAGGCCTGATGGCGTGACAGTTGTTCTCCGAGTCCCGGCTTGCCGAGTATGTCCTTGATCAGTGAGCCGACCCGCTGGGCTTTTTTCATTGGTGGGCGTTTCGACTTTTTCATGACAATTTCCTGCGCCTGATTCTACCCCCAATGAGCTGTCCCAGAATGGCACAGCTGAGAGTCAGGGGGATCCAGCGCCAGCTGAAGCCGTAGTGACTGCGTACTAGTACAATAAAGGGAATCGACAGGTGGATCAGTATGAACCAGTAGAGCGAATATTTGCGGCTGGTTTCGCGCAGGTAGCCTAGGGGGATATTGACCGAAACCGCAAAACTCAGAATAATTAAAAGGTGTAGTATCTGGTTGGAAGACAAATTGATAATCCTGTTTGGTTCCTGTTGAATAAATAGCTTAATTCCTTGGATACTCTACCTGTTAGGGGGTTGAAAAGTCAATTTTAGTGGGGCCGTGAATTGCGCTTGCATGCAGGCAATAAACATGGCATGATGCGCGGCCGGGCTGAGCCGTTGATACGGAAATAAAAACAAGGTGTAAAAATGGTTGGCGAAGGCGATTGTGTCGCAATATTTCACTCGATTCAACGGGTGATGAAAGCTGAAAAACGGCTGCTTGAAGCTGAGATTGATATTCTATTGATCCCGGTTCCACGTAGTTTGAGTGCTGATTGCGGTATGGCAATAAGGTTTTCACAGCCGATATTGAAACAGGTAGAAGCGACTCTGGAGAAGGCCAATTTGAAAATCGCCGAGCTCTGGCAGATGCAGGACGGCGATTTTATGCGTCTGAGCTGAAAGAAGCTGATCTTTAAACGCTTTTGCTTGACATAGGTCTTGGCAGTTTTTTATCCTTATTCTTTTGTGAATTTCCAATAGGGAAGTATGTTCGATACACTTTCAGATAAGCTGGATTCGGTTTTTAAAAAGTTACGCGGTCATGGCCGCCTGACCGAACAGCATATTAAAGAAACGATGCGTGAGATCCGGCTGGTTCTTCTTGAAGCCGATGTTAACTTCCGTGTCGTTAAGAAATTTATAGCCACTGTCAGTGAGCGTGCCGCTGGCCAGGAAGTCCTGAAAAGTCTGACTCCGGCACAGCAGGTTATCAAGGTCGTGCGCGAAGAACTGGCTGAGTTGATGGGTGAGGGGAGGATAACTCTCTTAACCTGGCCGTCAAACCGCCAGTTCCATTGATGGTGTGTGGTTTGCAGGGGCAGGTAAAACCACCTCCTGTGGCAAGCTGGCGTTAAAACTGCGGCGTGAAAGCGCAATCCGCTGTTGGTCCCGGCAGATGTCTATCGTCCTGCAGCGATCCAGCAGCTGAAGACGCTGGGAAAGCAGATCGATGTTGAGGTCTTCGATTCCGAAGTTGGACAGGATCCCGTTGATATCTGCACCCGAGCGTTGGAATATGCCGAGCTGAACGGTTACGATACCGTTATCCTGGATACCGCAGGGCGTCTGCATATCGATTCAGAGTTGATGGGCGAGCTGAAGCGCATTGTCGCTCAAGTGAAGCCTCAGGAAATACTCTTTGTCGCTGATGCCATGACCGGACAGGATGCTGTCACGGTTGCGGCCAGTTTTGATGAGCAGTTGCCTCTAAGTGGTGTCGTCCTGACCAAGCTTGATGGCGACGCCCGAGGTGGTGCGGCACTATCGATTCGAGCGGTAACGGGCAAACCGATCAAATTGATCGGTATGGGCGAGAAGCTTGATGCGCTTGAACAGTTTCACCCGGACCGGATGGCACAGCGCATCCTTGGCATGGGTGATGTTTTAAGTCTGATCGAAAAGCTCAGGCTGCTGTTGACGAGGACGATGCCGCGGCCATGGAAAAGCGCTGCGAAAGGACGGGTTTACATTAGAGACCTTTCTTGAGCAGATGCAGATGGTTAAAAAATGGGGTCGATCGATTCTCTGATGAAGATGATTCCCGGTGCCGGTAAGGCAATGAAGCAGGCCAAAGGGATGCAGCTGCCGGAAAAAGAGCTGAAAAAGATTGAAGCGATTATCCGTTCCATGACTCCGAAAGAGCGCATGGATCATCGTATTTTAAATGGTTCCAGGCGTTTGCGCATTGCTAACGGAAGTGGAACCCGGGTCCAGGATGTCAATCAACTACTGAAGCGCTTCGTTGAGGCGCAGAAGATGATGAAGAAAATGCAGAAAATGGGTCCTAAAGGACTCAAGGGGATGCTTGGTCGTGGCGGCCAGCTTCCATTTTAACGAGTTTTGTACCGCATAATTAACCTACCTGTTCAACATACAGGCAACAGCAAAGAAACATCAGGAGGAAGATCCGTATGTCAGTAAAAATCAGGCTTGCCCGTGGTGGCGCAAAGAAGAAGCCAATCTATCGTGTCGTTGTGGCTGATGAGCGTTTCCCGAGGGATGGCCGGTTTATTGAGAATCTGGGCCAGTACAACCCACGCGCAGAAGAGTTTCTGCTAAACTTTAAAGAGGATAAAGCCCTCGAATGGCTCAATAAGGGTGCTCAGCCGACTGATACTGTACGCCGGCTTCTGCGTCATGCCGGTGTCTGGGCCAAGTTCAAGTCTAAGGCGTCAGCTTAAGGCCTGATCCTTGAATCTGGTCCGAATCCGGGGCTACGACCCCCAACACCCGGAGGATGACCTATGAAAGACCTGATCGAGTATATTGCAAAATCGCTGGTGGAAAAACCTGAAGAGATTATCGTCTCGGAGGAAATTGCTGACGACGGCAGTGTGCTTATCAAGCTTGCTGCTGCCCAGGAAGATATGGGACGTATTATTGGCAAGCAGGGCCGTAACGCCAAGGCGATGCGGACGCTGCTGAATGCCAAGGCAACGCGAGAAAGTCGGCGAGCTGCGCTACAGATTATGGAGTAGACTCGCTCGATTCGGTTGATTTTATCAGTTTGGAAAAAATGAACAACGATCCCGGACATATGCTGGAAATAGGCCAGGTAGTTGGTACGCACGGACTGCGCGGTGATTTGAAGGTACGCTTGAATTCGGGAGACCCCGATCTGCTGATGACTGTGGGTCGGGTTGGATTGCACCTGCCCACCGGAACTGCGCTCGACCTGGAGATCGTTCGTCAGGTTGTGCATAAAGGGCAGGTTTTATTGCGTTTTAAAGGCTATGAATCGATTAACCAGGTCGAGAGTCTGATTCGTAGTAAAGTCTTGATAGCAGAGACTGATCTTCCTGATCTGGAGGAGGATGAATTCTACTGGGGGCAACTGCAGGGACTTGACGTAATAGATCAGGACCATGGTGATATCGGCAAGCTGGAAGATATGTATTCAACAGCTGCTCATGATACCTATGTGGTCAAAGGACGCTTCGGTGAGGTTCTGATTCCGGTTGTAAAGGAATTTGTTCAGGATATCAACTTGGACAAGGGTGTGGTCAATGTGACCCTGCCACAAGGGTTGGTACCAGAAAAATTATGATCTTTGATGTTTTGACCTTATTTCCTGCGATGTTTGATTCGCCGTTGCAGGACAGTATTCTGGGGCGTGCTATCAAACAGGGACTGCTTGATGTCAATGCGCACAACCTGCGTGACTGGGCTGAAGGTAAGCATCTGACGACTGATGATAGTCCCTACGGCGGTGGCTCCGGTATGGTGATGAAACCAGAGCCTGTGGCCAGAGCATTAGAGGCTTTAAAGCAGCGCTCTCCAGAAGCGAAGGTGTTGCTGATGACGCCTCAGGGGAGAACATTCAATCAGGATCATGCGCGCAAGCTGGCGCAGGAAAGCGGTTTGATTTTTGTCTGCGGTCGTTATGAAGGTTTTGACGAGCGCATCCGGCAGGCATTGGTCGATGAAGAATACTCCATCGGTGATTTTGTTCTGACCGGAGGAGAACTGCCGGCGATGGTAATGATCGATGCCATATCCCGTCATTTGCCCGGCGTGCTCGGATCGAGTGGCAGCGCCCTGGCCGATTCGTTTGCTGACGGGTTGTTGGAATACCCACAGTATACGCGGCCTGCAGTATTTAACGGCATGGCAGTCCCGGATGTTCTGCTGTCTGGTGATCATGGCAGAATTGCCCGTTGGCGTAGGGAACAACAACTGTTGCGGACATTACGGCGTCGTCCGGAACTGTTGAATGAAGTTGAACTGTCGGATGATGACAGAAGCACACTGGACAAGTTGAGACAGCAGCTGGATACGGAGTCTTCCTGTGAAGAGGACTCGAGCCGGGGCTGAACAAAAAACACATTACTGAAGAGACTCGCATAGGTTAATTAGGAGGAAGACAGATGAATATTATTGATAAGTTGGAACTGGAACAGATTAAGAAAGATATCCCGCGCTTCAAAGCGGGTGACACTCTTAAGGTTCACGTAAAAATTACTGAGGGAGATAAGCAACGTATCCAGATCTTCCAGGGCGTATGTATTAAGCGGGTCAACCGCGGCCTCGGCTCTTCTTACACCGTACGTAAGATGTCTGGTGCTATTGGCGTTGAGCGGATTTTTCCACTCCATTCTCCAAGCGTTGACAAGATTGAGGTCGTACGTGTAGGTCAGGTCCGTCGTGCCAAACTTTACTACCTGCGTAACCTGCGTGGTAAGGCGGCGCGGATCTCCGAGAAGCGGATGGTCTGAGCAACCGACATTGGTTAATATAAGCTCCGACAAGTCATTGTCGGAGGCTTTTTTGTTTGATCCGACAAATATGCAGAGAAATGTTTGGCTGATTGGTGGCTCCTTCGCAGGTATTGGATAAAAAATGACAACTCTCGATCTGTTTGATGATTCTTCTTTGTCAACACTTTACTTTGAAACGCAGGCCAGGCAAAACGGTTGTGAGGCTGTGGCCGGTATTGATGAGGCCGGCCGTGGACCATTGGCGGGCCCGGTTGTTGCGGCCGCGGTCATTTTACCTCTGGAATTTGATCTGCCGGGACTGACCGATTCCAAGAAAATATCGGAAAAAAAGCGCGAAAGCCTCTATCCTCTCATTTGCCATCAGGCTGTCGGTGTCGGTGTCGGTGTCGCATCAGCTGTTGAAATTGATTGTATCAATATTCTGCAGGCCACGCTGTTGGCGATGCAGCGCGCTCTGGGGCGCCTGCAGGTTTCACCTGATCATCTGTTAATCGATGGGATAACTCCATTGCCGGTCAATATCTCTCAGCAGACGATTAAAAGGGGATAGCCGTTCTTTGTCTGTCGCCGCCGCCTCTGTCGTTGCCAAGGTTTGCGCGACAGGATCATGTCCAGTTTTGATCGGCAGTATCCTGGTTATGGGTTTCTTAAGCATAAGGGCTATGGTACCAAACAACATCGTCAGGCCATCGCCAGTTTAGGCCCCTGCAGTCAACATCGCAAAAGCTTCGGTGGCGTCAGGGAGTATGTGTGAGCGATTCTAGGTTGGCACTGGGCGTTTGGGGGGAAGATCAAGCGACAGCCTTTCTGAAAAAAAATGGCTACAGGCTGATTGAGCGTAACTATCGCACTCCGGTTGGTGAAATTGATATTATTGCCACAACGCGACAGCATCTGGTCTTCGTCGAGGTCAAAACGAGACGGGGAACGGCATTTGGAGCACCACAGGACGCAGTCGGCTTGAGAAAGCAGCAGCAGATAATCCGTACCGCCCAGTGGTATCTGCAGCGGCATAAAACAAAATTACAGCCGCGGTTTGATGTTGTTGCTATTCTGTGTCAGAGTGACGGTACAGCTCAGATAACTCATCTTGACGATGCGTTTACTCTTGGCTGATGGGACAAATAGATCATCGGAGTCAAACATGAATCAGGTACGGAAAATAGCGCTCGATCAATACGGTCTGCTGCGGCTTGGTGTTGCGACGCCCGAGCTTAAAGTCGCCGACATCGATTTCAATCTGGCAGAAATCTTCACCGTGGCAGAGGGTGCACTTGAACAGCAGTGTCGCATGGTGCTCTTCCCTGAGCTTTGCCTGACAGGTTACACCTGTGCTGATCTGTTTTTTCAGCATCAACTGCAGCAACGGGTCGATCGGGCCTTACTGGAGTTGTGTCGCTTTACCGCCAGTAAACGGATGACATTGATCGTCGGTGCGCCTATCCCGTTCATGGACGCCTGTTTAACTGTGCGGCCGTGATTTCCAACGGTGAGGTCTGCGGACTGGTCCCCAAAAATTACCTGCCCAATAGCGGTGAATTTTATGAACAGCGCTGGTTCAGTTCGGTCCTGGAGACGACCAGCCATTACTATCGGCTCGGTGAGGATAAAATTCCTTTTGGTGGCGATCTCTTGTTTCGGGCCGACGCTGCTTTCGAGCTGCTGATGGGTATTGAAATCTGTGAGGATGCCTGGTCGGTTGTGCCGCCAAGCGGTTCACAGGCTCTGGCCGGAGCGACTCTGCTGTTAAACCTGTCAGCCAGCCCGGAAACTCTGGGTAAGGAGTCTTACAGACGTAATCTGGTGGCGTCCCAGTCTGCTCGCTGCCTGGCTGCTTATGCCTACGCTTCGGCTGGGCCGAATGAATCGACGACAGACCTGGTTTTTCTGGTCATTCATTGATCGCAGAAAACGGCCAGGTTATGGCTGAAACCGAACGCTTTCGATTTGACAGCCAGTTGATCGTCGCCGATCTGGATATCGCCCGTTTAACCGGCGAGCGGCAACGCAATACCACCTTTGCCAGCGGAAGTCCGGCTCATGATTATCGGGTCGTCGGTTTTCATCTCAACGCCGATCATGTTTCATCCTTGAAGCGTGCTGTTGCCAGGACACCATTTGTCCCGCCGGACGACCGTGAGCGCTCGGCTCGCTGTCATGAAATATTCCAGATCCAAACCTGTGGCCTGATGAAACGGCTGCGCCATACCACCACCAGGCATGTTGTGATCGGCCTGTCCGGGGGGTTGGATTCCACCCTGGCCCTGTTGGTGACCGTTAAGGCCTTTGACCGACTGGGGTTGGATCGTAAAGGGATCGTTGCTCTGACCATGCCCGGCTTTGGTACTACGGCGAGAACCAGAAGTAATGCCGAAGAACTGGCCGAGCAGCTGGGCGTGACCTTGCGGGTGGTATCGATCGATAAGGCTGTGCGTCAGCATTTTCGTGACATCGGTCATAATCCAAGTAGCCATGATGTAACCTATGAAAACAGCCAGGCTCGTGAACGAACCCAGATCCTGATGGATGTCGCCAATCAGGTTGGGGGGCTGGTCATCGGCACGGGTGATCTGTCAGAACTTGCCCTTGGTTGGTGTACCTATAACGGTGATCATATGTCGATGTACGCAGTGAATTCCGGTGTGCCTAAGACTCTGGTCCGCTATCTGGTTGACTGGTGCGCACGTGAGGAATTCAGTGGCCGCACCTCTGCCGTTCTCAATGACGTCTGCGCGACGCCGGTCTCTCCTGAACTGCTGCCTCCTGATGCTGATGGTAATATCGAGCAGTTGACTGAGGAAGTTGTCGGACCCTATGAACTGCATGATTTTTTTCTGTATCAGGTCGTGCGTATGCATTATCCGCCCCTGAAGGTTCTGCTTTTGGCCGAACAGGCTTTTGCCGGTGATTATCCGCGTGAGGTCCTGGTCCGCTGGTTGAAGCAGTTCTACCGGCGCTTTTTCAGTCAGCAATTCAAGCGCTCCTGTCTGCCGGATGGACCTAAGGTCGGTACGGTTGCTCTTTCACCCCGCGGGACTGGCGTATGCCGAGTGACGCCTCTTCTGCCCTGTGGCTGGCCGAACTGGAGAGTCTTTAAGGTGACTGGAACGCTCTATGTGGTTGCCACCCCGATCGGCAACTTGGAAGATATGACGTACCGCTCTGTCCGGATTTTGCAGGATGTTGCACTGGTCGCGGCAGAGGATACCCGCCACAGTCGCAAGTTGTTGGATCATTACGGTATCAGGACGCCGATGATTTCTTACCATGAGCACAATGAAGAGGCCCGTGCAGAACAGTTGGTGGCTAAGCTTCTGGCAGGTGAATCCCTGGCTCTGATCAGCGATGCCGGGACCCCCTGTATTGCCGATCCCGGCTATCGTCTGGTGTCGCGCTGCCGCCAACAGGATATTGACGTTGTTGCCATCCGGGTGCTTCAGCTGTGATAGCCGCTTTGTCGATAGCCGGACTGGCGACCGATGCTTTTCGATTTATCGGTTTTCTGCCGGCCAAGGCCACGGCCGTGGTCAGGTCTTGCAGCAGTTGGTTGAGGAAAAGCAGACGACGGTCTGCTATGAAAGTCCACACCGCTTGATTGCCTGTCTGGAACAGGTTGTTGAGGTCTGTGGTTCCGACCGCCCTCTGGCCGTTGCCCGTGAATTGACCAAGCGTCATGAAGAACTGTTCTATGGAACGGCCGAAGAGGCCTTTGATCACTTTTCGGCTGCTTCTGTAAAAGGGGAAATCGTGCTTTTGTTTGGTCCCGCTCCTGAGAGGAAGAGGTCCGGAACCGTCAAGGAGGCTCTCGAGGAGCTGCGCAACACGACCGAATTGAGCTGGAAGCAGATCGTTAAGCAGGTGGCCAGGGAGTTTGGCTTGCCTGGCAGCGATGTCTACAAGGAATCTCTTGGTTTGCGTGACTGATTAACCTGCCGGGCTTGCCGACTCATGCAGGCCCTTCTGATTGGGGGGTAGATGAGAACCAGAAAGCTGCTGACCATTTTATTTTTGACCGGTCTCTTCTTTTCATCGTCCTGCTGTTTTGCACTCCAGGCGAATGAGCTCTTGCTGATCAGCAACTCTCAGGTGACAGATAGCCTTAAACTTGCCCGTTATTATCAGGTTCAGCGCAATGTTCCTGCGGATCAACTGCTGCAGGTATCGATGACAACTGCAGAGGATTGCAGCCGCAGTGAATATCAAAGTCGCCTGGTTGATCCTGTCCGCCGTTATCTGGACCGGCATCCGAACAAAAAATCCGAGCTTTGGTCCTGTTTACGGGATTCCACTACGAGTCAAGCCGCCCGAGTTGAATAAGCGACAGCGACGTCAGCTTGCTGATCTTTATACTGTGCAGAAGCGGTTCAAGGTTCAACTGGCCCGTGAGTCTTTGACGCAAGAACAGGTCCGGATCAGAAAAACAGCCCTGAAGGAGACCGCTGAGCAGATCGACCGGCTTAAGGGGAAGGGGAGTGGAGCCGCAGTTGATGCCGAGATTGCCCTGGTCAAGGTTGGAGACTATCCGTTACAGAACTGGCTTGCCAATCCCTTCTTTGTCGGGTTTGAAAATCGGCAGGATGATTCTCAGCTGAGGAGGGAGCAGGTCATGATGGTGTCCCGTCTCGATGGGCCCAATCCTGCTGTTGTAATTCGCATGATTGATGAGAGCTTGGAGGTTGAAAAATCGGGTCTTCGAGGCAAGGCCTACTTCGATGCTCGTTGGCCGCTGACACAGAAAAAAAATCTGAACAGCTATGCGCTCTATGATGCTTCGCTTCACAAAGCCGCCAGCCTGACTCAAAAATCGGCTCCCTTGATGTTCATATCGATCAGCGGGAACGCCTGCTGCAGAATGGCGAAGCACCGGATGCCGCTCTTTATTGTGGTTGGTACAGTCTGGGGGCGTACGTTGATGCCTTTGACTGGCGTCCTGGAGCTGTTGCCTATCATATCGCCAGCAGTGAATGTGCGACCCTTAAAAAGCCGAACAGTCAGGTCTGGTGCAAGGCCCTGCTCGAAGATGGTGTCGCGGCAACGCTTGGGCCTGTGGCTGAGCCTTACGTTCAGGCTTCCCGCCGCCGGAGCTCTTCTTCTCCTTTCTTCTTGACGGTTATTATACGCTCGCTGAATCCTATATCCTCAGTCTTCCCTACCTGTCCTGGCAGATGATTCTTGTCGGGATCCTCTCTACCGCCCTTTTCAGCACTGATTTTCGACCAAGCTCGGATAAATCCGCATTCTCAGGCAAAATGAATTTTAAAAACACTTTACTGAGGGTAGAACATTTATTCAAAGTGAACTTCTGTCTTGACGATTCATAACAGATCGGGCAGTTTATGAGCTTCTTGACTTATCATGTGATATCAGTTTGTTGCTTGGATCGATTAGGTTTTTCAGAGTGTTAGCCAGATCTTCTTGAGTCGTGCTGTCCTGATTGCTTCAGCTAAACGCTATTTCAATAGGAGTCGAAATGCCCACCGTAAACAAGATTGGATCAAAGTTACGTCAACTTCGTGAAGCGAAAAATATGACTATTGAACAGCTGGCGGAGCTGGGACAATGTCATGTTGAGCAACTCCGCCAGATAGAAGAGGGAGCTTTGGTCTCCTCGTTGACCCCACTCCTGGAAATCTCCCGGGCCCTTGGTGTCCGTCTCGGGACGCTGATGGACGACGATCCCATCGAAGGGCCAGTCGTCTTCGATAGTGCACAGGCTCCAGCTGCCATCCGTTTCTCAGGTAAGGACCCTGAGGCTGTCTGCAGTAACCTTGATTTTTACTCCATGGGAGCCGGTAAGCGTGACCGTCATATGGAACCGTTCATGATCGACGTCAAACCGCGAACCGGTGAGGCCCCACCTCTCTCCGCCCATGAAGGAGAAGAGTTTATTTACGTCCTGACCGGTACTGTCCGCATTACCTACGGTAAAAACATCTACGAGCTGGAAGCGGGACAGAGTATCTATTATGACTCAATCGTTCCTCATGATGTCAGCGCCAAAGGTGATGAAAGCGCGCGCATTCTTGCTGTGATTTACGCCCCCTGTTAGGAGACTCCGTCATGCCTTACACAGATAAGACTATCGGTGCTCTGTTTGAAGAGCAGGTCAAGCGTCTGCCCGATCACGACTTTATCGTTTATCCTGACCGTGATCTGCGTTGGACGTTCAGACAGTTCAACGAACGGGTCGATCAGTTGGCCAAGGGGTTGCTGGCCATCGGGATCGGTAAGGGGGATCATGTCGGCATCTGGGCGACCAATGTCCCGGACTGGACCACCTTTATGTTTGCCACTGCCAAAATCGGGGCGGTTTTGGTGACAATCAACACCCACTACCGCAGTTTGAGCTGGAGTACCTGGTCAAACAGGCCGACTTGAAGCTCTGGCTGTGATCGGTTATTTCCGTGACCATGACTATCTTCAGACGCTCAACGAGCTGATCCCCGAGCTGAAATCCTGTCAGCGCGGTCAACTCAAAAGTGAAAAATTCCCAGAACTGCGCAATGTGATTTTCATCGGTCAGGAAAAGCACCGCGGGATGTTTAACACCCGCGAGCTGATGCTGCTGGGCGATCAGTATGACAACGCAGAGCTTGATGCTGTTCTGGGGTCTCTCAGTCCACACGAAGTCATCAATATGCAATACACCTCTGGAACCACCGGTTTTCCTAAAGGGGTCATGCTGAGTCACTACAACATTCTCAATAATGGTTACTATATCGGTGAGCGGCAGAAATTCACGCAAGCCGATCGTCTTTGTCTGCCCGTCCCGCTGTTCCACTGCTTCGGTTGCGTCTTGGGTGTCATGGCCGCGTTGACCCACGGAACAACTCTGGTTCCGCTGGAACTTTTTGACCCGCTACTGGTTCTGGCCGCCGTCCAGAAGGAAAGTGTACGGCCGTCTATGGCGTACCGACCATGTTCATCGCCGAACTGGCGCACCCGATGTTCCGAGATGTTTGATCTGGGTTCCTTGCGCACCGGTATTATGGCCGGATCTCCCTGTCCGGAAGAGACCATGCGTCAGGTCATGGATAAGATGAACTGCACCGATATGACCATCGCTTATGGCCTGACCGAGCTTCGCCGGTTATCACCCAGACCAGAACCGACGATTCCGTTGCCCAGCGTACCGGTACCGTCGGGGCTGCGCTGCCGGAAATTGAGGTCAAGCTGGTCGATCCCGATAGTGGCAATGAGGTTGGCATCGGAGAGCCCGGCGAGCTGTGTTGCCGTGGTTACAACATTATGAAGGGCTACTATAAAATGCCGGAGCAGACAGCGGCAGCCATCGATAATGAGGGCTGGTTGCACTCAGGTGATCAGGCTGAAGTGGACGCTGATGGTTACTATAAAATTACCGGCCGGATCAAAGATATGATCATCCGTGGTGGTGAAATATATATCCGCGTGAAATCGAAGAATTCCTTTACACCATGGAGGGGTCCTCGATGTGCAGATCGTGGGTATCCCGGATGAAAATATGGTGAAGTTGTGGGTGCTTTTATTGTCCGTAGGGATGGTGCCGATATTACCGAAGCCGATGTCGTCGATTTCACCAGAAGTCGGATTGCCCCGTACAAGAAGCCTAAGCATGTCTTTTTTGTCGATTCCTATCCCATGACAGCCAGCGGCAAAATTCAGAAATACAAACTGCGCGAGATGGCCTGTGTGCAACTCGGTATCACAGGAACTGTTTTCGCCAAGGAAGAGGAAGAGTAGCAGATGCAGGATCAGCCATCCGTAACAATTCACGAAGAACTGTGCAAAGCCTGCGGGCTTTGTATTATTCACTGTCCCAAGGATATTCTGGCTGCGTCAGATCGGATCAATGAGCTCGGTTATCCAACCACCGTCGTTGCTAAAGACGGCTGTATCGGTTGTGCCAATTGCTATCTGGTCTGTCCTGAGCCGGGTGCGATCACCGTCGTCCGTCCATAGTCATCAGACTGACGCCACAGAGACACCGCGGCACGAAAAGGTAAAATACCTGCTCCCGGGAGAAGGGTGCGAGTGTCGCTGTGGCGAATAATATTTTTAGAGGAGAGTTCGTTTTGAAAAAACTGGTCAAAGGAAACGAAGCGGTCGTGGTCGGCGCGCTCGTTGCCGGTTGTGATGCCTATTACGGCTATCCGATCACTCCGGCGAGTGAAATTGCCCATTCTGCAAGTGAGCACTTTCTGCCGCTCGGCAAGGTCTTTGTTCAGGCTGAGTGTGAAGTCGGCGCCATCAATATGGTCTATGGGGCAGCCTCATGCGGTCAGCGCGTCATGACCGCCAGCTCCGGTCCCGGTGTCAGTTTGAAGATGGAGGGGATCTCCTATCTGGCGGGTGCTCAACTGCCTTGCGTTATCGTTGACGTTCAGCGGGTTGGCCCCGGACTGGGCAATATCGGTCCCGAGCAGGGAGATTATTTCCAAGTCGTCAAGGGAGGCGGACATGGCGATTATCGTGCCATTGTTCTGGCCCCGGCTTCCGTTGAAGAAACCTATCGCATGACCATTGAGGCTTTTGATCTGGCTGATAAATGGCGCAGTCCGGTTTTTCTGCTGACCGATGCCACTCTGGGCCAGATGATGGAGCCGATTGATGTCCGTCAGGAACAGACCAACAGGACCGAGAAGCCCTGGCGCTCGATGCCAGGCCAGAAAGTAATGACAACCTGGTGACTTCGATCTATCTCGATTTTGATGAGATGGAAGAGCATATCGAGAGGTTGCATGAAAAGTATCAAAAATTACTGATGTTGAGGCCAGGGCCGAAGTTTACGGTGCCGATGTCCCTGATATTGTTCTGACCGGCTACGGCATTATCGGCCGGATGTTACGCAGTGTCGTCGATCAGCTTAACGAGCGCGGTATCGATGCTGTCCTGATTCGCCCTCAGACACTGTGGCCATTCCCGACTAAGACCTATCAGGCAGTGGTCAACCCCGATATCCCTGTGCTGTCGGTCGAATTGAGTTGTGGCCAGTTCGTCGAGGATGTGCGCTTGTCGCTCCCCGCCAACGACGTTAAACACTACGGCCGTGTCGGCGGTAATCTGCCCGAGTTGCAAGAGCTCGTTGATGTGGCCATAAAGCATCTGGAGGAGTCGAACAATGACTAGAGTTTACGAAAATCACCGGCCTTCTTCGACACCTTTGATCGTAAGCCGAGCATGAAGCAGACGACCCACTACTGTCCAGGGTGCGGTCACGGCACTCTGAACAAGATTATCGCCGATCAGATTGCAGAGCTCGGCCTTCAGGATCGGGCGATCTTTGTCGGGCCGGTCGGCTGTGGTGTGTTTATCTATTACTATTTTGAAAGCGCCTGTGTCTCTGCTGCCCACGGGCGTGCTTCTGCTGTTGCAACTGCAGTCAGCCGGGCTAATCCAGATAGCGTGACCATCTCCTATCAGGGGGACGGCGACCTTGCTGCCATCGGCACCAGTAACGCCATTCATGCCGCCAACCGTGGCGAAAACATGATTGTCTTTTTCGTCAATAACAATATCTATGGCATGACCGGTGGCCAGCTGGCGCCGACCACTCTGATTGATCAGACCTCGGTCACTTCTCCAACGGGCCGCAGTGTTCTGAATGATGGTTACCCGTTGAAGATGGCCGAAATGATGGCCGGTCTGGAAGCCCCGACTCTGGTGGCCCGGGTGGGCGTCAACAACCCCCGCAATATCCGTCAGGCGGTTAAGGTCATCAAAAAGGTCTTGAGATCCAGCGCGACAAGAAGGGCTACGCTTTCATCGAGGTTCTTTCTCAGTGCCCGACCAACTGGAAGAAAAACCCCAAAGAGGCCTGTGACTGGATCGATGAAATAGTTTGTAAAGAGTATCCCCTTGGCGTCTTGAAGGACCTGACCGATGAGCGCGACTCGCAGGTGCGCGAGTGCAAGCGGGTCGAATTTGATGCCATAGCCGAGCAGCTGGGATTGGCCGGCAGTGGCGATGAAAGTAATCGCCAGATCGAAATGATCCATGACGAACTGCGTTTCAAGTTTGCCGGATTTGGTGGCCAGGGGATACTCTCCCTGGGGATGATGATGGCGCAGATGTCGATGGAGCGAAATATGGAAGTGACCTGGTTGCCTTCCTACGGTCCGGAAATGCGCGGTGGTGTGGCCAACTGCTCTGTTGTCGTCAGCAAGGGCCCGGTCGGCTCTCCGGCGGTCGATGTGCCGAATGTTCTGGTTGCTCTCAACCGTCCTTCTCTCGATAAGTTCGGCCCTCTGGTGGAGGGGGATGGCATGGTGATTTACAACAGTTCGCTGATCGATCAGGTGCCGGAGGGACTCAAAGCAAGGGTCTTTGCCCTGCCTGCCACCGACCTGGCTTCAGAGGCCGGCAGTGTCAAGGCTGCCAACGTTGTGGTGCTCGGCTTTGTGGCCCGTAAAACCGGTTTGTTTGACCTGGCCGAGTTGGAAACATTTCTGGCTGAAACATTTAAGAAACCGGCGCTGCTTGATATCAACCTGAAGCTGTCAAGGCCGGATGGGACAGGGCGGAGTAGCTGGCCTGCCCGGCAGATTGGAACTCAAGACGAATGAAAGGAGCCCTGGACTGAAAAGGGCTCCTTTTTGCGTCAGCAGCTGAATCAGAACAAAACCGAAAAAGAATCGTGCTCATCATCGGGGTTCACCCAGCAAACGCGCACACTGTCGACCCGGGCTGCGTCCGGTCCCCGAGCGCACCAGTCAAGAACCGCTCTAACCACACTTTCTTCACCCTCAAACAATGCTTCAACCGTTCCATCCGGATTGTTCTTTACCCAACCTGTGACCCCATGGTGGTTGGCGGTCTGGCTGGTATAATGACGGAATGCAACACCCTGGACCCTGCCGCTGATCTTTACTGCTGCCGTGACCTTTGCCATGCTCAGATCGCCTCCTTGCCGATCATTTGCAGGAATTGCTCCTCATCCAGAACTTTGATGCCAAGCTCTTCGGCTTTAGCCAGTTTGCTTCCGGCCCCCGGTCCGGCAACAACGTAATCGGTTTTTTTGCTGACGGAACCGCTGGCCCGGCCGCCTTCCGCTTCAACCAGAGCTTCTCCCTCTTTGCGATTGAAGCGCTCCAGTGCGCCGGTGAAACAAAGGTCTGCCCTTTCAGCTTGTCGCCAGACTGGACTTCCGTCGTCTGTGGACAGACTCCGAGTATTTTTAACTGATCCAGAAGCTGTAGGTTGTTTGAGTCGTTAAAGAATGCTGTGACGCTTTCAGCAACCTGGGGTCCAATTTCGTGGATTTCCAGCAGTTCGTCATATCTGGCTTTCATCAACTGGCCGAGGCTGCCGAAGTGGCGGCTCAGAAGCTTGGCCAGATGCTGGCCAACGTGACGGATGCCGAGAGCAAAAATAAAATTTTCGAGCGGCCGCTGTTTGCTGGCGTCAATGGCATCAAGCAGGTTGGATGCGAGCTTTTCTCCCATGCGTTCAAACTGGAACAGATCTTCACGGGTCAGACGATAGAGATCGGACAGGCTGTTGACCAATTTCAGCCGCAGCAGCTGGTCAATCAGACGGTCTCCCAGGCCGTCAATATCCATTGCTGCTTTTGAACTGAAGTGTTTCAGTGCCTCTTTTAATTTGGCCGGACAGTTTGCCCCCTGGCAGCGAGGAACGACTTCACCCTCCTGACGTAATACCGGGGAGCCGCAGACCGGGCAGTTGACCGGTTCCTCAATCCTCTGCTCGCTGCCGTTACGCCGTTCTTTGACAACCTTGACGATGTCGGGGATGACATCACCTGCGCGTTCAACGACAACCGTGTCGCCGACCATGACCCCCAGTCGGGCAATTTCATCCCAGTTGTGCAAACTGGCACTCGACACGGTCACGCCGCTGACGTTGACCGGGCGGAGATTGGCGACGGGAGTTACCGCTCCGGTGCGGCCAACCTGCAGGCGAACCGATTCCACGACCGTGGTCTCTTGTCGCGCTGGAAATTTACTGGCAATGGCCCAGCGTGGAGTGCGGCTTTTTTCTCCCAGTTCGAGGCGTAGCTCGGTTCTATCCACCTTAACCACCATCCCGTCGATCTCGTAAGGCAGGTGATCACGAAGTTCCATCAGTTTCCTGTAGTGGGCGATAACGGCATCGATGTCGTCGGCTCTGCAGGCGATGTCGAGGTTGACCCGCAAACCCCACCGACGCAGTTTTTAAGCAAGTCCTGCTGGCTGGGGGGAGCTTCCCTGATATCTGTCCAATGCCGTAGCAACTGATGGTTAAGGGCGTTGTGCTGTTAATCTGGCGTCAAGCTGACGCAGGCTTCCGGCCGTCAAGTTGCGCGGGTTGGCGTAGGTTGTTTCTCCCTCTTCACGGCGCTGCTGGTTGATTTTGCGAAAGGCTTCAAGTTCCATATAAATTTCACCGCGAACTTCCAGTTGGTCGGGAAAGTCCCCGCGCAGTTGTAGCGGGATCGACTGGATGGTTCTGACGTTCTGGGTGATGTCCTCCCCGATTGTTCCATTACCGCGTGTCGCCCCTCTGATCAATTGGCCCCTCTCATAAGTCAGGGCAACCGCGACACCATCCAGTTTTGGTTCGCAGAAGTAGGTCAGATTTTCACTACGTGACAGAAAGCGCTTGACTCTCGCATCGAAGTCACGCAGATCCTCTTCATTGAAAGCGTTTTCAAGGGACAGCATTGGACTGGCATGGACTGCACTGGAAAATGGCTCAGAGGGGTGCTGCCTACGCGTTGTGATGGCGACTCGGGGGTAATCAGTTCCGGATGTTTTTCTTCCAGACTGAGAAGCTGTTGCATCAACTCATTGTATTCAGCGTCCGAAATCTCCGGCGATCCAGGCTATGGTAGAGATAATTATGGTGATTCAACTGACGACACAGCTCGTCGTGCAGTTCTTTGATCTGTTCCAGACTGTTTTTTTGGCAGACATTTATGACTCATCGTATGGTTTGGCATCTTGTACTATGCGCAACATCGCCATGCAATGCAAGAGCTTCGGTAGCTGTTCTGGCTCTCACGAATTTTCCTGTATTCGGCGCTGTTTCCAGTTGTCGTTTTTTATTTCCTGCGTTAATGTCAGGCATCTTTGTTGATGTGTCATGTGGAGAATGAATGTCTGACGAAAATCTATGGCGTATGCTGGCTTTGGTGCTGTTGCTGGTTATCTCCGGTTTTTTTCCGGATCTGAAACGGCACTGTTGTCACTTGATAAATTACGTGTTCGTTTCCTGCAGCAAAACAGCATCCGGGAGCTGATAAATTAGCGGCTATGCTGGAAATCCGGAACGCTTGTTAAGTGGAATTCTGGTCGGTAATAATCTGGTCAATATCGCGGCCTCGGTGATCGCGACGGGACTTTTTGTCAGTCTGTTCGGAGAGGGCGGGGAGTGGTTGACCATCGTTATCCTGACACCCATCCTGCTGATTTTTCTGAAGTTTGCCCCAAGACTTACTCTGCCTATTATCCGGAAAAAGTGTCTTTTCTGGTTTTGAATCCGATCCGCTTTGTGGTTTGGCTTTTAAAACCGGTAATTTACATCGTTTCATTTGCGTCCCGCCTTTTGAACAGTTTTTTCGCGGCAAGGAGGGGGCTGGTCTGTCGGTCTCGGAAGATGAGATCAAGGCTATGATCGACGTGGGCGAAGAGTCTGGCGTTGTTGCGGCAGAGCAGCGACGGATGTTGCACGGTTATCTTCGATTTATCTCAAACACGTGTTCGGGATGTCATGATTCCGAGAACTGAAGTCGTCGGGATCGATATTTCGTCAACTTTGATGAAGTTCTTGCTATTGTTCGAGACGCCCGGCATTCGCGTTTTCCTGTCTACAGTGAAAGCCTTGACAAAGTCGTAGGGTCGTCCACTCAAAGAATATCCTCGACTATATCGGACGCACCGAAGGTTTCAACCTGCGCGATCTGTGCCGCGATCCATACTATGTTCCCGAATCGAAAAGAATTGCTGTGTTGTTGCAGAGTTTCCGGAAAAGATGGAGCACCTGGCCCTGGTTGTCGATGAATATGGCGGTGTTGAGGGGATCGTGACCCTGGAAGATGTCGTCGAAGAAATTGTGGGGGAGATCCATGATGAGCATGATATTGAAGAATATGATTTCCGCCAGCTCGGAGAGGGGCACTATTTGATTGACGCGGCGGTTCCTCTGCGCGATGTTAACCGGCGTTTTGGATTGAGTCTGCCGGAAGAGCACGTGACGACACTGGCGGGACATCTGCTGCAGATTCTTGGTCGCATTCCCTGCGAAGGAGAGGGGTGCGAAGAGGGTCCCATTCTTTTTAAAATCAGTCGCATGGATGAACGGCGGATTGAGGAAGTTGAAATGATTATTTCCAAAACTCCTGACGATGAAGGGCCGTAGTTAATTTTTAGCGGAATATCTTTTTTATGGCCGTGATCCATATTCAATATTGTCAGAGCCGTGTCGGGGAGTTGATTCTCGGAGCTTTTAACGGGCGCCTCTGCCTGCTTGATTTTCGTTATCGAAAGATGAGAGAGCGGGTCGATAAAAGGATTAAGCGGGGACTCAATGCTGATTATGTCGAACATGCTGACCCTGTTCTCGATTTGACCAGGCGACAACTTGATGAATACTTTATCGGTGACCGGAGGGCTTTTGATCTGCCTCTGTTAATGGTTGGAAGCGATTTTCAAAAACGGGTCTGGGGTGCTTTAATGCAGATCCCCTACGGGGCAACGACCAGCTATCTGGAATTGTCCAGGAGCATCAATGCTGAAAAGCAATCCGTGCCGTTGCGGCAGCCAACGGTGCAAACTCTATGAGTATGGTTATCCCCTGTCACAGAGTTATCGGTCATGATGGTGAACTCATTGGCTATGGCGGTGGTTTGGCAGTCAAAAAGCGCTTGTTGCAGTTGGAGCAGGCTGCAGGACAGATGTCCCTGGATTTTAATGGGCAGTCGACTTTTCGATACGCAAAAGTCTCCGCACGGCGGTCTTGCCATTCAGATTCTTTTTGGACGAGCCGTTGACTTCAGCGGGGTTAACGCCAGTAAAAACCTGTAGAGCTCTCCTCGTACCATTAAGGAATTGCGGGTCAGGGACGCTCTTCGTCGAATGGCTCCGTGTGGTGATATAAATCTCATAAATGGTCGAGGCTGCGCTCCTCTTTCTTTTTTGATTGAAAAAACTAGATAAGTTCAGCATGAACTGATATTGTTTCTGCGGTTTTATTCTCAGGGCGGGGTGCAATTCCCCACCGGCGGTAACTCGGCAACGAGAAGCCGCGAGCGCTTTCATCAGAGGGATGGAAGGTCAGCAGATCTGGTGTGATTCCAGAGCCGACGGTGATAGTCCGGAAGAGAGAGAATAACAGCAGCCTGCCACGTTACATCATGACGCCTGCCCGATTTCCGCCCTGATTCATATTTTTATCTGTGTGTAGGAGTTTTCTATGAGTCAGAGTCCGTTTTCTCTTCCAGGGAGTTCTAGTGAGCGTGTTGAGCGTGCTTTGTGCGCTTTGCGGAATGGTCAGGGTGTTCTGGTGACCGATGATGAGGATCGCGAGAACGAGGGCGATATCATTTTCGCTGCCGAATCGTTAACCGCTGAGCAGATGGCGTTGTTAATCCGCGAATGCAGCGGTATCGTCTGTCTTTGTCTGCCGCAGGAGCGAATTGATCAATTACAGCTGCCGATGATGGTCGAAAAAAACAACAGTCAGTATCAGACCGCTTTTACTGTCAGTATTGAGGCGGCTGAAGGTGTGACGACCGGGGTTTCGGCTGCTGACCGTGTTACGACAGTCAAGGCCGCTATTGCAGATGGTGCCGGACCGCAGAAACTGCATAGTCCTGGTCACGTTTTTCCTCTCCGGGCACGGCCAGGGGGGGTGCTTGAACGGCGCGGACATACGGAGGCGACTGTCGACCTGATGAAGCTGGCCGGCCTTAAACCGTACGGCGTGTTGTGTGAAGTGACGCTGGAAGATGGAACGATGGCGCGGATGGCTGACCTGGTCAGGTTTTCGCGTGCCCATGATCTACCATTGGTGACGATTGAAGATCTTGCTCAGTATCGTTTGGTTTCGGAACGTCAGGCAGTTTAGTACTGAAGTTTTCTAGGAATATAGCCGCAAACACAGGCCACCGGCTTGTTTTGCGGCCATGTCACATCGTTTAGCCCGCGCAGCCCTTCCTGTTTGCCCCTCCTGCTGCTCTTTATCGAGGTTAGTGCATAAAAGTAAGAAAAATCTATAAATATTAATTGGTTCTGATCTCTGTCCTGATCGCGCCTCTGTGTTGTTCTGCAAGTTCCTGTGATACCATCATTTTTTTTGATCTTTTTCCTGACCGAAAGCCCCGCTTTGTCCTTGACACTCTTCCTCTTGGCCGCTATATTTTCACAATCAAGTGTTATTTAGTGTCAATGGGTGTCATATGAACTTTTCTGGTGAATACAACGTCAGCATCGATCTCAAGGGGAGAGTCAGTATTCCAGTCTCTTTCAGGGATGAATTGCGTCAGGATTACGCCAGCGAAAGCCTTGTCGTCACCCGCCACAAAAATGGTCTGGTTGCTTATCCGCCGAGTCGTTGGGAAGAAATTCGTGCCAATGTCTTTGCCATGGCACCAGGTCCTATGCGCGAAGCAAACCTGCGTAATCGGATTGCTCCTGCAAAAGACTGTGCATTCAATGCTCAGGGACGCATTCAGATTCCCCAGTCCTTGCGTGATCATGCCGGACTGGAAAAAGATGTCGTTGTTATTGGAATGTTTGAAAAAATTGAAATCTGGAGCCAGCAGGCCCACGCACAGATCTCAGAAGAGTCTGAATCCTTGCTCAATGAAGATGCGCAAGGTCAGGCGGATCTGGGCTTTTAGATGGCCGATGCTGTATTCAGCCATTTATCGGTTATGCCACAGGAGGTCCTGCATTGGTTGAAGCCTGAACCGGGTGGTGTCTATCTGGATGGCACCCTTGGTGGAGCCGGACATTCACGTTTGATTCTGGAAAGTGCGGCTGGCAGCCGGTTGATCGGCCTTGATCGTGATCCGGCCGCGTTGCAGGCCGCTGAAAAGGTTCTTCAGCCCTTTGAAGGTCGTTACAGTCTGCATCATGCCACCTTTGATCAGGCGCCTGAAATCCTGCAGCAGTTAGGCATTCCGGCTCTTGACGGAATGTTATTCGATCTGGGTGTTTCGTCTCATCAACTGGATACGCCAGAGCGTGGATTTTCATTTCGACAAGATGCTCCTCTTGATATGCGTATGAATCCGTTGGCTGGTGTGACGGCTGCTGATCTGGTCAACCAGACAGAAGAGAGCGAACTGGTCAAGATATTCTTCGAATATGGTGAAGAACGCTACAGTCGCAGAATTGCCAGAGCTATGTCAAGCAGAGGAACAGGCACCACTTACCAGAACAGGTGAGTTGGCCGAGTTGGTTCGGGAGCTATCCCGGAGGGTTTCGGCCATCAAGGATTCATCCTGCCACACGGGTTTTCAGGCACTGCGGATTGAGGTGAATGATGAACTGGGGCAGGTGAGTCGCGGTATTGAACGGGCAATTTCGTTGTTGAGGCCAGGTGGTCGGATCGTTGTTATCAGTTTCCACTCGCTTGAAGATCGAATTGTTAAACACCTGTTTCGCGATAAGGCCAGAGGCTGTATCTGTCCTCCTAAGCTACCTGTCTGCCAATGCGATCAGATGCCTGATGTCAAGGTTCTGACTCGCAAGGGGATCAAGGCCGAGGCCGGTGAAATTGAAAAAATGCGCGTTCGCGCAGTGCTGTTTTAAGAGCGGCAGAGCGGTGCTGAAAAGCAAGCTCGGAAAGGATAATTTATGTCAGAAGCAGTTACCCGTACGTCGGTCAGCATCAATGGGTTTTCTCTTCAGCGACCACGACTCACGCCAGTTGTCTTTGCTCTGGTTCTGGTGTCTCTTCTCTCGCTGCTGTTTGTCTGGTCGCGGATTCACGCGATCAACCTGGAGTACAATATCTCCAGCCTTGAGCGAAGCATCAGTACCCAGGAAAAACAGAATGAAGAACTGGCAATGGAAGCCGCATTTTTATCACGTGATCGGCGGATTGAGGATTTGGCCCGCCGCTACCTCGGGATGCGGGCGCCGGCAGCGGGTCAGACCATAAGGATTGATTGATAACAATGAGCGAATCAGGCGTGCAGATAAAAATCCGAATTTTCGGCATCCTCTTTGTTCTGGGGTTTATGCTGATCGTCGGTCGGGCAGTCCATCTTCAGGTGGTTCTGGCTCCTGCACTCCAAGAGCGCGCAGATCAACAACGTCAACAGGTGATTCAGCTGGCACCTCAGCGTGGAAGCATCTTTGATCGCAATGGCGATCCGCTTGCCGTCAGTTTGGTGGCCGATTCTCTCTATGCCGATCCCGCCAGGATTAAAGACCCCGCCGAGGTTGCCAAGCAAATATCTCCATTGTTGGAGCTCTCCCGGAACGAAATCAAGCGGCTGCTATCGAGTCGAAAGCGCTTTGTCTGGCTGCAGCGCAAAATGGATCCCAAGGTTGCGCAGGAAATACGAAAAAAGAATTCCTGGATTGAGCTTTGTCACTGAACGCAAAACGTTATTATCCACAGGGGGAGTACAGCAGCGCATGTGGTCGGTTTCACCGGCCTCGATCCAAACGGCCTTGAAGGGGTTGAGCTTGAATATGACCAGCAGTTACAGGGGGAACCCGGGCGGCTGGTTTCTTTGCGTGATGCCCGCGGCCGCGGGTTGGCATCTGCCGAACAGTTGATTCAGGGGGAGTCCCGGGTGGGAACCTGCATCTGACGCTCGATCGCTCGTTGCAGTACGTTGCTGAGAAAGAGCTTGCCCGGGTCGTCAGCGAAACAAAGGCCGCCGGTGGAACCGTTGTCGTCATGGAGCCGTCCAGCGGACGGATTCTGGCTATGGCGAGTCAACCTGTTTACAACCCGAACATGGCCGGGACGTTTAAAGCAGCAAAGCGGCGTAATCGAGCCGTGACCGACATGTATGAGCCCGGTTCGACGTTCAAGCCGTTTTTATTGGCCGGGGTTCTGGAAGAGGGGCTGGTTACGCCCAAAACCAAGATTTATTGTGAGAATGGTCGTTACATTGTTGGCGGAAAAGAATCAGGGATACCAAAAAACATAAAAATCTGACTGTCGAAGAAATGCTCAAAGTCAGTAGCAATATTGGTTTTGCCAAGCTCGGCAAGGCCTGGAGCGAGATAAGTTCTATCGCTATTTGCGTGCGTTTGGGTTTGGTGAGCGGACAGGTCTAGATCTGCCGGGGGAGGTCAGCGGGTTGCTGAGACCACCTTCGCGATGGTTTGAAATTGATCTGGCAGCCATTTCTTTTGGTCAGGGATTGAGTGTTACCTCAATACAGATGGCCAGCGCAATGAGTGCTATTGCCAATGGTGGTCTGTTGATGGAACCCTATCTGGTCGAAAAAATCACCGATAGCGAGGGGAATAAAATTCAGAAGCATGTTCCAGAAGCGAAGAGACGGGTTGTCTCTGAGGAAACAGCTCGTTTAGTCCGAAACATTATGGTGACTGTGACTGAGCCGGGCGGAACTGGTACGCGGGCCGCTCTGCCGGGGTATCGGGTCGCGGGCAAGACCGGTACGGCACAGAAGGTTGATCCAGTGACAGGTGGTTATTCCCCGATAAAGGGTCTCGTCTTTTGTTGGTTTTGTTCCCGCCGATAATCCCGCTCTGGTGATTTCAGTCACTGTTGATGAGCCGCAGGGGAAAGCTTACGGCGGGCTCCTCGCTGCTCCTGTGTTCTCGCGGATCGCAGGACAGTCTCTTGCTCATCTGAATATACTGCCCAAGGGGTCGGTTGAAACGCTGACCGCCAAGAGCATTGATGAGGAGCCGCTGCCCGATCTTGCGCCGTTATTGCCTGATGTTGCATCAAATGATGGTCTGACGATGCCGAACTGTTATGGCATGAGCTATCGTCAGGTCCTGCAGCTGATGGAACGGCGCAAGCTGAATTTTAAACTGTCCGGGAGTGGACGGGTGGTTGAGCAAAATCCGGCTCCAGGAAAGGTTATACGTTATGGCAAGCAAGCTGGATTCGTTTTGGAGCCTGAGGCCTTGACCGATAAGGGGAACACATGGAACTGAACAAGCTCTTGACTACAGCCGAGATTCTGAACGTTGTCGGTTCCTGCAATGTTGATATCTGCCGTCTTGATTATGATTCTCGAACTGTTTCGCAACAAAGCCTCTTTTTTGCCCTGCCCGGCGTTCAGGCAGATGGCTTTGATTATATTCCGCAGGCAATCCGCAATGGTGCGGTGGCCGTTATCTGTGCACGGGTACCTGAGAACTGTCCAGGGCATGTCTGTTTTGTTCAGGTTGCGAATGTGCGCTTGGCAATGGCCTTGATTGCCGCTGAGTTTTACGGGCAACCGACTGTCGGGGTTCCCGTTATTGGAGTCACGGGAACAAATGGTAAAACTTCGATAACCTACCTGCTTGAAGCCATTCTCAAGCAGGCAGGTTTCAGACCCGCTGTTTTTGGAACCGTTGAATATCGATTTGAAAGCAGATCTGTCAGTGCGTCCCACACGACGCCGGAATCTGTTGAATTGATGCGTTTAATGGCTGATTATCGGAAACAGGGTGCCGATGCCCTGATCCTCGAAGTGTCGTCGCACGCGCTGGAGCAGCATCGGGTCGATGGCATCGACTTTGATCTGACTGTTTTTACCAATCTGACTCAGGATCATCTCGACTATCACCTCACCCTCGACAGCTACTTCAACAGTAAAAAAGATTGTTCACTGAGCTGTTGGGAGATGGCGCGGCGGTCATTAACTGTGACGACCCCTATGGGAGGAGCCTGTTGCGTGAAAACGCCGACTGGACATCGTTCGGTTGGGACAGTCGGGCGGACATCCACCCCGATCAGGTTGATATCGGTCGTGATGGTATCAGAGGAACCTTTCTTTGTAGAGGGGAAAAACTGGCCATAGCAAGTGAAATGATCGGTCATTTCAATGTGAGCAACCTGATGGCAGCCATTGCCGCCGCGCACGAGCTGGGTCTTGATGCTATGCAGATCAGTCAAGGTATTGCTGCGGCGCAACAGGTTCCCGGCAGGGTGGAAAAATAGCCAATCAAAGAGATGTTCTGGCACTGGTTGATTATGCCCACACCGGCGATGCCTGGAGCAGGTTCTCAAAACGTTGTCGCAGCTTGAATATCGCAGGCTTCTGGCTGTCGTGGGTTGCGGCGGTGACCGCGACCCGGGTAACGACCGATAATGGCCTGTGCTGCGGCAAAATATGCTGATCTGGCGATTTATACTTCAGACAACCCGCGTACTGAAGATCCAGTCGCCATTCTTGAGCAACTTCGCCGGGGAGCGATTGACGCAGGCTATTCTGAAATTGATCGCGATGAGGCCATTGGTGGCCGTGGTGGCTTTGTAGTCATTGCCGATCGGCGCGAAGCGATTGAGTTTGCCGCAATGCTGGCACAGCAGGGCGATCTTTTACTGGTGGCGGGTAAAGGGCATGAAGACTACCAGATTCTGGGAACGGTAAAAGTTCATTTTGATGATCGTGAAGAATTACGACGGGTATTGGCAGGTGACGATGTTTGATCTTGAACATATTGCCCGTATAACGGGTGGAATACTCAGTGGTGCCGTCAACGGTTACAGCGTCGAGGGAATTTCAACAGACAGTCGCAATATCTCCGACTCAGACCTGTTTGTTCCTCTGCGGGGCAAACAATTCGACGGCCACGATTATATCAGTCAGGCGGTCAAAAAGGAGCAGCAGCCTGCCTTAGTGAGGAGGTCATTGCAGGTCTTCCTGTCCCTGTCATTCGCGTGACCGATACTTTGAAAGCTCTTGGGGATATCGCCGCCGCCTATCGGCAGCAACTGAATGGACCGTTGGTGGCCATTACCGGCTCAGCGGGTAAAACAACGACCAAAGAGATGCTGGCAGGAATCCTGGATCGCGTTGGCCCAGGGTTGAAAACAGCGGGTAATTTCAATAACCTGATCGGTCTGCCGTTGACCTTGATGCGGTTGAAAAAAGAGCACCAATGGGCAGTCCTGGAGATGGGAACGAGTGCATTGGGTGAAATAGAGCGATTGACTGAAATAGCCCAGCCGACCATCGGGGTTATCACCAATGTAGGGGCTGCTCATCTGGAAACCCTGCTCGGTCTTGATGGTGTTGCCAGGGCCAAGGGAGAATTGCTGGCAGGACTGCGTGGGGGCGTTGCCGTGGTCAACCTTGATGATCCCAGGGTTGCTGTGTTGCCGATCGCAATGGTGTCAAACGCGTCACGTATGGCTTGTCAGAATCAGCCGATGTGACCGCCGATGCTATCAATGAAGAGGACAATAAGATCAGTTTTAACCTGATGTCGGAGGGGAACGACATCCGGTTACGCTGTCGGTTCCAGGTCGTCACAATGTTTTAAATGCCCTGGCTGCAGCAGCGGTTGCGCTGGAACTTCATGTCGCTGTGGTTGATGTCGTGGCTGGATTGCAGGCCTTTGTCGCCGTCTCTGGGCGGATGAGCCTCTTCACCTTGGGCTGTGGCGGTTTACTGCTTGATGACAGCTACAATTCCAACCCGCTTTCGGCTATGGCTGCTCTTGATGCACTTAAAGTGCTGAAGGGGCGGGGACGGCGGCTGGCCGTCTTGGGCGATATGCTTGAACTTGGCTCCGGCTCCCGACTGATGCACAAAGAGCTGGGGGCCAAAGCGGCCGGTATTGCCGATGTTCTGATTGCTGTCGGTTCTTTTGCTGCGGACCTGAGGCAGGGAGCTGTTGCGGCGGGAATGTCGGCAGATCATATCATGGAATTCGCCACAGCCTCTGATGTCGTCGCCCACATGCCGGAATTTCAGCGGCCTGGCGACCGGATTCTGGTCAAGGGATCACGCGGAATCGGGCTTGAACTGGTTGCGGAAGCGCTGAAGTCAGACATTCGTAACTCCGACGCTCAGCAGGAGAGCTAACGTGCTGTATCATCTTTTATATCCGTTGCATGCCGAGTATTCAGTTCTGTATGTTTTTCGCTATATTACCTTCAGAACGATCTATGCGACCATTACAGCTCTGCTGATCTCCTTTATCCTCGGACCGTGGTTGATTGCCACTCTGCAGCGCATGCAGGTCGGCCAGTCGATCCGCAAGGATGGTCCTGAGTCACACTTCGTTAAAGAGGGCACCCCGACCATGGGGGGGGCACTTATCCTGTTAGCCATCATATTGCCGACTCTGCTCTGGGCCGATCTGTCCAATATCTACATTTGGATAACCCTGCTCGTCACCTCCGGCTACGGAGCGATCGGTTTTATCGATGATTATCTCAAGGTTATCCGCAAGAACAGCGATGGGATTTCGGCCCGGCAGAAAATGTTCTGGCAGATCCTGATTGCCACCGTTGCAGCTTTACTCCTCTATTTCAGCGGCAGATTCGAGACTCATTTGAGCTTACCTTTTTTTAAAGATATTAACCCCGATCTCGGAGTTTTCTATATCCCCTTTGCGGTGCTGGTCATGGTTGGTGCGAGTAATGCCGTTAATCTGACCGATGGGTTGGACGGATTGGCGATCGGACCGATGATTATCGCAGCGGCGACATTTTTGTTGCTTGCCTATCTCGCAGGGAACGCAAAGCTGTCGGGTTATCTGCAGATAACCGGTATTCAGGGAGCTGGTGAGCTGGCGATCCTGTGCGGGGCGATGGTTGGTGCCGGATTGGGCTTTCTGTGGTTTAACAGTTATCCTGCCCAGGTTTTCATGGGCGATGTCGGGAGTCTTTCTCTGGGCGGATCTCTTGGGACCATTGCAGTCATTACCAAGAATGAATTTGTCCTCGTGATTGTCGGGGGAATCTTCGTGATCGAAGCACTGTCAGTTATGGTTCAAGTCGTCTCGTTCCGTTACTGGGGGCGCCGTGTATTTCGCATGGCACCGATCCATCATCATTTTGAATTGAAAGGATGGCCGGAGCCAAAAATCATTGTAAGATTTTGGATTATCAGCATTATTCTGGCCCTTATTGCTTTATCGACACTGAAATTGCGATGAAAAAAAACTATAAAAACAAAAGGATAGTTGTTGTCGGCGCTGGTAAAAGCGGTCAGGGACTGGTGAAATATCTGGTCGAAAGGGGGGCTTCGGTCGCTTTGTCCGATCAACGCAAAGCAGAGCAGATCAAGGGCCTGGATTCCCTGGCAGGTTTGACCCTGCGCTATGATCTGGGTGGCCACAGTCTGGATATGTTTGAGCAGGCAGATCTTATTGCTGTCAGCCCCGGGGTTCCGCTGACTGCACCGCCGCTGAAACGGGCGGCGTCCTGCAATATCCCGATTTGGGGTGAGGTCGAGATCGCAGCTCGCGAGATCCCGGCACCGATTATCGGGGTTACAGGGACCAATGGTAAATCGACGACGACCACGTTGATCGGCAACATATTTTCCGCCTGGGGGAAGAAGACTTTTGTTGGCGGCAATCTCGGGCGGCCGTTGATAAATGCCTGCAGTCAGGATCTGGATATGGTGGTGGTTGAACTGTCATCGTTTCAGCTTGAGACGATCAAACTCTTTAAGCCGCAGATCGGCCTTCTGCTTAATTTGAGCGCTGATCATCTGGATCGCTACTCCGATCAGGAGAGTTACTATCTGGCTAAAATGCAGCTTTTTACCAACATGGATGAAAATAATTTTGCTGTCCTTAACGCCGATGATTCTACGGTTTGTCGCCTGGCGGATAAGATCCGGGCGACAAAAGTCTGGTTTTCTGCTCAGGGGCGACTGATTGATGGCATGAGCCGGCTCGGGAATCGACTGGTGTGGAATTGGCGGGGAGCAGACCAGACTTTCGACCTCTCCGAATTGAAGCTGTCCGGCGATCACAATATTGAAAATGCCATGGCAGCAATGATTCCGGCGCTACTGAGTGGTTGCCCTGCCGATCTGGCATGGCAGGCGGTCTGTTCGTTTACCGGGCTTGCTCATCGAATGCAGCTGGTTCGTCGAGTAAACGGTGTTGATTGGTACAACGACTCCAAGGGGACCAATGTCGGCAGCGTCGTCAAGAGCCTGTCCGGTTTGGGAGATGGAGTTGTCCTGATAGCCGGAGGGGTTGACAAGGGAGGCGATTATGCCCCCTTGCGGTCCTTATTGGAACAAAAAGTGAGTCACCTTGTTCTGATCGGTGAGGCGTCGCAGCGGATGGCGTCAGAGCTGGCAGGTGCCTGTCGTATCTGTTTTGCCTCAAGTCTCGATGACGCTGTGAACAAAGCGGCTCAACTGGTCACTCAAGAGGGTTCTGTCCTGTTGTCTCCGGCTTGTTCAAGTTTTGATATGTTTTCAGGCTTTGAAGAGCGGGGAGAGCGGTTTGAAGCTCTTGTCAATCGACTTCCGGAAGGGCAGGCCGCAGAATGAACTTAAGACGCAATGTCGATACAACGTTGTTGCTGGTTGCTGTTGCGCTGACCTGTATCGGTGTCGTCATGGTTTACTCGTCGTCGGCAATTATGGCTGCCGACAAGTTTAATGACGGATTCTATTTTCTGAAGCGGCAGCTGGCCTTTACCCTGATCGGCTTCATGATGATGGCAGCTGCTGCATATTTCAGGTATGAAAACTGGCGTCACATAGCTGTCATCGGTTTGCTGCTGAGTATTATCCTGCTGGGCTTTGTCTTTGTCCCCGGTTTGGGTGTTCGCGTAGGTGGGGCTTTGCGCTGGTTGCGTCTGCCGGGGCTGACTTTGCAGCCTGCAGAACTGGTCAAATTGGGATTGGTGCTCTATCTGGCTCATTCTCTGACCCGCAAGAAAGAAAAAGTCCGCTCTTTTACCAAAGGATATCTGCCCTACATGATCGTGCTTGGCGGAATCGTAGGGATACTGTTGATGCAGCCCGATCTGGGGGAGTGCAATGATCATAGCCGGTGTCGCTTTGTCGATGCTGATCGTGGCGGGGGTACGCTGGGTCTATTTGCTGTCGACCATACTGGTGTCGTTACCGATCCTGTATGTATTGGTTATGCAGGTCGACTATCGGCGTAGACGGATTATGGCCTTTCTCGATCCATGGGATGACCCGTTTGATACCGGGTTTCAGATCATTCAGAGCCTGGTCGCTTTTGGCAAAGGGGAGTCTTGGGGCAGGGGCTGGGAATCGGTGGCCAGAAACTGTTTATCTGCCCGAAGCTCACACCGATTTATCTTTTCGGTTATTGGAGAAGAATTAGGCTTAGTTGGTGTTGTTGTCGTTGCGGCTCTTTTTCTGATGGTTGTTCTGCGCGGGATCCGCATTGCCTTGCAATGCCAGGACCCTTTTGGACGTAATCTCGCTTTTGGGCTGAGTATGCTGCTCGGTCTGGAAGCCTTTGTCAACCTTGCGGTCTGTATGGGATTGCTGCCGACCAAAGGTCTGGCACTGCCATTTATCTCTTATGGAGGAACCAGCCTTGTCGCCTGTTTAATTGCAGTTGGAATTCTCCTGAATATTTCCAATGCCGTGGAGGCGCAGAAATGAGGCTGCTACTTGCTGGTGGAGGCACCGGGGGACATCTGTTCCCTGCTGTGGCTCTAGCCCAGCAGATGCTCAAGCAAGATGCCGGTGGCAAGGTTCTTTTTGTCGGCACCGAGCGGGGACTGGAACAGCGGATGTTGCCGAAGTTGGGTTTGCCGCTGGCAACGGTCGATATGGTCGGCATTGTCGGGCGTGGCTGGAAGGGTCGCATGCAGCTGGTGCCGCGGTTAAGCAAAAGTTTGTTGCAGGCGCACAGAATTATCAGAAAATTTAAACCAGATATGGTCGTCGGTGTCGGCGGGTACGCATCGGTACCTGTGCTTCTGGCCGCCAAACTGTCAGGGGTTCCGTATATGATCCACGAGCAGAACGCGATTCCGGGATTGAGCAATAAGCTGTTGAGCCGTTGGGCCAGGATGGTCTGCCTCTCTTTCGCCGAGAGCCGAACTGCCTTCCGGACCGACCGGATCATCGTAACAGGCAATCCGCTGAGGGCAGGTTTTGAGGGGATTTCTCCTGTCGTTAATGAGCAGGGGAAGTTGTTGATATTCGGCGGCAGCCGTGGGGCAAGGGCTATTAACAGCGTTGTCGTCGAGATGTTGCCGCTTTTGAAGCAATGGGATAGCGTGCCGACAATAATTCACCAGACAGGCGATGAAGATTTTCATGCTGTCCAGCAGGCGTATCGTGATGCCGGTTATGAACATGCTGAAGTTGTTCCTTTTATCGATGACATGACATCGGCTTACGCTGAGGCTGCGCTGGTGATCTGCAGGGCCGGTGCAACAACGCTGGCGGAGTTGACGGTGTGCGGAAGGGCGGCGATTTTAATTCCGTTTCCGTTCGCTGCAGCAGACCATCAGACCGCGAATGCGAAAATGCTGGCCGATGCCGGGGCTGCGATAATGCTCGCTCAAGAAAGCGTAAGTGCCACACAGCTGAGCTTGACCGTCAAGGAATTACTGACCGATCGCAGGCGCCTGCAGCAAATGGGCGCAAACGGGCGCAGATTGGGACTGCCCGATGCTGCTGAGCGCATTCTCGAAGAATGCCGAAAAATCATAAAAACACAGAATCCGGAGGTTGATTGATGTACGGACGGATTAAAAAAATACACTTTATCGGGATCGGTGGAATCGGCATGAGCGGGATAGCCGAGTTACTGCTGAACCAGGGCTACAAGGTTTCCGGTTCTGATCTGCGTGAGAGCGATACGACCCGACGTCTGGCGGACCTTGGCGGCGAAATCAGCATAGGCCACAGCGCCGAAAACATAACAGAGGTCGATGTCGTTGTTACGTCAACAGCAGTCAAGGCAGGCAACCCGGAAGTGGTCGAAGCGAATCGTCAGCACGTTGCCGTTATTCCCAGGGCGGAAATGCTGGCTGAATTGATGCGCATGAAATATGGGATCGCCATTGCCGGAACGCACGGAAAGACGACAACGACCAGTATGATGTCAGTGGTTCTGCACCACGCAGGAATCGATCCGACCGCAGTTATTGGGGGCAAGCTGGATGCTTTCGGTTCCAATGCCAAGCTGGGCCGGGGAAAGTTTCTGGTCGCCGAAGCGGACGAGTCAGACGGGTCTTTCATGCACCTGTCTCCAACCATTGCCGTTGTGACAAATATTGATGAAGATCATCTCGATTTTATTCCGGATTGGATGAAATAAAGCAGATCTTTATCGACTTTATCAATAAGGTCCCCTTTTACGGCCGTGCGATCCTCTGCCTTGACGACAGGAATGTTCAGGACATTCTGCCAGAAGTGAAAAACGCTTTACGACCTATGGTTTCAGCAGTCAGGCTGATTTTTATGCCGATGATATTCAGCAGCGTCAAGGTCGAACCAGCTTTCGGGCTTACTACCGCGGCAAGGAACTGGGACGCATTTCATTCCGATTGCCCGGCCGTCACAATGTTCTCAATGCCCTGTCGGTTGTTGCTGTCGCTCATGAACTGGAGATACCCTTTCAGACGATCATCGGCGGTTTCCGCAACTTTGGAGGTTTACAGCGTCGCTTTCAGGTTCGCGACGAAGTTGACGGAGTTATGCTGATTGACGATTACGGTCACCATCCGGTTGAAATCCAGGCCACACTCAGTGCTGCCAAGAGCGGGTGGAATAAGCGGGTCATTGCGGTATTTCAGCCTCATCGCTACAGCCGAACGGCGGCCCTGTTCGAAGATTCAAGAAAGCTTTTATCAGGCTGATTCACTGGTTGTCACAGACGTCTATGCGGCCGGGGAAGACGCTATCGAAGGTGCAACCGGCGACGCCTTGGCTCAGGGGTGCTGGAACATGGACATAAGTCTGTTGTCTACCAGGGGGCTCTTGACGCTGCCGCAGAGTATGTTGCCGAAATAGCTGAGCCGGGCGATATGGTGGTCACTCTCGGGGCGGGAAATGTGAATCAGGTTTGCGAAATGGTGGCAGAACGGTTACGGCAGAAGGTGGCTGACAGATGAGTTGTTTCGGCCGGGAAGAGTTAAAGACAAAGAAATCGGCGTCTGATGGGGGACTGTCGGCTGAGCGCGATGTTTCGTTTAAAACCGGACAGGCTGCTCTTGATGCACTGATTCGGCTCGGTTATGACGCGGTCGCGATAGATGCGGACCACGATCTGGTTCAACGCTTAAGGGACAGCCGGATTGAGGTGGCGTTTATCTGTCTGCATGGGCGTTTTGGCGAGGATGGACGGGTTCAGGGGTTGCTTGAAATGCTGCAGATTCCGTATACCGGAAGTGGGGTGATGACATCAAGCATCGCCATCGACAAGCTCATGACCAAACAGTTATTCCTTTTTCATGATATGCCGACTCCAGAATACGATGCGATTCGTCCCGGAGATTTAAAGGATGAATTATTGCAGCGCTGTCGTCGACATTTGCCATTGGTCGTTAAGCCTTCCCGTGAAGGATCGACGATCGGTATCACAATTGCCAGAGATGAAGCGACATTAGAGCAAGGCATTGACCATGCGGCAAAGCTCGACGGTACTGTTCTGGTTGAAAGTTTCATCGATGGAGATGAGCTGACCGTATCTGTTTTGAACGGAGAGGCCCTGCCGATCATTCAGATTGTCCCTAAGAGCGGTTTTTATGACTATCAGGCCAAGTATCTGTCCGGCGATACCGAGTATCTGCTTCCTGCGCCTGTGGACCCCGGCATCTATCTTCAGGTGCAGCAGACTGCGGTCAAGGCCTACCGGATGCTTGGCTGCAGAGGGGCTGCACGGGTTGATTTTATGTATCGCAAGGGCGAGTTTTCTGCATCGAAGTGAATACGATTCCCGGGATGACGCAGACTAGTCTGCTGCCGAAGGCTGCTGCCGAAGCCGGCATAGATTTTAACACTCTGGTCGAGGCCATGTTGCTGGACGCTGATCTGGACAAATAGGAACAGAATAAAATGCGTGACCTGAAAAAGACCAATCAGAAAACCAAAAAGGTGCGGCGCAACCGGCGCAAGCAGGAAAAGAAGTCCGTTGATCTGCGCAGCTTCTTCGGCGTTTTCTGCGAGTCAGTGTCGCTGTTTTCAGTACCACGATGATCATTATCGGTGGATTTTTTGTCGTGCAGTTATTGATGGCTTCTGATCTGTTCAAGATTGATCAGATCAGTGTTCAGGGAAATAGTCGATTGGATCCCGACAGCATTGTTGCTCTTTCCGATATCCAGGAGGGGTTAACACTTTCAGTCTTGATCTGGGGTTGATCGGGCGCAAGATCGAAGAGAATCCGTGGATTGAAAAGCCAGAGTTGAACGGATTTTCCCACGGCAGGTGACGATTGAGGTTTTGGAGCGCAAGCCGGTAGCGATTGTTAATCTGGGTTATCTTTACTATCTGGATGAGCAGGGAGAGGTCTTCAAGGTTCTCGATGCCAGCGACAGGCTTGATTTTCCCATGATCACCGGATTTGATTATGACAAGGCGAGAGAACACAATGAAGTATATGTTCAGAAATTCAAACAGATTGTCGCTCTGCTCGCTGATTTGAAGAAGCGCAGCCGGTTCAATCTTGATCAGGTCTCTGAAATCCATCAGAACAGCGACGGCAGTCTGGCGCTGTTTACCCTGAAGGGGAGCGTTGAGATTAAATTGGGCAATGGAAATTTTGAAAGTAAGCTGAATCGGCTGGAACGCATTTATGTGCAGTTACAGCCGAAATTGAACATACTCGATTACATCGATTTAAATGTGTACGAAAAAGTTATTGTTAGAATTGAACGGCCGAAAAAACGGCCAAAAGCTGATACCAAGGGGGTGTCATGAGCAAAAGAACAGATGATCTTATCGTTGGTCTCGATATCGGAACCACAAAAATCTGCTGCATTGTCGGCAATATGACTGAAGAGGGTCTCGAGATTGTCGGAATCGGAACCAGTCCATCGAAAGGAATGCGCAAAGGTGTTGTGATCAACATTGAAAGCACGGTTTCTGCAATTCAAAAAGCGATTCGCGAAGCAGAACTCATGGCCGGTTGCGAGATTAAATCGGTTTTGCTGGAATTGCCGGCGGTCATATCAAGGGGCTTAACTCGCAAGGAGTGATTGCGATCAAGAACCGCGAAGTCACGAATGAGGATCTGCAACGGGTTATCGATGCAGCCAAGGCGATTGCCATCCCATGGATCGTGAAGTTCTCCATATCCTGCCGCAGGAATTCATTATTGACGACCAGGATGGTATCCGTGAACCGCTGGGGATGAGTGGTGTGCGTCTGGAAGCCAAGGTCCACATTGTAACGGGTGCTGTTGCCAGTGCGCAAAATATTGTTAAAAGCTGCAACCGTGCTGGCGTCGATGTCGACGATATCGTTCTTGAGCAGTTGGCGAGCAGCGAAGCTGTTCTTTCTCCGGACGAGAAAGAGCTGGGCGTTGCTCTGGTCGATATCGGTGGTGGGACAGCTGACATTGCTATCTTTTCTGAAGGCGCGATCAAGCATACGTCGGTCTTGTCGATTGGCGGTGATCATCTGACCAGCGATATTGCCGTCGGCTTGAGAACTCCGACTGCAGAAGCGGAAAAATCAAGCAGGCTTATGGCTGCTGCCTGACGTCGATGGTCGGGAAGGATGAAACTATCGAGGTTCCTTCTGTGGGCGGACGCGAGCCGAGAATTCTCTCGCGCCAGTTATTGGCTGAGATACTTGAACCACGGGTTGAGGAAATCTTTTCACTGGTCAATCGCGAGATCATCAGGAGCGGCTATGAAGAGCTGATCGCTTCGGGAGTGGTTTTAACGGGTGGAAGTGCAATCCTGCCCGGCATGCCGGAACTGGCAGAACAGGTTTTTAACCTGCCGGTCAGACGTGGCAACCCACTTAATATCGGTGGCCTGACTGATGTCGTGAATTCGCCTATTTATGCGACCGGTGTAGGGCTGGTGAAGTACGGCAGCATGAATACTCAGAAGCAGAATTTTAAAATTGGCGAAAAGAATATTTTTGAGCAGGTAACCAAGCGGATGAAAGATTGGTTTGGTGAGTTTTTTGATCAATAATTATTATATAATTACTTGTCTAATTAGCTAAATTTTGGTAAGTTTACGTTACTTAAATAAAACTAGTTTTTAGACTCGCGGAGAATCTAAAAACGTAACTTCAAGGGAGGGCATTATGCCTAATCAAGAGGGAGTCATGTTTCAGTTTGAAGAAAATCTGGATCAGGCGGCACGCATCAAGGTTATCGGCGTCGGTGGCGGTGGCGGAAATGCTGTCAATACAATGATTCGCAGCGAGGTTGATGGGGTTGAGTTTCTGACCGCAAATACCGATGCGCAAGCGCTGAAGCGCAGCGATGCTTCAATGAAGATCCAGCTTGGTGGTCACCTGACCAAAGGGCTTGGTGCCGGTGCGAATCCCGAAATTGGAAAGCAGGCGGCGAAAGAGGATCATCAGCGCTTGGTTGAGCTGTTTGCCGGAGCCGATATGGTTTTGTCGCTGCTGGCATGGGAGGCGGAACCGGAACCGGTGCTGCTCCTGTTATTGCTGAGGCGGCGAAGGAAGCCGGAGCTTTAACCGTTGGTGTTGTGACCAAACCGTTTACCCGTGAGGGGCGGCAACGGATGAAGCGCGCTGATGAAGGTATCGCAGCACTGCGGGAAGTCGTGGATTCATTAATTGTTGTTCCTAATGATCGGTTGCTGGGACTGGCTGGTAAGAATATGAGTATTCTTGACGCTTTTAAGCCCGCTGATGATGTTCTGCGCCAAGCGGTCCAGGGAATCTCCGATCTCATTACGACAGAGGGACTGATCAATGTCGACTTTGCCGACGTGCGGACTGTAATGAGTAATCGTGGCATGGCCATGATGGGCATCGGCATAGCTGAAGGTGAGCGCCGTGCTGCAGAAGCCGCGCACAATGCGATCAGTAGTCCACTTCTGGAAGAAGTCGATATCTCCGGTGCTATGGGTGTGCTGGTAAATATTTCGGGTTCATCCAGCATGACGATGGAAGAATTTGAGGAAGCTTCAACCATAATCCACGAGAAGGTTCACGAAGATTCCAACATCATCGTCGGTTTGGTCATCGATGAGAATCTCGGCGACCAAATTAAAATTACCGCAATTGCAACCGGCTTTGGTGAAAACTACGAAGTTCAGAAGCCTGAAGTTAAGGACATCGTTGAGCAGCGTTCACAGATGATTTCTCAGGCGAGTGCCAAAGTGGATCTGGATATTCCGACACATATCCGTAATCAGCAATCTGAGTCTGCATATGGTCGCAGGACACGTGATCTGCCAAACCAGACACGTGATCTCTTCGTTGATGACGAGCAGTTTGATATCCCGACTTTTCTGCGCCGCAGGGTCGATTGATGGTTGGCCCGCGTAGATTGCGGGCTGTTAAATGAAGTTGAGTTTGTGATGAAGGCCGGTTCTCCGCCCGGCAGATGTACAGCTATCTGTATATTGTGATGAATTCCCGACGACTCCCTCGTCACTGGGGCCACTGTGTGGCCCCTTTCTTTTTGCTGTTAAGCCTCCCATCCTTGTGGTTCAATGAGTCATGATCAAGCAATTACTGAATAAATATCGTCACCGTAGAGCCGTGGAGCATGGTGCAACCATCCACCCTTGGGATCAGGGCCGCTTCCGTGTTGCTCTGGTTTACCCCAATAACTATTCCAATGGGATGAGTAATCTTGGGTTTCAAACCGTTTACCAGATGATAAATCAGCGGGAGGATTGTTTATGTGAACGGTTTTCCTGCCGGACAATGAAGATCTTGACGGATGCCGTAAAGATGGTGGATTGTTGCTGTCTTTGGAATCTGAGCGTACAATCACAGACTTTGATCTCATTGCCCTGTCGATTTCGTTTGAAAATGATTATCTCAATCTGCCTGTATTTTTTGAACTGGCGGGGGTCCCGCTGTTTAGTCGTGAACGTCAGGATGCTTATCCCCCGTGCTGTTCGGCGGGGTCTGTGCATTTTTGAACCCGGAGCCGCTGGCCGATGTCGTTGATCTTGTTGCTGTTGGCGAAGCGGAAGAGCTCCTGCCGGGGCTTTTAGATCAGCTGGCAGGTTCTGTCGGCAGCAGGGAGGAGTTGCTCCATTCACTGTTGCATTTGCCGGGCATTTACCTGCCTCGTTTTTATCAACCTCAATTTAGTGGGGCGGGAGAATTTTCCGGCTTTGAGATCTCAGGTGGTGCTCCGGAATCTGTGAAACGGCAGTATGTCTCAGAACTTGACCGGACTGAGAGCCGAAACTTCATTAAGACACCGGAGTCGGATTTCGGCTCGATGGCTCTGACCGAGGTGTCGCGTGGCTGTTCGCGTGGTTGTCGCTTTGTGCCGCTGGCTATATTTACCTGCCTCCGAGAGAGCATAGTATCGCCAACCTGAAAAAACAGATTGATATCGGTCTCGATGGGGTCGACAGGGTCGGACTGGTGGCCTCTGCAGTCGCTGACTACTCAGAGATTGACCGGTTGCAGAAACATGTGCTCAATGCAGGAGCTAAATATCGATATCGAGTTTGCGGCTGGACGCTCTGACTGCCGGTGAGGTGGACAATCTGAGAAAAGCGGATCATCGTACGGTTGCCATTGCTCCTGAAGCAGGAAGCCAGAAAATGCGCGACTTTATCAATAAGGGTATCAACGAAGAACAGATTCTCAATGCCGTTCAATTGCTTGCCGATGGTGATATCCTCAATCTCAAGCTCTACTACATCGTAGGCCTGCCGTCTGAAAATCAGGCGGATGTTGAGGCGATACTGGATTTGTCGAAGAAAATAGGCGATATCTGGCGTCAGGCCGGACGCCGAAGAGGGGCGTTGGGGGGGCTGACTTTAAGTGTCAATCCCTTCGTTCCGAAGCCCTTCACGCCACTGCAATGGGAGGGGATGGAGAACGAAAAAAGTCTGAAAAAAAAATACCGCTTTCTGCAGTCAAATGTTGCGCGTATGGCCAATATGCGGATTAACTGTGAATCGATACGCCATGCACGGATGCAGGCTTTTCTGTCTCGTGGTGACCGCAGGGTAGGCCTGATGCTGCCTGAACTGGCTGAAGGGAAAATCTCAAACAGGTCTGCCGTAGTCATGGTTTGAATGCTGATGTGTTTATCACTTCCAGTTATCCCGAGCAGACTTCTTTTGTGTGGGATATTATCGATCAAGGGATCGATAAGCGTTACCTGTGGCGGGAAAATCAGCGCGCCTGGCAGGGGCAGTTGACAACACCCTGTACGCCTGGATGTCAGCGTTGCGGAGTTTGTATTGAATAGCATATACTGCTTAAGAACGCTGAATTGTCATGGTGTTTATGAGGAGGTCATTAATGGCATGTAAAAAGAGTAAATCGGATCTCAATCTATCGTCTGCCGCCAGTACTCTGGCCGAGGAGTTGGGAATCGATATCCGTTCTTTTGGCGGAGGCGGTCATGACGATCAGGTCCTGACTTCTGGTTCAGGGGGAGCGGAGCACGCACCGAATGGCGAAGCTTCCTGCAAGTGGGTACCGCAAAAAGGTTTCCATCGGTTCGGATGATATGACACCGAAAATTAAAATTCGTCATCTTGTTGCGCGTAAAATGGAAGAGGCCTGGAAAACCATTCCTCATTTTTATGTCACTATTGCTGTAAATATGACCGATGTTGTGGGGATGCGTCATGAGCATGGCGCATCCATTAACGATTTTGTTGTCGCTGCTTCAGCCCGTTCTTTGGTACAGCATCCGTGGGTGAATGCAACATGGAACGGTGAGCAGGCGATTGAACTCGAGCCGGTTAACATTGCCATGGCGGCAGCAACAGACCGGGGACTGTACTATCCTGTTTGCATAATTGTCATCAGCTTGGTCTCAATCAGATCAGTGTTCAAACCAGAGCTCTGGCTGAAAAAGCGTCAGTCAATGGACAGTTGAGTGAAGAGGAAACGGCGGGCGCTACTTTTACTGTGACCAATATGGGCATGCTCGGGGTCGAGTCGTTTGGAGCCATCATTACGCCTCCCCAGGCTGCGGTTCTGTCTGTCGGTTCCGTCAAGGGTGAAGTCATTGTTGATGACCAAGGTGAGCCAGGCGTGGCTTTGATGATGCGCATGACTCTTTCTGCCGATCATCGTGTGCTCGATGGCGCCGATGCCGCGGAGTTTTTAGATACGGTCCGTTGTTATCTGGAGGCTCCAGCGATCCTGACCGGGGATTAGGTCGCCTGTCAGGGCGAAATGCCACGTTTTTGCATTTCCAGTTTAACCTGATTGCGTCGGTTGCGAAGGTTTGTGGCCGGACCGTTATGGTTGAATGTTGAGGTTGAGACGCCTACGCCGGCACTTGTTCCAGTGTGGTTTCCGTAGCGACCGAGGCCTAAGCCGAGATTGATGCGAGGATGACTGCTGCGCCGCTCAACCAACTCTATTTGATCTTCCAGATCGTAATAATAGAGACTGAGTTGGTCATTGGTCAACGAGGTGAAGTCTGTTGCCAGGAGTTGTTCTGTCCGGGCACTATGGTCTGCGCAAGCGATTACAAGCGTCAGTGAAAAAAGAATGAGAAGGGCTCGGCATGCTGACGGCAGCGTTTTTAGAGGATTGTCTTGTCCAAGGTTTCGCATGGGTGCATCTCCTTTGTCATTGATGATCCACTGTTGAAAAGTATAGCAGAATGACCTTCGGAGCGGGGGGGAGGAAAGTCGGTTGAAGAAGAAGGCGGGCCTGATAGCCCGCCTTTTGTATTGCTATTGTTTAATTGAGATCAGTACCCCTTTAAGTGATCGATATATTCCGGTAGCCATAGAGAAATCTGTGGAATGTAGGTGATCAGGACAAGGAAGACCAGCAGAACCAATAACCAGGGCAGTGCCGCTTTGAGGACCCAGGTGATATTGTGGCCGGTGATTCCGGCTGTGACGAACAGGTTGAGCCCAACCGGTGGCGTAATCATGCCAATTTCCATATTGACAACCATGATAACGCCCAGATGAATCGGATCGATTCCGAGCTGCACCGCTATGGGAAACAGGATTGGAGCCATAATCAGGAGAATGGCCGACGGTTCCATGAAATTTCCTGCCATTAACAGAAGGATGTTGACCACAATAAGGAAGCCCCACGCTGGCAGGCCCCAACCGACGATGATTTCAGCAAGGTGGTGAGGAATTCGCTCAGTGGTTAATACATGGGCAAACAACATGGCATTGCCGATAATGAAAAGCAGCATTATCGATACTTTGGAGGCATCGCGAAATACCTTATGGGTGTCGGCATGAAAATAGATTTGGAATGGCTGTAAGAGTCAGAATCAGATTGCGGGTAATGATTTTAACGATCGAATCGTTTGTGCCTTCTTTCCATGGGACCCCTTTGAGTGGACCCATATCGCGATAGACAAAGATGGCTATAAAGTAAGCGTAAACGGCCGAGACTGCGGCTGCTTCGGTCGGGCTGGCGATACCACCGTAGATGGAGCCAAGAACGATAACAATAAGCATCAGTCCCCAACCGGCGCTGAAGCTCGATTTCAGCAGGGTTTTGAATCCGACCCAGGGCTGTGCCGGTAAGCCTTTGATTCGCGCAACAATATAGATGATCACCATCAGCATGGTTCCCATCAACAGGCCGGGCAGAAATCCCGCCATAAAAAGGCGGGCGGCAGATTCTTCCGTTGCTGCAGCATAGACAAGCATGACAATTGAAGGGGGGATCAGTATGCCCAGGGTTCCGGCATTGGTAATGACCCCGGCTGCCAGCTCTTCCGGGTATCCCGCTTTAACCATGCCAACGATAACAATCGAGCCGATGGCAGCGACCGTGGCTGGAGATGAGCCGGATACCGCCGCAAAAATCATGCAGGCGAGAACGGAAGCCATGGCGAGTCCGCCCCGGATCCAGCCGACGCAATCGATGGCAAAATTGATAATTCTGTTGGCAACGCCACCTGTTGACAGGAATGTCGATGACAGAATGAAGAAGGGGATGGCGAGCAGGGTGTAGTGTTCAGATTCCGCTTCAAAAAGTTTCAACGCGATCGATGCCAGTGAATCGTTGGAAAAGATCATGATGGTCGTAATGCTCGACAAACCCAGAGCAAACGCTATCGGCATACCCGTTAGCAGACATAGCAGCAAAATCAGAAAAAGAGCAGCAGTCGTCATGCCGATTGACCTCCTTCGGTAGCCTTGGTTTCTTCCGCCAGATGCATACTTTCCTTAGCTTCATCGGCAAGTTTAAATCCATCTGTTTTGCCGGTTACTATGTTCCAAAGCAATATGAACAGTCTGATTGCCATTAAGACCATACCGATAAAGAGAATACTGTGCGCAATCCACTTCGGGATCGGCAGGTCTTCCATTTCGATACCAATCATCTGGATTTTTGACAGGTAGACCCAGGCCCCTTCATGAACAGACCGCAGTAACCGAGGCAGGCGATAACTGCAACAGCACTGATCAAGCGGCGAAGGGGTGAGGGCATGAGTTTGACCAGGGCATCGACTCCGATGTGGGAGCCGACCTTGATGCCGTAGGAGACACCGAAAAGAACCATCCATGCCGAGAGATGAAGGGTTAGTTCTTCTGCCCACATAAACCCAGTGCCGAAGCCGAAGCGCAGGACCACTTCCATGAATACCAGCAATGTCATGGCTGCAAGAAGAAGGGCGATAATCGCTTCTTCCAGGCTGTTGATTATCCGGCTAAACATAGGAAACCTCATATTTTGTGCAGAAATTGAAATCAGGCCCCCTTTTAAAGGGGGCCATCGTCAGGAAATTTATTTATTCGCCGCAACTGCAGCGTCGATATATTCTTTACCGATCTCTTTTTCAAATTTTTTCCACACCGGCCTCATAACATCGACCCATTGCTGACGTTCTGCATCGCTCAGTTGAATAATCGTGGAGCGTTTTGAGTCAATGATCTTCTGGCGGTCACCGATCGCCTTTTCTGCGGCGATGTTGTTACCAAAGGTGATCGCTTCGTCCAGAGCTTTTTTGACTTCCACGCGGATGTCATCGGGCAGCCCAGCCAGAATTCGGCAGAAGTTACAACCAGATAATCGAGCAGACCATGATTTGATTCGGTAATATAGGGCTGAACCTCAAAGAATTTTTGGAGTAGATGTTGGACCAGGTGTTTTCCTGGCCATCAATTGCTCGAGTCTGAAGCAGGTGAAACCTCAGAAAATGGTTTTTAAGCGGCATGGCACCAACGGCTTCAAATTGAGCGGCAAGAACGTCTGAAGACATGATGCGGAATTTTTTCTTTTCGGCATCGGCAGGGACACGCAGGGGATCGCTGGCAGAAAGTTGTTTCATGCCGTTATGCAGATATCCAAGGCCGATGAACCCTTTCTTTTTCATCGCCATCAACAGCTTTTGGCCTTCGGGGCTCTGCTGGAACCTCTCAGCTGCAGCCATGTCCTTGAACAGGAAGGGGAGGTCGAATATCTGCAGGGATTTGGTGTATTTTTTTGAACTTGGACAGGGGATGGCGCTGCGAGTTGTACATCACCGAGAACCATCGCCTCAAGGACTTTATTATCGCCGAACAGTTGAGAATTTGGAAATACTTCGACTTCAACTTTACCATCAAGGCGCTCATCGATGAGATCTTTGAATTTGTTTGCCATTTGACCTTTGGGGTGTTTTCAGCGACAACGTGGGAAAATTTAATGACGATTGGTGCCGCCGTTGCGATTGATGCTGAGACCATAAAAATGCTGTCATCAGCAGGCCTACGAGAATCCGCTTGTTTCTAATCATCTTACACTCCTCTGCATTAAAAGATTTAACGTGCAATGCCACCACCATGGTGACATTAAAAAAGATCAGTTGTTCAGTATGGCACCAGTGCCGGCAGCACCGCGTCGAGTTGCTACCGTCGCCACACTCCGGTGGCCTGTGATTAAGAATTGTAATCTGACCCCGGTAGCTGTTGCGAAGTTGTTTCAGGTTTTTTTGCTCATCGTGTTGGGCCAGCTCCAGAGCGTATGACGTTGCGTCCCTGATGGCGTCATTGACAATGAATCTGATGTCCTCCGGCAGTGTCTCCCAGAGGCTGTGTTTGATCAGGACCAGATAAGCTGAAAGACTGTGTCGCGTTAAGATGATCTCCGAATTATTAAAGTCATCGAGCCTCATGAGGATATCATCCAGAGATTCTCCCTGATTAAGCGGGATCTGCATGTTTGAATCTTTCTTTGCGGCGACCCTGTACTTGACTTCCTTGGTCCAGATCCCTACGAGCTTGAAATTGTCGGTCAGTACGGTTGGAAGCTGTCTCAGTAATGCGTCATGACTGATGCTCAGGTCATTGAAAAAACTCTCTTGAGAAGATCCTGGCAGTTCATATCCTTTTTGTTCAAGGTCCAGCGGATTAATTCCAGAGGTATCGGATATGATAAGCTCAAATTCTCCTTTCTGGAGAAGCTGAATGGATCGCTCCAGTGAAGATTCGTTTAAGCTCTGGGCTGCCGGTATGACCTGTATACGTCCGTGGGATCGTTGATTCAGGAGTTTCAATAAATAATCGGAAACAAGATGGCTGTTTGCTTGCTTGTTGCTGATCGCTTTGATTGTTATCTGGATCGGCTCCGCGCAAACACTGCTCGCCGCCAGAAGAAATAAGATGAAAAACATATATAGTCGTCGATATATCACTTTGTCCAAGCTACCTTTGTCTGGGTTGAGGCTTTATATGTAGATAATAGAATTGTATTATGTCGGCTGTTGTTTATTCTTTGTGGCAAGATATGTGCCATTAAATAACAACGTTTGCTTTGAGGATTAGCTCTTAATGAAATTGACTTGTTAGTCTATATGCTTGATTGATAAGGAGAAATACATCTGCGGTTTTTCAGGCCGAGTTTGGCCGCTAGTGGCTAAAAATAGCCGATGCGATTATTGGCCTTACGGTAGAACTGTATTTGTTTGCAGGTCTGGTTTTTTATTATTGTATTTTTTATTTTTTTATATCGCTGTTCTGTTTAATCAAACGACTTGACAGGCTTGGTTCTGCTGGGGGAAAGTTGAACTTTTACACGGTAGGTGAGTATTGAGGATGATTGAAGGTATTTTTAAGGCTCCGGCGAAAATAAATTTATGCCTGCATGTCCTGGGGCGGCGTGTCGATGGGTATCACGAGTTGGCCATGGCGATGCAGGCTGTTAGTCTGTGCGACGATGTCCATATTTCTTTAACTTCCAGACCGGGAGTGCGCGTCGTCTGTGACGGACTCAAACTGGCTGAGGGGGAAGAGAATATCGCTGCTCTGGCTGCGACTAAGTTGCTTCGGTATGCTGGCAGGGATGTTGGTGTTGACATTGGAATTGTCAAGCGGATACCTGTTGCTGCGGGCCTTGGTGGAGGGTCATCTGATGCTGCAGCTGTTTTAACGGGGCTTAGTGATCTGCTTGGTTTGGGGTTGGCAAACGAGGAATTGCGGAAGATCGGAGCCGAACTGGGTGCAGACGTGCCGTTTTTTATTTACGGTCGCCCGGCTTGGGCAACCGGAACGGGAACATGTCTGGAGGGGCTGTTGCCATTACCCCTGTCGCCTACCTCCTTGTCAACCCCGGGTTCGAGGTGTCGACAGCCGCAGTTTACCAAAGATTGCAGTTGACAAAAGGGGGCGACTGGCTAACCTTCCAAGGTTTCAGTAGCGACTCGTGAAGACCTTTGTCTGGCTTTGCATAATGACCTCGAACCGGTCACTTCAGCGCTTTATCCCGAAGTTATCGATGTTAAACAGGCATTGCTGGATCAGGGGGCGTCGGGAGCACTGATGTCGGGAAGTGGGGCGACTGTTTTCGGAGTCTTCCCGGACCTGACTGCAGCTCAGTCCGCTGGAAAATGTCTTGAAAGTCAGACTGACTGGTTTGTCTGTCCGGTAGAGCCACTGGTTTAATCAATGAGACAGGCATTCCCGGCTTGACAATAGTAAGTAAGTCGGGTAAAAACGGCCGGTTCTTAATGCGTATATAAAGAGTATTGGGCGTCGCCAAGCGGTAAGGCACCGGATTTTGATTCCGGCATTCCCAGGTTCGATCCCTGCGCCCCAGCCATTTAGAATTTATTAATTGGTCTGCAGGATTGGTCCGCGGGAGCCGACACGATGTTGGTGTATTCTGTCGCTCCAGCCGCTTGGATCTGTGTTATTTGCAGAGGATCCCGACCCCCCAGATGCCGGTTAAAGCCAGGTAGCGGGACGGGTGTCTTCAGTGTATTTGTCTATTATATTTAACCAACAGGATGAGAGACTGTGGGAATGTTTAAAGTTTTTACGGGCAATTCCAATGAGCCGCTGGCTCGTGATATCTGCCGACATCTGTCTGTACCTCTGGGAAATGCCAAAGTCAGAACCTTCTCGGATGGCGAGGTCATGGTTGAGATCGGCGAAAACGTCCGTGGCGTGATGTCTATGTCATTCAGTCAACATCCTCTCCGGCAAATAATAACCTGATGGAATTACTTGTCATGGTCGACGCTCTGAAGCGTGCTTCAGCCAGCAAGATAAACGCGGTTGTCCCATACTTCGGTTATGCCCGTCAGGACCGAAAAGTCGCTCCGCGGGCACCGATTACCGCCAAGCTGGTTGCCGACTTGATGTCTGTAGCCGGTATCGACCGTCTGTTGACCATGGATTTACATGCCGGACAGATTCAGGGCTTTTTTGATATTCCTGTTGATCATCTTTACGCTGCCCCGGTTATGCTTGATGAAATTCGCCAGCAGGATCTCGGTGAGTTGGTTGTTGTCTCACCGGATGCCGGAGGCACCGAGCGTGCAAGAGCCTTTGCCAAGCGTCTTAACGCCGGTTTGGCGATTATTGACAAACGTCGTAGCGGCCCCAACGTTTCTGAGGTTATGCACATCATCGGCGATGTCAAGGATAAGGTTTGTGTCATTATCGATGATATGATTGACACTGCAGGAACTCTGTGTACTGCTGCCAGCGCTCTGCAAGATCAGGGTGCAATTGATGTCTACGCCTGTGCGACGCACGGGGTTTTGTCCGGTCCGGCGCTGGAGCGTATTGCGGCAAGTCCACTGAAAAAAGTTTTTATTACCGATACGATTGTAACACAGGACAAACTGGATCAATGTGATCGCTTGCAAGGGCTGTCTGTCAGTCGTTTGCTGGCCGAGGCGATTCGCCGGATCAACAACGCCGAATCGGTGAGCTCCCTGTTTGTTTAAGCAATAAGCAGATTTAATAAAGAAGTTACCCAAGTAATGGAGGAAAAATAGATGGCTCAGGTAGAATTGAATGTTGAAATTCGTGAAAAGTGCGGTAAGGGTGTTGCACGAAAACTGCGTGCAGACGGCAAATTGCCTGCTGTAGTATATGGCAAAATATTGAGGCACAGGCAATTGTTGTAGAGCCGAAAGCGCTGGAGAGAGCTCTTTCTGGTGAAGCAGGCTGGAATACCTTGATGACTCTCAAGGGGGCAGCTGGGATTGATGGTCAGGTTGTGGTCTTGAAAAATGCCGACTTTCATCCGTTGCGTCGCGAAATGGTCAGTGCCGATTTCCATGCCATCGATCTGCAGGATAAGGTTTCCTTCATGGTTCCGGTTAATATTGTAGGAACTTCAGAAGGCCAGAAGATGGGCGGTTCTTTACAGCTGATTCGTAAAGAGCTTGAGGTGCTGTGTCTGCCGACTGAAGTGCCGCAGGCAATTGACATTGATGTGACTGCCTTGCAGATTGGTGACACCGTACATATTGAAGAAGTTGCGGTACCAGACAATGCCGAGATGGTTTTCGATGTAAACTTCACAGTTATCACCGTTGTTGGCCATAAGCCTGAGGTTGAAGAAGGTGAAGGGGATGAAGGCGAAGAGGAAGAGGTTGTAGAATAACCTTTCTTACGGATTTCAATGTGAATGTGCTCGTCGGTCTGGGAAACCCAGGTGTTAAATATGAGGGCTCCCGGCACAATGTTGGATTCATGGTTGCGGAGCGTGTCGCTCAGAACAATCGAATCGCGTTGAAAAAAAGGTTATCAGGGCCTGTACGGTGTCGGTCGGTTGCGACCTGTGAAACGACAATCCTGTTGCCGCAGACATTCATGAATAACAGCGGTGCCAGTGTAAAGGCCGCAACTCAATCCCTCGGTACTGCTCCGGGGGATTTGATTGTCATCTATGATGATCTTGATCTACCGTTCGGACGTCTGCGCATCAAAAAAGATGGTGGCCATGGAGGGCACAATGGCCTCCGCGATATTGTGGCTCTGCTCGGCCTGCGTGATTTTGTCCGATTAAGGGTTGGTATCGGTCGTCCGGAGCACGGTAATATCACCGCCCATGTGTTGAGCCGTTTTAACCCTGACGAACAGAAGCTTTTACCTCGGTTGCTCGATGATGCTGCCGGAGCGGCAGAAAAAATCCTGTCGGATGGGGTGACCTTGGCAATGAATACATTTAATGGCTATAACTTGTACGATGAACTTTAACCGCAAACGAAGAGAGGCAGGGAACTGATGCAACTGCAGATGTGGGCTCCCATTCTGGGAGCGATCGGATTTGTGATCGCGATTGTGCTCTATAACATTGTTAAGGCGCAACCGGTCGGTGATGAAAGAATGCATGAAATTTCAGATGATATTCATGCTGGAGCTATGGCATTTCTTGGGCGCGAATACCGAGTTTTGGCCGTCTTCATTGTTGTCGTATTTATTCTGATCGCTGTTGCTATGAGCGTTCAAACTGCCCTGGCTTTTCTGGGTGGTGCCATCTGCTCGATGACGTGTGGCTTTATCGGTATGAAGGCTGCTACCCGCGCTAATGTCAGAACTTCAGAAGCTGCCCGTGCCCATGGTCAGGCAAAAGCTCTTGAAGTTTCCTTTAACGGCGGTGCCGTCATGGGGCTGGCCGTTGCTTCTCTTGGTCTGGTTGGTGTCGGCGTTGCTTACATCTTTTCGGCGGTAGCCGGAAACGGCAAAATATATCAACGGTTTTGCCATGGGAGCTTCATCAATCGCTCTGTTTGCCCGTGTTGGTGGTGGCATTTACACCAAGGCTGCTGACGTTGGTGCCGACCTGGTCGGCAAGGTGGAAGCTGGTATCCCTGAAGATGATCCACGTAACCCTGGTGTTATTGCCGACAACGTTGGTGATTGTGTTGGTGATACTGCCGGTATGGGCGCGGATATCTTTGAATCCTATGTCGGTTCAATTATCGCGACCATGGCAATTGCTGCTGCCGCTGGCCCTGAACTGCTTGGCAAGCTGGGGGTTGGCGCTGCGGTTCAATCAAGCGCGATGTTGTTGCCGTTGGCTCTGGCCATGATCGGCCTGGTTTTTTCTGTCCTGGGGATCGCTTCGATGAAGCTTCTTAAGTCTATGGATCCTGCCAAGGCCCTTCATTACACAACCTTCGTTGCTGCTGCTGGCTTCCTGGTCGCTGCATTTATCTATATCAAGGTGGCAGGTCTTAACCTCGGAATCTTCTGGGCCATTCTGGCTGGTACCCTTGCCGGTATCGCTATTGGTCAGGTAACCGAATATTACACCGCTCATGCACCGGTTGCCCGTATTGCTGAGGCCAGCAAAACCGGTCCGGCGACAAACATCATCCACGGCCTGGCCGTTGGTCTTGAGTCGACAGCTCTGCCGATCATTATCATTTGTGTTGGTATTTTTATCGCTAATTACTTTGCCGGTCTCTACGGAATCGGTATCGCAGCTGTCGGTATGTTGGCGACTGTTGGTGTGACCATGACCGTTGATGCTTATGGTCCAATCGCTGATAATGCCGGCGGTATCTCGGAAATGGCCGGTCTCGGTCCTGACGTACGTAAGATTACCGACGGTCTTGACGCAATCGGAAACACTACTGCCGCTATCGGTAAAGGGTTTGCGATCGGTTCGGCAGCTCTGACAGCTCTGGCTCTGTTCTCTGCTTACGCAACAACGGTTGGCCTTGAGACCATCAACCTGATCAACCCGATGGTTGTTATTGGTCTGCTGATCGGTGGCGCACTGCCATTCTTTATCGGCGCTCTGACCATGACCAGCGTTGGGCGTGCTGCTGGTGCCATGGTTGATGAGATCCGTCGTCAGTTCCGTGAGACAGAAGGTCTGCTCGAAGGAAGAGAAGGTGTTAAGCCTGACTCACAGCGCTGCGTAGATATCTCTGCCAAGGCGGCTCTGAAAGAAATGATCCTTCCTGGTGTCGTCGCTGTCGTCGCACCGGTTCTGATCGGTTTCCTGCTTGGTAAAGAAGCTTTGGGTGGTATGCTGGCTGGTGCAACTCTCGCCGGTGTTCTGCTGGCTCTGATGATGTCCAACGGCGGCGGAGCCTGGGATAATGCTAAAAAATACATCGAGAGCGGTCAGCTTGAAGGTGAAGGCAAGGGCGGCGAAGCTCATGCTGCTGCTGTTATCGGCGATACCGTTGGTGACCCCTTCAAGGATACATCCGGTCCGGCCATGAACATCCTCATTAAGCTGATGAGTGTTGTTTCTCTGGTTATTGCACCTCTGCTTGTATAAGAGCAGTACTGCATAAGTGATTGATCTGATAGCCGGGACATTGTCCCGGCTATCGTTATTTTGACAGCGTTCTCATCCCTGCTGGGCGAGTCTGAAGTAATGCTGCTCAACTCGAATTATATTTATTATATTTTACTGTTATCAGAAAAGGACACGCGACATGGGTTCAAGTGCGGTATCGTCGGTCTGCCGAATGTTGGAAAATCGACTATCTTTAATGCGATTACGTCGGCAGGGGCAGAATCAGCCAATTATCCTTTCTGTACTATCGAGCCGAATGTCGGTGTTGTTGCCGTACCCGATGCACGCCTTGATAAGCTTGCAGAAATTGTCAATCCGCAGAATATTCTGCCGACAGCAATGGAGTTTGTCGATATTGCAGGTCTTGTACGCGGCGCCAGTAAGGGAGAAGGGTTGGGCAACCAGTTTCTGGGCCATATCCGCCAGGTCGACGCAATCGCACATATCGTTCGCTGTTTTGAGGATGAAAATGTCGTTCATGTTGATGGCAATGTCGATCCGTTGCGCGATATTGAAGTTATTCAGACTGAGTTGAATCTGGCTGATCTGGATTCGATTGACAAGCGCATTTTGCGTGGCAAAAAACAAGCCAGGGGTGGCGATAAGAAACTGCAATTTGAGTTGAGCGTTCTCGAAAAACTTGCTGCGGCTCTTAATGATGGCAAGCCTGCGCGTTCCGTTGAACTGGAAGATGAAGAGCGCCGGGCTGTTGCCGAGCTTCACCTGATTACCATGAAGCCGGTTCTTTATGTGGCCAATGTTTCAGAAGACGACCTTGAGGGCAATCATCCTTTTGTCGCTCGGGTCAAGGAGCATGCTGACTCCGAAGGTGCTGAACTGGTCACCATCTGCGGCAAGATTGAATCAGAAGTAGCTGAGCTTGACAGCGATGAAAAGGCGGAATTTCTTCAGGAGCTTGGTCTGCAGGAATCGGGACTGGACCGTATGATCCACGCAGGTTACAACCTGCTTGGCCTGATTACCTATTTTACTGCAGGCGTTAAGAGGTTCGGGCCTGGACTGTAAGTGATGGAGCCTTGCACCGCAGGCTGCCGGTGTGATTCATACCGACTTTGAAAAGGGATTTATCCGTGCCGAAGTCACGGCATATGACGATTATGTGTCTTCCGGCGGCGAGGCAGGTGCGAAGGAGAAAGGCTTGTTGCGCTTAGAGGGGAAAGACTATCGTGTGGTTGATGGTGATGTCATGCACTTCCGCTTTAATGTCTAGTTCTGGTCTTCACCGCTTTTCAGAGCCCCTGTTTTTGTAGTGAAGGCAGGGGCTTTTTTTACACCGGCGACAAGATTGGATAATTATTTCCTCGATATTTGAGGGGCACACAAAGCCGTGTTTGACAATTCAATCGTAACACGGATCTTGGCGCAAACTCTGTTGCCCTTCGGCGGTCTTTTCTTCCTCGGCCTCGTCACCGGCCTTGGCGGCCGCGACACCGCCTTCCCCTGTGTCGTGTTGTTCCTTAATGTTGGTTCTTGAGTAGGTCGTTCCATCTTTCGTCTTTTCCCGATAGTTCTTGGTGCGCCTGTTTTCTTTGAGCTGATTGGGACTGTGGTGACGTGCTTTGCGTTTGTCAGGACTGGAGATATTAATAACGAGACGAACACAGTTGAATTCCGATTATCCTCCAAAATGTCTTGAATCCATGATGCTCTTGTGATAAAAGCTAGTGTTTCGTCTGGGCTCAAGGGGAGTCCAGCGTTCATCCTTGTTCCGGGGCGGTTCCCGGGGCTGATAATCCGAGAGGAGAAACACTGATGAGAAATTATGAATCACTCTACATCATCCATCAGGATGTCGTTGGCGACGAGCTGACTGCGATGGTTGAAAAATTCCAGGGAGTGCTCACCGACCAAGCGGCTGAGATCTACAAACTGGACAACTGGGGAGTCAGAAAACTGGCATACCCCATCAAGAAGGTTGAGCGTGGCAGCTACATCCAGACCTATTTCCGTGCTGAGCCTGAGGTTATTGCTGAGTTTGAACGGCGTCTCCGCCTGGACGAAAAAGTCCTGCGTTTTCTGACCGTCAAGCTTGAAGGCGATTTCCCGGCAATTGAAAAAGTTGCTGAAGAAGAACCGGCTGTTGAGGCTGCAGCCTCCAGCGAAGAAGAATAATCTTAGAGTTATCAGGAGACTATCCATGGCATACGAAAATTCAAGTCGTCCATCTTCATCAGCTCCCCGTCGTCGTTTCGGTCGTCGTAAAATCTGCCGTTACTGTGCTGACAAGAATCAGAAGATCGATTACAAAGACATCGATAACCTGCGCTATTATCTGACCGAGCGCGGCAAAATTGTTCCAAGACGTATCTCCGGAACTTGTGCAACACATCAGCGTCAAATTGCCGAGGCGATCAAGAACGCTCGTCAGATTGCTTTACTGCCATATACTGCTTCACATTCGCTCTAAGGCAGTAGTGGTTAAATGATCAAGGGAAAGGTGGCATTATATACACTCGCGGGGATTGGATGTACCCTGTTGTGTCTGCTTGGAGTCAATTGGATTGGCCCGGTCGGGGCTTTTCTTAACTTGCTGACCCCAGTTTTTGCTGCTTACCTGAGTATGCGGTTCGATTTACGGGCCGGACTTGTTGTCGTGGTGGTAACCAGTATGCTGTTGCTGCAGATAGCATCGGCATACACGCTGGTCGCTTACCTTGGTATGTTTGGAATCGGTTCTTTGCTACTTCCTTTTGCTTTGCGCAAAAGGTGGCTTGGGACCGTGCGGTTTTGTTTGCTGCCGCAGGATCCGCGGTGGCTACCCTGTTAATGTTGCTGACAACAGTGATGGTCACAGGAACTGAGCTGCGTGCTTTGATCGATCAGGGAATTCAGGCTGAAGTCGATCAAGCCATGCAGATTTACCGTGATTCAGGTTTTACTGAAGCACAGCTGAAAGAGATGCAGGTTGTCACAACGAACCTGGCTCAATTTATTGCTGACAGTTTTTACGGACTCTATCTGGCGGCCGTTATGGCCGTCCAGGTTGTGTGTCTGCTTGTGTTGCAATTAGCGAGAAAACATCACTATCAGATCATTGGGTTGCCTTTGATCGCTGGCGTCTTCCTTCTGGGTTGATATGGTTGTTGATTGTGGCGGGATTTCACTGCTCGCCCCGTTCGACATGCTTAAGACAGTTGGATACAGCTGCTGGTTTGTGCTTTTACCGCTTTATTTTTTACAGGGGATGGCGGTTGTCAACTGCTTGATGAAACTTAAAGCATATCCCCCTTTGGTCAAAGGTTTGATCTACACCCTGTTGTTGATCTTAAACCCTTTGCCGCTCATTGTAACCAGTGTTGGTGTTTTTGACCTTTGGGTCGATTTCCGCCGACCACGACAGAAAAAAAATTAAAACTCGATCCGATACGGAGGAGATAGATGAATACCAGCGTAATTTTAAGAGAGAATGTAGATGGTCTTGGGACCATTGGCGATATTGTCAATGTCAAGGCCGGTTATGCCAGAAACTATCTGTTACCCAAGGGCCTTGCAAGCGTTGCTGATCAACGTAATGTTAAGGAGCTTGAGCATCAGAAGCGCCAGCTTGCCCGCAAACTTGAAAAGGTGACGAAGGATGCCGAGGGTGTTAAAGCTCGCATCGAGAAGGTGACCTGTGAATTTACTCAGCGCGCCAGCGAGGAAGGCAAGCTGTTTGGTTCCGTGACTTCGATGGACCTCGAAGCTAAGCTTCAGGACGCCGGTATTGAGATTGATCGTAAAAAAATCCAACTCGGTGAGCCTATCAAAGTTTTGGGTGAGCACACTGTTGCCGTCAAGCTTGATGCAGGAGTCGTTGCAGAACTGAAGGTTGTTGTTAACGCTGAAACCGAAGCTTAATCATTCCCTGAGACACCAAGTTTAAGAGCGCCGGAGTTTCTCTCTGGCGCTTTTTTATTTTAGCCCCTCTTTTTATCGCCTTATCGTTACATATCCGTGTCTATATTTCCCCCCTTTTTTCTTGTCCAATAAATATCTTTGCGCTAAACTATTTGAATTATTTAATTGGATGAGATTATGAAAAGTGTTTCTTTTTTTTATTTTACATTACGATTCTGCTGTTGACCGCTGGTTGCGACATGACCCGCTATCCTGAGCCTGAATCAGAGCAGCGGCCGGAACTGCTTGTTTACTGCGGCATGACAATGATCAGGCCGGTGATGGAAATCAGCGCGCTGTTCGAAGAGCAGGAAGACTGTCGTGTCAAAATTACCTATGGCGGATCCGGTCATATCATGCAATCTGTCCAGGTGAATCAGGTTGGAGATCTGTTTTTCCCCGGCAAGGAATCTTATGTTCGAGAACTTATCGGCACAGGTAGCATCGTTGCAACATCTGTCCTTGGTTACAATGTCGCCGGTTTGTTTGTTCAGCCCGGCAATCCGTATCAGATTGTTTCAGATATGAAAGCCTTGCTGGACCCTGCGTTAAATGTGGTGATCGGCGGTCCCGATTCAGGTTCTATCGGAGGAGAAACAAAGCGCATTCTCGACGGTGCAGGAATCTATCAGGACGTTGTGGAGCATGCATTGTACATGACGACCGATTCAAAGGGGTTGGTACAGGCTCTGAAGAACAGAGAAGCTGACCTGGTCATCAACTGGCGGGCTGTTTATTTTGCGCCCGATAACAAGGAATCGATGGATTTTATTCCTCTTCCCCCGGGACTCGCAATTAAGCAACCGTTGCTTATGGGACTGCTGAAATACAGTCGTGACCCGGATTTAGCAAAAAGATGATGAATCTTGCCGAATCGGAACAGGGGCAGGGCATCTTCAGGAAATATGGATTTCAGGACTGATATGGTGAATTTTAAGGTGCTGAAGAACAGTATTCTTGCGCAGATTATTGTGCTGATCGGCTTATTCTTTGTCAGTATGGGCACCCTTGAAATTTGCCATAGTATCATTGATAGAAGGAGCGGTTATCTTGCTGGTTTGCTGGACAATGAGCGCAGCAGGGTGGAAATATCCCATATTCTTCAAAAAAAAATCTTTTCCATCAATGTTCGTCTACATGATCTCGCCAATGCTAACAGTGAGCAGGAGTTGGTCCGTATTCTGGCGCAGGAGCGTATATTACGCCAACAGGTAGCGGACATCCTTCAGGTGATTGACAGAGGTGGGGAGCTGATCGATAGCTACCCGGTCAATCTTGATAATCGGGAGGTCGTTTCACGTAAGCTCGTCTATACGAACTACCGCGCGAATCGTATCAATCTTCAGGTCATTGAACTGCGGGCCAAAATGGCCGAACTGGAAACGATCATTGATGGTTTTCCGACCTGATAAGAAATAAAATAGCCGTAGCAAAAGAAAACGACCCACGAGCAGTTGCTGCAGTTATTCGCAGGGCCAGTCACCGTTTTAAAACTATCGATCCTTTCTTTGTTCGAATTGTCGAAAATTCCAATCGCCTGAATGTTGAAGCCAGCAGGAGATGCGCAGGATAGAACAGGTGAATAATGATTTCAGCCAGACCTTCAGAAGATTGAGAGAGGACTCGTTCTGACGGCAAGTCTTTTGATTCTGGTTGCAGGCGGGCTGGTCTTTCGTTCCTGTCGCCGCATTCTATCAGAGCGAGGGGAATTCCAGGGACAACTGCAGGCTTTGAATGACAATCTCGAGAATGTTGTCGAATTACGCACTGCCGAGTTGCAAAGTGAGGTTGCTGAAAGAAAACGGGCGGAGCTTCTGATGGCTGATCAGGCAGAATTTCTGTTCAATACGATCGAGGCGTTATCTCATCCTTTTTATGTTGTCGATGTCGATAATTATCAGGTTGTCCTCGCCAATTCCGCAGCGTTGGATTCGTCCGATGACCTATCGACAACGTGCCATGCTCTGACCCATGGCAGGAAGACACCGTGTGGTGGTGCCGACCATCCCTGTCCTCTTGATATCGTAAGAGAAACAGGGTCTGCAGTTGTTTTGGAGCATATCCATTTCAATCAGGAGGGGGAGCAGCGTTACGTCGAAGTTCATGGTTATCCCATCTTTGACAACAATGGCCAGCTTGCCCAAATGATTGAGTACTCTCTTGATATCACAGAAAAGAAGAAAGCAGAAACTGCTTTGCTTGAAGCGCACAAGCATCTTGAAGAAAAAGTTCGTGAACGTACGCAGGCATTGGAAGAGCAGATTCTGCAGAGGAAAAAAGCACAGCAGAAATTGCTTAACAGTGAACGTCATTATCGTCGTCTGATCGAAAATATCACCGATATCATCACCATCATCGATGATCAGGGAGTGATCAATTATACCAGCCCCTCGGCTGAGAAGATCCTGGGTTGGGAGGCGGATGACGTCGTTGGTTCAGATATTCGCAGTCTGATCCATCCAGCGGAAGTGCAACATATCGATATGGAAACTCTCTATCAGCACTATCAGGGAATCCCCTGGAATATCGCATCGCCACATCCAACGGTGACTACAGAATCCTTGAGTCGTTTATTCAGAAATTTACTCAGGAGGATGATTCGGTCAGCTATATCCTTAATTCACGTGATATCACTTTGCGTAAGGATGCTGAAGATGAAGCCCTCAAGTTGAAAATGGTCGTTGAACAGTCTCCAAGCAGTGTTGTGATAACCGATACCGAGGGAATTATTGAGTATGTTAACCCGGCCTTTGAAGAAATAACCGGTTTCAGTATGGCTGAGGTCCTGGGTTCCAACCCTCGCGTTCTACAGTCAGGGAAAACCCCACCTCAGGTATTCAAGCAGCTGTGGAAAGTGATTACCAAAGGCAAAATCTGGCAGGGTGAGTTTGTCAATAAAAAGAAAAATGGCGAGTTCTACGAAGAGAATGTTCTGGTTATACCGATCAAGAATAGTCAGGGGGAGATTACCAATTATGTTGCCGTTAAGGAAAATATTACCGAGTTGAATCGTGCCCGTAAACAAGCTGAAAGTGCCAACCGGGCCAAGTCAAATTTCCTTTCCCGTATGAGTCATGAATTGCGTACGCCGTTGAATGCTATTAACGGTTTTTCCCAATTGATGCTGAAAAGTAAAAAGAATCCGCTGAACGATAAACAGCGCAGCATGACCCAACAGATTTCAACGGCTGGAAATCATCTTCTCCAACTGATCAATGAAATCCTCGATCTGGCCCGGATTGAATCTGGAGAATATTTGCTTAATCTGGATCTGGTTGATCCACGGGTCGTTACCGCCGAGTGTCTTGCCTTGATTGAGCCGCTGGCGTTGGAAAAGAAATCTCCGTCATCGATTGCGGCCATGATGCTCTGCCCAAAGTCAGGGCCGATCTCACCCGGATTAAGCAGGTTATGCTGAATCTGCTGTCCAATGCCGTTAAATATAATCACCATGGCGGACAGATAGAGATTGTGTTTGAAGAGGACCTGCCGGGTTTTTGCGTATTGCTGTGGTCGATAATGGTGTCGGAATCGCTGTAGACAAGCAGATGGATATTTTCACGCCCTTTACCCGGATGGTGGATAATCCCGATACCATCGAAGGGACCGGCATCGGCATGACGATTACCAAGCAGCTGGTTGAGAAGATGGGGGGAGACATCGGTTTTGAGAGCCGCCTTGATGAAGGAGCAGGTTCTGGTTACTGTGCGCTCTGCAGCGGACCTCGTGTCTGCGGGGGACCGAGCGACCATGGTCGTTACGCCGGACACACCTGAAGAGCAGAGTCGAAATGATCGTAGCATAAAAAAAATTCTGTATATTGAAGATGATCCGGTCAATATCATTTTTATGAAAAATCTGTTCGAGGATATGGAAGACTACCTGCTTGAAGTAGCCATGAGCGGAGAAGAAGGATTGATGTTGAGTGTGGAACAGGTACCGGATCTGGTTCTGCTTGATCTCAATCTTCCAGGTATTGACGGTTTTCAAGTGTTTCGAACATTGAAATCCGATGCGAAGACCGAGTTCATCCCGGTTATTGCGGTCAGTGCCGATGTCATGGACCAGACAATGAAGAAAATAAAGAAAATGGGATTCAACGGTTATCTGTCCAAGCCGGTTGATATCGATGAATTTCAGAGCACTATAGCCAAAATTTTGGAGGTAGGATGATCAACACAGAATGGGAGCTGCCCGAACTGGTAACGCACAGGGCCCTGGCCGATATCCATGATGCTAAAATTCTGATTGTCGATGACAATCCCGCCAATGTGGCTTTATTAGAGGCTATTCTGGAAGAAGAGGAATATGACAATGTTCACTCCACGTGCGATCCTTTTCAGGTGTGCTCTCTTTATGGCGAACATCAGTTTGATCTGATTCTGCTTGATATCCGCATGCCGGGAATGTCCGGGATCGAAATTTTGAAACAGCTGGATAAGGTGATCCGTGATGACTTTGTCCCGGTGATCGTCCTGACCGCGCAGACCGATCCTGAAACACGACAGAAGGCACTGCAGGCGGGGGCCAAGGATTTTCTGACCAAACCATTTGAAGATTGGGAAGTTCTGCTGAGGATCCGTAACACTTTGGAAACGCGATTATTTTACACTCGTCAGGTCCTGCGTGCGGACCTTCTGGAAGGAGCAGTCCTGGCTCGAACCAAGGAAATTCAGGAGACTCAGTTTGAAATCGTTCAGCGTCTCGGTGCCGCAGCGAACTGAGAGACAACGAGACCGGTGCCCATGTTCAGCGCATGAGTCACATGTGCAGTCTGCTGGCTGAAAAACGAGGCATGGGTAAGGAATTTTCTGAACTTCTTCTCTATGCCAGCACCATGCATGATGTCGGTAAAATAGGTATTCCCGACAGTATTCTTCTAAAACCGGGCAAGCTGAGTCCAGAAGAATGGCAGGTCATGCAGCAACACCCTGAAATCGGGGCGCGTATTATCGGCAAGCATGATTCTAAGTTGATTTCATTGGCCAGGGAGACCGCACTTTACCACCATGAAAAATGGGATGGTAGCGGTTATCCGCATGGCATCTCTGGTAGCTCAATCCCTGTCGCTGCCCGGATTGCGGCGATCTGTGATGTATTCGATGCACTGACATCTGAGCGTCCCTACAAACAAGCCTGGTCAGTTGAGAAGGCTGTTGCTGTGTTGAAGGAAGAATCAGGACGCCATTTTGAACCGATTATGGTAGAACTGTTTATTGAGAATTTTGATGAAATTATTACAATTAAGAATCGCTACCTCGATCAGGAAGTGTTTTATAACTGAAGAAAAAATCTTAGAGGATAGTCCTATGTTGATCATGAAATGCGGCAAATGCGACAAATACATCAATTCTGATCTTCTTGTTGAACTAAAGACGGTGCGTTGCGAGCATTGCGGGACTGTGGTTCCTGTTAAAAATATTCTGGTCTCATCGAACGGTTTTACCTTCGATCGTGACGACCTGCTTAAACGATTCTTCCGTTATCGAAAATTGCTGGATGAAGTGATTGACGAACGCAATGCACTCAACGATAACAATTCAGCCTCAGTGGAGAGCAAGCGCAGCATCGATCAGTTCTGTCGATTCTGCAAGGGATGATGACCGGAGCCAGAGATCATTTTCGCTGTCATTTCGACACATCAGTCGTCGCCGATCTGACCTACAACGACCATCAGTGTCGCGGTAGTTTATCAACCTGAGCATGGACGGGGCCTGCCTTGAGCTTCCGCAACCAATCCGTTGCCGCGGGTCGGTTGCAAGATCGTCGTTGAGTTCGGTCTCCCTGGTAAGGATGCTCTGTTCAGGCCGGTCGGTCTGATCTGTTGGGTTGAGCAAGGTAAGAGCGACCAGTATGAAAACACCGAATCGGGGTTAAGTTCAGTGGTATTGACGATGCCGCCCGCGAGGACCTCTGGAATTTTATTTCCAGTCAGGCCGGGAGTCAAAAACATAACCGGCCCCCAGGGGGCGGACCGGTTATCCGCTTAATGACAACGCCCGTCCGTGGGTTTTGTCGCACTCGTTCACAAAAGTAAGCTTTCTTTCAATTCGCCGGTTACCGACTCTATTCAGTAGCCGATCCCGGCCGGCTGAATACTGGCCGGGTCACCGGCGTGACAAGGAGTGACGCCATAGACCATGCCGCAGTGGTCGCAACGGTCCTCCATGGTTTGCATCGTGAAGCTTTCGTTGCAGCTGTCGCAGGTCAGTTCAACCGACGCTGGCATCGGCATTGCGCTGAATCCCATCTGTCTCAATTTGTTGACGATCATGCCGCCATTTTCAAAACGTCCGTTACACCCATCATGCATCTGTTCCAACCTCCTCTTAAATTTGTTCCAGGGTTTCGCCGAAGCGGATTCTATTTCTTAAGGCCAGGAGCCTGTTATCCAGTTCTTCTAATGTTTTGAGATTTTTTCGTTCCGCTTCACTCGATTCGATAATTTTGTGAATACCGCCGTTTTTGATGACCAGACGGCGGTCTCCCATCAGGGCCAGAATCGGATCATGAGTCGCCATAAGGATGATTTTTCTTCACGCACCAACAGTTCCAGTGCTTTTTTTCGGTCGATTCCGGCATTTTCAATTTCGTTCGATCAGGGCGATGGGGGATTTGCTCAAAATTGCCATGTCGGCGATCATCAGCGCCCGTGACTGGCCACCGCTCAATGAGGTGACCGGAGTATCAGGGGTAAACTGTTCGCCCGCCAGTTCATTGGCCTGAGCGAGAATCTGGCGGACTTTTTCATCAGGATCGGTGACCAGGCGGCTTTCAGCATGCATCCGCACGAATTCTTCGGCCGACAGGTCCATGACAAAGTTCATATTCTGTGACAGTTGAGCTACCAGCTTGTGCTCGGTGGAAAAACGCCATTTAGCGTCTGGAACTTGATCGTTGATCAGAATTTTTCGCCCGGTCGGGGTGTCTCCCTGAGCAACCCATTCGATGTCGGCCAGCAGGCGACTTTTTCCCGAGCCGGTCGGCCCGACGATGCAGATAACCTCTCCCGGTTTCAGGACCAATTCCAGTTCTTCAGCCTGGCCTGATTTGTCGTGGCCACCGATGATGGTCAGAGAATCAACCCGGTCGAGGGGATCTTCGATTGCCAGCATCCCGGCCAGGAACTCATTAAGACTGGTGCTCATCTGTTGTCGGTCCAGGCCCAGATCGATGAGCAGATCGGGGTCGAGGTTTTCTAGATAATGCTCCAGACTGTCCGGTCCGGGCTTGATGTTCAGTCCAAAGGAGCTGACAAAATCCTCGACATAGGGATGCTCTTCCAGAACGGCGGTCAGTGGTTTTTGTAGTATCGCGGTTATTTTCATGATTAAATATCCATTTTACGAACGTTACCGGTCTGATGCTCCTCACCGATGCGGGTTTCGCCCAGACAGTAAGAGCAGAGTGCTGCCGGCATTGAAAAGCGCAGGCGTCTGCCTTTCAGGGTTTCGATATCGGAGGCCTCTTCAAACAGGCTGGTCAGTTCAAAGGCCCCCTGACCGGTGATGCCGTTAACGTGCATGATCACCGCTCCCGGATTAACCTGCTTGACCCGTGAGGCAAAGACTTCGCGCTCCGCCTGGGAGACGATATCCCCTTTGGTGATGACAACGATATCGGCAGATTTGAGCATCGGGCCGATTTTGCGCGGAGTGTTGATGCCACTGAGGTTGTCGATGACGCAGACCGCGGTAATTTCCTGAATGTGCGGCGAGCAGCGGTTACAGAGTCCGGCACTTTCACTGATCAGGTACTCGCAGTCGTTTTCGTGCCCCCAGGTAACGCAGGATTCGATGTTGCTGACAAAGTAGTGGTCGGGACAGAGAGCTCCGGACAGTCCTTTTTTGACCAGAACGCCCTTTTGGGCGTAACGCTTATCGTCATCGGTCAGCAGGCAGTCGAATTTGACCACGCCGATTTTCTTCTGGCGCTCCTGCAGTGCTTCAATGACGCGCAGAATGACAGAAGTTTTCCCCGATGATGGAGGGCCGGATACGGTTAAGAATCTCATGGTTTCATCCTTTATTGTGCGTTCATCGAATCTTCGAAATCTGGTTTGTTTCATGGATCAGGCCACCGATGTCATGCGCGTAAATATAGTCCCAGCCGATCCACTTCCAGGGGTGGGCAAAGTCGAGCTGATTATCGACCTCAGGATGAAGAGATGGAAACAGACCCTTCTGAGCCAGGATCTCGCCGACCGGTTGACTGGAAAGATATTCGGCAATCGGTTTGACCCGTTCAAGGCTGCTCCGCTTGGTGAGCATGAAGATCGGACTTAAAATTGCGCCATCTTCCGGCCAGATGATTTCAAGACTCTGAACCATGCGCGCCATTTTGGTGAAAAAATAAGGCATAATGGTGATCAGCGGTTTTCTTCGGCGACCCGCTTGGCGTTGGTGACCATCTGCGATGGATGCATCGATTTCAACATACAGCGGCCCAGTTTTCTGATCCCTTCTTTGCCATGCTCTTTGTGAATCGCCAGCAGGATCGCATTAAACAGATCGAAATCGCCAACCGGCAGTGCGACCTGCTGCTCATATTCCGGCTTGAGCAGATCGGCCCAGGTGCGTGGCACCGGTAGGTCACCGCGGACATCATGGTTGACCATGAAAACCGCCGGGACAGCGGCAACGATTGAATAATCCTTATGCGGATCCTTGATGCCCAGCCCTTCGAAGTCGGCATTGACTTGATCGCCGGTAATATCGGTGAAAACCGACTGGTCTTAAAACGACCGATGGTCTTTTGGTCGAAGAAGGTTTCAAACCCGGCTGACAGGAACAGGTCGGGCAGATCGGCTGCATCATCAATCCCCTGGATATTCTCTTCGATCCAGTCTGCGCCGACAGAAGCCGCTTCCAGTTTATAGCTGACTTCGTTGCCGGTCTCAGCAGTGTAGTTTTCGATAAAAGCATCAAAGCCTTCGAGCAGTGGCAGGCGCACCGGGCAGGGCAGCAGACCGCAGATGTTCACGCTGCTGTCACTTTTCTGGGTCGTTTTCATGGTGACATCAACCTGATTCTGCTGTTCATCAATTCTATCCTGCAGCAGGCCGATAAAGTTATCCAGATCGTAGTTTTTAGTCTGGGCTGCGCGCTCCAGCTTCAGGTAGGTCGCGACAGCGTTGCGTTGCTTTTCGTCTGTAAAGTTTTCAAAACCGTTGGCGACAAACACATCCAGGGTTTCCGGCCAGCGATCAAGGACCGCTTTGACTGTCATATCTTTATTCAAGATCTCAGTTGACATATGTTGATCTCCTTGTATCGTTTTCAGGTATATCAAATCTTACTCTGTTTTTTTTCCGTCGTTCAAGATGGCGAGAGTATAAAACAAGATCAATAGTTTTAAAATTTGATGCAGGTCAAAAATAAACAAATGTGACAACTTTTATGATAATTTGATCTGCGTCAATTTTTTATTTGGCGAAGATGTGCGATACCTCTGTGCATAAATTTTGAAACTTACCTCTAACAAGGAGAATGTCACATGAGTATGTTTTGTTTTCAGTGCCAGGAAGCCGCTAAAGGAACCGGATGTACCATCGCTGGTGTGTGCGGTAAAAAAGAAGATACCGCAGGGCTTCAGGACCTTCTGCTTTATAACCTGAAAGGCCTTTCAGTTGTTGCTGAAGAAGCAGAAAAACAGGGTAAGCTGGATGACGGTATCGGCCGTTTTATCTGCGAGGCACTGTTTGCTACCATTACGAATGCTAACTTTGATAATGATCGTTTTGTTGTTCTGATCAAGGAAGCCATTGCCAAGCGTGACGCCCTCAAGTCGGCCATCGGTTTCAGCAGTGATGCTGATGTGGTTAACTGGAACGGCAGCGAAGCTGAGTATGCCGCCAAGGCTGCTGAGGTTGGCGTCCTGTCTCAGGAAAATGAGGATGTTCGTTCCTTGCGCGAGCTGGTTATCTACGGACTTAAAGGTCTGGCCGCCTATACCGATCACGCTGCCGTGCTTGGATTCCAGAAATCTGAAATCTATGCTTTCATGGTCTCTGCTCTGGCCAATACAACCCGTGATTTGAGCGTTGACGAGATGGTTGCCCAGGTTCTTAAAACTGGCGAAACTGCGGTCACCGCCATGGCGCTGCTCGATGAAGCCAACACCTCCACTTATGGGAATCCTGAGATTACAAGGTAAACCTGGGTGTGCGTTCCAATCCCGGTATTCTGATTTCCGGTCACGATCTTAAAGATATGGAGCAGCTGCTCCAGCAGACCGAAGGAACCGGCGTCGACGTTTATACTCACAGTGAAATGTTGCCTGCCAACTATTACCCGGCATTCAAAAAATATGATCATTTCGTCGGCAACTACGGTAATGCCTGGTGGCAGCAGGATAAGGAATTTGCTTCTTTCAACGGTCCTATTCTCATGACCACCAACTGTATTACTCCAGTGAAAGACAGCTACAAAGACCGTTTCTTTACCACCGGTATGGCGGGTTGGCCGGGGGCTGTCCATATCGAGGAAAAGGAAGACGGAACCAAAGACTTTTCAGCTGTGATTGAGTGCGCAAAGGCTTGTGACGCTCCGGTTGAAATTGAAACTGGTGAGATCGTCGGTGGCTTTGCGCACGCTCAGGTTATGGCTCTGGCCGACAAGGTTGTTGAAGCCGTCAAGGGTGGAGCTATCAAGCGTTTTGTCGTTATGGCCGGTTGCGACGGCCGCCATAAAGAGCGGAGCTACTTTACTGATGTTGCTGAGGCCTTGCCACAGGACACTGTCATTCTTACCGCGGGTTGTGCCAAGTATCGTTATAATAAACTCGATCTCGGCGATATCGGTGGTATCCCACGTGTTCTCGATGCCGGTCAGTGTAACGATTCCTACTCCCTAGCTTATATTGCCCTGCAACTGAAAGAGGTCTTCGGTCTGGATGATATCAACGACCTGCCGATCTCCTATGACATCGCCTGGTACGAGCAGAAGGCTGTCATCGTTCTGCTGGCCCTGCTTTATCTGGGTGTTAAGCATATCCGCCTTGGGCCAACTCTTCCAGCATTCCTGTCGCCAAACGTAGCCAAGGTCCTGGTTGAGAACTTCGACATCAAGCCGATCGGTGAAGTTCAGGCCGACGTAGACGCAATCATGGCCGGAAACTAGGCCTGACCGATTGTAACTGAATGACAAAAGCGGGTGTTCAATTAAGGACACCCGCTTTTTTATTGTCTGCTTTATTCGCCTTCTCCCTCAGGGAGAAGGTGCCCGAGAGGCGGATGAAAGGGGCGGGTTGTATTGTTGTCGTCAACCGCCCCAGAATATAGAGCGAATCGATCTACTCCCCCAGCATGATACGGATGATTTCCCTGTCGGTTTCCTTCATCCCCTCACGGCCCAAACGACCGATATTGTTGATGGTGTTTTCAACCCCCTTGGTGACAATGCCGTCGCCGCCGTAAAACTGTTGTCCCTGCTCATACATGTAGAACCCTAAAATCCCGGCGTCGACCGAGGAGGCGATTTGGCGGCACAGGACGGTTGGCGCCATCACAGATAATCCTGAGACTGTCGCCAAGGCATTGACAATGGTATGGCAACTTCATCGAAACGGCCACCGTGGAGCCAAGCGATTCCTGCACCTGCACCACAACCAGCGCTAACCGCACCGCAGTAGGCCGACAGGCGACCGATACCGGTTTTCTGGTGGATGGTGACCAGGTTCGAAACCACCAGCGCCCGCAGCAGCGTGTCTTTGTCCGAGCCCAGTTCGCGGGCGTAGACGATGACCGGCACCGAAGCTGTAATCCCCTGATTACCACTGCCGGAAGCGATCACCACCGGCAGATCGCAACCGCTCATGCGGGCGTCCGATCCAGCTGCCGCCAGGGCTTTGGCTCGTACCTTGACGTCGTCGTTCCAAGTGCCGAGCAGGACTTTACCGATGTTGGCACCCCAGCTGTGGGTCATTCCCTCTTCAGCAATGGCCATATTGTAGTCGATCTGCTGTTGAATCAGCTCTTCCACATCCACGGGATCGACCGATTCGGCAAATTCGAGAATATCGCGCACATTCAGGATTGAGCGGTCGGTCAGCGGCTCGCTCTCCAGCTCGTCGCAATGGAGGGTGGACATCATCTCCTCACCATTCTTGGTGATGCGGACGATGTTGGTGTGGTAATGGGATATCTGCACGCTGGCTTGTGATGCTCCCGCCTTAACCCTGACAGTCAGATCAAAGGTTAATTCACTTGGAGCCTCAGTGACCTTGATCTCTCTGCTTTCCAGAAATGTCTTGATTTGTCGCTGCTGCTCAGGACTGACTTCGGTCAGAACCTCCAAGATCTTTTCAGCCTGTCCCGCGACAATGCCGGCGGCGGCAGAGGCTGCCAGGCCTTTCAGTCCACCGGTGTTCGGGACAACGACGCTTTTCACGTTTTTAATAATGTTTCTGCTTGCCTCAACCACAACCTGTTGCGGTTCGCAATCGAGGATATCGCGTGCTTGGCCGCTGCATAGGCGATGGCGATCGGCTCGGTACACCCCATGGCCGGGACCAGTTCTTCGCGCAAAATATTGACGTAGGCCTGATAACGTTTGTCGCTGCTTAACATGGAGAGGCTCCTGAAAAGAAGTGGGAAAATTGAAAGCACTTGCATCAATATACAGCAAAGATGGAAACTTTCGTTGAAGTTTTGCATGCTTGTTGACAGAATACAGCGGATTATGTTTGCTTTTTCATCACCCGGCGGCGCATGAAAGAGCTGTTCGGTCTGGATGATGGTCAGACCATGCGCAGTGAAGGCAAGACCGAAACCAAGGTTAACATGGGTGAGTGTGATGCTTTCACCGATATCGGGGCGACCCTCAAAGCTAGTGGAGAGATCATCGTTGCCGAGCTGTTTACCTCCAACCCACAACTGGTCGCTAACCGCGAGGTACGCAGGGCAGGGTAAAGCTGGAAAAGATGGAAGACAGCCGCATCTGTATCGGTGCAGTACTGCAGGTCGAGTGCGAACCTGTTCACATGGTTCTCATGGATGTGGCAATCAAGATTCTGGCCGCAGTTGAGGAGATGCTTCCTCAGTTGTCTCCCCACGGGCAGTCCGGCTATCGACGTTAAGTGACGCAGCGTGACGGTTGTTATACGTGAGTCTGAGTGGAATATTTTAGTTCCGAGGTTACTGCGTCTGGGGGGATGGTATCGTTCTGATTCCATCACCAAATGTGTTTACCCTGGATATGGTTAATGCCGAACATTTTTCGCTACAGATGTGCGTAGATTAAATACTGATAGATCCTGAGAACAATGAAGAGGAGACAGATCAATGGATAAAAAAAAGTCTGGAAGAAGGAACAGAGCTGGCCATCAATTTCGAGAAACGTGGCGGACTGGTTCCTGCTGTAGTTCAGGATGTTTCAGATGGTCGTATTCTGATGTTGGCTTATGTGAATCAGTTAGCTCTCGATACCACCTTTGAAAAAGGCATGGCAACATTCTGGTCCACTTCACGCAATGAACTGTGGACCAAAGGGGAGACTTCAGGAGATTTTCTCAAGATTGTTGAAATTCTGACCGACTGTGATCAGGATGCCTTGATCTACCGGGTTGAACCACAGGGTAGCGGGGCATGTCACACCAAGAACCCTGACAGCGGCCGGACCCGCGAGACCTGTTTCTACCGTAAGGCCGATTTGGAGGATCGGTCGTTGACAATGATCTGATGCCGAGTCCTGAGACCGCCGCAGTGAGTTCTAAATGCCAATCTCGACCTCATTGCGGTCAGGATGGATCGGCAGTGGAACGTCTGTTTGGTCGACCTGATAAAGGAGTCTTCTTAAGAAATGGGCAAACAGAATTCAGTCCCTGGGATAGTGAATATCTAAGGGCAGGCCCGGCACCCGTCTATGACGAGCTCTGGCTGAGACTGGAGACAGCTCTCAAACAGAGTGATGTTGAAACAGTCCTTGATTTCGGCTGTGGTGATGGCAACTATTCAATCCTGATGAAGAAGATGGGGTTGCAGGTGACAGGGATCGATGCTTCATTGAATGCTGTCAACCTGGCAAAAAGATTACACCAAGGGGCGAATGTTAAATTTTATAATGGCGATGCAATCCCTGACCATTGTCCCGATCAGTCTATTGATGCTCTGGTCATGCTCAATGTGCTTCACTGTTTAACCCGTGAACAGCGCACTAGTCTGCTCTGTCAGGCTCAAAGAGTTTTAACCCACGGTGGCCTTTTGTTTGCGAGTCTGCTGTCGACAAACGACAGATCCTACCCTCGGAATGAATGGCAAGAAATCGAGCCTAATATTTACGACGACGGTAGCGGTAAACTCTTTCACTTTTCGACTCTGGCAGATGTCCTCCGGGAGTTTGATCGGTTTACGGTGCAAAGCACCGACCTGCTCGAAAATGTCCATCCTGAGTCGGGAAGAAAAAGCTCTTTACATATCGTGATGGCCATAAAGTCATAGCAAAAAATTGAGACGACATGTTTCATCCCGACTCAGTGTCAGCAGGTCGATCATTTGTCTGTGTGACATTTCTTACAGGGCCTGCAGCCCTTATTGCAGCGGCTTTAATGGCTTCAGAGATCTCTTCCGAGAGCTTTTCACTTTGCATTGCTCGAGCCACCGATATCCCTCCGATGAGAACCCCCATCATCCGACCAGGCTCTGGCTCGCTGATCTTGGTCTGTCCGGCCCGCAAAACCCTGCGCGACAAGATCTACGATTCGGGTCATCTTTTCTTCATAGATGGATTGAATCTCCTGACCGAAGCGGACGACTTCCGGTGTTAACGTGGCCATGGCACAACCGCAATCAAGATCGCTTCTGTGTGCCTTGCTGAGATAGTATGTTACAAATTCTTTAACCCAGTCCTCTCCGTATTCACGCTGAAAATTCGGGATACCCTCAATACCTCATCAAGTCCTGCAGTCAGAGCGACCATAAATGCTCGATCCTTTGAACCTAAATGCGAATAGAAAGGCCCCTGAGGTAACACCGGCATTTTTGGCCAGCCCATCGACACCGATACCAGCGTAGCCATGCTTTCTGAAACACCGACCAACCGCAGCGATTATTTTTTTTCTTGTTTCTTCTTTGTTTACGCCCTTATGTCTCATAATTACGCCTCATTAAATAGTGATCGCTATTTAAGTATTGACAAATAACGTTCGCTATATTAAAAGTTGAATTGTCTTACTTTATAACGATCGTTATCGTGGTTGCAACTGAACATTCAAACGGTGCAGAAGTCTGTTTCCGTGGTTTGTGGAAAGGTGAAGATGTCGATATGACAAACCTATTAAAATAGAGTCTGGACTTCAGTTCGGGGTTGTCATCATTACATGTGATTTTAACTTCTCATGTTTCAAGAGAGAAGGCAGCTTTCCCCGATATAACGACAGCAGAGGAGCTGTTGAGATGGATGCGTCCTCTGGGACACAGGCTGAAGTCGTTGTATTCAAGCTGCGCACTTCTTCGACCTGATTCTTTTTTTTTTAAAACTCTAACTCACTTTTAAAAGGAGAACGATATGCCGTTAACATTAACTTTGACCGAAGGTATTATTCCTGAAGGTAAAGAAAGGGATGCGATCAAACAATTGACCGATTCGATGTTGAAATGGCATCAATTGACCGGAAATTCTATTATGACGCCTAATGTGACAGCACATGTTCAAAAGATTCCAAAGAGTCAATGCTTTTCAGGTGGAAAAGAGTTTTCCGGAGCCTGGATTGAATGGAAGGTGCCATCGTTTGCTTTTAGCGACAAAGCCATTCAAAAAGGCTTTGCTCAGGAAGCAACGGACATCATTCGAGAGCTGTCAGCCGGGAAACAGCCAGCCGACAATATTTATTTTAATGTCGTCCATACGGTTAATGGTGCATGGAATTTAGATGGTAAAGCCATGACCAATGAGGAACTGATAAACGCTATTTCTCAGGGTTGAAGCAAGCATCTGAAAAAATGAAGGTAAAAGGTCCGGCCCCTTGAGAGACATGATTTCAAGGGGCCGGATTTCCGTTGATAGACTGTTTGGTTGTGTCGTTAAAAAATCCAGTTTATTTGTCAACAAGTTGAAGGGGGTTGTTTTCATCCAAGCAAAAGAGTCGATGGGATGTAATCTTTCCAGCGGATCGGACTGCATGCCTTTTCACTCCCTTCAATAATTGATATTGCCTTTGGCTTGTTGCCAATTAAAGTGGTTAGTGACAATCATTCTGGGGGCCGCTGAGATCTTTTTCCGCAACGGATATTCCCGAAACGAGGGAGAGTGTTTTATTATTATCCTGTGGGACGTTTTATGTTCCTTGACCCGGTGGCTTTTTTTCATTCAACCCGGCGGTTGGGTTTCCTGGTGCCGGTGAATACTAACACTCTAATAGTGGAGGACAGAATGTACGAACAGTTGAAACATAATGTTTTTCCGATTGTTTTTACCGTTATCAGCTTCATGCTGCTGATGCCTTCCATGGCTCTTTCCCATTGCCAGATTCCCTGTGGGATCTATGATGATTATGCTCGTGTCGAGTCAATGCTTGAAGATGCTGCGACCATGGAGAAATCAGTAAAATGATGGCCGAACTGACAGGTAAGTCTGACGTTCAATCTCAAAATCAGATGGTGCGATGGGTTATGAATAAAGAACATCACGGGCAGAAGATTATTGCGACAATCAGTGACTATTTTTAACCAGAGGGTTAAGCCGGAACAGAAAGGTTATGCGGAGCGACTTACTAAACATCATGCCGTTATCCTTGCGGCAATGAAGGCCAAGCAAAACTCAACCGAGGATTATGTTCAGGTGCTGAGAAAGAGTATAGAAGCATTGTTGGCTTTTTATCCCGAGCACAAGCATTGACCTTTTGGTCCCTGTTGTCGTTAATCGTGAAGGTTGCTCAGAAGCCCGGCTGTCATTGGTCTGTGGAGGAATAGGGTGAGTGGATAATATCAGCTTGTGACCTTTATTTTTCAAGCCGTGGCATTGACAAGAAAATAGACTTAAGCTGCTTTCAGCTGACCGATTAATGCCTTAGAATCTTGCCACTCCTCTAGTGCTGAGAACCCATATCTTTTTTATCTAGTGGGGTTTTTCAAGTCGCTGTGATAACATGTGTTTGTCGCATTTTAGCGTTAAATTCCATCTTTATTGGAGATTAGCGGATTCTCCGCTTCTTGAAAGGACAATACCGACTCAAAAGTTCTGAAAATTTATGTCGCTGCTTTTATTAACGTCAGAGGTGAAGAATGCACAGGAGGAAATAATGCCTATCAAACGGATCTGGCATGGTTGGACGTCTCAGGAACATGCTGATAAATACCAAACTCTTCTTAATAATGAAGTTTTCCCTCAAATAGAATCAAAACAACTTCCGGGCTATTTAAGCATCGAACTTTTACGACGTGAGCTTAATGACGAGGTCGAATTCATCACGATAATGACCTTTCAAACACTGCAGAACGTCATCGATTTTCAGGAGCAGGATTGTCCCCGTTGTTATGTTCCGGAGAAAGCTTTAAAACTGTTGAAGCGATGGGATCAGATTTCATCCCATTACGAAGCGATTGAGACCAGACATTATCCAGCCATTCAGGCATCGTAGACAAAAAAAGTCGGTTGGTAAAACATAAGTAAGAACAGAAAAATGCGCTGCAATCAAGTGAGCCTTGAGAACGGCGTATTTTTTCTGTCGCTGGCAACCGCTCCCTTTGCCTTTAGTGCGGTGAGTTTTGTCGGGGGACCTTGAATCGTAGTGCTTTCCACGACTCTGTCAAGTTTTTTAAGACTGTTGACAAGCTGGCAGCGACGCACCTAAGGGCGGGAGAGCAAAAACAAGAACAGTGTGAACATCAGATGTTGCCAGTAACGCAAAATTGCACTTGTTAACGCGACGAATATGGTAACGCAGAGCATTTTCGCAGGCAGAATATCCCCAGTATCAGAATGGTTTGTGCTAGATTGCTTCATCTGAAACTCTGGTGGTGTGAATGTGACCACTGATCATTAAGACCACAAGCTGTTACAAGGGAAACAGAACGATGTTGATTAGCAACGAAGAGCGGGAAGCCGTTTATAAAACGATTTATGCAAGAAGGGATGTCAGGAGCGAATATAAATCGGATCCGGTTCCTGATGATGTTTTGATGAGAGTGCTGAAGGCTGCGCACCATGCGCCCAGTGTCGGCTTTTCGCAGCCATGGGATTTGTGGTCGTTAAAGAGGCGGATGTCAAGCAGCAGGTCAAGGATGCGTTTCAGCTGGCCCATAACGATGCTGCCGAAATGTTTGAGGGTGACAGGCAAGAGCAGTACAAAAGTTTTAAACTGGAAGGAATTATGGAGGCTCCTGTCGGTGTCTGCGTGACCTGTGACAGATTGAGAAACGGTCCTGTCGTTATTGGCCGAACAGCTATTCCGGAAATGGATCTTTACAGTACTGTGTGCGCTGTTCAGAATTTATGGCTGGCTGCCAGGGCCGAAAACCTGGGCTTGGGATGGGTGAGTATTATTGACAATGAAGCCCTGAAGGAAATCCTAGCTATCCCTGAACATGTTGTTCCAATCGCTTACCTTTGCATTGGTTATGTCAGCCATTTTCATGACAACCCGGAGCTGGAAAAAGCGGGTTGGTTGCCGCGGGAAAATATCGGTGAATTGATTCATTATACCGTTGGTAAATGGTTCTATGAGGTATCAGTTGCAGAGGCGAACGCGTCTCTGCCTTGTGATGAAGGATGTTCGAAACCATATCGGCATGAAGACTTTCGGTGCGACTGTCCCGGAGCCGCGGACCTGTTTCAGTTGCGAAGGCGTTGGTTTCATTTATTCTCAGAAAAATTGTCGAGGAGGTTCTCCCAGCCATTTTAGAGGGTGAAAGCGTTTACAGTTCCTTTATCGCGTGGCAAAAGACAAAGATAGGTCTTCAACTTTTTTTATCGGGTGGGTAGAGGGGGCAAACGATGAAATATATTGAACTTGATGTGCGAACAACGTTGATTGTTCACGGCTATGATGACAACAATGACGAAATCGTTCAGGAGGTCGGTGAGCAGGATTATATGACGAAATTAATTCCACTTGAGCGGATTCTGTCGCTCAGTGAAAACTACCTGTTGGTCGCAGGTTCTCACGGCCGAGTGATGTATTGGGAATATCGTGGGACAATGGCGGAGGTCAAGCGTCGTCTGGAAAGTGCGGGATTGGTTATTCTCTGATCCCGAGGTTGCGCTGATTGAAATAACAGGCAGCACATTTTAACATTGATCAGCACCCACAACCACAGTTGTGGCAAACTTTGCGATGGGCACTGTCCGGTACAATTGTTTCGGCAGCAAAAGCAAGGCGATTGACGCCGCGGCGTATGTCATCAAGCAGGTTACAGTCTTTGCTTTCCCCGATAATGTGTCCCAGGCAGTGGTTTCCTGTCCCTGCTTCTGTTGAGCGCAGCTTGACGGCATTGAGGATGTCTCCATATCCCTGGACTTGAACGGCCAGCTCTTGCTCTTCCTGAAAGCGGACATTGACTCCTGCTGTCCGGAGTTCGCCGTCAAGTTGCTCAGCCAGAGATGAAACAGTTGTCGCATCAAGATCATAATGCCAGTTGCCGATGAACTGGCGCTGGTAGAGAGTCAGGGTAATCACTTTGTTCATACCGCTTTCCTTTGCCGCTGAGGGATTCATATATCTGTTTGGAAATAGCGGAATAGCGCTGTTTTGACAAGGAGTGTCTCTTCTCAGATCGGTTTTATCAGCGTTAGGGACAGGTGATTACATCTGCATTTCTTTTTATTGTTCTTTCAGGTATTCTTTCGGTCGTCGAAATCGAATGGAAAGAGTTGTCAGTTATGTCAGAAGTACAATCACATCGTTTGCCGCCACAAAACCTGGAAGCAGAAATGTCAGTTTTAGGGGGGGTACTGCTGGATAATGAAGCGATGAACCGGGCGTTGGAATTTTTAACCCCGGATGATTTTTATCGTGAAAGTCACCGTAAAATATTTAAGGCAATGCTGGCCCTCGGCGAGAAAAGTGAACCCGCCGATCTGGTCACCTTGACGGCTGAACTTAAGAACCGAGATGAGCTGGATGATGCGGGAGGAAGCTCCTATTTGGCAACTCTGGTTGACTATGTGCCGACCGCAGCCAATATCGCTTATTATTGCAAGCTTGTTAAAGAAAAAGCCATTGCCCGCAAATTGATTGAGGTCTCGACCGATATTGCCACGAGCGGGTATGAAGGTGGGGATATGGAAGATATCCTTGACCGAGCAGAAAATCGATTTTGAAATCTCCGAAACCGGGCCAGACCCTCCTATTTTCCTGTGCGTGATATCCTCAAAGACACTTTCAAGGCGATCGAGAAGCTCTATGAACGCAAGGAACTGGTGACTGGAGTGCCGACGGGATATACCGATCTGGACAAAATGACTGCTGGGTTGCAGCCGAGCGATTTGGTCATTCTGGCGGGACGGCCGTCGATGGGGAAGACCGCTTTTGCACTCAATCTGGTTGAATATGCGACAACAAATACAGAAAAACCGGCTCCTGCAGTTATCTTTTCATTGGAGATGAGTAAAGAGCAGTTGGTACAACGCCTGCTCTGTTCTTTGGCCAAGGTCGATGCCGGGCGTCTGCGAACCGGTCATCTGGGAGAATCGGACTGGCCCAAATTAACCATGGCCGCCGGCCAGCTGAATGAGACTGAGCTTACATTGACGATACGCCGGCAATCTCTGTCCTCGAATTGCGATCCAAATGTCGCCGCTTGGCTGCTGAACATGGACTGGGGTTGATCGTTGTTGATTATCTGCAGCTGATGCGCGGCAGCAATCCCGAAAGTCGGCAGCAGGAGATTTCTGAAATCTCCCGTTCATTGAAAGCTCTGGCCAAGGAACTCAGTGTTCCGGTCGTGGCTTTGTCGCAGTTGAACCGTTCGCTCGAAAGTCGGACTGACAAACGTCCGATGATGGCTGATTTGCGCGAATCGGGAGCGATTGAGCAGGATGCCGATGTTATCATGTTTGTTTATCGCGATGCTGTCTATTGCGAGGATTGCAAAAGTCGTGAACGAACCTGCGACAAAGGGCATGATAAAGATGCTGAGATTATTATCGGTAAACAGCGGAATGGTCCAATCGGTACCGTTCACCTGACCTTCCGAGGTGAATTTACCCGCTTTGAAAATCAGTCCAAGCGAGAAGATGGCGGATACTGATCTTAACAGGCCATAGCGGTGGCTGTTGTAGACAATATCTGCTCTGTCCACTGGTGGGCATCCTGATAAGCTCTTAACAGCGCCTCGTCTTGCTCATGAAATTCTGCCGTTTGCTGCAGAATCTGATATTCAACGGTTTTGATTTCACTGAGCACCTGCCCCAGCAGTCCCTTATGGTGGAGAATCGCTTCTTTAATATTTTTTGCAGGGGCACCTGACTCAGGAACTGGTTTTCATCAATGCCGAACAGTTGCCGGACGCCGGACAGTAAGCCGATCAAAAATGCTTGATCTGACCTGAATGACAAGGCAATAGCGGCATAGTTTTCACAGGCTCTGGCACGGGTCAGGATCAGGTTAACTGCACCAACACTGCTGGAGGAGTCGTTTAACATCGACATCATGACGATCCACTTGCGCACCTGGACCAGACCAAGAAGGACAACGGCATCCTTGATTGAGCTGACCGGGCGGACCAGCGCACAGATGGGGCTGTTGACGATTCTCAGGAGTTGTGTCGCCAGAACCGGGTCTCGATTGATAAGACGAACCATGCCATCAATATTAACGTGTTCCAGGTTGGTTGCATTGATTGTTATAATGGTGTCGGTGATTTTTCCACGTATCGGCTGTCCCTGCAGTTCTTCCGGTTCGGCAGAAAATAACCCTGAAACAGGGTGAATCCTTTGTTTTTAAAGCGTTTGGTATTGTTCTTTTGTTTCAACCCGCTTGGCAACCCAGCTTTGCGATGACGTCGAGCATTCCCGTCTTTGATCAAGCTTTCTTTCCAGAGATCGATCAAGAGCATCGACCTTAATATAGTCGAAGTATTTAATCAGTGGCTTCAATCTGGAGCTGAAATCAAAATCGTCAAGAGAAAAACGAAATCCTGCCTGGCGCCAGGCGATTATGCGTTCGATCAGTCTTTCATTGAAATCGATTGATGCCGGAAGTTCAATAATGACCGAATCGGTTGGCAGGGGAATGAAGTCGTTTGAATCAAGCAGGTTTGCGGAAAAATTGATAAACAGTTTTTTCGGCATGGGATGCAGTTGTTGATTGATTCCTGTGCAGAGATTCAGAATAACTTCTTTGGTCGCGAGGTCCTCACCATACTCTGCAGCCGAAGCGAAATCATCGTGGCGGAAAAGCAGCTCAGATCCAAAGATATCTTCATTGGTGGTATAGATCGGTTGGCAGGCAAGTAATGTCTTTTGAGAAAGCATCCGGTCTCTCCAGCTATCCCTTGACACGATTTCCGGTTAGAAGTCCCAAAAAGCCCATCTTCGGGCCGAAGATGGGCTTTGTCTTCATCGTGTCTTCGGCAGCCCGGCTATCCCTGAAGGACCCGTGGCTTTGCGTCCCCGGGTTACCCCGGGTTTGCTATTTTCGGATATTTAGAGCTAGAGGGTAACTTTTAACTACTGCAAAATCAAGGACTTTAATCTTGATCCTTATCGGTGGACGTAACTAGTCGCCATTGTTGCCTCTTTTGACATCAATTGCCAGTGTTCGGATCTTTTCCTCAACGTATTGCGATTGATTCCGAGAACCTCAGCCGTACGAACCTGATTCCCTCGGGTTTTAGCCAGCACAATGTTGATAAGCGGACGTTCAACCTGATGCAGAACCATTTCGTACAGGTTGTTCATCTCCTGAAGGTTCATTCGGGCCAGAGAATTTTCAAGTTTTCGAACAACCAGTGCTTCGAGTGACTCGTCATTGCTGATGACGCTGTCGTCTGAGCCACACAGACCGGAAAAATCAGTTGGTGTCAGAATGTGATTCGGGGAAAGTAGCGCCGCACGTTTGATCACATTTTCAAGCTCTCTGACATTTCCGGGCCAATCATGCACCTTGAGCTTTTCAAGTGCTTCAGGCGAGCACTCCATAGTGTCGATACCAAGATCCTGTTTCGCTCGCTGGAGGAAAAAATCGGCCAGCATGGGAATGTCATCGCTACGGTCACGCAGGGCCGGCAGATTGATCGGTACCACATTGAGCCGGTAGTAGAGGTCTTCCCTGAATTGCTTGTTTTTGACCTGCTCAACCAGATTCTGGTTGGTGGCGGCGACGATGCGAACGTCGATTTTTACGGTTTGGCTGCCCCCCGTCCTGGTAATCTCCTTTTCCTGCAAAACCCTGAGCAGTTTCGCCTGGAGTTCGAGCGGCATATCACCAATCTCATCCAGAAAAAGAGTTCCTTGATCGGCTTGTTCGAACTTTCCGCTTTTGCGCTCCGTGGCACCGGTAAAAGCACCGCGCTCATGACCGAACAATTCGCTTTCCAGCAGCTCATGCGGGATTGCCGCACAATTGAGAGCAATAAATGGTTTTCCCAATCTCGGGCTGTTGATGTGAATGGCTCTTGCAATCAGCTCTTTACCGGTTCCACTTTCTCCGGTGATAAGGACTGTCACGTCAGCTCCGGCCACCCGCCCCAGGGTTTTGTAGACGTCCTGCATCGGTTGACTGTTGCCGATAATTGAGCGGCCGAAACTGTATTGATCCTGCAGTTCTTCTTTGAGTTGATCGATCTGCTCTGTGACTGCCGCTGCTTTTTCCGCCTTGAGGATGATGGCGTCAAGAGCAGTCAGATCAAACGGTTTGGTCAGGTAGTCGTACGCACCATGCTTCATTGCGCTGACAGCATGCTCCATTGTGGCCTCTGCGGTCATGATAATAACCAGCATTTCCGGGTAGTCGGAGCGGAACTCTTTCAGCAGATCCAGTCCTTGGATACCGGGCATCTTGATGTCCAGAACGGCCAGGTCGTAGTGATTTTTACCGGCCAGAGCTCTGGCCTGGGAGCCGTCCTCAGCAAGATCAACGATAAAGCCCTGTTTCTTTAGAGCTTTTGACAGAACCCAGCGAATGCTTTCTTCATCGTCGGCAACAAGTATGCGTTTAATTGGCATTATTTAAGGCTTTCATGGATTGAATCAGGAGACGTGTTTTGTCTCAAGGGTAAAGAGACCTGGGTCATGGTCCCGCCGTTTGGCAGATCGTAAAAAATGCAGCAGACCATCATGGTCGCTGATTATTTTTTGGCAGATGGCCAGCCCCAGGCCGCTTCCTCCCGATTTGGTTGTGTAGTAGGGGGTAAAGATTTTCTGTATTTCGTCCTTGGGTATACCGGGGCCTCGATCGTAAATATTGATCTGAACCATAGGTGTCGGACGGTTTCCCGGCAGGCCGAGGTGGTAGTTTGCATCAATTCTGGTTTCGATCCGGACCGATGTATTGTCAGCCGTTGCTTCACAGGCATTTTTAATCAGGTTGAGAAATAATCTGACCAGCAGGTCACGATCAGCGATAAGCTCAGGGATGCTGGGGTCGGGATGAAAGCCGATTGTAATGCTGCGGTCAGACGATGAGTTGGTCTGCAGAGTGACCACTTCATCGAGAAGCTGATTCAGATTGACCGCCCGGTTTTCCACCTGGCGGGGGCGGGACAGGCTCAGCAATTCTTCAATGATGCGGTTAATCCGTTCAACTTCACGGATGATCAGCTGGGTATGCTCCTGCAGCTCGTCTTCGGGACCAAATTCCATCTGCATCAGTTGGGCTGAGCCTTTGATGCCGCCAAGGGGATTTTTGATTTCATGAGCCAACCCGGCGGCCATTGTTCCCACCATACTCAGTCTGTCGGCATGGCGGATCGCATTTTCCAGAGATCTGATCTGGGTCAGGTCATGCAAAATGATGACGGCACCCTGTTGCTGTCCTGTGTCTGAAAAGATTGGTGATACGGTCACACTGACCGGTTTTTATTTTTGGGATCATGGCCGCGGAGGGTAATGGTCTCATGATCGGAGATGGAGCGTCCGTCTCTGAGGACAATGCGAATCAGATGACAGAGTGTTTCCTGATGGGCAAAGCATTTAAACAGTGACTGACCGAGACTTTTCTTGTCGGATCTGCCGGTAAAATTTTGAGCTGCTGGATTGAAGACCTCGATAATTCCGTGCTGATCGACAGCGATCACTGCATCGTCAAGATTATCGACAATCATGGCATAGTTCTGCGAGAGGAACTGTTGATTGTTCATGCGGCCCGACTCTGTAGAAAGAAGTCTCTGGTCAACTCCTGTAGCTGCTCTACCGTTGTTGTTTTCTGCAGGGCCGCGCGAAATGACTGGCACCGGATAGGCCGCGTGCATACCAGCATAGGTGCTTGCGCATCTCTAGCACCGCTTTGTGGTCTCCGAACTGTGACCGGTGTAGCTCAAGGTGGCGCAGTGCCGTCCGGCAGATCTCTTCCGCCTCTGGTTTTGCGGCTTCGTCACCGTGAAGAAGAGCTATGATTCCGCTGATAATCCAAGGGTTTCCATAGCCGCCGCGGCCAATCATAATTGCATCGCAGCCGGTTTCACGGAACATTTTTATCCCTTCCTGCGGAGAGAAAATGTCGCCACTTCCAAACACCGGTATATTTAAGCTGTTTTTCAGCCTGGCGAGTTGGTCCCAATCTGAATGTCCCGAGAACCCCTGGCTTCTGGTCCGGGGGTGGAGGGTTATGGCATCAATCCCTTCGCCTTCGGCTATTTTTCCAATTTCCAGGTAGTTGAGCGAATGCTCATCCCAACCGGAACGGATTTTTATCGTCAATGGACCATGATAAGCTTTGCGGACAGCCATGCAGATGGCACGGACACGTTCAGGAGTTTGCAGCAGAGCGCTGCCGGCACCATTGCGAACAACTTTTTTAACCGGACAACCCATGTTGATGTCGAGCAGTGATCCCGCATCCTCGACCATTTCAGCGGCCTGAGCAAGAACCTGTGGATCATCTCCAAATAGCTGAATTCCCAAGGGGCTTTCAGTTGGATGGGAGTCGAGAAGAAGGCAGGTTTTTTTGCCCTCGCGAATCATTCCATTGGCGCTGATCATCTCGGTAAAGACCAGTCCGGCACCGTAATCTTTCATGATTTTACGATAGGGGAGATTGGTTATTCCAGCCATGGGAGCAAGGATAATCGGGCTCGATAGCGACAATGATTTTATTTTGGGGGTAGTGATTTGCATAATAATTAGGCATTTTATCAGTATGCTGATTGAGCGCAAGATAAAAATTTAACCTGGTTTGAAAGGCCGATAAATTATGCGGGTCTTCGTTGTGAATACTGTATACAATTTACAGCTTGACAAGGAGGGAATGACTTTGCTAAAACGATATTTGGAAATTTAAGCGAAGGAGGGTTTTTCCAGTCCCCATGATGGAGTTGATTTCTTCCACATAAAGTTCATTTCAGGACTGCCTGAAAAACTGTTCGATGAGTCTGTTTTTCCGCAGTTGGTTTTGGTTTTCCGCTTTGCGGATCATTTCTACATTTGGCCCTTAGGGCATCTAACTGTTTTTAACAACCACAAAGGAGAGAGAGTATGTCTACATTGAAAAAAGTTTTAGCGCAAAAGATCGCTGAGCATCGTCCTCGTACCGCCCGCCTGGTCAAAGAGTTCGGCGATGTGAGTCTTGGTGAAACGACAATCGGTCAGGCGATCGGCGGCGCACGTGGCATAAAGAGTCTGGTCACTGATATCTCTTATCTTGATCCGATGGAAGGGATTCGCTTTCGCGGCCTGACCATTCCTGAAACATTCGAAGCACTCCCTAAGGCTCCGGGCCAGGATTATCCATCTGTTGAAGCTTTCTGGTATCTGTTGATGACCGGTGATGTCCCAACGCTCGAGCAGGCTGAAGAGGTTGTCGAGGATTGGAAAACACGTTCACAGATTCCCTCTTATGTTATCGATGTCCTGCGTGCATTGCCACGTGACAGTCATCCAATGGTCATGTTCTCATCGGCCATCCTGTCGATGCAGCGTGATTCAATCTTCTCCAACAATTATGCCGCCGGTAATTCAACAAGATGACCTGCTGGGAAGATATGTATGAGGATGCCAGCAATCTGATGGCTAAGCTTGCCCCAATCGGTGCTTATATCTATCGCATGAAGTACAAAGGCGATATTCATATCGACGCCGATCCTGAGCTTGATATGGGGGTAACTTTGCCCGTATGATGGGTGTTGACGCTCCTTATGATGATGTTGCCCGTATGTACTTTATCATCCACTCCGACCATGAGTCCGGCAACGTGTCAGCTCACGCTACGCATCTGGTTGCATCTGCGCTGTCTGATGCCTTCTATGCTTATAGTGCTGGTATTAATGGACTGGCTGGTCCTCTTCACGGTTTGGCAAATGAGGAAGTGCTGCGTTGGACCCAGAATTTCATGCAAAAACTGGGTGGTAAACTGCCAAGCAAAGAGCAGCTTAAAGAAGCTCTGTGGGACACTCTTAACAGCGGTCAGGTTATTCCGGGTTACGGCCATGCCGTTCTGCGTAAGACCGACCCACGTTACACGTCTCAGCGTGAGTTCTGCCTCAAGACCGAAGGTCTTAAAGATTATCCGCTGTTTAAACTGGTCAGCATGATCTTTGAGACAGCTCCTGACGTTCTTCTTGAGCATGGTAAGGCTAAGAACCCGTGGCCAAATGTTGACGCCCAGTCTGGTGTTATCCAGTGGTACTACGGAGTTACCCAATACGAATTCTACACCGTGCTGTTCGGCATCGGGCGTGCCCTCGGGTGTCTGCCCAACATTACATGGGACCGCGCTTTAGGTTATCCTATTGAGCGTCCTAAGTCCGTGACCACCGACATGCTTGAGCAGGTTGCCGGTATCAAGTAGGCTTTGAATAATTCGAGTGGTTTTGTTTATTTGGGAGGTTCTTCGGAACCTCCTTTTTTTTTGTAACGACCTTTTACCTTTTTCTGTTGTCGCGATATAATTGAAAGCGATTTAAAGGTCGGGTCCGCACTGATACCGTGAATTGTATCTTGAGATATCTGTGGCAGTTTACAAAAGGAGTTATCAAAAAATGAAATACAGATTTTTAATTGTTGGTCTTGTTTTTTTTCTGGTGGCCGGCCTGTCGGGCTGTGCAACAAATACGACCCATGAAAAACGAAACAGGGTGCAGGGCTTGGGGCTCTGGTCGGTGCTGTTTCCGGGGCCATTATCGGGCTATCAGGCTGACCATTCTGGAGGGGCTCTCAGAGGGGCTTTAATCGGTGGTGCTGCCGGAGGTGCTCTCGGAGCCGGGGCTGGTGCTTATCTGGACAAACAACAGACTGAATTCGAACAGGAGCTCGCGACCGAAAGGAGTCAGAACCAGATCAAGATTGAAAGGCAGCAAGATGAGATCCTTAAATTGACCTTGAGCAGTGAAGTCTCATTCGATTTCAATTCAGCCAGAATCAAAGTTTCTTTTCAATCGGCTCTCGATAAGATTGCCGATATCATGAACCGTTATCCACGGACCCAAATAATGGTCGCGGGCCACACGGACAGTGTTGGATCTGAACAATACAATCTGGAGCTGTCTTTGCGTCGAGCTAATGCTGTCGCAGATTATCTGATTTCGCGCGGCGTGATGCGCTCTCGAATCGGGACCGAGGGCCGGGGGGAGCTTGAGCCGATTGCTGATAATGGCAGCCCGAGCGGCAGGGCCAAGAATCGCAGGGTTGAGATTTTTGTAGTTCCCTACAGCGATACCGCGCGATAGATCGATTATATCTCAATCTTGAAATGAAACTGTTTGATCGGGCCCTCTCTGGGGCCCTTTCTTTTTCATGCAACGAGGCGTTGCCCTGTGCGTCGATCATGAGAACACTTGAACTCCGTGTTCCATAATCTTCACTTCGGATATGAATTGCCGAAAGAAGCCGTTCCCATTCAAGATCAACTCCTGTCTCGGGAAGATGATGATCCGGAACTGTACGGTCATCAGCGAGCAGATCGAAGAGAGCTTGCACGTCAGGTACCGGTTGATTAAGCAATAAGGCCAATTGCTCTTTTCCTTGTCTTACTTTGGGCCAGGGGGTGTTTAAGCTGGCGTTGCTCAGACCGTGGATTCCCGGCTCGAGTTGCTGGACTGTGTTATTGCGGTTGGAAAAAAGTAGAGTTTTTTAAGGGTGCCGAAGAGTAGATTAAAGCCACGATAAGCATCTTTAACGCTCATGAGAAGATCAGTCAAACGGTCTTCGCCGGTTGTATTGTTTAGGCAGGTCAGGGGAAGTTCACCACGACTGCAATATGTGCCTTCTCTTGGAACACCTTCCCGGACGTTGGTAACGGCGGCAAGACGGCCTGATCGGCTGATTCCCATCCACGTCCCACCACCGTCCAGATCTTTCCCGGCAAGAATATCGGGATGATCCTGCCACCAGTGAGCTGGAAGAGACTGGCGCCGATAAAATTCGTCACGGTTTGCAGCCAGAACGAGTGGATACTCTGGATGAATATTATAAGCAAAGAGAATCAGGCACATGGCAGAACCCTTCCTCAAAACACCACGGACTTCTGGTGGTCCAGATCGGGGGAGGCTATTTTTTTTCCTTTTCTTTGCGCGTAGCGTAGATCAGCAATTTTCTGTCGGTAAAGGTCTCAACTTCGCCGGCGAAGGATTCAATTTCAAAAAAATCGTGAATTTTAGCAGGGGCTTCCATGAAAAACCTGTTGATCTCCTGGATTTTGGATCGACTTAAACCGGCCGTTTTAACCCATTCCTGAAAATCGTGAGTCTTCGAAATGATCTGTGTTTCCTGCAGAATCAGTTCGGCATCGAGGATCATATTGCGCCATTCTTCTTCTTTGTAGGCTTTCATGTGAGTCGGGTTGCGCATGGTCTCCATCGCCTGGAAAAAGTCGGCCACTTCCGGGTCGGACGGCATCAATGTATCAATGATAACCATTCTTCCGCCGCGCCTGAGAACACGGTGAAATTCCTTCAAGGCTCGCGGAACGTCGGCAAAGTGATGGGAGGCAATCCTGCAGGTCAACAGGGTAAACGAGCCTGCCGGAAAGGGCAGGTCTTCAGCATCGGCCTCACGGAATATGACGTTATCGACCCGTCCTTCTTCGGCTATATGCTCTTGTGCTTTCTTGAGCATCTGCATGGTCAGGTCTGAGGCAACAACCTGGCGGACCTTCGGGGCAAAGTAAAGTGCCATGTGACCACCGCCACAGGCTACGTCAAGCATGTTGTCGTCATGTGTCGGGTTCAATAACCGTGCAGCTTCTTCAAGATCCTTGCCGGCTGAAAAGTGCGTTGCTTCAACAAATGCGGTTGCCGTTTTGCCGAACTGCTCGCGGACCCGATTTTTGAATTTACTATCCATTCAGGTTCCTCCATGAAGATTCAAACAGTAGTATAGCATTGAACTTTAAAATATTTTGTGAATATTTAACTGTAATAGTATTTTTTCCTGTTGGCTTGAAAGTCAAGGGGGAGGCTAAAAAAAACTGAGGCTTGGCGAACTCATCAGGCTCGGTTACAATCGGTTCTTTTTAAGGAGATAGGTGATTTATGCAGAAATGTATCGTCGGTCCTGAGACCAGTCGCATGTTGGAGCTGGGTCACCCCTGGGTGCTTGCCGACCGCTATACAAAGAAGTGGCCTCAGGGAAATGTTGGGGATTTGATCGCTTTGAGCAATCAAAAAGGTGATTTTCTGGCGACAGCTCTATATGATCCTGATGATCGTATTGTCGCCCGTGTTCTGGATAAAAACAAAATACAGTTAAATGCAAAGTGGCTGGAAAAGCGCATGCAGCAGGCTGTTGATTTGCGTAGACAGGCCTTACTGGAAGAGACCGACAGTTATCGATTGATCAATTCCGAAGGAGATGGCCTTCCCGGATTGACGCTCGATCGTTATGGTGACTATCTGATGCTGCAGCTCTATTGTCGTGCCTGGGAAACCCATTTAGAACTGTTGAAAAAAGTAATGCAATCGGTCTATCAACCGCAGGGCATCTACCGTAAATTCAGACCTCAGGAAACACGTGCGCTGGAAGCAAAAAGCCCTTCCAAGGAATATAGCCGCCTGATCGCAGGAAGGGCGGCTACTGTACCTCTGAGAGTCAAGGAAAACGGCTTGACGTTTCTGGTCGACCTTCGGGCCGGTTTAAATACGGGCCTGTTGCTGATCAGCGTCGAAATCGGTGTGAAATCATGGCTCGGGTCGCGGGAAAGCGTGTGCTGAATCTGTTCGCTTTCACCGGTGCATTTTCTGTCGCGGCTGCTGCGGCAGGGGCAAGAATGGTCACCAGTGTCGATGTTTCGGAAAAGTACCTGGGGGTTGCACGAGATAATTTTTCTGAAAACCGGTTGAACCCGAAACTGCATGAATTTATCGTAGCTGACGTTTTTGCCGAACTGGCTAAAATGGGTTCGCAGCAGCGAGTATTCGATGTTGTTATTTTGACCCGCCTTCCTTTTCAACCACCAAGAAAAGCCGTTTCTCGACTCATGGTGGAACGGCTAAGCTGGTTGCAGCAACACTTCCCCTGCTTGCTTCTGGTGGTTTGCTGGTCTGTTCTTCGAACCATCAGAAAGTGTCTCTGGATGATTATTTCAAGGAGTTACGCAAGGGGGCACTGCAGGCTGGTGTTGATTTAAAAACGATCTTTACGGCAGGTCAGGCGGAAGACTTTCCTTGTTCCGTCAGTTTTCCGGAGGGTCGCTATCTCAAATTTGTCATCAGTGTGAAGGGCTAACCCTTGCGTGTGATGAATAGCCATTTCTTTGAGTTGGGCGCAGTCTTATGAAAGTTATTAACCAGCTGGTCAGATCGTGGTTGTTGGTCGCCTGTCTTGTGCTGGCTGTTATCTTTGTCTGGCAGGCAACCCGATGGGCTTATAATGGCGCATTAGAAACGATGGCAACGACCAGTGGAGAGCGTTTGACCCTTTACGAGGGAACTTTACGTGAGGCCCTCAGCCGTTATGCTTTTCTGCCTTATGTCCTCGCACAGGATCCGGATGTGCAACTTCTTCTGGAAAAGAAACGCGGCGTTGACACCGTCAACCGCTATCTGGAAAAACTCAACGGCGAAGCCGGAGCAGAGGCATTTTTTGTCATGGACAGGGCCGGCGATACATTGGCCGCCAGCAACTGGCGCGATGAACTGACTTATGTTGGGCATAATTACCGCTTTCGCCCTTACTTTATCGAAACGCAAAAAGGGCGGACAGGACGCTTTTTCGCTATTGGTGCGACAACCGGGCGTCCCGGCTATTTCTTTTCTCATCCGGTGTTGAGGGCAGGGCTGAATGTTGGCGCTGCTATGGTCAAGGTTAATCTGCGACCACTGCAGGACGGTTGGCATAATGGTGGCGAAACGGTTCTTGTCAGCGATAAGAACGGTGTTGTTTTTCTGTCGAGTTTTCCCGATTGGATCTATCGCACCCTGACGCCGCTGTCGGCTGAACAACTGGTACGGATACGGGCAGGAAAGCAGTATGGCGACAAGGACTTAAGTCAGCTTCCGGTTAAGACGCTTGATATCCTGAGTGAAGGGCTGCGTGTTGTTCGTTTTGACAAGGGCCGCTATCTGATGTTGTCACGGCCACTTCCCGGTCTGGATTGGAATATGCACCATCTGGTCTCTCTGGCTCCAGCCAAGAAACAGGCACGCTTGGTTGCTACCAACGGGACGATTCTTGCTCTGTTGATTCTGGCTCTAGGGTTATACGGGCGTGAGCGTAAATTGAAAGACATTTCCCGACGTAAAGCGCGTGAGGCTGAGGCCTTCAAAGAGATGAACATTCGTCTGCAGGAAGAAATTGTCGAGCATAATCGAACTGAGCAGGTTCTGCGTGAGACGCAGGATGAACTCATTCAGGCCGGGAAACTCGCAGCTCTGGGACATATGGCTGCGGGCATCGTGCATGAGTTGAACCAGCCTATTTCGGCGATCCGGACATATGTTGCCAGTTGCGGATTGTTGCTCGAACGGCAGGAAACAGCAAAATTACAGGACTCTCTAACGGCAATAAAGCGGACGACCGAGCATATGGGGCAGATTACAAACAGTTGAAATCGTTTGCTCACAAGCACCACAACAACTGGAACCGATCGTCGTTCAGGACAGTCTCGGGGAAGTGGTGACTATGACTGCGGCGCTGATCAAGAAAAGTTCCGTCACCTTGACGTTGGAGACTGCCTCAAACCTCTTGTTGTCAGCAGCCATCGAGGATGGATTGCTCAAGTTCTGTTAAACCTGATTCGAAACGCCATCGATGCCATGGAAAGTGTTGACGATAAACAGCTTTGATCTCTGTTGCCGAGAAAACAGGCAAGCTGAGATTTCTGTGATCGATAATGGAACGGGAATTGCCGAGCATATTTCGAAGGAATTATTTACTCCATTTGTCACAACTAAGGCTGTTGGCGACGGGCTCGGTCTCGGATTGTCTATTTGCAATCGGATCGTTGCCGATCTAAAAGGGACGATTCGAGCCGAAAACAATGAGGGCGGGGGGGCTTGTCTGATCGTGTGCCTGCCATTGATGGAAAGTCAACAGGAGGGTTGTCATGAATAAACAGGCACCATCAGTATTTTGGTCGACGACGATGCGGAAATGAGAGAAGCAACCGGTTTGTGGTTGGAACTGTCCGGTTACCAGGTCCGCAGTTTTGCTGATGCCGGTTCCGCTCTTGAACAGCTGACCAGGGATTTTCACGGTGTTGTGGTCAGTGATGTTCGTATGCCCAGGATGGATGGGATGGAATTTCTGGCCTGTTTGAATGAGATTGATTCCGACATCCCGGTAGTCCTGGTATCGGCACATGGCGATGTGCAGATGGCGGTTGATGCAATGCGAAGGGGCGCCTACGATTTTATCGAGAAGCCGTTTGAACCTGAGAGATTGCTTGATGTTGTCCAGCGGGCGAGTGAAAAGCGCAGGCTCGTTCGTGAAAATCGGGAATTGCGGAAAAACTGGCGGGATCGGTTGGGATTGAGCAGCGTTTGGCTTGGTACCAGCCCAGTGATCAGGCAATTACGTGAACAGTTGCTTGATGTTGCCGATACCGATGCTCCGGTTCTTATCCGTGGCGAGACTGGAACGGGTAAGGAGGTTGCGGCCCGCTGCCTGCATGAGTTCGGTTCCCGCGCTGGCGGTAAATATGTCGCAGTTAATTGTGGAGCGGTTCCGGAAAACATGTTTGAAAGCGAGCTCTTCGGGCATGAGCGTGGAGCATTTACAGGGGCCGACCGGCGGCGGATCGGACGTTTCGAGTTTGCTCAGGGCGGCATGCTTTTTCTTGATGAGATCGGCAGTATGCCGCTGGCTATGCAGGTCAAGGTTTTGAGAGTTTTACAGGAGCGCGAAGTTATTCGGATCGGCAGCAACGAACCGCTCGAACTTGATTTACGTCTGGTTTGTGCCACGAACAAGGATTTATTGGCGGAATGTAATGCCGGTCGTTTCAGAAATGATCTCTACTACCGGATTAACGTTGTCGAACTGGTCATGCCGCCATTACGCGAGCGTGATGACGATGTTGTGCTCCTGTTCGACTATTTTGCCCGTCAGGCGGCTGCGACATACAACCGGCCTGAAGCTGTTTTGAACAGTGCGGATATCGGCCTGTTGCTCAACCACCCCTGGCCTGGTAATGTTCGCGAATTGAAAATATCGCTGAACGCTATGTCCTGTCTTCTCTGGCGCCTGAGCAAAGATTGGCCCATGCCCTGCAACAGCCCGGTGCAGAGCAGGAGAAGGGGGATGTCTCGCTTCCTGAGCTCCTTCATCATTATGAAAAAATGCTCCTTGAACAGGCTTTGAAGCGCCATCGTGGTGAAGTTCAGGCGGTCATGGACAGTCTGGGGCTGCCGCGCCGGACTTTAAGTGAAAAACTGTCCAAGCATCGACTGAACCGTAAAGACTACACCTAAATATTTCCCCTGGTTGTCGATCCTTTCTCTGCCTCCCATGGCAGCTCCGATTGTAACTATCCCTTTAAGGTGTTGATCGATTTTTACCAATGTTTGGGCGGAATCCTGCCCAAACACTTGTAGGGGTGGGTGGAAATCCGCTCAAATTGATTCATATTGTCCTTGCCTTCACCATTTTCATGCCGTTTGTGTCCTTGGCACAGCTCTTGTAATTCTCCTTATCACAACTGCCGCGAGCCTTTGTGCTCATTCATGTTTTCGGTTGGGGGGCCGATCATCCGTACTTAATTTGAAGGAGAATGTACAAATGAAGCGTTTAATCATGACCGTTCTAATTGTTGCCCTGGCTTCGTCCATGGCTGTCGCTGCCAACTACCGTTTTGTCTCCGGTCCACAGGGTGGCAACTGGTTTGTACTTGGTGGAGCAATCAGTTCGTATCTGAGTGAAGCCGGGATGAATACCTCCAGTTCCACCGGTGGCGGTGTTTCCAACGTCATGAATGTCAACCGCGGCAAAGCAGATCTTGGCTTTACTGTCGGTTCTCTGCTTGGCGCTGCTAACAAAGGTGCCGGGAAGTTCAAAAAGCCGGTTGATAATGCTGTGGTTTTAGCCAATCTTTATCCGCAGATCACCTATTTTATCGCTCGCAAAGATTTTGTTGAAAAAAATAATATCAAATCGCTCAAGGATGCTCTGGCCGTCGATTCATTGCGTATTGCCAGCCTGAAGCCTGGCTCTTCTTCCGAGTTTGTAGTCAGTTCTCTACTCAAACTCGGTTACGACAAGAGCTGGACATCGATCAAGGAAAACGGTGGCAAGGTTCAATTTGCATCCTACTCCGATGGTGCCGGTCTGATCGCTGACGGTCACATCGACATGTTTGCTTTCTCGGTCGGTAAAATTGCTTCGATCATCATGAATATCGAAAGTCAGACAGATATCGTCATTCTGCCGGTTGAAGATGATGCTCTGCAGAAGCTGAGTGCCAGCTATGGCACCGGAACTCATATCATCGAGCCTGGTATTTACAAAAGCGTAACCGAAAATATCCAGACCGTCGGTGATTTCACTCTCTGCGTCATACGCAAAGATATTCCGGACAGTGAAGTTGAAAAGATGGCTGCTGCTCTTTACGCAAACAAAGACAAACTTGCGACAACCATTAAAGATTTTTCTGCCTTCAATGCTACTGATGCAATCTCCGCAACACTGCCGATGCACCCTGCTGCAAAAGCTTACTGGAAGAGCCAACAGTAATTGATGATTGATCGTTTGCCCGGAGCCGTTCCGTGCGACTCCGGGCTTTTCACATGGAGACTCTCAATGAGGGAATTTGATAATAAAACACTGAACTGGCTGCTGGCCGTGTGGCTGATCATGGGCGTCTGCTTTCACCTGTATACGGCCGCGTTTGGCGTTTTCGAAGCTTGGATGCAGCGCCTGATTCACCTGACATGGGTTTTTCCCCTTGCTTTTATCTATTGGCCGTTCAGTAAAAAGTCGCCTAAGAAAAAAGTTCCATTTTACGACTATCTGCTGGCTTTTCTTTCCATCGTTCCGGGTCTTTACGGTCTGTTCAACAGTGAGGAGATCCTGTTTCGGATAGATCAGGTCGATCCGGTGACTGATGCTCAATTCATTATCGGAATCATTCTGATTATTTGCCTGATTGAAGCAACCCGTCGGCTGCTTGGCTGGCCTTTAACGATTATCAGCAGTTTCTTTGCCATCTATATGTTTGTCGGTGAATATTTTCCCGGTGTCATGCGCGGCGAGGACTTCAGCGCGCGTGAAGTTGTGGAGTCATTGTTTTGACCAAAGACGGGATCTTCTCAATGCCGCTTGGCGTTTCAGCAACCTACGTTGTTATCTTCCTTATTTTCGGCAGCTTTCTGGAAGTCAGTGGCGTGGGACCCTGGTTCATGGAGTTTTCATCACGTGTTGCTGGCAAGTCGATCGGTGGTCCGGCAAAGATCGCTGTTGTCAGTTCCTGTCTGTTTGGTTCTATCTCGGGCTCTGCTGTGGCCAACGTGTATTCGACGGGGAACTTTACGATTCCGATGATGAAGCGGACCGGGTTTGCCCCGCGGCTGGCCGGTGGTATTGAGACCATGGCTTCAACCGGTGGGCAGTTGATGCCTCCTTTAATGGGCGCTGGTGCGTTTGTTATGTCCGCTTATCTGGGGTTGAGTTCAAGGTGATCATGATTGCAGCTCTGCTGCCGGCTCTGCTTTACTACGGAACCGCACTGCTGATGATTCATTACGTTGCCAAGCGTGATGGCTTTACAGGATTGAAAGAAGAAGAGTTGCCTCGGTGGTCACATGTTTTGCAGCGAAGTTTCCTCATGCTCCCCATCCTGGCCCTTATTGTCTCTCTGTTGATGGGGAAGACTCCTATGCTGGCAGGTCTACTTGGTATTGTCCTGGCCTGGGGTGTGTCCCTGTTTAATCGCGATTACCGCATGGGACCGAAGCGTCTGGTGACCGCTCTGATCATGGCAGGTAAATCTGTACCGGTTATCGCAATTGCCTGTGCTTCTGCCGGTATCGTCATCGGGTCGATCGCCCTGACCGGAATCGGTTTCAAAATAGGAGCTTTGATCGCGACGCTTTCAGGGAACAGCAGTTTTATGGCTCTGATCCTGATCGCTCTTCTGGCGGTTATTTTCGGGATGGGACTACCGACCACTTCAGCGTACATCATTGCTGCCGCTCTTGGTGTCAGCAGTTTAACCTCGCTTGGGTTTGAGCCTTTGAACGCGCACCTGTTTGTTTTTTACTTTGCTGTTCTGTCCAATATGACACCACCGGTTGCACTGGCTTCATTTGCTGCCGGAACAATTGCCGGGGACAATCCGATGAAGATCGCTCTCACCGCCATGCGGATTGGCGTCGTTGCCTTCATTGTTCCTTTCGCATTTGCTTATGATTCTGTATTTTTACTGCAGGGACCCGTTTTGCCCATCGTCGGTGTCATCGTTCTCTCGATTGTCGCCGCCTATCTGTTGTCCATCGGGTTTTCAGGGTATTTCAATAGCGAACTCTCTTTGTTGAACAGGGGGTTCTTGATTACCGCTGGTTTATTGTGTTTCTTTCCCACCTGGGAATTCAGAATTGCCGGTCTTGTCGGCGGTGTGATCTTGATCGGTCTTATGTTTGCCAGAGATAAAGCGCTCGACAAAACTCTTGATCCTTCGGTTGTGATTGGTCCGGATGCTTAGCCCGGAACTGTGCTGAGATCGTAGGAAGTTAGTCTGCCGCAGATTATCAATACAAATCTGCGGCAGATTTTTTTTAGCTTTTTGGTCCTGCCTCTGGTGGACAATGGTTTAAGCCCTGCCTTGGTTTTACCCCGTCGGTTACTAATTATCTGTTATTGTTTAGGTCTTTTGTCAACCTCTGTTTTGTTTTAAATTGGATTGAGCTGGTGAAAAAACCACCCGGCCGATTGCATTCAGTCTGAAGACCCGTTATAAGTGAGTGAGGAACCGCCATTTCATCGGTCTTAAAAATGGTGTTTTTGCCGGACGAATGTTCATTCAACCAGAAATAAGGAGGTCGTACATGTCAATGGCTAAAAGAATCAAGCAGATTGCCTTTGTTGCACTCGCTGCAGTTTTCGTCTTCGGTTCATTGTCGACTGCTGAAGCCGCTCCCAAGGAGCGTAATTATCTGCTGGCAACGGCATCAACCGGTGGAACCTACTACCCGGTTGGCGTCGCCCTGTCGACATTGATCAAAGTTAAACTGCAGCCGAAACAGAAGATCGGTATGTCGGCGATCAATTCTGCAGGTTCAGGCGAAAATATCAAGCTGTTGCGCGACAACGAAGTTCAGTTTGCGATTTTACAAGGGTTGTTCGGGTCTTATGCCTGGAACGGAACCGGACCGATCGCGAAAGAAGGTCCACAGAAGAACCTGCGTTCGGTGAGCATGCTGTGGCAAATGTTGAGCACTACGCTGTGCTGAAAAAATTTGCCAAAACCGGGACTGTTGCAGATCTTTTGGACATGAAAGGGGAAGCGATGTCGATGGGTAAAAAGAATTCAGGAACGATCGGCTCCAATGGCGTTATCCTGGGTAACCTCGGAATCGATATCGATAAAGATTATAAGCTGATTCATGTCGGTTACGGCCCTTCAGCCGATGCTTTGCAGAATGGTCAGATCTCTGGTTTCGGTATCCCTGCCGGCGTTCCTGCCAGTGCCGTGACCAAGGCAGTTGCCAATCTCGGAGATAAAATGGCAATTCTCGATTTTACCGATGAACAACTGAAAAAGCTGATGGCGGCCTCGGTCTCTGGACGCGTTATGTCATTCCTGTCGACAGCTACCCTGGTCAGACTAAACCGATCAATACAATCGCCCAGCCCAATTTCCTGGGTGTTCGAGCTGATGTTGATGAGGACGCTGTTTACAAGATTACCAAGACTATTTATGAAAACCTGCCGTTTCTTAATGCCATTCATGGCGCAACCAAGGCTATGGCAATCGAAAAGTCCATTTCAGGGCTACCGATGCCACTGCATCCAGGAGCTCTCAAGTATTATCAGGAAGTCGGAATCAAGGTTCCTGCTCACCTGATCGCCAAGTAAGGAACGACCCCAT